>Ga0208979_100250_pt1 | contig 62943 bp, 65 predicted proteins | sample HotLakConsUCCSLE_FD_184738 | JGI IMG/M metagenome (GOLD analysis project Ga0208979, IMG submission 184738) | Hypersaline microbial mat communities from Hot Lake, Washington, USA - Hot Lake Consortium UCC-SLE (SPAdes) | ecosystem: Environmental > Aquatic > Non-marine Saline and Alkaline >... | reverse complement strand
TTTGACCACTGTTGGTCTTAAATCTTTTCTATTCAACCATCTATATATTGATGCTCTTGATATTCCAAATATTCTCGATGCTTTTGTTACGTTACCTCTATTTTCTACATAGTCAATTACTTTTTGTCTTAATTCTATATCATGGGGCATTATACTTAAATATAAAAATAATTACTTCATCCATTATTTTACCCTTGATTGGTTCATACTTAAGTAAAGTGACTATAATATTAAGTTTGGATAATTCGTTATAAATAGATTGTATCTTCACAGTTACCCGACCGTGTAATGAATTACACGGCTAACGGTAATTCGTTCAATAAATTGAACTAAGATATTGATATTGCTAATTTGTAAGTGGTCAAGGGGACTTGATATAATTCAATAGTGTTTCGTGTCTAAAATCAGCAATGCCCAAAATCTAATTAAAAATCACCCCCACCACCAAAATCTATATCAATACCTCCCAAATCTATATTTACATAATCACTTAAATCGCCATCGCCTCCACAATAATCATTTGTTGACATAGTTTCAACGTTACAATTATCCATCAGCTGATGATGAGAAGCATTAATGGGAATGTAATTATCACTATCAGTGGATAGATAATATTGTTTATTAATTGATAGTTTTTTAATTAACCAATTCTTGAAAAAATAAGCTGCGGGAATAGATAACAGTGAGATTATAAAAAAACCAAAGGAAATTCTCATAATAATATCTATCATTAAGTATTAAAAATTATGTTACTCCCCATTACTAAATGATAGCTCACAATCGCTCGCAATTTGTGCCTTCAATTCATCAAGGGAGTTAAACTTTCTTTCTGGTCGCAAAAACTTCAATAATTCTACTTCTAAAACTTTATTATATAAATCCCCTTCCCAATTCAAAATGTGAACTTCCACGGTGGTTTTTGTGCCATCAACTGTAGGGCGATCGCCTATATTCATTACTCCTAATAATTGGTTATCATAGATATTATTTTGGTTTACTATAACTTTATAAACTCCTTTTTTTGGGAGAAACTTTTGTTTATCTATATCTAAATTTGCCGTAGGAAAACCAATTTTTCTTCCTAATTGTTGCCCTTTTACAACCTTTCCTTTGAGAGTATATTTTCGTCCTAACATTCCTTGTGCTAAAGATAAATTTCCTTCCCCTAAAGCCCTTCTAATATCTGAACTACTAATCCTCGTAAAACTATCATTAATATCAATTTTTTCCTCAGCGGTAATATTGACATAAATATTATTTTCTGCCGTTAATTCCTGTAACTTATGGGCATCCCCTTGCCGTTGATAGCCGAAACGAAAATCTGAACCAATACTGATATATTTTGCGTTTATTTTTTCTACCAAAATATCCTTAACAAATGCCCTCGCTGAAAGAGTAGCTAATTCTCGATCAAAAGGTAATAATATTAATTGTTTTACCCCCATTTTTTCTAATAATTTCGCCTTCTCAGGAATGGGAGTTAAAAGTTGTTTTTTCTTCCCTGTAAAATACTCTTGGGGATGGGGAGTAAAGGTAACAAGGGTAGGATAGATGTCTGGATTATTAATTTTAAATATTGAATTTATCACCCTCTGATGTCCTCGATGAAGTCCATCAAAATTGCCAAGGGCGATCGCATTTGGTGTGATAATATTTTCTAGGGAAGAAGTTACAAGAATTGTCACTGAAAACAGGTGTGAATAATTGATAATTGACAATGGATAATTGATAACTAACGGTAAGAGTTAATCATCAACGGAAAAATCTTAATATGTCTTAATTTTCTATGGTTAATGGTGTATTGTCAATTTGTCACCGATACCCCATCAATCACCATAGAAGGAGTATAACAAGAACCACTCCACATATTATCGTTACCTAAATCTTTCACTCGCTCTAAAAGCTGATAAATATTACCAGAAATCATCGTATCTTTTACCCTACCAATTACCTCTCCCTTTTCTACTACATAACCCAAATCCACATTAAGGGAAAAATCCCCTGAAATATCTGCATCGTTACCCAAAAATTGATCCACAATCAAACCATAGTCCATACTTTCCACCAATTTATCAAAGGGCGTATTGCCACCATCCACTACGAAATTAACGAGGCTAGGGGTGGGATAACTACCCAAACTGGGGCGGAAGCCGTTGCCCGTGTTTTTGATGCCCAATTTTTCAGAGTTTTTTTTGTCGCAGTAGAAGTTGGCTATCTTGCCCCCATCAATTAGTTTGTAACTTTGAGTCACACTGCCTTCGTCATCAAAGGGGCAATAGTAAGGTTGTAAATGGGGATTTTGAGCAGTGGAAATGGCGGAGGAAATAACTTTTTTGCCGTGGCAATCATACCAAGGGGAAGATTTATCAACGATGCGCTTACCATCTAGGGCATCACTGACTGTTTCCCAAAGACTGGTAACGGCATTGGGGGTAAACAACACGGGCAAAGGGCGAGATTCAATTGTTCCCTGATTTTTTGCCCATTCTAGCCGTTGGAGAATACTTTTGATTATTTTGCTCAAATCTAGCTTTTGATTGTCATAAACACCGTCATAGATAGCGAGGAAGTCATCTTCCCTTACCCATTCCACCCCCACCGAGGCACTTAAACTGGTGTCGGTATATTGGCAATGCAAACCACGGGAGTTGATGATAGTGGTAGTTTCGGTTTCCCATTCCAAATTAAGGCTACAGAGGATTTCGGGTTGTGCTTCCCGTAAAAGGGCGATCGCCCTGCGTCCTTCTTCCATTAAAATATTTATATCCGCCTTAACCTCAGAAGCAGGATAAATTAAACGATTTTGACCATTAAGTGATGGGGTTTCAGGCTCATTGAGAGCAGAGATAGCCAAAGCCTTATCAATCAAATCATCCCCATCAAAATCGCCGTAGGCAACCGCCAATCCGGGGCAACCATTGCGCCATAGTCGTAAAGCCATACCCCCGCCCTGAGAGCTTTCTATCTGCTTAAGTTTGTTCGCCTCAAAAGAAATGGGCTTAGAGTGCGATCGCACTTCATACACCTCCACATCATCAACACCACAGCTTTTCGCTAAATCCAATAAACCCTCTGCTTCCACCTTTTTTTCCCTTAATTAACCCCTAACATTATCCACCATTCACTACCCATTATCAATTTCTTCTCCCCCTCTCCAACAAGAAAGACCAAGCTCAAAGCTAAAAATAAAAATAAATAACCCACAATAAAGTTAAAAACAATAAATTAGTGTAGAATAATATGTTTGGGTCAAAACTCGTAAAAATAAAGAAAACTTAACTAGAATTATGTCTCGATATACAGGACCTCGCTTGAGGGTAACACGTCGCCTAGGAGACTTACCCGGGCTAACACGTAAAAACGCACGTCGTCAATATCCCCCCGGACAACACGGCCAAAGTCGCCGTAAACGCTCCGAATACGCCATTCGTTTAGAAGAAAAACAAAAACTTCGTTACAACTACGGTGTAAACGAAAAACAATTAGTTCGTTATGTTAAAAAAGCTCGTCGTGTAGGTGGTTCCACCGGACAAGTATTATTACAATTATTAGAAATGCGCCTTGATAACACCGTATTCCGTCTCGGTATGGCGCCCACTATTCCCGCCGCCCGTCAATTAGTAAACCACGGACACATCAACGTTAACGGTAGAGTGGTGGACATTTCCAGTTATCAGTGTCGCCCCGGAGATGTAATCGCCGTCAGAGATCGTGATAAATCTCGTAAAATTGTAGAAGGTAACCTTGCTAACCCCGGACTTGCTAACCTTCCTAGTCACCTCGAATTCGATAAAAACACCTATGTTGGTAAAGTCAACGGTGTCATCGAACGTGAATGGGTAGCATTAAACATCAACGAACTACTCGTAATTGAGTATTACTCTCGTAAAGCATAGAATATACTTGGAGTGGTGTTGTATGGTACATCAAACTTGTCGGCATACCGACATCAACGACACCACTTGCTATGTTAAAATAATCAATAATCACGTAAACATTTAGTAAATAAAAAGGAGGACATTACATGACCCAAGTGGTTGTGGGACAAAACGAAAATATCGAATCCGCATTACGTCGTTTTAAAAGACAAGTTTCCAAAGCAGGAATTTTTGCCGACATCAAACGTCTGCGTCACTTTGAAACCCCCATCGAAAAGAAAAAACGTAAAGCAGTTGCTCGTCGCAAAAAACGTTTCCGTTAAATACAGCCAAAAAAGGCACTAGACGACAACAATAAAAATTGTATATATAAATTTAGGTAGGCTAAAAGGGGGTGAGTATCAAAAACCAGCCTATCCTAAACATTCTCATTAACTTTTCTGCAGAATATATTTTTACAAGATTTACACTAGCTAAAAACTACCATGACTTTTCCCAAAAACAAAAAAGTCAGTGTCATGGTAGTCTATTCTCAGAAAACAAAGCTAAAGGTTAAAGAAAAGACATATTTTTCTCAGCCTAGTAGCAATAAGGCTTAAAGCTATGTTACATTTTATAAAGAGTTGTTAATAAACAATAGCTCTAATTATCCATAATATTATTACATTATTGACGGCTTATTAATGTTTACAAAACAAGTAACCGATTCTTCCGTTTATAAATGGTTTAACGATCGCCTCGAAGTAGAAGCGATTTCCGATGACATTAGTAGTAAGTACGTTCCTCCCCATGTCAATATCTTCTATTGCCTAGGCGGAATCACCCTTACCTGCTTCCTCATCCAATTCGCCACCGGGTTTGCCATGACTTTCTATTACAAACCCACCGTCGCTGAAGCCTTTAGTTCCGTTCAATTTATCATGAACGAAGTAAACTTTGGTTGGTTAATTCGCTCCGTCCATCGTTGGTCTGCCAGTATGATGGTATTAATGTTAATCCTCCACGTATTCCGTGTTTACCTGACTGGTGGTTTTAAAAGACCCCGTGAGTTAACCTGGATCGTGGGTGTTACCATGGCTGTAATCACCGTATCCTTCGGTGTAACTGGCTACTCCTTACCTTGGGACCAAGTAGGTTACTGGGCAGTTAAAATCGTATCTGGTGTACCCGCAGCAATTCCCGTTGTAGGAGATCAAATGGTAGAACTTCTCAGAGGTGGAGCAAGTGTAGGTCAAGCAACCTTAACCCGTTTCTACACCATCCATACTTTCGTACTACCTTGGTTAATGGCAGTGTTCATGTTATTGCACTTCCTCCTAATCCGTAAACAAGGTATCTCCGGACCTTTGTAAATCATGAGTAACGAAAAACGGCGATTAGCTCACAGTTAATCGTCTTTTTAGTATTCAATAACTTTTACAAAACTCTCAGATATAATACAAGATACAATGGGAGTTATCCCGTATCAATTTCCACTATTTCCTACCATAGAGGAGACAAACTTTAATCATGTCTAACCCCAATTCTCAATTAATCAAAAAACCTGATCTTAATGATCCCAAACTCAGAGCTAAACTAGCTCAAAATATGGGTCATAACTATTACGGTGAAGTCGCATGGCCTAACGACATTCTCTATATGTTCCCTATTTGTATCTTAGGAGCATTAGGCTTGATCGTTGGTTTATCTATCTTAGACCCCGCTATGATTGGCGAACCCGCAGATCCTTTCGCAACGCCCTTGGAAATCTTACCTGAGTGGTATTTATACCCCGTATTCCAAATCTTGCGTGTACTACCTAACAAACTTTTAGGGATTGCCTGTCAAGCAGCTATTCCTTTAGGACTCATGTTAGTACCTTTCATCGAAAGCGTAAACAAATTCCAAAACCCCTTCCGTCGTCCCATTGCGATGACTGTATTCCTATTTGGTACTTTAGTTACCCTTTGGTTAGGTGCTGGATCTGTATTCCCCATTGATGAGTCTTTAACCCTAGGCTTATTCTAAATCACGGCTTCTTGTCATATTTTTGAACTAAAATTCAAAATTTAATAAAACACAAAGTATCTCCGATCGCCCTTAGACTTGTTTTTGATAGGTTTATAGATGGTCGGAGATATTTATTTAAGGTTTAAAACACTATATAATCAAGTAGTAAAGTAACATTATTAGATATGGTCGAATTTAACTGGATTACAGGCTTAGGAGGAGGAATCCTCATCGGCATTAGTGCCACCATTTTACTAGCCTTTGATGGACGTATTGCAGGGATTAGCGGAATGTTGAACGGAGCAGTGGATTGGAAGTCAAAAGAATATTGGCGCTGGTACTTTTTGGGGGGAATGTTGTTAGGAGGGCTAATCTACGAATATTTTTTACCCTTTCTTCCATCTACCCCCATACCCGATGCTAAGCCATTAATTATGATGGTCGGTGGCTTATTAGTGGGCTTTGGCACAAGAATGGGCAACGGATGTACCAGTGGTCACGGAGTCTGTGGATTAGGAAGATTCTCCGCTCGTTCATTGGTGGCAGTCATCACATTTTTAATAACTGCCATGGTCACAGTTTTTATTACTAATTTAATTACTTAACTTTTTACAAGACAAGATATATTATCCCTTTTTAAAAAAAGTAATTTATTTCAAGTTATTGTAGATTAATTTAGTAAATAAATAAAAATCAAAAATATTAATAAACAAAATAAAAAATGAACAATAAATTTAACTTAATATCCTTAATAAGTGGCTTATTATTTGGTTTAGGACTAGGTATATCTCAGATGGTAGATCGCACTCGAGTCATCGGCTTTTTAGATGTCACAGGAAATTGGGATCCTACCCTAATATTTGTTTTAGGTGGTGCCGTAGGAGTCACAGCTATTACTTTCCGATTTGTTTTACCCATGAGAAAACCTATCTTTGCCGAGAAATTTTATCTACCTACTCGCAATGATATAGACTTATTTCTAGTTTTAGGAGCCGCAATTTTCGGCATTGGTTGGGGAATTTCTGGTTACTGTCCAGGACCTGCCGTTACATCTTTAGTTCAACAAAATGTTAATCCTTTTATATTTATAATTGCCTTTTTTATTGGCTCTTTTAGTTTTAAATATTAGCAAAAAAACAATTAATCATCTTAATTTATAAACTCAGTGGGGTGATAATCACCCTGTAGAACCCATATAATATACTAAGAAGCAGTGAGTCTTTTTAAGAGTAGCAAACATTGAGTCCAAGTTAATTTTTTTTACTTTTTCTGTTAATTACTTGTGAAGTTCACACATCACTATTTCAAAGATTTCTTCTTTTTTCTAGTTTTTATAATCCCAATAAACGGTAAAATAAGGAGATAAATTATTTGGTAAATTATACCAATAACAGATATTTTTGAGTTGATAAAAAATACTATCCCAAATTTGTCTTTGAGACCATTTTAGTGGGGACGTTCTTTTCTTTTTTGATAACAGAGGTTTAATTATTTCCTATTCTTAATCACTTAAACTACTAGAGTAAGCCATTCTTCTACTTATCAATTTGTTTTTCTCAATATCCTACTAGATACCAAATAGACCATACAATAAAAAAGCCAAATTATGAGTAATGACGACGAAAACGATGATCTAATTTATCTCGTTTTTTTTGATTACAATTAGCACAAAGGGTTTGTAAATTACTCATATCATTACTTCCTCCTTTGGCAAGGGGTATTATATGATCAATATTTAAGGTGCTTTCTTGGCTTTGTTTGCCACAACTTTGACAGCGATAGTTATCCCTTTGATAAATATATTTTCTCACTTCTGAAGGAATGGGAATCCTTGGGGTTTTCTTCTTTTTCATGGTTATTTAGGCAGGGAACAGTGAATGGTGAACAGGGAATAGTGATAATATTTTAATGTCTTAATTTCTAGCATTATTCAATTATGTTTGATACCACGATTAGGCAATACCTTTAAAATTATCTCGTGACAGATGATGATGGAGGAAAAGCACCTCCTAATCTGGTGGGTTGTTGATATACTTTGACGAGGGTGTTTAAATCTCTGGGGGATATGGTGGGGATATTGCGAGTTTGGGCATGATACATCATATCGCCTTGGTGGGGGCTATGTCCCCAAATTCCCAGGGCGTGTCCTAATTCATGAGTGATATTATTAACCCAGTAGTCAAAGGTTTGATGGGGGCTAACTTCGATTATCATTTGATGTTTTAATTTTGCTGGTTGGGTTTCGGTGGCATAAAATTGGACGGTGGCAGTGGCAGAGGTAATTCTGGGCAAGTCAAAAAGCCCTGTTTCGGGGTTAAATTTTTCTCTAATTTGGGGCCGTTGACGACGAATGAGAATATCTGCACCAACTTCTGTTTCGACTATTTGTAAAGGTATATAAGGGTGCCAAGATGCGATCGCACTTTGGGCAGCTTTTTCCCATTGTTGGTATCTTTGATAAGCTGATTCAGAAAGATTATTTTCAGGGGGGGCAATATACACCTTAACGGGAAATTCTGACCAAATCAAATGTCCTACTAAATGAGGTTCAAGGTTATCAAAATAGTCTTCTTTTATGTCTATATTAAGGGAAGCTAGGGAAGGGGGCAAGGGAAAAGTATGGGGAGTTGGCAATCTATTAGTAATATCTGAAGCTGTTACTAATTCCGAAAAAATAATAAGAATAAATATAGTTAATAAAAATCTGCTAAAAAAGTTTTTAATATTAGTTATGAATTTCATCAAATTTTTCTAAGAAATGATTGCATAAAATGACGTAAAATCTTAAACAAAGTTCATTTTTTCATCATCATATTCTCAGTTTGCTTCATTATTTTCTCGAATGTTTCACAGGGTTTACTCACAAGGGGAATGGTGGAGGGAATTTTACCCTGTTTCATCATGTCATAGTTATTATAGGCGATCGCCTTTAGGGTGTGTAATAATTTTTCTCGGTGAGAAGTGCCTAATCCTGTGATGGGAGAAGTGGTTAAGGAGTTGTTTCTTTTCCTTCTAAAATAGCCAAATTCAGGGCTATTATATATCTTAAGGTGAAAGTGAGATCTCAGCAAAAACTCTGTGTCAGCACCATATAAAAGGGCATTGGCAAAGCCATTTACCCCTAAAAAAGCTGAACGTTTAATCAAAGAAGTGGGATGCAATAAGGGATGTCCTGGTTTTTTTTGTAGTGCTCGATTCACATTCAAAGGATAAGCCACAGGATTAACAGTATGGTTAATATCATCCACACGATATTCTTGAGTGCCTACCATATCCGCCCCCATTTTATCCATTAATTCTATACTAATCCTGAGGCGATCGACCATAGACCAATCATCAGCATCTTGAAACAGATAATAATCATAATTACTGTCGTTAATTACCGATTGAATTATTTGATAAGGACCTACTTTTTTATTACTTTTGAGTAAGGTTACTTCAGGATAATTTGAACAAATATTTATAGGTGCGTCTGTTGATTTGTCATCTATTACTACTATATCTGTTAACTTATAACTTTGATTTATTAAGCTAAATAAACAATAATCTAACCACTGATTACAATTGTGATGGGGAATAATTGCCATTATTTTTTTAGGCAAAATATTGTCCTGATAATTTCCTATTAAATCGAGTTTTTGACTTTTTATTAATTTAGTGTGACATAATATCTTATTGTTAATAAAGTAGTTTAACAGTTGATAATTATTACCTAAAATACTGTTATCTTCTTGTGATATTTTTTGAATAAAGTCAACTTTTCCTATCCAACTTATACTATCACTTGATAATTCTTGTGCTGTAAGCTCGGGGAAGCTAAAGTTTTGCCAAATTAACCAACAAAAGTCTCTATTACGGAAAATATTATAGTTATCAATAACTTTTTTTTGAATAAAGTCAATTAAATTATCTTCCAAGGTCAAATTTGAGGATAGATTATCGGCATAACTTAAAATCCAACTATTATTATCTATATTTTCTGGTACTTTGATTAAATTGAGATTACTGTCATTAATCTTATTAACAGAAACATGATTATCGTTATAAAATTCAATAAGATAAAATAACATACATTAAAATACTTTTTGCTTAAAATTATATAAACGACTCACCGTGTCAAAATTATTATTAGTAGAAGAAATATTTTCAGACATTAATAAACATTGATAGGCTTTTTCTATTTTTCCTTGTTGGAAAAATAAATGAGCAAAATAATTCATAAAAGGAATAAAAGCAATACTTTTGGTTATCTCTTTCTTTGTATCCTGATTTTGTCTAGCTTTAATGGTATCTAAAAATAAATCAGCATCAATAGGAGTGTCAAAAAATACAATCTGAATTAATAGTTCTTTTAACTCTAAAATAGTTGCATCAGATAACCCATTAAAAGTTATATTAACATTTTGTTTACCTAGTAAATAATCTTCTCTTAGTTTTAACTCTGGAGGTAAATTATCTTGATTCTCACTACCAGAGTAACAGTTTAATATCTTTGCCCAATGGCTAATAATAGAAGGTAAACAATCAATCCCATACTTCGGACAAAAATCTAAATCGGAAATAAATAGAGGTAATAAAGGATCTAGTTTATTAATTAAATAAGAGTCTTTTTGTGTTCTTATTTTTTGAATTCCTAGAGAAACTAATTTTAACTGTAGTTGATAATCATAACTATCTATTTTTATTTTAAAAGAAAGATTTCTCTTTGGTAATAAACTCAGTAATTCTTGATTATTAGTAAAAAGTGCGATCGCCCATAAATCTATATATATTAAAGATAGTTGATTAATGTTATTATATTTATGAAAAAGATTATTTAACTGAGTATGAATTACACTTTCTTTATTAGCTAAAACCATTACAAGTAAATAAAGTTTATCTAGTTTAACTTGTTCATCTAGGCAATAATTATGATTATTTAATAATCGCTCAGACTGTTCCAAAATAACGCTAGGAATATTATAATATATCCATCGATCGCCCTTAACCACATCAAGAAATAGTTGAGAATAATTAACTATATTTAGAGGAGTAAACTCCGCTAAATATTCATCCTGCATAGGGGGATTGGTAGCCTTATACATATTCAAAGGAGATGTAAACTTTTGAATAAATAATGGAGAATTATCAGGAAATATATGCTTCACCTCCTGAGCAAAAAATTGATCAACTTTCCCTGAATTAGCCTTCTGAAGATAACCCACTAATTTTTTATCATCCCTTGTGGAAATAGAGCGATAATAATCAACACCTTCCATAGGGTACATAGATTTACCATGCCCAAAATTATCACTATCTCGCCCCAAAATAGTTAAATTTATTTTGCCATGGGGACAAGAACTATTATGTTCTAAAGTTACCAAATCGCCGTTATAGTACCTAATCATCGGCATCGTATAACTATATAAATCAGTCACTAACAATCGATTGTCTTTTTCTTCTATCAAACACCGCCCTTCATCAATGTGAAGATTTCCACACACAGGGCAAGTAAAACCATATACCCCACATTCTTGACTCCCATATTCTATGATGATAGGACACTCAAATATATCCCGTAAAAGTTGTTTTTGATGGTCAAATAAAGGCTCTCCTGTGCATATTATGGCCTTAACCTCATCAAAATTTATCCGATGGTGGGCTATTAACCCTACTTCACACAACCGACTAGGATAACCCCGCAACACAATGGGTTTTTGCGTAATAAAATTTAGCCACCGTAAAAAATGGTTATCAATACCCCCGATAATGGCATAATCTTGATGACGAAGAGGAAATAGACGGCTGTTAACATTTGCGATCGCCCCTTGTTTGTCAATACCCCACCATGCTAAAAATTTATTTAGACTGGCTAATCTTTTCTGATTCCATAAATCATCCCGAAAAAAAACAAAAGCCTCCTCAGTGGTGCCACTGGTAGCACCACGATAGACAATATTTTGGGTAGTTGCCAATAATTGAGAGGGGGCTTTTCTGATGTCTTGTTTTAAGATTGGGGGAATATTATAAAAAGCCGAGAATAATTCAGCATCGCTACAATTATCCAAAAAATGATCAGTAATAGCCACAGAATTTAATCTTTGAGTGTAAAAAGGAACATTTTTAGCTATCCTTAAAAGTTCCTTTATTTTTTGAGATAAACTAGACACTTTAAATTTATTTTTGATTTAATTTATCTAAAATTTCTGCTTCTAAACTTAAGGCAATATCATTAGAAAAAGAATCTTTTGTCATGTCCAAAACCTTATTATTTGGTGCTAATGATAACATTAAAGGTTTATTACAAAATTGTCCTAAATATTGCAAATAATCAACACTTACCCAACCATCAGAGCGAAAATTAGGGGCGCTCGCCCAACCATATTGAGTATCATAATATGGGGAATATCTGTCTCTGACATAAGCCCATCGCCCAGAGGAATCAAACTTAGCCACATAAACTTGCCAACCGCTAGGAATTGAGCCGACAATTCTTCCCCCCGGATTTGCCCTCAATCTTAAGTCTCCTGCGGAGGTAGTCACTTGATAATATCTTTGAGGATAATCATGGACAGAAAAAGTGGTATCACCGCTTCTTGTGGGTATTCTTTCGGGACATCTCGAAGCAAATAAATTATGAGGAATAGAGTCATGTGAGTTATCTTCAACTTCGGGCTTTTGTGCCGCTTGGCTATTTTCTGCCACCATTAAAGACGCCATTAATGCAAGACTATATGGCAATTTATTATTGTTCATCTTCTTTCCGTGGTTATTATCAACTATATAATTATAGATAACAAAAGTTATGTAAGATCTTTTTTTTTATTAATTCTTAATCTCAAGAAACGACTGATTTTTGTGCCAAAAAGTTCCGATATACAGCAAAAAGTAAATATTGATAACGTTGTTTTCATCAAAATAGTATTAGACTTAGTTAATAATGGCACATCTTATTCCATCTTTTCTTTACTAGCCATACCTTGAAAATTGTCATCACCATAAAAAGTTGCAATCCCTTCTTGAGATAAACCACCTTTTCTTTGTATATTTTTTCTGGATTGTTGTAGCCTTCAAATGGTTACGGAATGAGATATTTTGCGGCTTTGATACGAAGCCATGGGGAGATTTGCACTCATGATGGATGATTGATTAAAAATATCTCAAATATCTTGGTAGAATATTAATAGAGTTAATCATCAATCTGTTAAAAATAGAAATACAATTTTTATTATTACTGCAAAGCGTCTAATAACTTAAACAAAACCACGTAAATATTTTTACTAATCTTTTATTCCAATAACAATGTCGGATATTAATGAGTCTTTTAAAGTCGCAATTCCTCAATTTGTCGGCACCCGACAAGCACACTTATTTAAAACCTTAAAAGTTCCTCAGTTTACGGGGAAACTTATTTTTACTGCCAAAAACGGTACTCAATGGGTATTTTTCATGTATTTGGGTAGAATTTCTTATGCTACAGGGGGAATACATCCATGTCGTCGTTGGCGTAGAAACGTCCTAAAATACGCTCCTGAAGTTCTACACGTATTAGATACTTTTGATCCTAAAATCTTTAACAATAAACAATTTATTCATAATTGGGAATATAATTTATTTTCTTTATTAATAGATGAAAAAATTTTAAATCCCTCTGTTACTAATAAAATTATTCGTGGTATTATCCAGGAAATTTTGTTTGATTTAACAAGAGCAATGGAGGTAAATTTTGATATTGTTGAAGATAAAAATCCTTCTTCGCCCTTAGTTTTTATCGATACTGAGCCTATTATCGTAGAAGTTTGGCAAGATTGGCAAAGATGGCTAGGGGCAAAATTAGCAGATAGATCTCCTAATAAAGCCCCGATAATTCGTCATCATGGAGAGTTAAATCGGCGTACTTCTCCCCAAACTTATCAAATTATGAAGAAGTTATTTAATGGCAAAAATACTTTACGAGATTTACACATTCAGCTAAATCAAGACATTGTTTCGATGACGAGAATGATGATTCCTTATTTTCAGTTAGGATTAATTGAATTAACTCTTACTGAGGATATTCCTTTGCCTTGGTTGGTTAAGTTTAAGCCTTCTTCTATTCATGGGAATAATATTAAAGCTTTATGTATCACGGAGCAAGAGCAAGTGGTAAAAGATGTTAAAACTACGGTAACAGGTCTGGATTATCAGTTTAATTCTTTTAGTAGAGGTGATTTGGCGATCGCATTTGCCCAACAAAACAATCCTCAAGTAATTTTTGTGGATAAGGAAATATCATCTGTAAATGCCTATGATTTGATTAGTAAATTCAAAAAAACCACTGCTTTTCAACAAATACCCATCGTCTTAATTACTGATGATTTGAGTAAAATAGAGCCTGAAGACTATAAATCCGTGGGTTTTTGTGATGTCTTGATTAAACCATTACATGACCAACATATTATTAAGATTCTTAATAAAAACGTTACTTCCACCCCTTAAACCCATAATGTGAAAAGGGGAATCAGTGTTAGACTAGATATGGTAATTCGGATGTGATAAAGGTTTTTGGGTAAAGGTAAAAGGCACAAGAAACAAAAGCCAAACGCCTTTATTAATTAAATATAGTAAATTAGATATAGTATTTAGTGCCTAAAATAAATTAAATAAAATATTAAATAAGTCAGAGATAATTAAATTATGGATGGTTTTTGGGAAAATGTATTGCGTTATCCTCGCTATATGGTGAGCTTAATTTTAGGAATATTTATTTTTTTATGGGAACAAATAAAGCCTTTATTTAAAAATCCTGTGACAGGAATTGCTATTTTTGGGGTATTAATCGGTATTTTTTCTTTCCTTTATTTTACCCTAGAAGCAATGTTAGGACTTAGTGTCACCTAACACAAAAACTTGTATATTAAAAAATTTTAAACAATAAAAAAATGGCTAATAGTCGTCGTATCGAAAAAGTTTCATCTCTGATTAAAAGAGAAGTAAGTCAAATGCTCATCAATGAGATAAAAGATGATCGTGTGGGTGCTGGAATGGTGAGTATTACCCATGTAGAGGTGTCAGGAGACTTACAACACGCTAAGGTTTTTGTGAGTATTTATGGTACTGCAGAGGCAAAGAAAGAAACCATGGAAGGTTTAAAGGCCTGTACTTCTTTTGTTAGGCGTAGTTTGGGGCAAAAAATAAATTTACGTCATACCCCTGAAATACGATTTATGGAAGATTCTTCTTTGGAAAAAGGAGATCAACTAATTCAGTTAATCAACCGTATAACTCCCCTAAAGGAAGAGGAAGTGAGGGCGGAGGAATGATGTTTTTTTTGGGTTAGGGTTAATGCCCTATACCCTTGATTTGATAAAGATTAAAGTAGATCATCATCTACATCGGAATCTTGCTCTTCATAATCATCATCGTCATCATCATCGTCTTCGATGAGTTCGGAGATTTCTTCGTCTTCGGATACTGGTAGGATGTTGACTTTTTCTTCTTTTTCCTCCCGGTACATAATTTTATTATTGCTTTCTAACCACTCTAAGATTGAGCCTTCCTGTTTTAAAGGAATTACAGGCGCTGGTTCGTAGCGCTTTTCTTTACGCAGTGCAGGATTTTTCATAAACTAATATTACGAGCCATATAAATTTCGTCGAGAACATATATTTTACCAGATTATTCATGAATGCGAAAACTAATTTGTTAGGGGCGATCGCCCGTTATAACAGTAAAAAAAATAGGTCTGACAGTGATAAAGTAGAGATTCTCAGTGCCATAGAAGAATTAGAAGACACCAACCCCAATCCTCGCCCCATGGAAAAAAAAGAACTTCTCGACGGAGATTGGCAACTACTGTACACCTCTAGTAAGAGTCTTTTGGGATTAAATAATATTCCGTTGGTAGAAATAGAAAATATTTATCAATCAATTCATACTTCCACCAAAAAAATTTATAACATTGTGGAAATCAAAGGGCTACCCCTTCTCGATAGTGTCATGGTGGTAATTGCTAGTTTAAAAGTAGAATCAGAAAAAAAAGCTGGTGTAAAGTTCGAGCGCACCATAGTTACCCTCAAAAATTGGCTTAAGTATTTATCACCCCAAGACATCATCACCCAAGTTAGTAACAAAAAAAATATCTTTCCCCTCGACATCAAAATTAACCGAGCCTTAGAAAATATGACCAATGCCAACGGCTGGTTAGAAATAACTTACCTTGACCATGATTTACGCATCAGTAGAGGTAATCAAGGGAACATATTTGTTCTTTCCAAAATCTAATCAATGGTATTATCTTTTATTAAATAGCTAAAGTGCGATCGCCATGAAAAACATAATTCCCCGCCCAAAAAAATACTATCCACTGCTCATTACCACCGCCATTATTAGCACCCTCATAACCACCATTAGCCCCAACCTCGAAAAAAATTATCCCCAAGCCCAAGCCCAAACCAGCAGACAACCCATCACCGTAAGGTCTGATGTACAAGAAGCCAACTCAGAAACAGGCATCATCACCGCTAGGGGCAATGTGTATATCGAATTTCCATCCCGTAATATTCAGGCAACCTCCGCCCAAGCCCAATTTTTTAGCCAAGAAAGAAGGCTAGTATTAAACGGTAACGTTCAAGTAATCCAAGACGGCAACAGCATGAGAGCCGAAACCATGACTTATTTGATTGATGAAGGAAGATTTATCGCTACTCCCCAAAATCAAAGGCAAGTGGAATCGGTTTATCTCATTGAAGAAAATAGCCCCTAAATATAGACCCATAGACTGGTTTTTGTCAAAACAAATTCAATGCAGTTAACATTAAAAAACATCCATAAATCCTACGGCAAAAGAGCGATCGTCAATCGAGTTAACCTTAAGGTAAAACAAGGAGAAATAGTCGGCCTACTAGGGCCCAACGGAGCAGGGAAAACCACCACATTTTATATCACCACAGGGCTAATCATGCCTAACCAAGGGCAAGTAACCCTAGATGAGCAAGACATTACCCCCCTCCAAATCAACCAACGAGCCAAACTCGGTATCGGTTATCTTACCCAACAACCCAGTATTTTCCGAAACCTCACCGTCAGAGAAAACATTGAATTAGTCCTCGAACAAACCAACCTATCCTCCCGTAACCGTCACATCAGACTAAAACAACTCATCGAAGATTTTCGCCTCGAAAAAGTAGTTAATACCAAAGGTTCTCAGGTATCAGGGGGAGAAAGAAGACGCACAGAATTGGCCAGAGCCTTGGCAGTAGGTAGGGATGGACCTAAATTTTTGTTATTAGATGAGCCTTTTGCGGGGGTTGACCCCATCGCTGTGTCAGAAATTCAAACAATGATCGAAGGTCTGAAAAATAGAGGTATGGGCATTTTAATTACGGATCACAATGTTAGAGAAACCCTTGCCATTACGGGGCGATCGTATATCATGCGAGAAGGGCAAATTTTGGCTTCAGGCACCGCCGAAGAACTTTATAAAAATTCCCTTGTGCGACAATATTACCTAGGAGATAACTTTAAAATCTAACTCTGATGGAAGAAAAAAAAACAACTCAACCGCTAAAATTCCATATATCTCTGATGGATAAATATGTTTTAGGAGAAATAATCATACCATTCCTGTTTGGTATTGGTTTATTTACCGCCCTAGGACTATCTATCGGTACATTATTTGAATTAATTCGTCGAGTTACCGAATCAGGATTATTTGTGGGAGTAGCGGCTCAGATTTTTTTGCTCAGAGTACCAGAGTTTATCGTTCTTGCTTTTCCCATGTCATTGCTTCTGGCTACCCTGGTGGCTTACAGTCGTCTCTCTAGCGACAGTGAAATTATCGCCCTTAGAAGTGTGGGCATTAATCTGTTTAGGTTAGTCATCCCTGCCTTGATATTTAGTCTTTCTATTACGGGAATTACATTTTTTATTAATGATGTGGTAACCCCTTCCACCAACAGACAAGCAGCTGTTACTTTGCAACAAGCCCTCAATCAAGTGCAACCCAACTTGAGCCAAAGAAATATTTTGTATCCTGAATATGCAGACATTGTCAGCAATGATGGCTCAGTGAATTATGGTTTGGCTCGACTTTTCTATGCCGAAGAATTTAACGGTAATCAAATGAAATACCTTACCATTCTCGACTTTTCGAGGGAGGGAGTAAATCAAGTTTTAACCGCTGAAACAGCCCAATGGAATATTCGTGAAAATATTTGGGACTTTTTTAATGGCACCATATATGCGATCGCAACGGATGGTAGTTCCAGGAATGTAGTCCGCTTCCAACATCAACAACTAGCCCTTCCCCGAGCGCCCCTAGATTTTGCCAATCGTCCTCTAAGTTATAACGAAATGAGCATCAGTCAAGCCCAAAGTTACCTAGAAACAGCCAAACTAGAGGGAAATCAAAATGAAGCCCGTAAACTAGCCGTAAAAATTCAAAGTAAAATTGCCTTACCCTTTGTCTGCATCGTTTTCGCCATGATGGGTTCTGCCCTAGGCATTCGCCCCCAAAATACAGGAAAGGCCAAAAGTTTTGGGATCTGTATCGCCATAATTTTAGCCTACTACATTATTTCATTCATGGGAGAATCCTTAGCAATATCAGGGATTCTTAACCCCTTTATGGGAGCATGGTTGGGTAATATTATCGGTTTGACCCTAGGAAGTTGGCTTCTTTACATAAATATCAAATAAAGCACCACCGCTTAACTTTTTTACGTTGCAGGGGTGAAAATTTTGTATTGATATTTCGTTAAACTCCATGTCCAAAAGATGATGATATAATAAAGGTGCCGACAATCATTTGGTATTTTCATTATGGCATCTCCCTCTCGAAAAAACTCCCCTGACTATCTAAAATCAAGAATGGGTACTTTTCTAAACCCATTATTCTTGTCTGCGGTCGTAGGATTAGGGGTCATCGGAATTGTAGCTTGGCAATTAATCGTAATCAACGATCAATTTAGACAAAGTAGCCGAGAAGCCTCCCCCCCATCGAGTACAGGAGCAACCGTTGAACTAGAAGAAAATAATAACGGGGTTGAAAATTCTGCTAACGGTAATGGTACTTCAGAAACCACATCACAAAATCCTAATGAGAATCCATCAACATCTCCTCAAAACTCTCCCAATAATGAGGATACATCGGAACTAGACATTAAAGAATTTGATATATTAGGCTCTAGGAATACCATTGAAGGTGGCGATCGCAACACAAATAACCAAACTCGTCTATACGATCAAGTTTTGTCGCTACCTCGTATTTCTCCCCAAGTAAGGCCTTCAGGGGGCGACAGCAGTGGAGCAATCAACCAAGGACTACTAAGCCCCGAATTAAATCAACAAAGACAGTCTTCCCAGATTCCTGTTACCCCTAGTCCTCTAAATCAGGCCGTAGGCAATGTCATGAGCAACTACAACCCCAGTAGCAATATTTATCGCTCCCAAAATCCCCAAAGTAACATCCCCAGTTCAGGGGGGCAAATGTATCAATCCCCTTCGCTTCAGAATAATTACAATGTAGGTAATAATATTAATGGAAATGCTAATACTTGGGTTCCTACTCCTCAGGGGGTTAATGTGAATCCCAATCAGGGGGGGGTAAATATTCCATCCAATAGACCTGCTCAAACAAATCAATCTCCCTTTTAAGTTTCGGTAAACCGTTCCATCCGATGACTTCAACCTGAGAGATAATAAACCTAGTAGAAATTTTTACCCAATATATATAAAGTGCTATCATCAATCATTTCTGATTTCAAAATTATCTTTGAGCGAGATCCTGCCGCCCGTAACTGGTTAGAGGTATTATTGTGCTACCCTGGCTTACAAGCGGTTATTCTACATCGTCTTTCCCATCGGTTATATCGCATTGGTATTCCCTTTATCCCTCGTTTTTTATCTCACTTGGGTAGATTTTTTACAGGTATTGAAATCCATCCAGGGGCACAATTAGGCAATGGTGTATTTATTGACCATGGTATGGGGGTTGTCATCGGCGAAACAGCCATTCTAGGGGATTACTGTCTAATTTATCAGGGCGTAACTCTGGGGGGTACAGGGAAGGATACAGGTAAACGTCACCCTACCCTCGGGGAAAATGTGGTGGTGGGTGCTGGGGCAAAGGTGTTGGGTAATTTGTCCATCGGTAATAATGTTCGTATCGGTGCTGGTTCGGTGGTGTTGCGTGATGTGCCTTCGGAGTGTACTGTGGTGGGTATTCCGGGAAGAATTGTTTATCGTTCTGGGGCGAAGGTAAATCCTTTGGAGCATGGGAATTTACCTGATTCTGAGGCAACGGTAATCAGAAGTTTGATTGATAGAATTGAATCTTTGGAGCAAGAAATTACGAAATTAAAACAAAGAGAAGGGGTTATGGCTGATCGTTAATTTTTTTAATTTGATAGTGTAAAAAAAGTTCTTCTCCTATTTGTTTAATGTCTTTTAATTTTAAGGGAACAGGTGATTTTAGATGAATTCCTGCCACTGGAGTAGGGGCTTTTTTCCCTCCTAAGATTACGGGGCAAAGGGTTAACCAAAGATCATCGAGGAGGTTTTCGGCAAGGATGGAGGCAATTAGTTCTCCTCCCCCCAAAATTCCTATACGGTTAATATTAATGTTTTGTAGGTAGTTGAAGGTATCTTTCCATTCTATTTTCCACTGATTATTTTTTGTTATTATGTAATCATTAAAGAGTATTTTTTTATCAGTATGATTAATACTATTTAGCCAGTTTATTTTACCTTCTTTTGTAGTTAATAAAATGCGTTTAATGGGTTGTTCAAAAAAACGATAATGGTGTTCTAGTTGCCCTGATGAAGAACATACAATGTTGATGGGTTGGGGATGTTGCTTTCTAGCTTCTCTCTGGGCGAGGAGATGGGGTTTTTTGATGGTTAGGGTGGTTCCATAGGCTCTGAGGGTATTTGCTCCAAAAATTATGGCATCACAGAGGGATATTTGTTCTTCTAGGTGTTGTAAGTCTTGGGGGCTACTAAATCGAGCTGGTTTTTCGCTGTCGGTACTAATTTTGCCATCGGCACTCATGGCGAGGATGGCGGTGATATGGAGGGGATTAGCCATTGATTTCTCTTAGGTTTTGGAGGCGGGGTTTTACTTCTTCAAAGTCAGGGGCGATCGCACTTACTTGTTGATAACATTCTAGGGCTTCAGCGTAGCGATCAAGAATTTCCAAAACACGGCCCTTATTGTACCATGCCATAAAATAATTGGGTTGAATACCGATCGCCCTTTCCCAACTCATGAGGGCTTCGGGATACTGTTGCAAATTATAAAGAGCATTACCTCGACTATTCCACGATTCCAAGTCATTGACATTTATATCAAGGGCGTGGTCGAAAGATTCAATAGCCTCCGCATACCTTTCCAGATAAGCAAGGGCGCAACCTCGATTGTGCCACACCTGTCCCAAATTAGGCTCTAATTCTATGATTTTATCCCAAGAGGCGATCGCCCCTTCCAAATCTGCATTTTGTGCCTTTTCCAAACCCACATTAAACCAATGCTCAACCCACTGCACATCAACTAATTCTTCCTCCTCCTCTTCATCCATAACAATGGATTCCACCTCCAAAAGAATTTCCCTACTAGAACTACTAGCCTTAACTAGCTTTTCAATAATAGCTCCCGGCTCATGATTTTTCAGGCCTAACTTACGGGCAGTTTTCCTGGCAAAATTTTCATCATCCTGAAGGAGTTTTAATAAATCGGCCAAACTACTAGCTTCCGAAGACTCATCCTCATCACCATCCCCGTTGATAGGCTCTAGTTGAATACCATCTTTTCTCGCCAAAATTTCATTGCCAAACTCATGGGCTAAATCTCCCACGGGACGATAAAATGGTAGAGAAGAAGTTTTTTCTCCCAAAATTACCATCCTTGATGCGATCGTGTAATGGGGGGCAAAAGAGTTTACTAAACTTTCGCCATATTTTTGTAACCATATCAACCAATTATCAACGGTGATTTTTTTTGGTTCTAAATTTTGAAAAAATTTCTCGATGCGGTTTTCCGTCCATCCCTTGGCAACCCCTTCTAATAATTGATTAAAAAGGTACTCCAAAGTTTTATCATCGGTAAACCCTTTTTCTTGGGAGGAATCTTGCCCTTCTTCTTGGTCATAATCCTGTGCTAATTCTTCCTTTTTTGCACCCCAACGCCATATTTTGTTAATCATTACCTTTGAGAACGAAAACCCTTATTCTATTGATATTTAATAATAACTGATAACAATTGACAATGGACGAGACAATGGATAAAACCATAGACATAAAAATAATAGACCATTAAACTTGATTGAGTAGCCCTTAAATATAATCCCTCTTCTCCATTTCACCATTTTCCCCATAGATAATAATTGCTGTGACTTACGAGCCTTTACACCACAAATATCGTCCCCAAACCTTTGCCCAATTAGCAGGACAAGATGCGATCGCCCAGACTCTGAGTAACGCCCTCACATCAGGGAGAATAGCCCCTGCCTATCTATTTTGTGGTCCTAGGGGTACAGGAAAAACCTCCAGCGCCCGTATTTTAGCCAAATCATTAAACTGTATGGCTACCGATAAACCTACCCCTACTCCCTGCGGAAAGTGTGAAGCCTGTGTGAGTATTACCAACGGTTCGGCCCTTGATGTCATTGAAATTGATGCGGCTAGTAATACGGGGGTTGACAACATCAGAGAAATTATTGAGCGGGTACAGTTTGCCCCCGTGCAGTGTCGTTATAAGGTGTATGTAATCGACGAATGCCATATGCTCAGTACGGCGGCATTTAATGCCCTCTTAAAAACCTTAGAAGAGCCACCGAGTAGGGTAATTTTTGTCTTAGCAACCACAGACCCCCAAAGGGTTTTACCCACCATTATCAGCCGTTGTCAGCGGTTTGATTATCGTCGTATCCCCCTTGATGCCATGGTCAAACACTTGCGGTATATCGCCACGGAGGAGTCCATAGACATCGATTCTGGAGCATTGAGTTTGGTGGCACAACTTTCCAATGGAGGGATGAGGGATGCGGAGAGTTTGTTGGATCAACTAAGTTTGTTATCGGGTACTATTACCACCCAAAAGGTATGGGATTTGGTGGGTTCGGTATCTGAGCAAGATTTATTGGAGTTGTTAAATGCGATCGCCTCGGATAATTCAGAAACAGCAATCGTACAATGTCGCAAACTCTTGGATAGGGGTAGAGAACCTTTAATACTGCTACAAAACCTCGCTAACTTCTATCTTAGCCTATTGATAGCAAAAACTGCCCCGGGGCGATCGGACTTAGTCACCGTCACCGAAGAAACATGGCAAAAACTATGTCAAACTGCCCAACATTGGCATATTGAAACCATCCTTCAAGGGCAAAAAAAATTAAAAGATAGCGAATTTCAAATCAAAAATACTACCCAACCTCGCCTCTGGCTAGAAATTACCCTCCTTAATCTTCTTCCCTCCGCCAATAGAGTAGTTACCACAACTAATGCCGTAGTTACTCCAACCCCTATTGCACCTTCATCCCCTACCCCTACCGCTCAAAAAAAGGTTTCTCCTACTCCCCCAGTAGCCAATGAATCTCAACCCTCAACTATTCAACCCCAACAACCATCACCCCCAGAAACGCCAACTCCCCCCATTACCTCTAACCTTGAATTTACTTCCCTAGAGGAGTTAAAAGAAAAAGTAGCCGTTACCATTGAGAGCGTGATGACAAAAAGTTTTCTCCTACAACAATGTAGTATCATCGACTATCAAAGCACTGTAATTACCATCGGTGTGATTAAAGAAATCTTCCTCAAACTAAGTAAACAACATCAACCCGCCATGGAAAAAGCCTTCAGTCAAGTTTTAGGCAAATCCATTAATTTGGTATTTCAGGTGGAAGAAAAAGAAACTAAAAAAAAATCCTCTGATAACTCTCCACCCCCTGCCGTAGAAAAAATCGTAGAATATAGTCCTCCTCCTCCCATTAAAACGCCATCGGTAGAGGAAAAAGAAGAAGTTATAAACCTAACACCTCAGCCAGTGGTTGCAGATAGTGACATGGTTAGGGTGGTATCTCCTGCCCAACTAAAACAAGTTGCCGAAAAATTTGCTAAAAGTGTCAACGGTGAAATTATTGATGATGTTGAACCACCACTTTTTATTATTCCAGCCCCAGAAATAAAAGTTATTAATCGCCCTCCGTTAGATATAGAAGATGATGAAGATTTACCTTTTTAGTCCTAAAACTTTTTTGTTATGAACTCTTTAACTGTCAATTTCATAAACGAAGTTAAAACTTACCCAGTTACTCAAATCAAAGGCATAAACATCCGATAAATTAGGTACTAAATCGGCAGTAATGCCACTGCCTTCGTGTAAATCTAAAAGAATGGATTGGGCAACAGCCACAGGATTTTCAAGGACAATTACTGATTCTTCTTCTAAACTATTTTTACTGTTTTTATATAGTTCATTAAAAGTATTATTAAAAGGAGATTGAGAGCAAATGATAATTAATTCTCCAATGCCTTGATTTCCATTATCTATTAATTTTATTGAACTTTTTTCATTAGGAATTACAAAAGTTTCTTGGGCATTTACCATGACATTTTCCGTGGAGAAATAGGCGATCGCCCTTCCCGAAGAGTTAAAACCAATTATGATATAGTAAAGATCATAGTCATTTTCATTATGAATAGAAATAGAAAAAGAAGAACCAGCAGAAATATTAATTAATTGCTTTTGTTGGATAATATTAGGAGTAGCTTTTATATTAGATTTTTGATTCTCTAACGGTAAACTATAAGAAGTTTTTTGATAACTAATATAATTCTGTTTATTCTGAGAATATTCCACCGCTACCCGAACAGGTAAACGAGAAGCATTACCATTGAGAGTCAAATTAACTAACTTTTGAGCCAACTTATTCCTCAAAGGATTACTTAACCTTTTAACCGCCGTTGAAACCGCCTCATTAGGAATTTTTGCCATGGTATTAGGTAACAATACCCCCGCCTGAGAAAATAAACCATAACTACCATTAGAAGTTAACTTCCCTAAAATACAATCTCCGTAAGCATCTCCCAAATTAATCGCCTTAATATCCCCCACAGAAGTCAAAGCGCTAGTAGCATCCACCCTCTCAATTCTTTGTAAACTACTATCCAAACTTACCATCAAATCAATTTCTCGAGGAATTACCCTCACCGCTTCCCGTAAAACTAAACCAGTTTCTACCTTATCAATTCCTTTTAGAATAACTCCTTTAGCCTTATTTCCTATCAAAGAATTAACTTGAATTACCACATTTTGAGAAAGATCAATTTCTGTCGAAAAACAAGAATTTATCCCATAATTAAACAATACTAATAAGGGTAAACCCACTAAATCAAACTCAACATTATTATTTTTATTTACACTTTTTATAACAGTATCCCCATGATGTTCTTCATCCGCTGGGATATAATAAGGAGCAAGATCATTTTTAATTGCCAAAGTAACATTAGTATATTTCAATTCGCCATTAATAAGAGCAATATTAGCCGCTACTTTTTTTGTCAAAATTAGATTAGTAATAGGGGCAACATTTTGCCATAAAGAATGAGTTAAGCTGTAAGTAAATAAACCTGCATTAAAACTATTACTGGTAATTTCTGTGGCTAATCCTTCTGTCGCTGAGGTAAAAATTATCCCCCCAGACTTATTTCCTTTTAACAAAGAATTAGAACTTTTATTTTTTTGTTTAATCTCTTTATTAAAAGCTAACTCCTCACTACTAATAACAGGTATATTATCACCACGATAAGACCTTAACCATAACTTAGTTGACGTAGATACCTCAAAAGGTTGATAACTGGTATCCAAAATGAGAGTATAACGACTGGTTTTCAGAGATTGAAATAAACTAATTAAACTATCTAATAAAATATCTTCATTATTACCATCGCCCTTGAAACTACTACCAGAGGTAATCAAACTTTCTGTTAAACTTTTGTCACCATTATTCAATCTTACCTGTCGTCCATAACCACTAAAATGAAAAACAACCACATCATTTTCCCTTACCTGTTTTGCCAAATGCTCCTCAAAAGCCGTCAAAATAGATTTTCTCGACGCTTCCTTATTCGTTAAAGTTACAATATCTTGCGGATTAAAACCAAAACGAGAAACTAACAACTCCCTTTGTAAATCAACATCCGTCACACAACCCCGTAGATTATTGTTGGTGGATGAATATTGGTTGATACCAACCAAAAGGGCTAACTTTCGGGAATCAGATGCTCCCAAAGCTTGGGCATAACGGCTTAACTCGTGTCGAGGTAAAATTGTCTCACCAAAAAAACCTCCCAAAGAGGCAATACTTAAACCAGCCCCCTGTAAAAAAGTACGTCGATTAAGTTTCATAATTAGGTGTTAGGCAATTGATATTTGATTGATTTCCAAAAATTAAATCTTTTCATTTATGGGGAGTGATTACACTTACCAGAAATTAACTATTTTCTGTCCATGCCTTCATTTTACCTTGATTCATTAAACCATAAGGATCAACCATTTTTTTAAATTTTAGTTGCTCAGGTTCAATGTGTTTTCTTCCTCCATCTTCTAATATATAGGTATGGGGATTGGCAATAAAAGCCCCATTTTGTTCGTGATACTGGATAATTTCGTTCAATCGCTCTTCATTGGTATATCTTACCAACTGCAATCCTGCAGGGATAGCTTTACCTCCTAGCCTCATAAATTCGAGGTGTATCATTACCTCATCCCCAAAAGTTTTATACATTTGCTCTACTTTTTCGAGGGTAAAAAAGAAGGTTTGTAAATAGGTAATATTAGGGTCAATATTACGGGCATGAAAGGTGGTATGATTCCACGTAAATTCTATTAAATTAAGGCTATTTTTTTTCTCTAAATCTTCTTGATAAGTGATTTTACCTTGATATTCTTTTACTAATTCTGATAAAGAATTTATAGAGTTTTCACTAACCGTTAATAAAGCACAGCTTTCTCCCTTTGATAAGTAGTTTTTGAGAGCTATAAAATATTCGGGAATAGGACTAGCATGGACACTAATTAATCTCTTAATAATACCATCACTATCTGCCAAATGTTGGGCAAATTGAGCGGCATTCATAAAGTGAGGGAAAGTAACAATGACATCTAACCAATTATAAGCTGGAGCGAGGGGAATTTCTAATTCTGTGATAATACCATTAGTACCATAGGCATGGTTAATTTGATTGGTTTCATCTCCTTTTAGTTCCAAAATTCTCGGCTCATCTTCAAGGGTTACAACCTTTACTCGGTGAAGATTTCCCCTATCTCTTAATTGTCCATAATTTATCGAACCAATGCCCCCACTACCACCCCCAAAAAAGCCCCCGATGGTAGCGATTTTATAGGTTGATGGTATCATCCGTAATTCCCATCCTTCCTTGCGGGTTGCCCTTTCTACGGTTGCCATTTTTACTCCCGCTTGTACACAGGCAGAGCCATTTTTTATCCAATGAATTTGCCTCATTTCAGTCATATCTAGGACAATTCCACCATGGAGAGGGATACATTGCCCATAATTTCCTGTACCAGCACCCCTTACTGTTAGAGGAATTTTGTGGTTTACACAGATTTGAGCAACTTTTAAAACTTCTTCTTCATTGCTAGGCTGAACAATTAAATCAGCTTTTTTATCTGCTAATTTATTTAATAAAATAGGGCTAAAATAATAGTAATCTTGAGATAATTTTTTGACTTGTTCTGAGTCAATTATTATTTTAATATTGCCTAGTTTATTGATAATATTTTGGTAGTTAATCGAGGACATATTTATAAATAAAAAACAAAAAAAATAATAACTTAAAGATTGATAGCAAATATATACTTATATAATAACTCTAACAACTCCTTTTTTTATATATATTTTTTATGAAATAAGCCAAAACTTTTCCCTCTTAAGCAAAACTTAAAAATCTTTTCTTACCCTCGTCACTCTGCGACTTTACCAGACAAAACAAAAAACCATAAATTGTCACCACGAATATGTTAGCATTAACTACATCGCAACAACTTTGTAGTTTTTTGGAAATTTATGACTTCAAGGGTTTCATCTCCTGCACCTTTGCCTAGCTGGTTAAAAACCCCCATTGGTAAAGCCTCGGAAATTTCTCGGGTGCAAAAAATTGTTAAACAAAGGGAAATTCATACTATTTGTGAAGAAGGACGTTGCCCCAATCGTGGGGAATGTTATGCTAACGGCACCGCTACTTTTTTGTTGATGGGGCATATATGCACCCGTAGTTGTGCTTTTTGTCAGGTGGATAAGGGGGAGGCGCCCATGAGTCTTGATCCTGATGAGCCAAAAAAGGTGGCGGAAGCGGTAAAATTGTTAGGGTTGCGTTACGTGGTGTTGACTTCGGTGGCGAGGGATGATTTGCCTGATGGAGGGGCAAGTTGGTTTGTGAAGGTGATGGATGAGGTTAGGAAGGTTAACCCCAAGACACAAATTGAGGTGTTGACTCCTGATTTTGGTACGGGGAAGGATGCGGAAAATCAACAGGCGCTCAGGGTGGCTACGGTGGTGGGGGCAAAACCTGCTTGTTATAATCACAATGTGGAAACGGTGCCACGGTTACAAAATCCTGTGCGTCGGGGGGGTAAGTATGAGCGCTCGTTGCGGGTTTTGGATTTGGTGAAGGAATTTGATGATAGTATTCCCACGAAATCGGGTTTAATGTTGGGTTTGGGAGAAACCAAGGAGGAGATTGTTTCTACTTTGGAGGATTTGAGGGGCATAAAGTGCGATCGCATCACCATCGGTCAATATATGCGTCCGTCTTTGGCTCATTTACCTGTGGAAAAATACTGGACTCCTAAAGAATTTGAAGAGTTAGGGGCGATCGCCCTTAAAATGGGTTTTAGTCATGTTCGTAGTGCTCCTTTGGTGCGTAGTTCTTACCATGCGGGGGAATAAAGAAATAAAGGACACTGGAGATTTTTTAACATGACCATTCCCAATGATTCAAAATTGGGTATTCGTACAGAAATCAGGGCATTCTTAAAACTAGCCATACCCCTAGCCAGCGCCCAGGTGGCACAGTTAACCACAGGATTCGCTGATACCGTGATGATGGGACATTTGGGCAACGAAATTTTGGCGGCTGGTGCGTTAGCTTTCATTACCTTTTTTTCTATCATGATAGCCACCAGTGGCATCGTTATGGGTGTTACTCCCTTAGTGGCAAATGCCTATGGTGCAGGTAATAAAAATGACATCGAACAATGTACCCGACAGGGGTTATGGTTATCACTACTCCTCTCCATTCCCATTATGATAGTCACCGCCCACTTTGATAGTTTAGTGGGGGGGTTAGGATTAGATAGCACCACCGTAGAATTAGGCAGTACATACCTTGATATTATGTTGTGGGGCTTATTTCCTGCGTTGGGCTTTGCCATGTTACGGGGTGTAGTTTCTGCTCTATCCCAAGCCCGTCCTATTTTTTGGATTGTTACCATCGCCACGGGTTTTAATATTTTGGGTAACTATGTTTTGGGCTTTGGGGTGTGGGGATTTCCTCGTTTAGAATTGGCAGGGTTGGCTTTGGCTTCTACTCTCACATGGTGGGGGATGTTTGGGGCTTTAATTATTTATCTTTCTGTGAGTGAACATTTTAAAGACTATCAATTCTTTTCCCATCTCCATCAGTTAAAACCAAAAACACTATGGAAATTGCTGACAATCGGGATACCCATTGGAGTCTTTACTACCCTTGAGGTTGGGGTATATACCGCAGTAAGCTATCTGATGGCAGAATTTGGTACCGATGGATTAGCCGCCCATCAGATTGTTTTTCAAACCATGAATATCATTTATATGGTGCCATTGGGGATGTCGTTTGCTGCCACTGCTAGGGTTGGTAAATGGTTTGGGCAAGAGAATATGTTAGGCATCCGTCAAGCAGGGTTAGTTAGTGTTACGGTGGGAACTTTATGGACTGCTTTGATTGTGGTGGTGTTGTTGGTGTTTCCTCAGCAAATTGTGGGGTTATATATTAATGTGCTTGAGCCAGAAAATGCGCCTATTGTATCCCTTGCAGTCTCTATTTTACGGGTAGCGGCGATCGCCCATATCTTTGATGGAGTGCAAAAAATTGCCTATGGGGCGTTGCAAGGTTTACAGGATACCCATGTACCAATGGTTTTAAGTTTCTTATTTTATTGGTGTATTGGTTTAACCTGTAGTTATTGGTTTGCATTTGGTTTAAATTTGGGGGCTGTGGGCTTGTGGTTAGGACTTTTGATTGGGGTAGTAATTGCCTCTGTGGTTTTTGTGTGGCGATTTCAAACTTTAGCAGGAAAGCAATGAATAATGGATAATGGATAATGGATAATGGATAATTGACAGTAAACCATTATTAACTGTTGCCTGTTCCCCGTTCCCTCTTCCCCGCCACGATTAATATATTATTACTATAAGATTTAGTATTATTAATTAATTTAGTTTTTTATAAACATGAAATCAAAATTTATTCCCGTAATTTTGGCAGGGGGAAAAGGTGAGCGTTTTTGGCCATTGAGTCGTCGTCAGCGCCCGAAACAGTTTTTATGTCTTGATGGCAGTGGTATCAGTCTTTTACAAGCTACAGCTAACCGTCTTTTGCCTTTGGTGGATGGTTGGGATAATTTGATGGTGATTACTTCGGCTTTGGTGGCGGAGAATGTAAGGCAACAACTACCTCTTTTACCTTCAGAAAATATTTTAGTTGAGCCAGAGGGCAAAGATACTGCCCCCGCCGTTACTTGGGCTAGTTTGGAGATAGAACGACGTTTTGGGGGAAGTGCGATCGCAGGTTTTTTTCCCGCCGACCATTGGATTGAGTCTCCAGAGGGCTTCATTAAAACTATTTTAGCAGGTATTGAGTTTGCAAAGAGCCAAAGGGCGATCGTTACCCTTGGTATTAACCCTACTTATCCTTCCACTGGTTATGGTTATATTCAACAGGGAAACAAGGAAGAAGAAATAAATGGCTTACCTGTGTATAAAGTAACTCGTTTTACGGAAAAACCAGACCAAGAAACCGCATCCGAATTCATCGCTACGGGAGATTATAGCTGGAATAGTGGGATGTTTATTTTTGGGGTAAGTTTTGTATTACAAGAGTTGGAAAAGTTTGCCCCTCAAATATTGAAACCTTTACGGGAAAAGGGAGAACAGGGATATTTTGATTTAGAAAAAATTAGCATTGACTATGCTTTAATGGAAAAAACGGCCTCGGCTTATGTGTTACCTGCAGATTTCCCTTGGGATGACTTGGGGGACTGGAATGCCCTAGAAAGGTTGTTATCGAAAATTGATGATGATAATGTAACTAATACTAATAGTGTTAATTATCAAACTAAAAATTCAATTATTTATAGTAGTCAAAATGATGAAATAATTATGACTATTGGTTTAGAAGATGTGGTCATTGTTCGTGATGGTAATGCTACTTTAGTGGTTAATAAAAATCAAACTCAGGATATTAAAAAAGCATTGAAGTTATTACAAAATCAAAATAATAGTCAAGAGTTTTTATAATGAAATGTTGACATATAATTACTTATTAATACCTACCTAAATCAAGAATCTTTCTGTCTAATTCAGATTTTAAAATGTTATCTGAGGTGGCACTTAAAAATTGAAGGATTTGTTGCCCTACACATTGGGGAGATAAATAATGAAAAAAATGACTACTTTGATTGATTAAACAGAGATAATCTTCTTTTTTTAGGTAAGGTTGCCATTGTTCCATATCTTGGGGAGATATGATAGCATCTTCTGAGCTACCGCACACCATTAGGGGTTTATCTATCCCTCCTTTGAGAATATCTGGGTTTTCATAGAGAGAGTGGGGAGAGAGGGAATATAGTAAGGCTTTGTCGAGGATATTGAGGAAGGCTTTTTGATAGTAGTGATTTTGATAGTGGAATAGATGATGGGATAAACGAGTTAGAATAATTTCTCGACGACAAGGGAAGTTTTTGCGTAGGTTGTAATAATACTCTACCCAATCTCTACTGGGGTTTACACCTACTCCTAAAAGGGTTAGGGATTTTATTTTTTCTGGATATTTACGGGCATACAATAAACCTAGCACCCCTGCGGTGCTGTGACCAATTAAATGTACTGGTTTTTTGACCATGGTTAAATAATCGTCTAAAAGTGCGATCGCACTTTCTAAAGAACACCCTTCATCCTGATTTTGTTCATATTCCCATTGCCCAATGGACACTTGACGGGATAGGTATTTGATAATGGGTAGGTTAAACCGCTTGAAATAGGTATTTGTATTTAACCATAAAACATCAGGATGCTTGAACATAATTCTCAATTATAATGACAATAGATTTACAATATGAAAAAAGTTTTAAGCAAGATCTTTGATCCTGCTCAAAACAAGTAACCGATTCATCTAGCTTCCTGTCTATGGAAGCTAAACTTAGCTTATCCTATTTAAGCTATTATTGCAAGTAATTATCATTAATTTTCAGGTGTAAAGCCATGGGTTATTTGAAGTAGAAACACAAAACCCTAAAACCTTACTTCATTAGTAAACTGCCCCTCAAAACCTCTTGATGAAACTGTGACAATGACTACAATCAAGAAAAGAGATATTAAGTTATATTGTATTTAGGACTAAATATTAATGACGAGAATAGGTATTTATGGCAATGTCAACTATTTCGAGTGGTTTAGGCAAAGATCAAGAAATTTGGAACAATCTTAAAAAGGCGATCGCCAAAAGCTCTGGTTTTAAACAGTGGCAACAAGAGAAGAAATCTAGCCAAGAACAAACTGACGAGCAAGTAAGGGAATATTTACGCTCTACCCTAGAAACCCTTGCCTACTAATAATTTCTTTTTCCCACCATTAGAGAGTGGGATTTTTTCTATTCGGTTGACATATATAAGGTAAGAAACCTAGAATATAATTCATCTATTCAGAAATAAAAAACTTATTTATATATCCTGTGTATCAATTATCTACCGCCAAAGAAACCTTAGATCTAGCATCCGTTAACAGCCATTTAGTTGATTATAGTGCAGAGGCGATCGTTGACTGGGCAAATCAGGAATTTGGGGAACATTTGGTAATGAGTACCAGTTTTGGGATTCAATCAGCAGTGATGTTACACCTTGTCACCCAAGTTGTTCCCAATGTGCCTATCATTTGGATTGACACAGGATATTTACCCAAAGAAACCTACGTCTTCGCCCAAGAATTAACCAACCGATTAAACCTCAATCTAAAAGTATATCAATCAGAAATGAGTCCTGCCAGAATGGAAGCCCTTCATGGTAAACTTTGGCAAGATAAAAGCGTTGAGTCTTTAAACCTTTATGATCGCATCAGGAAAGTAGAACCCATGCAAAGAGCCTTAAAAGAATTAAAAGCCGAGGCATGGTTAGCAGGTTTAAGACAAAATCAAACCAAATTCCGTCAACAATTAGAATACGTCAATAAACAAGGGGAACACTACAAGATTTTACCTATTCTGAAATGGAGTTCCCGTGATATTTATGAATATTTAACAAAGCATGATTTACCCTATCATCCCTACTTCGATAAAGGTTACGTATCCGTAGGAGATTGGCATTCCAGCCGTCCATTAAGTGCCACTGATGGAGATGAAAGAGATACCCGTTTCCATGGGGTAAAACAAGAGTGTGGGTTACATTTACCTCTCAGCAACGATGAAGCCCAAAGTCTTGATTCTAGTCAATTATAAACTGGGGAATAGGGAACAGGCAACGGGCAACGGTGATAAAAAAATATTGCACTCACTGACAAATAATATTGAGATTCTGTCGGGTGGGCAATGCCCACCATTTGAAACTTTGAGATAACGTTGGTAATTGACACTCCCACGCCTTAACTACTGTATTTTTGTCGTATTGCCTAGCTTTATTTAAACTGCTTCATCAGAGTAGCCATTTCAATGGCATTCATAGCATAACTCCAACCATGGTTACTCTTAATACCTGCCCTTTCTAAAGCCTGTTGCATGGTGTCAGTGGTTAAAACACCGAAAATAATTGGTACTCCCGTTTGCACAGAAGCTGAAGCAACCCCTTTGGCTACCTCACTAGAAACATAGTCAAAGTGGGGGGTATCTCCTCTGATTACAGCACCTAAACAGATGATGGCATCATATTTTTTCGTTTCTGCCAATTTACGGGAGACGAGGGGAATTTCAAAGCTACCCGGTACCCAAGCATAGTCCACCTGTTCTCCTTCTGGGTTTACATCAATGCCATGTCTTTTTAAACAATCTTGACAGGCGGCTAATAATTTATTGCTGATTAAATCGTTAAAACGCCCGATAACCAATGCAAAGCGAAGATTTGGGATGTCTTGGGTAAAATTACCTTCAAAAACTGCCATATTTAAAAATAAAAAGTTACTTATTGCTAGAAAAATAATAGGGCTTATCTAAAAGCCCCTTTTGATCAAAAAAATTGTTGTTTATTCTGTTCAGAAATTCTTGAATAAATGTTAATTTTTGTTAAGAAGTTTTGAACTTATACCACGAAAAAGTTGAGTACGGCGACGGCAACTACTAAGGCTATCCATAAACCAGAGCCGATATAGAGAATAGATTTAGACTGTTCCCAGTTTTGGGGAGAGGCGTAGGCAACGGGTACATAAACAATCATGATAAAGGAAAAAAGAACCAATGCTGTTAAAAGTAATTGGAATATAGCTCCCATGTTTTTTTATCTCCTTGAATATATTTTTTTTACTAAACAAACTTTCTTCAAATAGTTTATGCTAATTTGGGACATTCTGGGTAGTCATTTGGGCAGTGGAGGGGTTTAAGTGTAAAAAATAATCTCTTTGTGTGTCTCTATCATGCTCCGATGTTTGCAAGGGAGTTACTATATAATTAATAAAACAGGACGTTAAGTTTTGAAAAAAATATTGATATTAATAACCTTTTATGACTGATATGGTATTAGGAAGTGCTATAGTTACTCCGACGAAGTCTGAACAAACTGTCCGCAAACCTTACCCTAATTATAAGGTTATCGTTTTGGATGATGATTTTAATACCTTTGACCATGTGGCTAGTTGTTTGATGCGTCATATCCCCAAGATGACAGAGGAGTTGGCGTGGAATTTGACTAATCAGGTACATTTTCAAGGTCAGGCGATGGTTTGGGCAGGGCCTTTGGAACAGGCGGAGTTGTATCATCAACAGTTAAGGAGAGAGGGTTTGACCATGGCACCATTGGAGGCATCATGAGTAAGTCATCGGAAGGACGCATTGTTTGGAATCATTCTACCCATTTGGATGGTTTAATTCCCATTTTAGAAAAGTTAGTGGTTTATGATGGGATTCGCACCATTACCCCTGCGGTTTTGAGTCGTTCGCGCAGTCACATTCCCCATCTGAAATTAAAGGTTTCTGTGCCGATTCGAGGGGGTTTTAAGCTCATTGCCCGTCAGGGGAAGAGTGTACAGGAGGTTTTCATTATTACAGATTTAACTCAGGATGAGTTGGAAGGGGCGATCGCCAATATCCTTTCATAGACAGTAGAATGATTTTTGTCATGGTGGTGGATCTGGGGTGATACTATAGCTTATAGTATCTTTACAATTATTTATATATGGCAAGTATCAACGATAATTATTTAAAATTAAAAGCTGGTTATTTATTCCCCGAAATTGGTAGAAGGGTAAGTGCTTTTGCTCAAGATAATCCTGAAGCGAATATTATTAAGTTAGGTATTGGAGATGTTACCGAACCCTTACCCCAAGCCTGTCGTGATGCCATGAGTAAGGCCATTGAGGATATGGGCGATCGCACTTCATTCAAAGGATATGGTCCTGAGCAGGGATACGGCTGGTTAAGGGAAAAAATTGCCCAGAACGATTTTCAAGCTCTCGGGTGTGATGTATCCCCCGAAGAAATCTTCATCTCCGATGGTTCTAAGTGCGACTGTGGCAATATTTTAGACATTTTTGGCAAAAACAACAAAATTGCCGTAACTGACCCCGTATATCCCGTTTATGTGGATACTAATGTAATGGCAGGACACACAGGAGACGCTAACGAGAAGGGAGAATATGAAGGTTTAGTGTATCTTCCCATTAGTGCCGATAATGATTTTACCGCCGAAATCCCTGCTGAACCCGTAGATTTAATTTACCTTTGTTTCCCCAACAACCCCACCGGCTCTACCGCCACCAAGGAATATTTACAACAGTGGGTAAACTATGCCAGAGAAAACGGCTCTATCATTCTTTTTGATGCTGCCTATGAGGCTTTTATTACTGATCCTAGTTTACCTCGTTCTATCTTCGAGATTGAAGGAGCGAGAGAATGTGCGATCGAATTTCGTTCCTTTTCCAAAAATGCAGGATTCACGGGAACCCGTTGCGCCTTTACCGTAGTACCCAAAACCCTCAAAGGAAAAGCCAATGATGGCTCAGAAGTAGAACTCTGGAAACTTTGGAATCGTCGTCAATCCACTAAATTTAACGGTGTATCCTACATTGTGCAAAGAGGGGCCGAAGCGGTATATTCCCCCGAAGGAAAAGCGGAAATTAGTCAATTAGTTAACTTCTATCTCGAAAATGCTAGTATCATTCGCCAAGAATTAACCAAAGCAGGTTTAACTGTTTATGGTGGCGTGAATGCACCCTATGTGTGGGTAAAAACTCCCGATGGTTTATCTAGTTGGGATTTCTTTGATAAACTACTTCATAACGTCCATATCGTTGGTACCCCTGGTTCTGGATTTGGGGCAGCTGGGGAAGGTTATTTTCGTCTTAGTGCGTTTAATAGTCGTGAAAATGTCATTGAAGCGATGAAGCGTATCACCACAACTTTTAATTTCGCTTAATTGTTTTTAAACCAGAATAATTGGGGCAAGTCTTTTCTTTGGGAAGATTTGCCCTTTTTTAGTTTTTTAAACTACAGTAATTAAGCAACTTGTAAACTTCTTTGGGGCAAGACACAAAACAGATTTGATAAGACTCTCAATTGTTCGGGATAGCAAGGTTTGGGATAGTTTTCTAACCAGACAGGAGGTACAAACATCGGATCATATTCTTCCACATAGTATATTTTTCCTCCCTCTTGTTTTAGTTGTACTGGGGTGCCGGGTTGATAGATTCTGGCTTCTTCTTGTTCCCATTTTGTGGAATCCATAGGGTTTATCCTTTTTTTTTGCTTCTGTATAAAATTATACCAAATACAAAGTAAATGTCAGGATAATTTAACATTTTTAAATATCTCAGATTTTTATGGTTGATCTACAATGAACATGTAGTGAAACTTTGACACAACATTAAAAATGAAAACTTTATACGAAAAATTAGGCGGAAAAGAAGCTGTAGATACCGCTGTGGATATGTTTTATGAAAAGGTATTAAATGATGAAAGGGTAAAACACTTTTTTGTTAATACTGATATGAAACAGCAAAAAAATCATCAAAAGGCTTTTATGACCTATGCTTTCGGTGGTACTGAGAAGTTCACTGGTCGTAATATGAGGGATGCCCATAAGGATTTAGTGGACAAAATGGGCTTGACAGATCTTCATTTTGATGCGATCGCCCAAAACCTTGTAGAAACCCTCCATGAGTTGAATGTATCTCAAGAAAACATTGATGAAGTCGTTACCATTGTTGGGGCAGTGGAACATCGTAACGATGTTTTAAACCGTTAATAACAATACTTTAACCTATGTAGCTGAAAGGGTTAAAAGAAAACAAAGGTTATCAGTAGCACTTAGGGCATGGGGGGCATCATGGGGCATGACGACAAAAACACCCTTTTCTAAGGTGATGTCGTTTCCCTCTAAGGTTAAAACTCCTTTTCCTTCAATAACGTTAACTGTGGCGTTACGGCTGGAAGTGTGTTCAGAAATTTCTGTACCTTTAGCTAGAAAGAATAGGTTCTATATTATGTTGATTTTGTCAATGTTCGTTCTCATTTGAATTCTTTTACATAGTTTCGTTTTCTTTCGCCTACCTAGCCAACAAGTCAAATTGATATATATGTCTAACCAAAACTTAATTTAAAGTTAATCTAAAATTAAACAAAATATATTAGAAAAATAATTAAAAATAAATTTTTAAAATATTTAATTAAAAATCAAAAAAAAGTTAACTATTTTGTTGCCTATATTACATTATTATCTTGACTTAAATAGGTTTTAGGATTTAAGATCAGCAGGTTTAATAGCTCAGAAAACATATTTAATTAATTAATTTTATACAATATATAGCTGTTAAATATGAAGATAATCTTCTCTTAACCTCCTAATAAAACTGAATAAATCAGATAAAAAATGTCAACAATTAACTTAACTGGTTTGAACTATGACCAGAATTTTGATACTCTTGCCAACAGTGGTGAGCCTAGTAATGTTTTGCCCCTAGGGTGGTTTTTTTTAGAAACTGGTAATAATGCGAACGAAACCTATGGTATTAGCGATGGCAGTAGTAACTCTGGAAATACCTACAGTTACGGCTCAACAGATTCTACGGACAGAGCTTTTGGTACTTTATTATCTGGCTCATTAAATTCAATGATTGGAGCAGGTTTTACCAATAATTCTGGTTCTACCGTTACAGGATTAGACATTAGCTATCAGGGCGAACAATGGCGACTAGGAACCTCTGACCGAACCACTCCAGACCGTTTAGACTTTCAATATAGTTTGGATGCAACTTCCCTTAATTCAGGTACATGGGTTGATGTGGATTCTTTAGATTTTACCCCTCCTATCACTACGGGAGATGTGGGGGCAAAGAATGGTAATGAAAATGCTGTAGAAATTGCTAATACCATTTCAGAGCTAGAAATTGAAGACGGAGAAACGTTTTGGATTCGCTGGACTGATTTTAATGCCTCTGGGGCGGATGATGGTTTAGGTATTGACGATTTTTCTTTAACCCTGTTAGATGGCGAAGTAATTGTAGATGAGCCGGGGGAAGATGAAGATACAGAACCAGAAATTCCCCCAGAGCCAGAAATTACTAAAATTCATACCATTCAGGGAGAAGGTATGGCATCCCCCCTTGTGGATGAAATTGTAACCATAGAGGCGATCGTTGTTGGTGATTTTCAATCTTTTGATGATAATACTGGTAGTAATCTACGGGGTTTTTATGTTCAAGAGGAAGATAGTGACATTGACGATAACTCTTTGACCTCGGAAGGTTTATTCATCTTTGATGATAACTTTGGGGTTGACGTTAATGTCGGTGATTTAGTTCGGGTAACTGGTACTGTGGCTGAGTTTACTTCTGGTAGCAGTAGTTTAACTCAATTACGCAGTGTTAGCGATGTCACTGTGGTTAGTGAAAATAATGCTTTACCCACCCCTGTAGAAGTTTCATTTCCTCTCAATAATCCTAATGATTTAGAGGCTTTTGAGGGAATGTTGATCACAATTCCGAATACTTTAAGCGTAACGGAACATTTTCAATTAGGTCGCTTTGGTCAAGTGGTTTTATCCTCTGATGGTGACACTAATCAACCTGATACTGATGGACGTTTAGACCAGTTTACTCAATTTAATGCTCCTAGTGTGGATGGTTTCAGTGCCTATCAAGAAGAGTTAGCGAAGCGTCGCATTGTGGTTGATGATGGTTTAACGGTTCAAAATCCAGATCCCATTATCAATGGTAGAGAGGAAATGCCATTGAGTCCTACGAATACTCTCCGTGGTGGTGATACGGTGATGGGTTTGACTGGTATTCTTGATGATCGTTTTGGTGCATCTAATATTGGTAATTATCGGATTCAACCTACTGCCCCCATTGATTTTCAAGCTACCAATTCTCGTCCCACGGAAGTTCCTGATGTTGGTGGACGGTTAAAGGTTGCTAGTTTTAATGTTCTCAATTATTTTAATGGTGATGGTGCAGGGGATTTTTCTGGTTCTGAGCAAAGGGGGGCTGATAATCCTGAAGAGTTTGAACGTCAGAGAGATAAAATCATTTCAGCTATTGTCGGTTTAGATGCTGATGTGGTTGGTCTTGTGGAGATTGAAAATGACGGTTACGGGAATGATAGTGCCATTCAAGATCTCATTGATGGTTTAAACGCTGTGGAGGGAGAGGGTACTTATGCTTTTGTCGATCCTGGTACTCCTACTTTGGGACTTGATGCGATCGCAGTGGGCTTTATTTACAAAACTAATTCGGTAAAAGTAGCTGATGAAAGTAGTGTCGCAATTTTAGAAACAGGGGCATTTGACCCTGTTAATGTCGCCCGTCATCGTGTACCTTTGGCGGTAACGTTTGAAGAATTAGCCACCGGAGAACAGTTTACAGCCGTTAACAATCACTTTAAATCTAAAGGTTCATCAGGATTGAGTGATGAAAATGATCCTAACTTTGATCAAGGGGATGGACAAGGATTTTGGAATGATACTCGCACCCAAGCATCTCAAGATTTAGCCAATTGGTTGGCTACTAATCCTACAGGAATTAATGACAGTGATGTGGTTATTTTAGGGGATTTAAATGCTTATGCCCAAGAGGATCCTATCACAACCCTAGAGAATGCAGGTTATCAAAATTTAGTTCCTCAAAGCAGTTATTCCTTTGTTTTTGACGGTCAATGGGGTACCCTAGACTATGCTTTAGCTACGGGTAGTATACGTAACCAAGTTACAGGAGCCACAAAATGGCATATCAACGCCGACGAACCCAATGCTTTAGACTACAATACTAATTTTAAATCTGAAAATCAAGTTATTAGTCTTTATGACGATAGCCCTTTTCGTTCTTCAGATCATGACCCTGTTATTGTTGGCTTGAATTTGAGTAGCTCTGTTCCAGATACTGGCAGTAGCGGAGGTGGAAGTGGTTTTACTCCCCCAATTATCCCTCCTGTACAGACTCCTGACACCTCGACTCCCCCAAGAAATTCTCTTATTGAAAGAGTTTTAACGTTTAGTGAAAATAATGTGCAAATCCTCTATATTCCCTTAACAGGAAGACCTGGAGATCCTACAGGGTTAGGATTCTGGAAAAATGCCATTACTGAAAATAACATTAGTTATTCCCCTTTTAATGGTGATACTCTAGCTAATTTCCCTGAGGAGCAGAGAATTGGTTATCAAAATATTATCAATGATTTTGCTGCTTCTTCAGAAATCGTCAGATTATTTGGTCAAAATGATAGTCTATTTGCTATTAACCTAGTTTACAGTAACGCCTTTAACCGCCCGGCTGAAGAAGAAGGATTAAATTACTGGAATAATGCCTTAGAAATAGGGGATGTTACTCTTGCTAACCTTGCTCTGGAGATTTCTTTGGGTGCCATTGGTTCTGATGTTAGTATTTTGAGTAATAAGGTTGTTAGTGCAGAATTATTCCTAGAGCGTCTACAATCTCTTGGTATGAGTTCAAGATATGTTGGAGAAGAAGCAGAAGTGATTGCTTCTGAGTTTTTATCTTCTGTGGGTAACACTATAGCCACTCAGAGTGAGATTGATAATGTTATTAACCGTCTTCCTGTAATGTAATAATTATTGCATCAAATTTGGATAAATACTCGTTATAAAAATCCCCCATTTTGGGGGATCAAGGGGATAAAATCGAAGAAACGGAAAAATTTTATAAATATGGAAGCCTTTGCCCGTAGCGCCCCAGAGTGGACTTATAAAGCCACCCATGCCCTCAGTTTTTGTTGCCCCCGTTGTGGTGCATCCTCTCGACAAGCTACTAAAGTATGGCTTAATCGTTATGCCCCTGTGATGATGGAAAACTATGAACGCAAATGGCAAGAATTTTATACTTGTGAGTGTGAGCAGGTTTGGTGGGCTTGGAGTTGCGATCGCCCTAACTAAACACAGTAAATTAATTCAAACTCAAGTTAATTAGGTACTAGGAAGAAAGTTAGTTTTAGATAAATTACTGCATTTCACTCGTGTAATTTTCCTTCTAATTCTTTGGTCAGAAAATAGTTTAATACGGTACGAACGATAGCAATTATAACCAGTTTACCAAGGGAGGTAAAATCTGAGCTTAGGGTGGTGGCAACTATATCCGCCCCCAATTGAAATTCTAGGGCAAGGACTAACCACATACCAAATTCTAATCGAACTTTTGTAAATCGGTTTTGGCGGTGATGGGATTTGTAATTAAGGGACAGTTGTAGGGTTTTAATTAATCCCCATAATATACACAAAAGGGCGATCGCCTCTAGCACTAATTTAAAAAGATTAGCAAAAATATATAATCCTGCTTCGATAAATTCTATTAGTTCCATTTTTCAATATCATTAACTATTGTTTGATGGATTTTTTTTTTGCTTTCTCTGGCGTCAATTTTCAATATTTTATGGGAATAATTAGCAAATATTTCTGTAAATCTTTCCCTAACTTTAGTTAATTTTTCTTGGGTTTCATATATTTCTTTTGAAGGGCGATCGCACATTCTTTCTAATGCTATATTTACGGGAAGATCAAGATAAATAACTAAATCTGGGGGAGGAAATTTTTGATTTAAAATACTTACAAAATCATAATCTTTTTCTGTTTTTCCATTATAAGCAAGGGAAGAAAAATAATATCTGGTACTAATTACATGGATATTTTCTTTGGTTAAACTATAAACTCCATCCACATTATTATATAAATGGTAATGGCGATCGGCCGCAAACAAATAAGCCATTTGTTGATCGTATAAATCCTCACTATTAAAATCATTTTTCCCTGCTAAAAAAGTTCTTAATAACTTTCCAATGGGGCCAGCAGAAGGCTCTGGACTAACAATAGATTGTTGCCCTATGTGAGTAAAATAATCCCGTAACATTTGAGCTTGAGTTGAACTCCCTGCACCATCAACTCCTTCAAAAACAATAAATAATCCCTTTGACATTTTAATTTTTTCTTAAAATACTCACAAAGAATATAATCATACTAAATTCTTCAACAAAAGTAAACATCCATAGGTCTTAAACTTTGAGCTTTAGGTTGTTGTTGATTACTCTTTAATTAAGAATCAAAAGTATTATTTATCAAAGGTTTGATCATAATATAAGTACCAAAAAATACTTGACAATTACCATTATCAATTATCCATTCTCTCGTTTTTCTTCAAACCCTACTTAATACCCTGAATATCTAATTGCACAGTTTTTTCTCCTCGCCACTCATTGATAGATAATTTATAAGCAACATCAATATTAGGAGGTAAGGGATAATAATGACTTTTTTGCCACGCAATACATTTTAATTTTGCCCCTGACTCATCCTGAAGGGTTAATTGTAAATGTTCCCCTGTTTTAGTTAACTTCTGCGAAATGACCGTTATATCAGGAGTCCAAAAGATAGGTGGATCATTTTCTATACCCCAAGGATAAAGACTTTCTATTTCTTTTATTAGATCAAAATCAGCATCATAAAAACTAATCTGACTATCAACTTTAAGTAAAGGTTTAAGATGTTCTAGAGATAGTAACTGATGGCTAAATTCTCTTAATCTATCTTTGATTAAATCGAGATTTTTTGTCTCAAAACCAAAGCCTCCTGCGGCTTTATGACCTCCATATTTTAATAATAAATTATCACAATATTGAAGTGCTTTAAAGATATTATATTCCTCAGTACCCCTTGCGGAACCTCGAATATGTTTTTTTTCTTCGTCTTCATAGGTGGCAATAAATACAGGGACTCCATAACGCTCTACTAAACGAGAAGCAACAATACCAATTACCCCATGGTGCCAGTGTTCTCCTAATAATAGTAAAAAGCGATCGCCCTTATAATCAATTTTCCCCTCCTCAATGAAAGCAATGGCATCCTTCGTAATTTGATTACACAACTCCTGCCTTTTTTGATTAACGCTGTGGCACTCAGAAGCCCTCTGGAGGGCGATGGACTCGTCTTCGGTGGTAAGAAGTTCAATGACAATTTGAGGGTCACTAATACGTCCAATAGCGTTGATTCTTGGGCCAAGTTTAAAGCCTATATCATCGGAACTGAGGGTTTTTTTCTTTTTATCCACCCCTCCCACTTTAATTAAGGCTTGAATGCCCAAAATTTGGGGGTCTGCCAACAATTTTAAACCCCGTTTGAGCCAACGACGGTTAACCCCCGTCAGAGGTGCTAAATCGGCAATGGTACCGAGGGTATAAAGTTCTAGCAATTGCCTTGTTAAGCCCTCTAATTGCCCTTGTTTTTGAGCAAGGGTTACCCCTAACACATAGGCAACCCCTACCCCAGCTAAGCCTTTATAGGGGGAGCTAGGAGGTAATAATTTGGGGTTAAGGATACCATCGGCGGGGGGTAACTTGGAGGGTAAATCATGGTGATCGGTTATGATTACTTTTAAGCCTAATTCTTTGGCTAGGGCGATGGGTTCATAGGCTGAAATGCCGTTATCCACAGTCAAAATTAAACTTACTCCCTCCTCTTTAAATTCCTTGACAATGCGATTGTTAATGCCATAACCATCTTGCATTCGACTAGGAATGGCGTAATCAACCTTTGCTCCTAGGTGTCTCAAGGCTCGAATCAGTAGGGCGGTGCTAGTCATCCCATCGGCATCATAATCTCCGCAAATAGCTATTTTAGAGCCATGGGCGATCGTCTCTGTCAACAGATCCAGACACTTTGCTAAATCGGGAAATTCCGTGACGGGAGAGGGCAGAGTCTGGGCTTCAGGGTTGATATAAATTTCCGCATCCTCGGTACAGTGCAAACCACGATTGATAATCACCTCAGCCATAATTCGAGACAATCCCAAAGATTGGGAAAATAGCTCCACCAATTGAGGATTAGGCTGACCAAACCGCCACCGTTGTTCTGGTAAATTTGATGTCATCAAAACTTCCTTAACTCTACAGCATTTCTACCATCCACGGACTCCAAATAGACCTTCACTTTTTCATCCTTGGCCGTGGGCAACACTTTACCCACAAAGTCGGGGTGAATGGGTAATTGACGATGTCCTCTATCTACCAGTGCCAAAAGTTTAACAATTTCTGGTCTGCCATACTCTGCCACAGCATTAAGGGCTGCTCGAATGGTGCGTCCACTGTAAATGACATCATCCACCAAAATAATGGTTTTTCCTGTCAAATCCACGGGAATTTCGGTTCTTTCGGGGGTTCTCATCTGAATTTTGTCTAAATCATCCCGATAAAAGGTAATATCGATCGCCCCTACCGTTACTTCTTGTTGTTCAATGTGTTTAATTTGGGTTGCCAATTGTTGGGCGAGGGGTACCCCTCTTGTATAGATACCCAACAGCACCACCAAAGATAAATCTGGGGCTTCTTCAACTACTTGGGAAGCTAATCGATTTAGGGTACGGCGTATTTCATCGGCGGAGAGGATTTCAATAATTTGATTAATCATAGAATAATAATTGAGAATGGATAATTAACTTTCTGGAAAATTTAGACGATGGGGGTTAATTAACACTTGCTACCAATTACCTATTCTCCTTCATCTTTTGTTTCTGAAACCTTTAGGATATTATCATCATGATCTTTTGCTTCAGTCGTAACGTCTTCTAAATCGTCAACTTTGATTAAAACCACGGTAACGTTATCAGAACCACCATTATTTTTCGCTTCGGTAACGAGGCTATCGGCAACTTTATCTAAATCATCTCCATCTCCCAAAAGTTTAGAAATAATGGGATCGGTAACTTCTTCGGTTAAACCATCACTACAGAGCAAGAAGCGATCGCCCTTATCCATAGTATCAATCTTGTGGATGTCAATACCTTCATACAAATCTCTACGTCCCAAACATTGAGATAACACATGGCGCCAAGGGTGATGTTTCGCATCCTCAAGGGTAATTTCCCCAGCCCTAATGGCTTGACCAATCCAAGTATGATCTGAGGTGACTTGAATTAACATCTCATCCTGAAGCTGATAAAGACGAGAATCGCCAATGTGCGCTCGCCAAGTTTCTCCATTACGGAAGATTAAAACCACTACGGTAGTACCCATATCGCCCCGTTCAGGATGATTATCTTGATCCTCAAGAATACCCTCATTTGCTTGTAAAACAGCCTTTTCGAGAAGGTCGTAGGAATCCATGGGAGCTTCCCAATTTTCTTCCAGATAGTCCTTAATAACCTCCACCGCAATTTTACTGGCTTGTTCTCCACCGGCATGACCACCCATACCATCAGCGAGGATAAAAAATCTTCCAGATGTATCAGTATAAAAATTATCTTGATTATACGACCTTACCAGTCCTGGATCACTCAAGCCAGCGAATGCACATTTCATATGACTAATTTACCTTGATTGGGATTAAACATTAATTGCCTTAAAAAATTTAGAGGACGGATACCCCACCGTCTCATTATCTCTTAAATTTATCAGATTATTTAAAACAGACTTTATTATTTAAGTATATTAAATTTTACCATAATCTGATCAGTTATTTTAACCGTATTACACCCTAGAATTTGCGGTCTAATTTCTTAATTTGTTTTAATAATTTGAATAGAGCCACCGTGGGTAAAACGGCCACCACTCCAAGGGCGATCGCCACTTGCCACAAACTATTAACCACTAAAATAGTCGCCGACAAAACTAGGGTACTAATAATTAAAGTGTAATTAGTCGCCATCTGGGTACTACTGATACGGCGCAATAGCCGTTCTGCCTCAAGGGAACGTACCCTCAAGCGAATATCACCCCGATCTAGTTTATCAATGGTATCATCCAAACGAGCGGGTAAACCAAAGGCAGTGTTACCTACCTGCATCGCCTGACGGCTAAACTCATCTAAAATAGATTTACCATTATCCGCATTAAATTGACTCATAACATTTAGGGCAAAAGGTTGTGCAACTTCCATAAAATTAAAATCTGGATCTAAACCCTTACCAACCCCTTCTAGGGTAGAAAAAGCCCTCATCACAAAGGTAAAAGTAGCAGGAAAACGAAACGGTTGATCATAGGCAATCTCATAAAGATCTTCACTAATCTGCCCGATAGACTGTTCCTCAAAAGGCTTATCCATAAAGTTATCAAGCAAAAACTGTACAGAACGCCGAATAGGGCCTGGATCATCCATGGGAGCCAAAGCCCCTAATTCCACCAAAGAATCCACTACTCGCTCCGCATTTTTCTCGGTGACACCAAAAAGCATTTCCAATAACTTCTCTTTGATGTTGGGCTGTAATTGCCCCATCATACCAAAATCATAAAAGATTAAAGAACCATCAACATCTACCGCCAAGTTACCTGGATGGGGATCTGCATGGAAAAAACCATCATTTAAAAGTTGAATTAAATAAGCCCTTGCTCCCAACTTTGCCAACTCCTTACGGTCTAATCCTGCCGCCTCTAGGGCATCGTAATGGCTAATTTTGATCCCCGGCATATATTCCAAAGTTAACACCCTAGGAGAGCTATAACGCCAAAATACCCTTGGTACTTTGACCCAGCTTTCATCCCGAAAATTACGACGAAAAGTGTCAGCGCTGGTGCCTTCCAATAAATAATCGGTTTCTTGCCAGAGAATACGACAACATTCTTCATAAATTCCCATCCAATCCCGATTTTTGCCCCAACGGGGATGATTTTGAAAGTAACGGGCAATTTGTTTAAGGATACCTAAATCAATATCAAATAATTTGGGTAGTCCGGGGCGCTGAATTTTTACCACCACTTCTTCCCCCGTGATTAATTGGGCTTTATGAACTTGCCCTAAACTAGCGGCGGCTAGGGGGGTAGGGTCAAAGTTGAGGAATAGTTGATTTAGGGGTTTATTAAAATCTTTTTGGATGATGGCGCATACCTGCTCATAACTAAAAGCGGGTACTCTGTCTTGTAGTTTGGACAATTCTTCGACGTATTCTTCGGGAAATAAATCCGCTCGGGTAGAAAACAACTGCCCTACTTTGATAAAGGTGGGCCCTAGTTCGAGAAGATTTTCCCTAATCCATCCTGCCTGAATGCGACGACGGGCGACTAATTTTTCTTCGGTAAAGCCATCGGAATAACTCCATTTTTTGCCGTTACGCCATAGTTTGAAAAGTAGTAAAAGAACAAATGTCCAAATATCTATACGGCGACGGAGGGGGGAATAATTTTCGCTATTCCAACGATAGACTTTTTTCCCCGGTTCTGGTTTACGGGCGGGGATGACTTTAGGAATCTCGGAGGAGGGTTCCAAATATTTACTGGTGTTGGGATAGGCTGATGACACTTTTATTTTATGATGATAAATTGGTCTGATGATTTTGGTTGTTAAGCAATTGTTATCTTTGACAAGGTTAATGGTTGCTTATTTTTGACGATACTTGTTTAGTTCTGCTTTCAATCTAGCAATTTCTGCCCGTAGTTCGTCTAGTAGTTCTTGTAAGTCGACACTGGTATCCACTTCTACGGTTATGGTGGTGTTGGTACGATCATGATCGGATTGTTGTTTGGCAATGTCGGCTCTTAGTCTTACTTCTTCGGCAAATTGTCTTAGTCTTTCTCTGGTTTCTGCGTCAAATTTACCAACTTCACTGAGGGTGTTGGTGAGGGTGTCTTCCACTTTTTCTGTCAAGACTTCCGCTAGGGCTTTACCAAAGAAGAATGCTTCTGTTACTGGATTACTCATTTGCAATATTTCTTAACGCTTTTGTTACAAATTATATCTTTATTTCTCAGAATCTGGATCGGTTTGTCGGGTAATTGATAATTGAGAGTGAATAATTGATAATTAATTTTTTATATGGGGGATAATTTTTTACAAAAAAAACTCCCTTGGGGCAAAGGAGTAGGATGGGGTGGAGATGTAAAGATTGGGAGTTATTAATTTTCTGAGGCAGGTTCTAGTTTTTGGGGGGAGGGTAGTTTGAAGGAGACGAGGGCGGCGACGAGGACAAAGAAGCTGGAAATCCAGAGACAGCCGACAATGCCAAATAGTTGGTAACTGATACCTGATGTAATGGTACCTAGTAGTCTTCCCCCTGAGTTTGCCATATAATAAAAGCCTACGTTTAAAGCCACATCATCGTCTTCAGTGTAGGCTAAAACAAGGTAAGAATGGACGGCGGAGTTGAAGGCAAAAACGATGCCAAAGATAATTAAACCCCCTGTAATGACCCATTGGGGATCTAATCCTGCCATGAAGCTAAGGGCGATCGCCACTGGTACAATGGTTAAAACTGATGTCCAAATCTGGATAGTCTTGGCTTGGGGAGCGGTACTTTTTTTGTTTTGTCCGAGGATGGCAGGGGAGAAAGACTGAATAAACCCATAACCAATTACCCAACAGGCCATATAAGTACCCACCTGAATAAAAGTCCAATTCAACTCACTTTGGAAAAACACGGGCAACGCCACCACAAACCAAATATCCCTAGCACCAAATAGGAAAAATCTGGCAAGAGATAAAATATTAATAGCTTTACTTTTAGAAAATAGCTGTTTAAATTTAATTTTGGCTTTGATTTTACCCATATTTTTGGGCAATAATCGACCTGTCAAAAAGATGATAAATAATACCCCTGCTTGGATAAATAAAGCATTGGTAAACCCTGTTAATTCTAATAGGGCTGCACCGACAAAAAATCCTAAACCCTTGAGGGCATTTTTAGAACCCGTGAGAATGGCAACCCATTTAAATAACTTGGATTCCGCTTCTTTTGGTACTACCAAACGCACAGCACTTTTGGAACTCATCTTGGTTAAATCCTTGGCGACTCCTGAGAAGGCTTGGGATGTCATGACGTATAACACCTGAAACCATACCGCCCATTCTGGGTTGAGAAAACCAAGCATTACGAGGGCAAAAATTTGTAAACCAATACCTCCGTAAAGGGTTAATCGTAAGCCAAATTGTGAACCAATCCAGCCTCCAAAAAAGTTGGTGACAACGCCAAAGATTTCGTAAAAGAGGAATAAAAACGCGATTTCGATGGGGGTATAACCAAGTTGGTTAAAGTGTAATAATACGAGCATTCTTAATGCTCCATCGGTGATGGTATAGCCCCAGTAGGCGGCGGTAACTAGGCAATAATTTCTTAGGTTTTTGTCCATTTTTTTATTGATGTAGTAATTTTGATCCCCCCTAGCCCCCTTAATTAGGGCAGGTAACGGGGAACGGGGAATAGGGAACAGTTTTCGATGGTTTATGGTTGTAAATTGATAATATAAACATTTTTAATTACTCCTTAATTCTGAAACTACCAAAATGCTGTATTTCTTTATTGGGGAAGGTTTAAGCGTCTTTGTATTCCTACTTTGAATCACCCCTGCCGCCAATTTGGGGCGAAATATAATTATTTTTTGGTAATAGTTGGAGAATTATGGATGAAAACCATTCCCCGTTGCCTATTCCCCATTCCCTCAATTAATTGACTGAGCGATTTTGGCGACTAATTCTGCCATGCGGTTGGAGTAGCCCCATTCGTTGTCGTACCAAGCAAGGATTTTTACTTGGGTGTCATCAATTACCATGGTGGAGGGGGCATCAACGATGGATGAGCGGGGATCATCTTTATAGTCAATGGATACAAGGGGGCGTTCTTCGTAACCCAAGATGCCTTGGAGAGGGGCGGTGTTTGCTGCTTCTTTTAGTAGTTGGTTAACTTCTTCTACGGTGGTTTTGCGATTTACCTCAAAAACGCAGTCTGTAAGAGAAGCGTTGAGCATGGGGACTCTAACAGCGACTCCGTTAAGTTTTCCTTTTAGTTCTGGATAGATAAGGACGATTGCAGTAGCGGATCCTGTGGTAGTGGGTACAAGGGATTGCAAACAAGATCTCGCCCTTCTCAAATCCTTGTGAGGAGCATCGACCACAATCTGAGTATTTGTAACATCATGAATAGTGGTAATAACTCCGTGTTTGATACCCAAACCCTCTTGAATAACCTTGACTACGGGAGCTAAACAATTGGTGGTACAGGAGGCGGCAGTTAAAATATGGTGTTTTTCTGGGTCATATAAATGGTCATTAACTCCCACTACTACGTTTAAAGCATCTTCTTTAACGGGAGCAGCTACCACTACTTTTTTTACCCCACATTTAAAATATGGATTTAGGGTGTCAGGGGTGCGAAATTTCCCAGAACTTTCGATGACTATGTCCACCCCATAATCTGACCATGGTACTTGTTGGGGGGTAGGAAATTCGGAAAAAGTGATTTCTTTTCCTTCAATTACTAGGTTATTTTCTTTGACATGAATATTTTTATCCCATCTACCATGGACCGAGTCAAATTCTAGTAAATGGGCCGCACACTCTACTCCCCCTTTAATCTCATTGATATGGACAAACTCAATGGCAGGATTATCCCACCCCGCACGAAGAGATAACCTGCCGATTCTCCCAAAGCCATTAATTCCTACTCTTATCGTCATATTTACTTATATACCAAAAAATATTGTTTTATTTATTAAAATTAATCTTAGCATCAAAAAAACTTAGTAGATATGTTTCCAAATTTATCTTTTGGTCTAAAACCTTAGAGGTAAGTAAAGAAAGATTTTAAGTCGGAAATTTATCATCCTGGTAAGTTTTTGAGACACGTAACCATAAAAACAATATAAGGTAGCTAAATTAAGAGATGATTAAGGAACTTATGATAACGAAATCAATTTTTATTGTTTAGTGATGAGTCAAGAGGTTTAGTTTCCTTGTCGATGATAGGTTAAATGCGGATTTACAATAGCTTACAGATTGCTATAATTATCGAAATATTTATGATGTGAGGTTTTAGTAATGAGATTGTTTAAGGCATTATCCAAATCAATTATCAAGTACCGTTTTTCAATACTATTAATTGTTTTAATTCCTCTTATAATTACAAGTTCTTTTTTGACCCAAGATTCTCAGGCACAATCTGGAGGAGTGAGAAGTTATGGTAAATTAATCGGACAATGGCGATCGCAAGTACAATTCACCACAGGAGGATTTGCGGAGGTCAAAGACCTAGAATTTATGTACAGCTTCAACTTAGGGGGAACTATGACCGAATCATCAAACTATGATGCTGCCCCCCCCGTCCCTCCTGCTTACGGTATTTGGCGACAAGTAGATACTAATAAATTTGAAGCAAAATACGAATACTATGCCACCACGCGCCCAGAAAATACCAGTTTAGAGAATATTTGGAGTGGTTGGCTACCTGCTACAAGGGGAGTATTGACCGAAAATATTACCCTAGATAGTGAGGGTGATTCATTTACGTCCACAATCACCTATGAAGCATTTGATAAAGATAATAATTTGATAGTTGATGGAGGCGGAATAGCCACTGGAAAAGCCGTTAAACTTCAATTTGACTAAATATAATCTTTGGGAAGAATATAATAAAAATCAAGTTTAAATATTCACTATCTATTATTGATTATTCATTCTAACCCTCTTTTATGGGGTAAGATTAAGACTGAAAAAAATACCATTCAGTGAACTTTTAAGTCTGTTTGAGGGTCAAAAAACCTATGGACAGGATAAAATAAACCCCATGGATCATCAGATATATAGTGCTTTAACCTTATTTATAAGTCTGTTAGTAGAGGCCATGCCCTTTTTGTTGTTTGGGGTACTCCTTTCTAGTAGTTTAATTGTTTTTCTCGATGAGGGTAAATTAATCGAGATGTTACCGTCAAACCCCATTTTAGGAGCGTTTATCGGTAGTTTTTTTGGCTTTTGTTTTCCTGTCTGTGAATGTGGTAATGTTCCTGTGGCCCGACGTTTTCTTTTGCAGGGTTTACCTACTTCTGTGGCAATTTCTTTCCTTTTAGCAGCCCCCACCATTAATCCTGTGGTTTTGTGGTCAACTTATGTGGCTTTTCGGGGGCAACCAGAGGTTTTTTGGTTGAGGATTATTTTTTCTTTGACCATTGCCATGACTTTGGGTTGTTTATTTAGCTTACAAAAAGATTGTCGTCCGTTGCTTAAACCTTCCCTTGCCAAGCGTTTAACAGTATTGTTAGATGCTAAGGCTCAAGCAAAATCTAAACCTGTTAATAATCTTTCTAATAGTTATAGTTTGTTACAATCAGGGAGTTTTATTCTGGGGCAACCAGGGCAGGTAATCAAGATGGATGATGCTTTGTTGAAAGCGGAGGAAGAAAAACAAAAAAAGGAAGCATTGGGGCGCAAGTTTAATCTTTTTATTGAAAATATTACCCAAGAGTTACGGGATTTGGGCGGTGTATTGATTTTGGGCAGTGCGATCGCCTCTATTATCCAAGTATTTATACCTAGGGAAATTATTTTAAACATTGGACAAGACACGGTCACATCAATTATTGCCATGATGGTATTAGCCTCGGTAGTGTCTATTTGTTCTACCGTAGATTCATTTTTCGTGCTGTCTTTTTCTTCTACCTTTACTACCGCTTCTCTTGTGGCATTCTTAGTATTTGGCCCCATGATTGACATTAAAGCCATGGGTTTGATGTTATCTATTTTTAAACCTCGGATGATCTTTTATTTAATGGTAATTATTGCCCAATTTACCTTTATTTTTACTCTTTCCTACAGTTATTTTTTCTAGTGAAATAATTAGTTATATATTGAAACTCCATAATGAAGACTATTAAGAAAAACCTGTTATTTTTTCCATTATTAGACTTTTCTGCCTTCTTCTTTTGGGGGTTATTACTTTTTAAATATTGGGCAACGGGAGAATTAAATAGATTAATCCATCCTAATTATTTCCTATTGGTTTTCATCGCCAGTGTTGTATTATTCATCATTTCTTCTCTCAAAGTCCTACAGATTTATCTGAGATACTACCGTAAAAAAGCATATATGAGGAGTGATAATCAAAACTCCATTTTATTATTACCAAAAGGATGGGGAAGTTCTCTTTTAATCGCTGTAGCGGTATTTGGTTTAGTTACAGAGCCGATTATTTTAAATAGTCAAAGTGCTATCCAAAGGGGGCTAGTGGATTCTTTACCCCCCGTTACCCTACAACTAGAATCCTTTGGGACAGGGACAAAACCCGAAGAAAGAACTATTATTGAATGGGTACGTACTTTACACGTATATCCTGAGCCTGATACTTATAAGGGGCAAAAAGCAAACATTACAGGGTTTGTGGTGCATTTAGATTCTTTGCCCGATGATTATGTTTATTTATCCCGTTTTATTATTACCTGTTGTGCGGTGGATGCTTACCCCGTAGGAATACCCGTTAAGTTACCTGAGTCGAGGGAAAATTATCCCCCTGATACTTGGTTAACGATACAAGGAGAAATGATGACTCAAATTTTGCCACCTTTAGATGCTACGGTTACAGATACCCGAAGAGAGGTAAGACACTTGGTTTTGAATGCTTCAGAAGTGGAGATAATTCCTACTCCTGCTGATCCTTATGGCTATTAAATAATTTAGAAATGCTACACTGGTACCATTAACTGTACAATAAAATTTAGTAGTTATGCAAATAGTTAATGCTAGTACTGCCAGAGCGAATTTATTTGGATTAGTAGAACAAGTTAATCAAGATCATTTACCACGGATTATCACCAGTAAAAAAGGGGATGCGGTATTGTTGTCTAAGGAGGATTGGGATAGTTTACAAGAAACTCTTTATTTACAATCTATTCCGAATCTAGTGGAATCTGTTAAACAAGCAGAGTTCGAAAATGATTGGGTGTCGGAAGATGAGTTTCTGGGGTTATTGGATGGTTTGGAGGATTGAGTTTAGCCGTGGGGTTTTAAAGGACGTTAAAAAGATAAAATCAGCTAATCTTGAGAATAATCTTAAAAAGTTATTGGAAATATTAAAATCAAATCCCTATCAACTTCCTTATGAGAAATTATCAGGAAATTTAAAAGGATATTATTCAAGGAGAATTAATATTAAGCATCGTCTTGTTTATCGCATTGAGGAAGAAAATAAGTTAATCAAAGTTGTTTCCATTTGGTCACATTATGAATAGCATTTTTGCGTCAAAAAAGAACGTTAAAAATTAAAGTCCCCCAAAATTGGGGGATATTTTGAGGGTTAAACTTTAGTTAAAGTTTTGTTTCTATTTCTTCTACCGAGAGGGTTTCTTGTTTACCCGTATCGAGATATTTTAGTTGGATGGTGTTGTTTTCTACTTCACTTTCTCCCAATACTAAGCATATTTTAGCACCAGTGCGATCGCCCCTTTTAAACTGCTTTCCGAAGTTACTACCTGTCAAATCAAGCTCGACTTTATAACCCTTTTGTCTCAAATCTTGGGCAATGATAAGGGCTTTCTTTTCGGCGTTTTCACCCCTAGAGACAAAGTAAATATCAGGACTAGAAGTGCAAAGGGGTTGTAATTCTTTCAGCAAGAGAATTAAGCGCTCCATCCCCATAGCCCAACCGATGGCAGGGGTATCACCGCCCCCTAGTTGAGACACTAAGCCGTCATATCTTCCTCCTCCGCACACTGTCGCCTGAGCACCTAAATCGGCGGATTGGATTTCAAAGGCGGTATCGGTATAGTAATCAAGCCCCCTCACCAGTAAAGGATTAAGGTGATAGGTAATATTAAGATCGTTTAATAGTTGACAAACTTGATCAAAATGTGCTTTGGATTCTGTGCCAAGATAGTCCAAAATAGAGGGGGCATTCTCCGCAATCTCTTGGGTTTTCTTGTCTTTACTGTCTAAAATACGGAGGGGGTTACGCTCTAGGCGATCTTGGGAATCTTGATCTAAATCATTTTTGTAGGGGGTGAGGTATGCCACCAAGGCATCTCGATAGTTTTGTCTATCTTCCCCACTACCCACGGAGTTGAGTTGTAAGCTGAGGTTTTGTAACCCCAAGGCTTTTAAAATATCAGTGGCGATCGCAATTACTTCCACATCAGCCCGAGGGGCTTTTACTCCCAACAACTCCAAGCCGATTTGATGAAATTGCCTTTGTCTTCCTGCCTGGGGGCGCTCGTACCTAAACATCGCTCCTGTGTACCACAATCGTTGAATACCATTACTAGCCAACTTATTTTGAATATAGGCGCGTACTGCCCCTGCTGTGCCTTCTGGACGTAGGGTTAAAGTGCGATCGCCCCTATCAGTAAAAGTGTACATCTCTTTACCTACGACATCCGTCGCCTCGCCAATACCGCGCTCAAACAAAGGAGTCGGCTCAAAAATAGGAGTCCTAATTTCCTGATAACAAGCCCGAGACAAAACCTCAAAAGCAGTCCTTTCCAAAAACTGCCAATAAATAGCCTCATCAGGCAAAATATCCCTAGTACCACGAATTGCTTGAATTTGTTCCATCAAAACTTAATTCCTAAAAAATAATCACAAAAAAACTTTAATAATTAAACCGAAAAATTGTCAACAAAAAGTCTAACTTCTTTCAAAAACCCTTCCGTTGACTCATAGGGCAAAACATTACGACCACTAATTTTTTTGCCTTCCAAATTAGGAATATTTTTACCATACAATTCAATTCTTTGATCAGGACTTTCCTTAAAACCATCCTTGCTAACACTACTAGCACTTTCACCTATCAACAGTAAAATTTTCTGATCTAACTTTTGCATTAACTTAGTATAATCTTTACGCCAAAAACCAGCCAAAAAAGAAAATACAGCATAGCGATTTTTAGGATCTATAGCACCCTTTTCCAACATATCCAACCACTCAGCATCTACCCCATCAGCCTCAGCGAATAACTGCTTAATAGAAAAAGACTCAATAAATTTTCTTCTTTGGGCATACTTATAAAACAAAGAACCCACAAAAGAATCAAAAAATACATTCCAAACAATATCACTAATTTTACTATTACCCCCATTAGTCATAATATTCCAAGCAGGAGGTCCAGACAAAATTAAACCCTTAATTAAATCACACTTTAAATCCCCTGCTGCCATATAAACAGAGATAGGAAAAGAAGCCCCTTGCACTACTAAAATACAAGGTTTTTTGACCACATTTTCTAAAAAGATATTTAGCTGACTAGCCCAATCTTTTGGATCATAAGCAATACGAGGTAAATCACTCTCACCACAGCCTAACAAGTCGGGATTATAAACCTTATAATTACCATCAGAATCAGTAATAGCCTTTAAAAAACGATGCCAAAATATTCCAGATAAACCCACCCCAATAGGATGAATTAACACTAAAGGTAAAGATTGTGAATCATTATCCGAACCATATTCAGTATAAGCACATTGATATTTTTTCCAAGAATAAAACTTAGTTTCAGGTAAAATAAACATAATATAAAAAATTATCTTAATAAAATAAATCTGAGTTACAATAGCATTATCAAAGTGCTAAACATAATTCTTAAAGGCTAACCTTAAATTAATTAACATCTAATCATAATTACTAACTTTTAAGTTATACATTTTCATTCCCAAAGGAAAAAAAATTCCTCCTTGGCGATCGTTCAGATATAATTAGTAACGATAGTTGTCACTCACCGATGGCTAATTATCAAAAAAACTCAGCCTTTTGTAGTGTAATAGATAATAAACCATTAATGGTCAAATAATAAAGGATTGAATGACTTTTGAAAGCTGTTAAACAAATATCTTTTGTTGTACCCAGTGACTTACTCTGTTTAGGGGAAGTTTTAGGGAAATATGAGGAAGTAAAACCAGAATTTATTAATCAAAGAGTTTGGCTAGAATGTCAGTTGGCTTTGGCAGAAGGTTTTACAAATGCGGTGCGTCATGCCCACAAAAATCTCCCCCCGGAAACCACCATCGAAATAGAGATTATCATTAACCCTTCAAATTTGGAAATCAAAATTTGGGATCAAGGCAATCCTTTTAATTTAATATCTTCACAAGAATCAAACAGTAAGGATAACCATTTGAAGACAGGAGGAAGGGGTATTGAAATCTTAGAAAAAGTTGCCGATGAATTGAAATATGAACATCATCCCAACAATCGAAATTGTTTAACAATTAAAAGAAATTTTGGTGTAAAGATATAATAAAAAACGAAAACCACGCCTAAAGAAGCGTGGCAGAGTTTCATTTTAATTTAAATGACTATTATTTGTTTATTTGGTTGTCATCATCATCAAGTAAAGAATCAAGGTCAAATTCAGCTATATCATCATCATTAGATTCGGAATTATCTAACTCAAAAGGATTAACTTCAGCACTATCAGAATCATTAGATTCATCCACCAAAGCACCTAAATCAAACTCATCATTATCATCATCCCCAGATAAATCTAAATCTAAATTAAAGTCATCGTCAGAAGAAGAAGTTTCATCCTCAATTCCCAATTCAGAGAAATTTAACTCATCGTCATCATCACCCGATAAATCTAAATCATCCCCAGACAACTGATAATCATTATCTTGCCCATCATTAGCGTCATCAGGGCTATCAAAGGATTCAAAGTCAATTACTTCCTCATCATCAGACAATTCGGTGTCAATTTCGGCGAAAATCTCATCATCACCTTCACTAATATCCACAGTGGCAACTTCTTCAGATTCTTCCTCATCAAAAATGGAAATATCAAAGTCATCAGAATCATCATCAGAGATTTCTTCCTCAGAAGATTCTTCTCCCATAATATTATCCATCACCTCGGACAATTGTTCTCCCATTCCTTCTAGGGTTGCAGAAACTCCCTCTCCTAATTCATCTAACGATGCAGGAGCATTTTCGGTCATTTCTCCTATCCAATCTTGGGCTTCTTCGGTAAATTCTTCGACATTGGCAGTGAATTCATCTAAAGACTCTTGGGTATTTTCTGCCACTTCCCCAATCCAATCTTCGGCTTCTTGGGTTGATTCTTCCATACTATCGGTCAACTCATCCAAGGATTCTTGGGTATTTTCTGTTACCTCACCCATCCAATCATCGTTTTCATCGGTAAATTCTTCGCCCTCTTGAGCAAATCCTTCTAAAGATTCCTGAGTGTCTTGGGCTACCTCACCAATCCAGTCTTCAGTGTCTTCGGCTAATTCCTCTGCATTGTCCGTCAATTCCTCTAAAGATTCTTGAGTATCCTCTGTTATTTGTTCACCGAATTCTTGAACTTGTTCTACGGAAGAAGATTCTCCTTCTGATTGATAATCATCGGCTAGTTGTTGGATGTAGTCTCCTGGAATAACCGCAGCACCAATATTTTCTGGTTGTAAGTCTAGTTGAGTTTCGGGTAATTCTTCTTGATTTTCATATTCTTCCCTTACTGCTCTAATTTGGTTATCTAACTCTTGTTGATAGTTATTAACTAATTCTTCGATGTGAGCTTGGTAACTTTGTTCTAAGGTTTGTTTTTCTTCTTCTAATTGAGAGCTTCTCTGTCGTAGGGATTCTATTTCGGACTCTAGGGGTTGTAGTTGGGCAATTTGGGCTTCTAGGGACTCAATTTGGCTTTTGGCGGAGTCTAGTTCGCTGGTATCGGCGGAAGTCTCTTGAGCTTCTTTGAGGGCGTTTTGTAGTTGATTTTTTTGGTCTTCTAGGTCGATTAGTTGAGTGTTTAGGCTCTGGATTTGGTTTTCATAGGTATCTTGTTGTAAGGCAATGGTTTGGGCAGATTCGGCTTCATATTCCTGCCTTAAGGATGCGATTAATTCTTGTTTTCTAGTTTCAAAATTTTGTTCGGCTTGTTTGAGGGCTTTTTGCTTTTCTTTTTCGATTTCTTCGGGATTTACTTTACCTTTATTAATTAAAAACAATACTACTGCACCAATGATGATGCCTATTATTATGCCAATAGCTATTTGCATTTCTTATGCCTCCGCATTTATATTATTTTTTATTTGTTATGAACTATTTTTTATTTTTAGTCTAAAAGTATTATATTGATAAAATTTATTTAAGAATCTTATTTTATCATTTTAAGTATTTTTACTTACTTGTGTTGTAGGCTTCATAAACTCCTTGGACGTTGTACCAATTGAGGAAGATTCGGGCTATTTCTAGGGCTAGTTGGGGTTTTCCTTGGTCAATGAGCCATTGTAATAAGGGTTTCATGGTTTTTTCGTTTAATCTTCCCCCTAGGGATAGGATGCCCCACAGTAGGCGATGAATCCAGGTCATTTGAATCATCATTTTTACTTCGTAGGTGGGGTGTTTTTGATAAAATATTACGCCCATTTTTCCCCGTTGAATTTCTTGCTCGATGAGTTTGGGTATTTGTTGGAGATTGAAGGGGGGATGCCAATGGTAGCCAACGGCTTCGGGAGTTTTGATTAGTTTTAGTCCTATTTTTTTTAGTCTGACTCCTAATTCTAGGTCTTCCCAACCATATTGCCGAAAGTTGGGGTCAAATTTTCCTACTTTTTCTAACCATTTTTTGGCGATCGCCACGTTGCCCGTCGCAAAATAAGCGGCGGAGTAGTCAGTAATTTTGTAGGGTTCTGAGGTAGGATTATCAAAGTTAGCGGTGTTAATTACTGCTCCATAGGTAAAGGTGCGATCGTGACCTAGTTTTTCTTGGGCTTTGATTAGGCTTTGGGCGTGAGCATTCAGAAAACTGGGAGTGACGACTAAATCACTATCAATAAAAATAATCGTGTCTCCTTGGGCTTTTTCTATGCCTAGGTTACGGGCGATCGCAGCTCCTTGATGATTTTGTAAGAAAAGACTAACATGGGGAAAGTGGGCTTTTTGTTGCTCAATCCAGCCAATAGTATCATCCGTAGAACCATCATCCACCACCACAATTTCATAACCATCAATCAAACCAGAATCATAATCCTGTTGCTCGAGCGCCCTTAAGCACTTTTGCAAAATCGGCAGACGGTTATAAGTAGGAATAACGACACTAAAAAACACTCTTTTGACCCAAAATAAATTACCTATGATTTTACCCTAGATCTCGTCTAACCATATCCTTTTTGAGATAATTAACACAAAAAAACACCATCAAAGGGTTAAATGAGAAAAGTAAAAAAAATCTTATAACCCTTGAATTATAAGCAAATAAAACCATTAGAAACAAGATTTTACTTATAATTTCTTATCAACCTGAAAACTATCGACACAATTTTTGGTCAACATACATATTACCATGGTGATCAAAAGCAATTTTAAATTATCGATATTTTATAAAAGTAACAAAGGTGCAATTTTTAAAAGAAATTATTGGGCGTTGGTGGTCAGAATTTACCCTACAAACAAAGTTGATGGCAACAGCTACCCTTGTTGTCTCCCTTGTCATGAGTAGTTTAACTTTTTGGGCAGTAAACTCCATTCAACAAGAAGCACAAATCAACGACACTCGTTTTGGCAGGGATTTAGGGCTTTTGTTGGCAAGTAATGTTGCCCCTTTGATTGCTGAAGATAACTTGACGGAGGTAGCTCGTTTTTCGGGCAGATTTTACAACAGTACCTCTAGCGTCAGATATATCATCTATGCAGACCAAGAAGGAAGTATTTTTTTCGGTATTCCCTTTTCTCAAAGTGAAGTCAAAAACTCCCTCACCATTCAAAGAAAACTAGAACTTCCCGAAGACTATAATCACGACATAAGACTTCCCATGGTACGACAACATACCACCCCCGATGGGCAAGTAACAGACGTATTCGTTCCCCTGGTGGATGATAATCAACCTTTAGGCACCCTCGCCATCGGCATTAACCCCAACCCAACCCTCGTGGCCTCATCCAATCTTACAAGGGATGTAACCATCGCTGTATTTATTTCCATCTGGGCTATGGTCATTTTAGGGGGAGTATTTAATGCTTTAACCATTACCCAACCCATTAAAGAACTATTGTTGGGGGTTAAAAACATCGCAGCGGGAAACTTTAAACAAAGAATTGATTTACCCCTAGGGGGAGAATTAGGGGAATTAATCCTTAGTTTTAATGAGATGGCTGAAAGGTTAGAAACATTTGAAGAACAAAATATTGAAGAATTAACCGCCGAAAAAGCAAAATTAGAAACCCTCGTTTCCACCATTGCCGACGGTGCCATTCTTCTTGATTCTCAACTAAAATTAGTGTTAGTAAATCCCACCGCTAATAAAATGTTTGGTTGGGATGATAAACAAATAATAGGTAAATATTTATTAGATTTTTTACCCTCAGAAATTGGGCAACAACTACAAAAACCATTGAAGAACATTTCTGTAGAAGAAGGGCACACAGAAAATGATCAAGATTATCATATTTCTCCCACCAGAGGGGAATTTAGAGTTAGTTTAAGAGAACCGAATCAACATACTTTTAGAATTTTAATTACTCAGGTTTTAGACCAAAATAAAGAGAATTTAAAAGGTATTGTTATGACAGTTCAAGACATTACTAGGGAAGTAGAATTAAATGAAGCTAAAAGTCAATTTATTAGTAATGTTTCCCACGAATTAAGAACCCCTTTATTCAACATAAAATCTTTTATTGAAACCTTGGCGGAATATGGAGATGATTTGACAGAAACCGAAAAAGTAGAGTTTTTACAAACTGCCAATAGTGAAACCGATAGATTAACCCGTTTAGTTAATGATGTGTTGGATTTATCTCGCTTAGAGTCATCAAGAAGTTACCAATTCCAAGCCCTTGATTTAGACCAACCCATAGAACAAACTTTGAGGACTTATCAACTATATGCTAGGGATAAGAAAATTGAATTGATTCGGGATGTTGAGCCTTTATTGCCCCCTGTATGGGGTCATTATGATTTACTATTGCAGGTGTTTACTAACTTAGTGGGTAATGCCCTTAAGTTTACCCTTGAAGATGGTAGTATCACCATTCATGCCTATGGGGTAAGAAATAACCCTGAGCAACCAGAAGAAATATCCCATGTACGAGTGGAGGTGAAAGACACGGGTATTGGCATTGCTAAAGAAGACCAAGAGGCGATTTTTGATCGTTTTTTCCGAGTAGAAAATAGGGTTCACACCCTTGAGGGGACTGGGTTAGGACTTTCGATTGTTAAAAATATTGCTGATAAACACCATACTAAGGTTAATTTGGTTAGTGAAGTGGGAGTGGGTACTACTTTTTGGTTTGATTTACAGGTTTTTCAAGAACAAAAAGTTCCAGTGGCTCATTGATGAAGTGGGGTTTTATGAAAAAGTGGTTTAGGTGGTGAAGGACGTAGAATGCTACGTCCCTAGAAGGATTATCCTTCTTTTGTCACTTTCCGAAATAACTAATCGGAAAAAATGAATTTATCCACTGAGAAAATGAATCATACAATTATTGCTGTGGTTCAGTAAATGATTAAACCCTATCCATAATAAATCGCTCTCCATTATTCTT
>Ga0208979_100247_pt1 | contig 63625 bp, 62 predicted proteins | sample HotLakConsUCCSLE_FD_184738 | JGI IMG/M metagenome (GOLD analysis project Ga0208979, IMG submission 184738) | Hypersaline microbial mat communities from Hot Lake, Washington, USA - Hot Lake Consortium UCC-SLE (SPAdes) | ecosystem: Environmental > Aquatic > Non-marine Saline and Alkaline >... | reverse complement strand
CCGCGTCCTCCCCGCCGAGCGCCTCGAACACCTTGGCGACGATGGCGTCGGCGTCGAGGCCGGCGCGGGCGTACATCTTGGCCGGCTTGTCCTGGTCGATGAAGACGTCGGGGAGAACCATGGCGCGGACCTTGAGGCCCTTGTCGAGGAGGCCGGCGTCCGCCAGCGCGTGCAGCACGAAGGAGCCGAAGCCGCCGATCGAGCCTTCCTCGATCGTGATCAGCACCTCGTGCTCGCGGGCGAGCCGCCCGACGAGGTCGAGGTCGAGCGGCTTGGCGAAGCGCGCGTCCGCGACCGTGGTGGAGAGCCCCCGGGCGTCGAGCTCTTCCGCCGCCTTCAGCGCCTCGGCGAGGCGGGTGCCGAGCGAGAGGATCGCGACGCGCGAGCCCTGCTTCATCACGCGCCCGCGGCCGATCTCGAGGGGCACGCCGCGCTCGGGCATGTCGACGCCCACCCCCTCGCCGCGGGGGTAGCGCAGCGCGATCGGCCCTGAGTCGTGCGCGGCGGCGGTCGCCACCATGTGCACGAGCTCGGCCTCGTCGGCCGCCGCCATGATCGTCATGTTCGGCAGGCAGCCGAGATAGGCGACGTCGAAGGAGCCCGCATGGGTCGGCCCGTCCGCGCCCACCAGCCCGGCGCGGTCCATCACGAAGCGCACCGGCAGGTTCTGGATCGCCACGTCGTGGACGATCTGGTCGTAGGCCCTCTGGAGGAACGTGGAGTAGATCGCGCAGAACGGCTTGTAGCCCTCCGTCGCCATGCCCGCCGCGAAGGTGACCGCGTGCTGCTCGGCGATGCCGACGTCGAAGGTGCGGGTCGGGTGCGCCTTGCCGAAGAGGTCGATGCCGGTGCCCGACGGCATCGCGGCGGTGATCGCCACGATCCTGTCGTCCTCCTCGGCCTCCCGGATCAGCGATTGCCCGAAGACCTTGGTATAGGCCGGCGCGTTCGCCTTGGGCTTGGCCTGCGCGCCGGTGACGACGTCGAAGGAGACGACGCCGTGATACTTGTCCGAGGAGGCCTCGGCGGGCGCGTAGCCCTTGCCCTTCTGGGTGACGACGTGGAGGAGGATCGGCCCGCCTTCCGTGTCGCGCACGTTCCGCAGCACGGGCAGCAGGTGGTCGAGGTTGTGGCCGTCGATCGGGCCGACGTAGTAGAAGCCCATCTCCTCGAACATGGTGCCGCCGGTCCAGAACCCGCGGGCGTATTCCTCGGCCCGTGCGGCCTTCTGCGACAGGCCCTTCGGCAGCCGGCGGGTGAGCTGCTTGGCCGTCTCGCGCAAGCCGCGGTAGGTCTTGCCGGAGACGAGCCGGGCGAGATAGGCCGACATCGCGCCCACGGGGGGCGCGATCGACATGTCGTTGTCGTTGAGGATGACGATGAGCCGCGAGTGCATCGCGCCGGCGTTGTTCATCGCCTCGTAGGCCATGCCCGCCGACATCGCGCCGTCGCCGATCACGGCGATGACGTTGTTGTCGCCCCCCGAGAGGTCGCGGGCCACCGCCATGCCGAGCCCCGCCGAGATCGAGGTGGAGGAATGCGCCGCGCCGAACGGGTCGTAGGCGCTCTCCGCGCGCTTGGTGAAGCCCGACAGGCCGCCGCCCTGGCGCAAGGTGCGGATGCGCTCGCGCCGCCCGGTGAGGATCTTGTGCGGATAGGCCTGGTGCCCGACGTCCCAGATCACCCGGTCGCCCGGCGTGTCGAACACCGCGTGCAGCGCCACCGTCAATTCCACCACGCCGAGCCCGGCCCCGAGATGCCCGCCCGTCACCGAGACCGCATCGATCGTCTCCGCCCGCAGCTCCTGCGCCACCTGCCGCAGCTGCGCGTCCGTCAGCCCACGAAGGTCGGCCGGGTCGCGGATCGTGTCGAGAAGGGGGGTGTCGGCGGGCATGAACGCGTGTCCTCGAGATACGTCGGCTGGGAGATAGGCCTCGCTGACCGGGAGGTCAAAGCCGGCTCTGGGGTCGAATGGCGCACGAGGCGCGACGGTTCCGCACAGGCGATGCAACGCATAAGCCGCGCCCGCGGTTCGGGCGGCGCGCGCTCACGCGTCGACGTCGAGGGGCGCCGCGCCCCGGGCCGCGCCGTCGGGACCGAGATTGATCTTCTCGATGCGCGCCTCTGCGCTCTTCAGCAGCGCCTCGCAATGCTTCTTGAGCGCCTCGCCCCGCTCGTAGATGCGGATCGAATCCTCGAGCGGCACGGAGCCCTGCTCCAGCTTGCGCACGATGTCCTCGAGCTCGGCGAGCGCGGCTTCGAACGGCATCTTCGCGATGTCGGTGGGGCTCTGGTCTGTCATGGAGGGATAACGGCTCCGTCGGGGCAGGCTTCGGCCACGAGGCATACCCCGCGTGCGTAGGGGGAGGCAAGCTATTGCGCTGAAGCCGGAACGCCTCTGCGCACCCATCCGTCGATCGCCGGGGTAATTTCGGTCCGCTCGTACCCGGCAGCCTCGAGCCTCGTCCGGGCGTCCTGGCTCAGGGGGAGTGTGTAGCTCCTACCGTCGACCCAGATCGCCCTGACGTCCTGATCGACGGGCACGCCCATGTCGACCAGCAGGCGCATGGGATCCGTTTCCTGCCGCCACAGGCGCTCGTCGATCGCTTCGATACGGTCGACCTGCGTGGTGAGCGTCGTCTCGACGCGCGCAAGGCTGTCCGACGTTCGCCGGGCCTCCCCCGTTAGCTCCCCGACGCTGCGCGACAGGCCGAACCCTTCGGCGATCAGCACGCCGTTGGCCAGGAGCAGGATCGGTACGCCGATGGCGGCTGCGAAGTTCGCAGCGGTTTCCCAGCTCAGTTGCATGCGCGGTTCCCTTGCCGTCTCCCGTAACGTATCGCGCCGATCGCGTTTCGCAAGCAAATTTTGAGAACGAAACGAGGCCGCGCGCGCTGCGAAGCGGGATGCGGTGGCGTGCCGGTCACCGTGCACGAACGCACATTCTCCCGTGACGCCCCGGTGAAAGCGTCGCGGCGCGCCCTCGCGCGCTTCACACACCGCCCCCGACGCCCTAGCCTCACGCTGCGGTGCGGCATCCCGGAGCGAGCCAGATGGACGAGACGAGCCCCTTCATGCAGTCGAAGTTCGGCGTCGGCCAGCCCGTGCGGCGGACGGAGGACCCCGTGCTGCTGCGCGGGGAGGGGCGCTACACCGACGATCTCGCCCTCGAGGGCCAGCTCCACGCCGTAATGGTGCGCTCGACGATGGCGCACGGCGTGCTGAAGGGGGTGGACGTCTCCGCGGCGCTCGAAATGCCCGGTGTCGTCGGCGTCTTCACCGGCGCCGATCTCGCCGCCTATGCCTCGCTGCCGGCGGCGCTGGCGGGGAGCTTCAAGAACCGCGACGGATCGCCGATGGCGGTCCCGCCGGCCCCGGCGCTCGCGACCGACAAGGTCCGCTTCGTCGGCGACCCGATCGCCGTCGTCGTGGCCGAGACGATCGCGGCGGCGCGCGAGGCGGCTGAGGCCGTGCTGCCGGACATCGAGGCGCTGCCCGCCGTCCCCACCCCCGCCGACGCGCTCGCCGACGGCGCGCCGCTCGTCCACGACAGCGTCACCGGCAACCGCGCGCTCGATTTCGCCACGGGCGACGAGGATGCCTGGCAGGCGGCGCTGACCAAGGCCGCGCACGTGACGCGGCTGACGGTGGAGTCGAACCGCATCGTCGTCGCCCCGCTGGAGCCGCGCTCCGGGCTCGCGACCTACGATCCGGCGGACGAGCGCTTCACCCTGCGGGTAGGCTGCCAGGGCGTTTTCCCGCTGAAGAACCTGCTCGCGAAGACGCTGTGCGTTCCCCCCGAGAAGGTCCGCGTCCTCACGGGTCAGGTCGGCGGCTCCTTCGGCATGAAGTCGGCGCTCTATCCGGAATACATCGCCATCCTCCACGCGGCGAAGGCGCTCGGGCGGCCGGTGCGCTGGCTCGACACGCGCTCGGAGAGCTTCCTCTCCGACCATCACGGCCGCGCGCTGACGCTGGAGGGCGCGCTCGCGCTCGACGCGCAGGGCAATTTCCTCGGCATGAAGGTAACGGGCTCGGCCGATCTCGGCGCCTATCTCAACCCGGTGGCGCCGCTGTTCGCGACCGCGAACATCGGCAAGAACGCGGTCAGCGTCTACCGCACGCCGGTGATGCGCGTCGAGATCGCCTGCGCGTACACGACCACCACCCCGGTCGGTCCCTATCGCGGCGCCGGGCGTCCCGACGGCAACTACCTGATGGAGCGGCTGATCGAGACGGCCGCCGCCGAGACCGGCCGCGACGCGCTGGAGCTGCGGCGCGCGAACCACATCCGCCCCGACCAGATCCCCTACGCCACGCCCGCCGGCACCGCCTACGACAGCGGCGACTTCCCCGCGGTGCTGGAGGCGGCGCTGGAGGCCGCCGACGTCGCGGGCTTCGCCGCCCGGCGCGCCGAGAGCGAGGGCAGGGGAATGCTCCGCGGGCTCGGCGTCGGGCAATATTGCGAGGTCACCGCCCCGCCCACGAACGAGATGGGCGGCCTGCGCTTCGAGACGGACGGCACGGTGACGATCCTCACCGGCACGCTCGACTACGGGCAGGGCCACCTCACCGCCTTCGCGCAGGTGTTGTCCACGAAGCTCGGCGTCCCCTTCGAGGCGGTGCGGCTCCTCCAGGGCGACAGCGACGAGCTCGTCGCCGGCGGCGGCACCGGCGGCTCGAAATCGCTGATGGCGTCGGGCGCAGCGATCGTCGAGGCGGCGGACATCGTCATCGAGCGGGGCAAGCCGCTCGCCGCCCACGCGCTCGAAGCCTCCCCGGTCGACATCGCCTTCGAGAACGGTCGCTTCGCCGTGGTGGGCACCGATCGCACCGTGGGGGTGATGGAGCTCGCCGAGCGGCTGCGCGCCGGCGGCTTCCCCGCGGACCTGCCGCAGAGCCTCGACACGACCCACGTGCACGAGGCCTCGCCCTCGGCCTATCCCAACGGGTGCCATGTCTGCGAGGTCGAGATCGACCCGCAGACCGGCGTCGTGCGCGTGGCGAGATACACCGCGGTGAACGATTTCGGCGTGGTGGTGAACCCGATGCTGGTGGAAGGCCAGCTCCACGGCGGCGTCGTGCAGGGCATCGGCCAGGCCCTGATGGAGCGCGTCGTGTTCGACGCCGACGGCCAGCCGGCGACCGGCTCCTTCATGGATTACGGGCTGCCGCGCGCCGACGACGCGCCGTTCTTCGCGGTGACGAACACCGAGCTTCCGGCCACCACCAACCCGCTCGGCGTCAAGGGCTGCGGCGAGGCGGGCTGCGCCGGCGCGCTGCCGTCCGTGATGAACGCGATCGTCGATGCGCTGCGTCCCCACGGCGTCACCCACATCGACATGCCGGCGACCCCGCAGCGGGTATGGCGGGCGTTGCAGGGGAGGGCAGAGCGTTAGGACGGGCGACGCGACCTTTCTGCCAGGATGTCGGATGGTCGGGTCGTGGCCGGGGTACGAGCCCTCCCGGCGACCGCTCCGAGATCCGCAGAGTCGAGACGACCATCTCACGCCGCACCATGCGACGCGTCCGGGGAAGCGAGTACAGCCGTCCGCTCCGCTCGAGACACACCCGTTCCCGTCTCAGCGAACGAGCCGAACCTCGACGCCGATGCGGGGACCGACGCTCGCCCACGCGCGATCGGCGGTCAGGGCCGGCAGCGCCAGACGGGCCGCGAGCGCGAGGCAGAACCGGTCTCCGAGAGAAAGCCCGGCGTCGCGCGACACGCCCCGCAGCAGGCCCGCGGCGATGCTCAAGGCGTGATCCGCCGGCACGATGTCGACGGGAATGAGGGCGATCATGCGCTCGATCTCCTCGGCGCCGCCGCCGCGGGACGCGAAGTGACCGACGACCTCGGCGAGGTTGGGAGCGGCCATCGCCGAACCTTCGAGCGAACCGCGGACAGCCTCCGCGCCGGGCTCGTCGAGGAGCAGCGCGATCAGGGCCGACGCGTCGAGGACGACCCTCGTCATTCCCGCTCCGCTTCCGCTCGCCGCTCGGCGAGAAAGGCGTCCACCCCGGCGCCGCCGCGGCCGGAGATCGCGCGCGCGATGGCCCGCGCTTCCGCCAGGACCTGGTCGACGGTTCTGAGCACGATGGCGTCCTCGGTCTCCTGGATGAGGATTTCCCCTCCCTTTGCCAGCCCGTGGCGTCGGCGGATGTCCGCGGGCAGGCTGAGACGGCCCGATGCCGTGACCGTCGCGCGTGTCGTCATGGCCAACCCTCCCGATCTGCGGCTCGCAACCAGAATAGGGCAGACGTGCACGAAAAGACAAGAAGCGCGAACATGGCCTACGCTCATCCAATGGCGCGCCGAGCCCACCGGCCAGTCGCGTAGTTACATGGCTTTCCGCTGCGAGCGACGAGCACGAGCGGCAGGGAGCCGCAGTTGGCAGATCTATCGGATCAGACCCGCTCGGATACCGGATCTGCGCGCCCGATCTTCTCGAGGTCGCGTCAGATCTCCTCGGCCTCGATCCCGAGGAGCGGGCACGCCGCTGCCATCCGTCGGTCGAGCGTGCAGACCGATGCGCCGCAGGCGGACGCCACGGATAGATGAAGAGCGTCGCCAGCCCTCAGGGAGAGGTCGTCCCGGTCCGTGAAGCGCGCGGCGATCCGGAAGTGCTCCGGGTCGACCCGCACTCGATGAAGGCTCGACGCGGAGAGGCGTGCGAAGGCGGACAGCGCCGATGCTCGGTTCTGGCGGCTGATCCGACCGGATCTGAGCTTGATCGAAAGCGCCGAGGAGACCTCGGTCGCGACCCAATCGCTGATCAGGAGCGATCGCGGCGCCTGCTCCGCGAGCCAGTCCTGAACGCGTGCCGTTTCGGCCTCCGGCGTCAGCGCTGCCAGGATGAGCGACGTGTCGAGGTAACGCATCAGAAGCGATCCTCGTCCCGCATGCGGTGAACGAGTTCGGCTGCCGATCCGGTCGCGGGAGGCATCGACGCCGTCAGGCGCCTGAGCTCGTCGACGTCATCGACCCTCGCCTCCCGTGGCTCTGTGCTTTCCCTGCCTCAGATCCCCTCGATCGCGGCCAGCGTCGCGTCCGCGACCTCGAGGCCCTCCGCCTGCGCCTTCTCCCGCACCGCCAGCCGGCGCACCCCCGGCAGCCGGGCGCCGTCCTGGCCCTCGATCATCGCGGCCAGCGCCGCGATGCGGGGAAGCGCTGCCTCGCCGCCGAGCGCCACCGGGTCGAGGGCGAGGATCAGCTGGCCGGTGCCCGGGGGAGGGCCTTCGGCGTCGAGGAACGAGGAGGCCTCCGCGGCGTAGTTCGCACCCGTGATGCCGGCCGCCAGCAACTCCACCATCAGCGCCAGCGCCGTGCCCTTCGCATCCCCGAGCGGCAGCATCGTGCCCTTCAGCGCGGCGGCGGCGTCGGTGGTCGGCTCGCCGTCGGCGTCGAGCGCCCAGCCCTCGGGAATCGGCTCGCCCTTCTGCTTGGCCGCGAGGATGTTGCCGCGGGCGACCTTGGAGAGCGAGAGATCCACCACGATGGGCGCGCGGCCCGGCAGCGGGCAGGCGAAGGCGATCGGGTTCGTGCCGTAGACCGGGAGCTTCCCGCCCCACGGCGCGATCGCGGCCGGCGTATTCGCGAAGAGGAGGGCGACGAGCCCCGCCTCGGCGAGCGCCTCCACCGGATGCCCGGCCGCGCCGCAATGGTGCGAGCGGCGGATCGCGGCCGCCGCGACGCCCTGTTCGCGCGCGATCTCGGGCAGCTCGTCCTGCACCAGCGCCAGCGCCGGGTAGGCGAAGCCGTGGGCGGCGTCGACCGCGAGCACGCCGGGCTTCGGGCGCGCGGCGGTGGGCCGGGCGTGGCCGTCGACCTTGCCGGCCTTGGCCTGCGCCGCGTAGGTCGGCACGCGCGAGAGGCCGTGGCCCTTCAGCCCGTCGGCCTCGGCCGCGACGAGGGCGCGGGCGACGTGGGCGGCGTTCCCGGGCGCGGTGCTCGCCCGCTCGAGCGCGGCGGCGACGAGGCGCTCGGCTTCCGAGATGGTCAGGACCGGCATCGGATCAGCCCTCCGTCAGCGCGCGGCGGACGTTTTCGGCGGTGACGGCCGAGACGCGCACGTTCGATTCGACGCTCACGCCGGCGATGTGCGGGGTGAGCACCAGGTTCGGGCAGCCGGCGAACACCGCGCCCGTCTCCGCCGAGAGCGGCTCGGTCTCGAACACGTCGAGCGCCGCGCCCCCCAGGCGCCCGGCCTTCAGCGCGGCGGCCAGCGCCGGCTCGTCGACGACGCCGCCGCGGGCGGCGTTGATCAGGATCGCGTCGGGCTTGCAGAGGGCGAGCGCGGCGGCGTCGATCAGGTTCCTGGTCTTCTCGGTGAGCGGCACGTGCAGCGAGACGACGTCCGCCTCGGCCAGCAGCGCCGCGAGCGCGCGCTTCTCGACGCGCCCCCAGGGCTGCGACCAGGCGGCGTCGCCGTCCGCCACGAACGGGTCGTAGGCGACGACGCGCATGCCGAGCGCGGCGGCGCGCTTGCCGGTCTCGCGCGCGATCGAGCCGAAGCCCACGAGGCCGATCGTCTTGGCCCAGACCTCGCGGCCCATCAGCCGATTGCGGGGCCATGCGCCCGCGATCACCGAGTCGGTGGCCGTGTAGGCCCCGCGCATCAGCATCATCGCGGTGCCGATGACGTATTCCGCCACGCCGATGTCGTTGGCGCCGGTGGCGGGAAATACCTTGACGCCGCGCGCCTCGCACGCGGGAACGTCGATGTTGTCGAGGCCGACCCCGAGCCGGCCGACGCAGACGAGCGCGTCCGCGGCCTCGAGCAGCCCCCCGCGCACCTGGGTGCGGTTGCGCACGATCAGCGCGCGGGCGCCCTTCACGGCGGCGGCGAGGTCGTCGGGGCGATCGACGAGGCCGGGATCGTAGAGCACGTCGAAGCCCGACAGGCTCTGCGCGATCGCGGCCTCGTCCATGAACTCGCTGATCACGATGTCGGTCATGGATCTGTTCCGTATCAGATGAAGAGGAGCGCGACGGTCGCCAGCACGAGGATGACGAGGGTCGTGCCCGTCACGGTCGCGATGTGGCGCCAGCCCAGCCGGGCGATGGCCGAGAGCGAGGTGCCGAGCCCGAGCGCGCCGATGGCGATCAGGAGGCCCCAGTTCGAGGCGACGATCGCCGCCTCGCGCAGCGGAGCATAGATCGGCTGCAGCCCCGGCGCATAGGCCATCGCGGTGTTGAGCAGGCATAGCCCGAGGAAGACGAAGGCGAAGACCGGCGGCGGCACCTTGGCGTTCTCGGCGTGCCCGCCGGAGCGCAGGAACCACCAGCCGATCACGAGCACGACGGGAAGCAGCAGGAACACCCGGAAGAGCTTCACCACGACCGCCGTGTTTCCGGCGGTCTCCGACACCGCGTAGCCCGCGCCCACCACCTGCGCGACGTCGTGGATCGTCGCGCCGAGCAGCACGCCGGTCGTGAGGTGGTCGAAGCCGAGGAGCGCCGCGAGCGCCGGATAGGCGATCATGGCGAGCGTCGAGAGCGCGTTCACGGCGACGACGACGAAGGCGACGTCCGCCTCCTTGCCCTTGTAGTTCGGGAGAACCGTGGTGGTGGCGAGCGCGGCGGAGGCGCCGCAGACGGCGGTGGCCGCGCCGGCGAGCGCGCCGTATTCCGGCCGCTGGCCGAACAGGCGCGCGAGCGCGAAGCCCGAGAGGATCGTCGCCGCCATGGTGACGACGACCATCAGCGCGACGAGCACGCCCAGATCGACGATGTCGCCGAGGGCGATGCGCAGCCCCAGCAGCGCCACGGCCCAGCGCAGCAGCTTCTTCACGCAGAAGGTCAGCCCCGGCTGGAAGATCGGCGCGGCCGCGGGGCGGTTGAGCGCGATGCCGATGAGGAGCGCGAGCACCATCGCAGGAATGGGGAAGACGAGCGCGACGGCGGGCGCGAGCAGCGTCGCGGCGACCGCGACGGCGGTCGCGATCAGGAAGCCAGGGGCGAGCTTACGCAGGGTGGAGCTGCGCGGGAGGAAGGAGGGGGCGTTCATGCGCGCTCTTCTGGTTCGGGGCGCTGTGTCTCGCGGCCTTTTCCTTCCCTGTAGGGGAAGGTGGCTCGGCGAAGCCGAGACGGATGGGGCGCGGGGGACGCGCGTTCGGCGAAGCCGAAGCCATGCAAGTCTGCACGGCTAGAGGACGCCCGATTTCCGCTGCGCGGAACACGCCGTCGGCGTGCCCCATCCGTCTCGCCGCTCCGCGGCGATCCACCTTCCCCTACCGGGAAGCCGAAGGCGCCCGTCGATCCGCCGTGCGCAACGAGTGCGCGCGAAAGGACTGCAGGAGATTCGTGCATCGACGTGCCACCGGGGAGAGGGGAAACCGGGTGCGGCCTTTACCACAGAACGGGGGGGGGCGGCCGTCGCCGGCCGCCCCCGCGCTTGCGATCGAGACTTACGCCGAACGATACAGCTTCGTCATCACGAACTCGCGGTGGCCGAGCGCCTCCGCGGCCGTGAGGCGGCCGTTCGAGGTGCGCACGATCATGTCGATCAGCGCGTCGCCCGCCTGCGGGATCGTCATCTCGCGGCGCAGCACGCCCGAGACGTCGACGTCGACATGCTCGGACATCGTGCGCACCGTGCGCGGGTTGCCCGTGATCTTGATCACGGGGACGACCGGGTTTCCGATGACGTTGCCCTGGCCCGTGGGGAAGGTGTGCACCACGTAGCCCGCCGCCGCCATCAGGGTGACGCACTCGGCCGCGGCCGAGGACGTGTCCATGAAGTAGAGGCCCGGGCCCTTGGCGGGGGCTTCGGCCGGCTCGAGCACGTCGATATAGGTGCAGTCGCGGCCGATCTTCTCGAGGTTGCCGAGCGCCTTCTCCTCGATCGTCGTCAGGCCGCCGGCGATGTTGCCCTTGGTCGGCTGGCTCTCGGAGAGATCCGACGTCTTGAAGGGCTCGATCACCTCGTCCATGTAGGCCTGCCAGGTCGCCATGAACTTCTCGCCGATCTCCGGCGACGCCGCGCGCGCCTTGCAGAGATGCTCGGCGCCGGTGATCTCGGAGGTCTCGCCGAACACGCCGGTGAGGCCGAGCGGGATCAGCTTGTCGTACATGTTGCCCACCGTGGGGCAGGAGGCGAGGCCCGTCGTGGTGTCGCTCTCGCCGCACTTCGTCGAGACCCACAGGTCCTTGATCGGGCAGGTCTCGCGCTGCAGCTCGGACGCCCACTGAAGGTAGTCCTTGGCGACCCGCGAGGCCTTGGCGATCGTCATGATGTCGCCGGTGCCCTCGATGCCGAAGCCGGTGACCGGCTTGCCGGTCTTGGCGATGCCGTCGACGACGCGCTGGGTCCAGCCGTCCTCGATGCCGATCACCACCACGGCGGCGATGTTGGGGTTCGAGCCGATGCCGATCAGCGTGCGGAAATGGAGCTCGAGGTCCTCGCCGAACTGCAGGCGCCCGTAGGCGTGCGGCAGGGCGAGCGTGCCCTTGATGTTGTTCGCCACCGCCTCGCAGGCGGCGTTCGACAGGTCGTCGAGCGGCAGCAGGACGACGTGGTTGCGCACGCCGACGCGGCCGTTCTCGCGGCGCCAGCCGGAGAATTCGAGGTTGGAGTACTGCATGGTCATGGGGCCCTCCTCACCAGCGCTTCGTCTTGACGTTGTGAACGTGGACGTGCTCGCCCCGGCCGACGGATTTGACCGCCTTGCCGATGTCCTGCCCGTACTTCCAGATCGTGTCGCCCTCGGCGATGTCCGCGAGCGCGATCTTGTGGCCGATGGGGACGTCCATCTTCGCGGCGAGATTGAAGGAGGAATTGTCCTCCGTGACGACGCACAGCATTTCGGTGCCGGCCTTCAGGTCCTCCACGACGACGACACCGACCGTGTCCTTCTTGTCGTGCACGAGGAGATGCGGGATCCCCATGGCTACCCCTTCTCGGATGCGTGATGAGAGCCAGTCTTGTATAAGACACAAGAGATGAGGTCAACCCGTGGGCCGGCTTCGTCGGCGCGCCCGGGCGGGCGCGAATTCCCATCCGGTCTTGCATAAGACAACAGATAGAAAACCGTTTGACAGCGCGCGCATCGGGGGGTCTCCTGGACGAAGCCGCCTCGGCAGAAGGCGGGCGGGACCGAACTTTCATCGGAGAGGAAACAGCCGATATGACCAGCACGACCAAGACCCTCGCCTTCGCCGTGACCGCGGGCCTCGCCGCCGGCCTCGTCGGCGGCCCATTGGCCGGCCCGGCCTTCGCCTTCCCCGAGAAGGACGTGAACTACATCATTCCGTTCTCGCCGGGCGGCGAATCCGACATCGCCGCGCGCCTGCAGCAGCCCGTCTTCGCCGAGGAATTCGGCCAGCAGCTCGTGGTCCAGTACCAGGCCGGCGCCGGCGGCGCCCAGGCGTGGTCGCAGCTCAACTCCATGGCGGCGGACGGCCACACGATCATGGGCATCAACCTGCCGCACGTGATCCTCCAGCCGATGATGAGCTCGCCCGGCTACGCGACCGAGGACCTGACGCCGGTCTACTGGTTCCACTACACGCCCGACGCCATCATCGTGAACGCGAGCAGCCAGTTCGAGACGCTCGAGGATCTGGTCGAGTTCGCCGAGGCGAACCCCGGCCTCGTCACCTTCTCGGGCTCGGGCTCGAACTCGGCGAACAGCCTCGCCCACGCGACCTTCGACGCGCTCGCCGGCATCACCACGACCTACGTGCCGTTCTCCGGCACCGGCCCGTCCACCACGGCGCTGCTCGGCGACCAGGTGATGGCCTCGTGGGGCTACTCGACGGTCGCCGCCGCGCAGGGCGACCAGGTGCGGATGCTCGCGGTCGCCGCCGAGGACCGCCTGCCGCTCTTCCCCGACGTCCCGACCTTCGCGGACGCCGGCTACGACATGGTCGGCGGGGCCTATCGCGGCGTCGCGGTGCCCCAGGGCGCGTCCGAGGAGACGCGCCAGGCGGTGTCCGACGCCTTCCGGGCGATGAACAACGAGCCGGCCATGCGCCAGGCGATGGACGACGGCGCCTTCGTCGTGATCGACGTGGGCTACGGCGAGATGGAGGCCTTCATGGCCGAGCGTCGCGAGGAGATCGCGGCGGCCGCCGAGGGCGCGAACTGACCGCGGGCGGGTCCGTCGCGCGCCTTCGCGCGTGACGGACCAAGACGGCTCCCCTGTCCCGACGGGCGGCGCACGATCGCGTCGCCCGCCGGGCCTGGCTCCCATCCCCTCCGCGCCGCACAAGCCTGCGCGCGGCCGAACCGGATCGTCCCGCAATGGACCTCCTGCCGTATCTCGCCCAGGCGCTCACGCCCTTCAACCTGCTGCTCGCGCTCGGCGGCGTGGTGCTGGGCACGGTGATCGGCGCGCTGCCGGGCCTCTCCGCCACCATGGCGGTGGCGGTGCTCGTGCCCTTCACCTTCGCCATGGCGCCCGCCTCCGGCCTCATCGGGCTCGGCGCGATCTATACCGGCGCGATCTACGGCGGCGCCTTCGCGGCGATCCTGGTCAACACGCCCGGCACCCCCTCGGCGATCGCCACCACCTTCGACGGCTTCCCGATGGCCAAGCGCGGCGACGGCAACCTCGCCGTCACGCTCGCCACGCTGGGCTCGGTGGTCGGAGGTCTCGTGGGCGCGCTCGCCCTGTTGTTCCTGTCGCCGCCTCTGTCGAAGGTGGCGCTCGCCTTCGGGCCGCCGGAATATTTCTGGCTCGCGATCTTCGGCCTCACCCTGATCTCGGCGCTCTCCCAAGGGGACACGCTCAAGGGCATCCTCGGCGCGTCCTTCGGCCTGTTCCTCGCGACCGTCGGCGTCGCCGTCGTGGGCGGCGACGTGCGCTACACGCTCGACCAGCCGATGCTGATCGGCGGCTTCGACGTGATCGCGGCGCTGATCGGGCTCTACTGCATCCCCGTCGTGATCGACCTCGTGGCGCGGCCCGATCCGCACTTGAGGGTCTCCGTCCAGGCCGGCGGCTTCCGCCTCATGGAGGCGCTGCGCCATTGCGGGCGAAACTGGTTCAACCTGATCCGCTCCTCGGTGATCGGCACGCTCGTCGGCATCCTGCCGGGCGCCGGCGGATCGATCGCCTCGCTCGTCTCCTATTCCGAGGCCCGGCGCTCCTCGAAGCATCCCGAACGCTTCGGCACGGGCGAGCCCGGCGGCGTGCTCGCCACCGAGAGCGCCAACAACGCCACGGTCGGCGGCGGCTTCATCCCGACGCTGGTGCTCGGCATACCCGGCACGCCGCCCGACGCCGTGATCCTCGGTGCGCTCCTCGTCCAGGGCATCCGCACCGGTCCGGGCCTGTTCACCGGCCAGGGCGACATCGTCTACACCTTCATCTTCGGCCTTCTGATCGCGACCATCCTGATGCTGCCGGTGGGCCTGCTGGTGGGGCGCTACGCCTATCAGGCGATCGTCTCGATCCCGAAGGCGGTGCTGGTGCCCACCGTGGCCTTCCTCACCATCATCGGCTCGTTCGCGATCCACAACTCGATGCACGACGTCTACACGATGCTCGGGCTCGGCTTCCTCGGCTGGATCCTGGCGCGCTTCGGCTTCGCGCCCTCGCCGATCGTGCTCGGCATCATCCTCGGCCCCATCGCCGAGCAGGGCTTCGTCCAGGCCTGGCTGATCGGCAACGCCCAGGGCAACGTGCTCGGCATGTTCTTCGGCCGCCCGATCAGCCTCGCCATCGCGGCGCTGGCGCTGCTCACGCTGTTCTACCCCGTCCTCACCGACGCCCTGAAGGCGCGGCGCGCGAGGCGCGCCGGCGCCGACCCGAAGCCGCGGGAGACGTACGATGCCGACTGACGACACGCCCCGGCGCCGCGGCGATGCCGGCACCATCTTGCTGTGCGTGCTGTTCGTGGCGCTCGGCGTCTGGATGATCGCTGGAACCGCGGGCATGAGCCAGCTCGGCGCCGTGTTCCCGAGGGTGATCGCGGGGATCATGATCGCGAGCGCGCTCGGCATTCTCGGCTTGCGCGCGCTGGGGCGCGTCGGGCCGCAGGCCGCGGTGGAGACCGGGTCGACTTCGCGCCGGCTGCTGCTGGCCCTCGCGCTCGTCGCCTGGGCCGTGCTGATGCCGCGGCTCGGCTTCTTCACCACCTCGCTCGCGGGCTTCCTCGCGGTCCTCGCCATCGCGGAATACGACCGCTGGACCGCCAAGCGCACGGCGGCCTACGTCGCCGCGGCGCTCGCCTTGATCGGCGGGTTCTACCTGCTTTTCGTCCAGGTGCTGCTGGTGCCGGTGCCGCGGGGCGTGCTGTTCTGATGGGCCACACCGTGTCATCCCCGGCCGGAGCGCCGCAGGCGCGCAGGGGAAGGGGACCCAGCGCAAGAATGTTTCGCCGCAGGCGCTCTGTTGCCGCCGACGAGGCGGCTCGTCGCCGCCGATGGAGCGCCTTCGGCGCGAAGACTTTTTTCGCTGGGTCCCCTTCCCCGGCGCGCGCTTCGCTCGCTCCGGCCGGGGATGACACGAGGGTGGCCGCAACCGCTTGTCATCCTGTGCATCCTCTATAAGTTAGAGGACCAAGGACCAGGAGACGTCGGAACATGGGCAGGGAGACGATCGCGCGCGAGGCGGCGCAGGATGCGCTGGGCTATCGCCCGCTCTACCGGCGCGTGCGCGACGTCCTGGTCAAGCGCATCTCCGAGGGCCTCTGGCACGCCGGCGCCGTCATCCCGAGCGAGCCCGAGCTCGCGGCCGATCTCGGCGTCTCGCAGGGCACCGTGCGCAAGGCGCTCGACGCCATGGCGGCGGAGCGGCTCGTGGTGCGCCGCCAGGGTCGCGGCACCTACGTCGCGCGCCACGACGACGCGCGCATCCTGTTCCAGTTCTTCAAGCTGGTGCCCGACGACGGCCCGGCGCGGTTCCCCGACAGCCGCTTCCTGGAGGTCGGCGCCGGCCGCGCCGACGCGACCGAGGCCGCACGGCTCGGCCTCGCCCGCGGCGCCCGGGTGACGCGGCTCGAGCGCCTGCGCGCGCTCGACGGGGAGGTGTGCGTGCACGAGCGCATCGTGGTCGCGAAGGCCCGCTTCCCGGACCTCGACAAGCGCGAGCTGCCGAACAACCTATACGAGCTCTACGCCAACATTTACGGCGTCCCCGTCGCCCGCGCCTTCGAGCGTCTGAAGGCGATCGGCGCCCCCGCCGGCATCGCCCCGGCGCTCGGCGTCGCGGAGGGCGCGCCGCTCCTCCAGGTCGATCGCGTCGGCTACGCCATCGACGGCGCGCCGGTGGAATGGCGGCTGTCGCTGTGCCGGACGGAGAAGGTGCACTACGCGGCGGATTTGCGTTGAAGCGCGCGCGGGCGGCGGGCCCTTCCGGCCCCGCCGCCCGCGCGTCCCGTCGGACCCCCCGGCCCCCGGAAAGCTCGCCCCCGGTATTCCTCAGAGCCGATAGCGGATCTGGTCGGTCCAGAAGCGCTCGAGCCGCGTCAGAGCCGCGTTGAGGCGGCCGAAGTCCTCGTCGGAGATGCCGCCGATCGGCTGGATCGTGCGCGAGTGCTTCTCGTAGAGGGCGTGCACGATGTCGTGCACCTCCTTCCCGCTCTCGGTGAGCGAGATGCGGACCGCGCGGCGGTCGACGCGCGAGCGGGCGTGGTGGAGATAGCCCATCTCGACGAGCTTCTTCACATTGTAGGACACGTTCGAGCCGAGATAGTAGCCGCGGGTGCGCAGCTCGCTCGCGGTCAGCTCCTTGTCGCCGATATTGTACAGGAGCAGGGCCTGGACGGAGTTGACGTCGTCTCGGCCGCGCCGCTCGAACTCGTCCTTGATCACGTCGAGCAGGCGCCGGTGCAGGCGCTCCACGAGGTGCAGGGCCTCGAGGTAGGCCGGCTTCACGTCACCGGTGGCGTCCTCTCCGGACACGGGCTCGACGATGGACTTCGCCAGAGTGTTCATCATGCGCCTCACTGTTTTCGTGTACTGGCCGGCTTCCCGGCTCGTTCATGAGGCGAAACTAGGTTGCCCGGATAAAAACGAGTTTAAACGACAGGATGAACGACAAGTTTCCTCAAAATGGCGATTCCCGGAAAGATACGTCGATATTCATCTTCAAAGGCTCGATGCCTTGTGAGATCTAGGCGACGTCTTATTAACCCTTACCCGTCTTCACCGGATGCGAGATACGAGATCAGGAGATAGGTAACCATCAGACCACAATAGACCAGCGCCAGCGTCAGGCTCACCGGCACGACGCCGGGGAAGAACACCGCCAGGATCAGGTGGCTCATCACCGCGAGCAGCCACAGAACGCCGCCCCAGGTGGCGGTGAGCCACAGCCCGACAGCGGCGATCAGGTCGACGATGCCGAAATAGATCACGGTCGCCTGGAAGCCCAGCGACCGGTCCTGGAAGGGCGGCGCGACCTCCCCGGCCCCCATGATCACCGCCCAGAAGCTCAGGCCCTTGGCGATCCACAGGAGCGCCATCAGCCGCATGAACCAGGTCAGGCCCCTCTCCCAGGAGACGTCGCGCGCCGGCGTGGGCTCCTCGAGCCGCAGCGCGGCGTCGGCGGAGAATTCCGGCGGCGGCTCTGGGGCGCGCTCGGGGCGCTTGAAGGGCCACATCAGACGACGAGCTCCCGCTCGCCGAGCGGGGCGAAGTAGGCCTCGACGATGTCCGGCGTGACGTCCTCGAGGCGCGCGGGCTCCCAGCGCGGGGCGTTGTCCTTGTCGATCAGCACCGCCCGCACGCCCTCATAGAAGTCGTGCCCGTCGAGGATGCGCGAGACGATGCGGTACTCCATGCGCATCGCCTCCCGGAACGACATCTCCCGCCCCCGGCGCATCTGCTCGAGGGCGATCTTCTGCGAGGTGGGGGACTTGCCGCGCATCAGGCCGAGGATTTCCTCCGCGGGCGCATCGCCCGTCACCGCCATCCGCTCCAGCGCGGCGACGACCGCCTCGACCGAGGCTTCGCCGAAGCAGGCGCCGATGGTCGCCGCTTTGCGCTCGATCGCCGCGGGACCCGGATCGTGCCGGAAGCGCCCGAGCAGGGCGTCGACGTCGTCGCCGGCGATCAGGCCGGCGCGGATCTCCGCCATGGCGGCGGCGCCGACCGCGTGCGTCGCGAGGCCGAGCGCCAGCGCGTCGGCCTGCTTCAGCCGCGCGCCGGTGAGCGCGAGCCAGAGCCCCATCCTGCCGGGAAGCCGCGGCAGCACGTAGCTCGCGCCGACGTCGGGGAAGAAGCCGATGCCGACCTCGGGCATCGCGAAGAGATAGCGCTCGCCCGCCACCCGGTGCGAGCCGTGCAGCGACACGCCGACGCCCCCGCCCATGCAGATCCCGTCGATCAGCGCGACGTAGGGCTTGGGGAACGACTCGATCAGCGCGTTCAGCTCGTATTCCTCGCGCCAGAAGGCCTGCGCCTCCTCGCGCCGCCCTGCCTTGCCGGCCTCGACGAGCTTGCGGATGTCGCCGCCCGCGCAGAACGCCTTCTCGCCCGCGCCCTCGATCACCACCCGCGTCACCGCCGGCTCGTGCGCCCAGGCATCGAGCGCGGCGCGCATGGCGCGCACGGCGTCGAGGGTGAGCGCGTTCAGGGCCCCGGGGCGGTTCAGCGTGATGAGTCCGGCGGCGCCGTCGATGCGGCAGAGGGCGTCCAGCGTGTCGGTCGGCGTGTCGGTCATGGGGCGCTCCTGTCGGGTGTCGGGTTTAGGCGGCCGGGGGAGGGGGCGTCAACGCGGGAGACTGGCCGGGGGATGCGCGCGCGCGGCGTCGGCGCATGTTGCTTTCGCGCCGTCATGCACGCTAAGGCTCGCTGCGGTCGCGCGCATGGCAGTGGCGAGGCCGTCGTCGGAGACGGAATGGATCCCCTCGTCCTCGCCGCGATCCTGTTCGCGGCCTTCCTGCATGCGGCCTGGAACGCGCTCGTCAAGGCGAACGTCGATCGCTTCACGATGATGCTGATGATCGCCGTCGTGCAGACCGGCATCGCCTGCGCGATCGTCCCGTTCGTGCCGCTGCCTGCGCCGGCGGCGTGGCCCTGGCTGCTGCTCACCGCGATCCCGCACACGACCTACAAGGTGTTCCTGGCGCGCGCCTATGACACGGGCGAGCTCGCGCGGATCTACCCGATCATGCGCGGGCTCACGCTGGCGCTCGTCACCGGCGCCTCGATCGGGCTCCTGGGAGAGAGCGTGCCGCCGCTCGGGCTCGTCGGCGTCGCGGTGATCGGGGCGGGCGTGGTGATCCTGTCGCGATCCGGCTCCGGCGGCCGCGCGATCGCCGGCGCACGCGCCGCGACGTTGGCGATCACGCTCGGCGCAGCGGGAAGCGCTGCGGCTTATACCGTGATCGACGGCATCGGCGTGCGGCTGGCCGGCGAGGTCGCCGCCTTCGCCGCCTGGATGTTCATCCTCGACGGGCTCGGCATGATCCTCTTCGCCGCAGCCACCCGCGGCCGCCCCGCTTTCGCGGCGATGGTCCCCCATTGGCGCGTGGGCCTGCTCGCCGGATCGATCGCCTTCACCTGCTACTGGATCGCGCTCTGGGCGCTCGCGAACGCGCCGATCGCGCTGGTCGCGGCGCTGCGCGAGACGAGCATCCTCTTCGCGCTCGCGCTGGCGCGCCTGCGGCTGCGGGAGCGGCTCGACCGGGCCAAGCTGTCGGGCGCGGGCGCGGTGCTGGCGGGGATCGTGCTGATCCGGGTGGCGTGAGCGACGTCGTGCCCACCCCGCATCCGGTCCATTGCGCATGGCGCGAAACCCGCCCCATGCTAGACCTGTTCCAAACGTAACGTCGGCCACCTCCGTCTTCCCCTGGGCCGGCGCGGAGACGTGTCGATGTCGAGCCTCACCCCGTTCCAGCGCCCCGGGTCCGACCCGTCCTCCCGCGCCGGCGACCGCGGCGCCTCCGCCGCACAGGAGGTGCAGGACCGCCTCGATCTGCGCCACCGCCCGCGGCGCAACCGCAAGGCGGACTGGTCGCGCCGGCTGGTGCGCGAGAACACGCTCACCGTCGACGACCTGATCTGGCCGCTCTTCCTCACCGAAGGGGAGGGCGTGCGCCTCGAGGTGCCGTCGATGCCCGGCGTCGTGCGGCTGTCGGTCGATCAGGCCGTGGCCGAGGCGGAGCGGGCGGCGACGCTCGGCATCCCGGCGCTGGCGCTGTTTCCCAACACCGATCCGGTGAAGCGCGACGAGCACGGGTCGGAGGCGCTCAACCCCGAGAACCTCGTCTGCCGGGCGAGCCGCGCCATCAAGGCGGCGGTGTCGACCATCGGCCTCGTCACCGACGTGGCGCTCGACCCCTACACGTCCCACGGTCACGACGGCCTGCTCGCGGGCGAGATCATTCTCAACGACGAGACGGTGGAGACGCTGGCGCGCCAGGCGGTGCTTCAGGCGCAGGCGGGCTCCGACGTGATCGCCCCCTCCGACATGATGGACGGGCGCGTCGGCGCGATCCGCGAGGCGCTCGACGCCGCCGGCTACGCCGAGGTGCAGATCATGGCCTACGCGGCGAAGTACGCCTCCGCCTTCTACGGCCCCTTCCGTGACGCGGTCGGCACCTCGAAGACGCTGCGCGGCGACAAGCGCACCTACCAGATGGACCCGGCCAATTCCCGCGAGGCCCTGCGCGAGGTCGCCCTCGACCTCGAGGAGGGCGCGGACATGGTCATGGTCAAGCCCGGCATGCCCTATCTCGACATCTGCGCCAAGGTGAAGGACGCCTTCGGCGTGCCGACCTTCGCCTACCAGGTGTCGGGCGAGTTCGCGATGATCGAGGCGGCCGCCCGCAACGGCTGGCTCGACGGCGAGCGGGCGATGCTGGAGAGCCTGATGGCCTTCAAGCGCGCGGGCTGCGACGGCGTGCTCACCTATTTCGCGCCGCGCGTCGCCGAGATCCTGAAGCGGGGCTGAGGCGGCGGGCGGTGCCGAGAGCCATCCTCATTCTGATGATCGCGGCGTTCGCGGCCTGCTCGAGCGCTCCCGAGCGCGAGCAGGCGCGGGTGTGCCGCATGACCATTCCCCCATTGAACCCCGAGGGCGCACGGATCGCGGTCCTGCGCGCGGTCGAGACCGATACGAACGAGGTGCGGGTCGACTACGTGGTGGAGAGCGGCGGGCGCTCGCGCCAGCGCTGGGTGCTCTGCCGGTTCGCGGAGATCCCGCGCTCGGCGATCCAGCCCGCTCTCGAGGGCCTGACCACCGACGAGGGCGAGGTTCCCGGCGCCTCGGTCTACCTGATGGAGCGTTTCTGGCTGAACACGCCCGACAGCCTCGAAGCGGACCCGGGCGGGGCCAGCTGACGGGTCTCAGCCCGCTTCCAAGTCGAAGCGCTCGACGACCGTGGGCTGGATCACGCCCGAGGTGATGGCGAGCAGCACGAGCTTGGCGTCGAGCGTGTCCCCCTCCTCGAGCGCGCGCTCGATTCGCCCTTCGACCCGCTCCAGCGCCGCCTCGCCGTTGGCGTGGAGAAAGGCCTCGGGGCCGATCACGCAATAGCCGAGGAGCTCGGCCGCGGGCGGGTAGGCGAAGGGCGGCGGCTCGGCGCCGCGCGCCTCGTCCTTCATCAGCGACACGGCGGCGAGCTTCACCGCCTCCTTGACGACCATCGGATGCACGTCGACCCGCCGCAGGGCGTCGTCGAGCCGCCGCAGGTCCTCGGAGCGCCCGAAGCGGCCGAACAGACCGATGGAGGAGCCGCGTTTCATGGGGGCCTCGCCGAGTGATATTGATCGCGCCGGAAACAGGATGCGCTCAGGCGTCGAGCACGTCGAGCACAGTTTCGAAATGGTTCGCCAGCTCGTCCCAGGTGTGGAGGATGACAAGGTCAGTCGCGATCGACGTCTTGCTTGCTCGCCAGTGGAGCCGAGAGCGTTCCAGCGCGTCCAGCCCATCCAAGCGTCCACACACCACGACGTAGGTTTCCGCCACGTGATCGCTCTCGAAGGCCTGGCGGTAGGCGACGCTGTGCTGCTGATCGTTCTTGAGCCAAGACCAATCTGCAACTTGGCTCAGTCCGCGTTCGACCTGAGGACTCCACCGCCGCATCTGCACGGCGCCGCTTGCGCGAAACAAGCTCGAATGCTCCGCGCCTTCGAACTCGCAAAGAACGAAGCGTCCGAACGTGCCAGGCCGGCCCGCGACGTAGTCGGCTCGGAAATAGCCGCCGAGCCACGGCTCCAGACGATGCTTCACCGGATAGGCGCTGTGCATCCCGTACATGCCGATCAGTGGCAACAGACGTTCGTGGCTGCGAAGCGCGGCGACCCCTTCTTGCTCTGCAAAGAACCTGTTCTTCTCCAGCCAGTCACGAAACGACCGGAACTGCCGACGAGCAGCCTTCTTGTCGAGCGATGGAGCGGGTTCGAGCAGCGGCATCCTCGCTCATGCCGTCTCGAGCGCATCCCTGAAGAAGATCCCGAGTATGATCGGCCCACCGTCGGGTAGCCGACGCCACACCATCCGCATGTCGGCAAGGTCGGAAACCATGTTTCCGGACTCGACGCTCCGCTTCGCCGAGCTCTCCAGCAGGGATGGTGAAAGCCGGGCGAGGAGCTCCGCCGAGACGCCTCCAGCCTCGATGACCCAACTCGCCTGCGTGCTCAGGCGGATCGGGCCATCGCCCAGGCGGCTGCTCTCCTGCAGGAATTCGTCCGTCGGGCTCACGTGCGGTACCCCTCTCGGTCAGTGGCAGACAGAATAGGAGATTGCCGCACCACGTCAATGCCGCCGAAAGGCAGTCACACCCGCGCCAGCGCCCGCGCCATGTCCGCCTCGAGCCGCGACCAGGGGGCCATCTCGGCCTGCGCCGCGCGGTAGCTTTCGACGATCCGGCCGGCGAGGTCCGAGGTCTCGGCGATGACGTCGATCTCCGCGCGGGCCGCCTCCTCGGCGGCGGCGATCATCTCCGCCGGGAAGCCCTCGAGCCGCACGTCGGCCTCCGACAGCATCGCGCGCAGGCCCGCGGCGTTGCGCTTGTGCGCGTCCGCGAGCGCCAGCGCGTGCTCCGCCTCCGCGGCTTCGGCCACCACCCGGCGCAGGTCGTCGGGCAGGGCGGCGAGCGCCTCCGCGTTGACCAGCAGCTCGCTCGCCCCGTTGGGCTTGTTGAAGCCGGGCGCGTAGTAGAGCGGCGCGACCTGGTGCAGGCCGAGCTCGTAGTCGGTCGCTGGCGCCAGGAACTCGACCGCATCGACCGTGCCGCGCTCGAGCGCCGTGTAGGTGTCGCCGGCGGGGATCGTCACCGGCGTCGCGCCGAGCCGCGCATAGACCTGCGCGCCGAGCCCGGCGGCGCGGATGCGCAGGCCCGCGACGTCGGAGAGGCCCGTGATCGGCCTGCGGAAGAAGCCGCCCATGCACGGGCCGGTATTGCCCGCGAGGAAGGGCTTCACCCCGACCTCCCCGTAGAGCGCGTCCCACAGAGCCTGCCCGTCGCCGAGCGACAGCCAGGCCTGGTGCTCGATCGGGCCGAGCCCGAAGGGCACGGTGGTGAAGAAGGCGGCGGCGGGGATGCGGCCCTGCCAGTACAGCGCCGCCGTGTGGCCGGCTTCCACCGTGGCGTTCGACACCGCGTCGAGCACCGAGAAGGCCGGCACGATCTCGCCCGCCGCGAAGAGCTGCACCACGAGCCGCCCGCCGGCCATGGCGTTGATGCGATCGACGATGCGCTGTGCGGTGACGCCCGGCCCCGCCTGGCCGCGCGGCCAGGAGGTGACGAGCCGCCAGCGGATCGGCTCGCCCTGCGCCCGCACCACGGCGGGGGCGGCGAGGGCGCCGCCGGCTGCGCCGAGGACGGCGCGGCGGGTGAGGCTCTTACCAGATGCCATGGAAATGATGCACGGGCCCGTGCCCGCTCCCGATCTCGAGTGTGTCGGCGGCGGCGATCGCCGCGGAGAGCCAGGCCTTGGCCGTGCGCACCGCGTCGGCGAGGGAGGCGCCCTTCGCGAGCTCCGCGGCGATGGCGGAGGAGAGCGTGCAGCCCGTGCCGTGGCTGTTGCGGGTCTTCACCCGCGCAGCGGAGAGGCGGGTGACGCCGCGCTCCTCCACCAGGAGATCGACGCTTTCCGGCCCCGAGGCGTGGCCGCCCTTGATCAGCACCGCCTTCGGCCCGAGCGCGAGGATGCGCTCGGCCTGGGCCCGCATCGCGTCCTCGTCCTCGGCCATCGCCTCGCCTAGGAGGGCGGCGGCCTCCGGCAGGTTCGGCGTGACGACGAGGGCCCGAGGCAGGAGCACGCCGCGCAGCGTCTCGATGGCGTGGTCGGAGAGGAGCTTGTCCCCGGACGCGGCCACCATCACCGGGTCGAGCACGATCTTCGTCATGCCGTGCCGCGCGAGCCCGGCGGCCACGGCCTCGATCACGGCGGGCTTCGACAGCATGCCGACCTTCACCGCGTCGACCTTCAGGTCCGACAGCACGCTGTCGATCTGCGCCGAGACGAACTCCGGCGGGATGTCGTGGATGCCCTGGACGCCGCGGGTGTTCTGGGCGGTGAGCGCGGTGATCACGCTCGCGCCGTAGACGCCGCGGGCCGAGAAGGTCTTCAGGTCGGCCTGGATGCCGGCGCCGCCGCCCGAATCCGAGCCGGCGATGGTGAGCGCGATGGCGGTCATGCGGTCCTCTCGTTCATCGAGCGCCGCGGGCGGCGAGCGCCTCGTCGACGAGACGGCGCAGGCGCCCTGCGGCGGCGGTGGGGTCCGGGGAGCCGAAGATCGCGGAGATGACCGCGATCCCGTCCGCGCCCGCGCCGACCACCGAGCGGGCGTTGCCCTCGTCGATGCCGGCGATGGCGCCGAGCGGCAGGCCCGGCGCGGCCTGCCGCCCGACGGCCGCGACCTCGGCGAGGCCGGAGAGCCCGATCGGCGGATCGGGGTTGTTCTTCGACGTCGTGGCGAAGACGCCGCCGATGCAGCCGTAGTCGACGGGCATGTCGGCGAGCGCCCGGGCGTGGGCGAGGGTCTTCAGGGTCCAGCCGACGATCGCATCCGGTCCGAGCAGGCGGCGCGCGTCGCGCGGGTCCATGTCGCTCTGCCCGAGATGGACGCCGTCGGCCTGCGCCGCGAGCGCGACGTCGACGCGGTCGTTGACGAGGAGCGGCACGCCCGTCCCGGCGAGCGTCTTGCCGAGCGCGCGGGCGAGCTCGACGAGCGTGCGCGTGTCGGCCTCCTTCTCGCGCAGCTGGATCAGCGTCGCCCCGCCGGCAACCGCGCGGCCGACGAGGTCGGCGAGGTCGCGCCCGCGGGCGTCGGGGAGGCCGATGATGCCGTAGAGGCGCAGATCGACGGGGTTCTTCTCGACGAAATTCACGAGACCCTCGCATGGGAGACGAGCGCCGCCTCGTCGAGCGCGTCGAGCGCGTCGAGGAAGGCGGCGGGGAAGGAGCCGGGGCCGGCGGCCCGCGCGCCGGCGATCTCGCCGGCGACCCCGAGCACGAGGAGCGCCGCGGCGGCGGCGGTGACGCGGTCCGGCTCGAGCGCGGCGAAGGCGGCCACCAGCGCCGAGCCGGCGCAGCCCATGGCGGTGACCCGCGCCATCAGCGGGTGGCCGTTCTCGACGCGAAGCATACGCGCGCCATCGGTGATCACGTCGGTGGGGCCGGTCAGCGCGACCGTGAGCCCGTGCTCGGTCGCGAAGACGCTGGCCGTCTCGGGCGTCGGCGCGCGGCCGGACAGAGCCTCGAGCTCGCCGGGGTTGAGCCGCACGATCGCCGGACCCCGCGCGAGGAGCTCGCACGCCGCCGCGAGCCGCGGTGGAGAGGCTTCGACGAAGACCGGGTCGAGCACGATCGGCCGCCCCGCCTCCCGCGCGGCGGCGACCGCAACCGGGATGCCGGCGCGGCGCTCGGCGTCGAGCGTGCCCAGGTTGACGAGGACCGCGTCCGCGCGGCGAGCGAAGTGGCCCGCCTCCTCGGCGGCGATCGTCAGCGAGGGGATTGCGCCCGCGGCGAGGAGCAGGTTCGCGGTGAAGGCCTGCGCGGCGGCGTTGGTGAGCGCGTGCACGCGCGGGCGACGCGCGCGGGTCTCGGCGAGGAGACGCGCCGCGTGAGCCACAAGGGCGGCGGCCGACGGGGCCGATCGCGACTGAGAGAAAGCGCCCGCGGGCGCGGTGTCGTCCATTCGTCTCGTTCCCTCCGCCGGCACGACCCGGATCAGGTTCGATGGGTTGGCGCGTATCGCCTCTCAGCCCGTTCGGGCACCCCGTGAGACCAGTTGACGGCTACGTAACCCGCGGCGCGCGCCTCCGCAAGGGGGAGATCGTGGCGCCGCCGTTCAATCCCGGCAGGCGAAGGGCGGGAAGGTGCTGGCCGTCCCGGCGTTCATGGCGAGAATCACCATGACGTTCGCCAGGGCGAGCTCCGCGTCCGAGCGGGGGCAGACGTCCGCTGCGGCCGTGCAGCCCGACGCGATGAAGGCATCGTGCCGAATTATGAAGTCCTCCGAGATGCCGGAGGTTCCCAGCCGTTCGATCGCCTCGTGCCAGGCGGCGGTATAGCGGACGCACTTCTCGCGCGTCCAGTCGTCGGCGCGGGCGTCCGGCGCGAAGGCGACCGTCGACGCCAGCAGCGCCGCGCCGATGCTGGTGAGCGCCACGCGGCGCGCGGGAGCGGCCCCGAGGACGAGGCCGGCGGCGAGCGCCATCGCGATGAGCGGCCAGGGTAGCAGATAGGGCCGCGCGGTGACGGCGAAGGCCCCGCCGGCGTCGATGGTGAGCCCCAGGAGGCCGTGGATCAGGAACGAGCGCCAGCCCACCTCCGCCAGCGTCTGGAATGCGAGGTCGGTGTTGCGGTCGAAGGCGAAGAGGGCGAAGACGGTGGCGAGCAAGAGCGCCGTCCCGCCGAGCGCGCCGAGCGCGAACCGCCGCCGGGGGCTCGCGGGGCGCAGCCGGCGCAGGATCGGCGCCCCGATCGCGCCGGCGACGAAACCTCCCGCCGCGAAGAGGGCGATCACCAGCGCGGTGCGGGGCGAGAAGGCCTCCCCGCGCTCGGCGATCCGCAGCGCCGTGACCGCGCCGAAGGCGAGCGCCAGGACCGATCCGCGCGCCAGCGCATCGACTAGGCCGGACCGCGCAGCGCTCACCCGCGCGCCGCCTCGGCCGCCTGCCGGATCGCGGCGATGTTCGCCGCGTAGGCCGCCGGGCCGCCCTTGAAGGCGGCGGAGCCGGCGACGAGCACGTTGGCGCCCGCTTCCGCCACCAGAGGTGCGGTCTGCGGCGTGACGCCCCCGTCGACCTCGATCTCGATCGGCCGATCGCCCACCATCGCCTTGATCCGCCGCACCTTCTCGACGACGGGGGCGATGAAGGCCTGCCCGCCGAAGCCCGGATTGACCGTCATCGCCAGGATCAGGTCGACGTCGTCGAGAAGCGGCGCGATCGCCTCCGCCGGCGTGCCGGGGTTGAGCGCCACGCCCACCTTCTTGCCGAGCCCGCGGATCGCCTGCAGCGAGCGGTGCACGTGCGGCCCGGCCTCGACATGCACGGTGATCACGTCCGCCCCCGCCTCGGCGAAGGCCGCGAGGTAGGGGTCCGCGGGCGCGATCATCAGGTGGACGTCGAAGACCTTCGCCGTGGCGGGCCGGATCGCCTTCACCACGACGGGGCCGAAGGTGAGGTTGGGCACGAAGTGCCCGTCCATCACGTCGATGTGGATCCAGTCGCCCCCCGCCTCGGCGACGGCCGCGACCTCGGCGGAGAGCGCACCGAAATCGGCGGAGAGGATGGATGGGGCGATGCGGATGGGAAGCGCGGTCATGCGCGCGGCGCTATCACGGGCGCGAGCCGGGCGCAACGGCGGTATCCACCCCCACCAGCCGCCGCGCGATCGGCTTCACGATCTGCGGCATCAAATAGATCGGGAACTGGGCGAGCGCGAAGAACAGGAACGTCACGTCGGGGGTCTGGGCGCCCAGCGCGGCGACCAGGAGGCCGATGTTGCGTTGGCCGGTGGCGTAGCCGAGGACGAAGCGGTCTCCCGCGGGCACGGCGCGCAGCGCGAGCATCGTCAGGCCGAACCCCACCGCGGAGAGGGCGAAGACGCCCGCCAGGATGCCGGCCACCAGCCCCGGCGTCGCGATCATCGCGGCGAGCACCCCGTCCATCGCGGCGATGGCGAAGAGGGCGTAGAACACGACCGCGAGCCCGTCGAAGCTCGCCTTGTGCTCCTGGATGCGCGCGCGCCCGAGCCCGATGCGCAGGATCGCGGCGGCGACGACCGCGCCGCCGATCAGCCAAGCCAGGCGCTCGACGAGCGCGCCGACGTCGAGCGGCACCGCCGCGCCGGCCACGAGCTCGACGAGCGGCGGGGCGATCAGCGGCGAGAGCGTGGTCGTGGTCAGCACGACGGCGATCAGCAGGGTGGGGGGCAGGCCGAGCATCATCGCGACCGCCGGCGAGGACAGGATCGGCGGGGAGGCGGCGTAGAGCGCCAGCCCGAGCACCAGGCCCGTCCCGAGCGCCTCCTTGCCGACGATCGCGAAGACCGCGAGCACGAGCGCCGGGGGGACGATCAGGAGCCAGCCGCCCGCGAACAGGATCGGCGCCGGGCGGCGCACCAGCTCGCGCAGCGCCGTCACGTCGACCCGCGCGAAGGTCATCGCCAGGAAGGCGAAGATCGTCACCGCGAGCAGCGGGCGCGCGGCGGCGGCGAATTGCGGCAGGGCGAGCCCGACGAAGATCGCGACCACGAAGCCCTGCGTGCCGTAGCGTCCGATGAAGGCGAGCAGGGCGAGGACGGGACGCACGGTGTTCGATCTCCTGGACGCGCCGAAGCGCCCGCATGGGCGAATCGCCTCCTGGGGCATGGCGGGCGGCGCGGTTTTGGCTTAACCCGGACCGAGCGGAAAGAACACGGGCAGGGTCGGGTATCCATGCGTGCGGATGTGGTCGTCCTGGGAGCGGGGATCGTCGGGGTCTCCATCGCGCTGCACCTGCAGGCGCGCGGGCGCTCGGTGGCGCTCGTCGACCGGCGCGAGGCCGGCGAGGAGACGAGCTACGGCAATGCCGGGCTCATCGAGCGCGCCTCCATCGTGCCCTATGCCTTCCCGCGCGACCCCGCCAAGCTCATCCGCTACGGTCTCAACCGATCGACGGAGGCGCATTACCACCTGGCCTTCCTGCCGCAGATCGCGCCGTGGCTCGCGCGCTACTGGCGCAATTCCTCGAAGAAGGGGCTCGCCGAGGCCACGCGGGCGATGCTGCCGCTGATCGAGCTGTGCGTCACCGAGCACGAGGCGCTGATCAGGGAGGCCGGGCTCGCGCCGCTGCTGCGCAAGACCGGCTGGATCAAGGGCTTCCGCTCGCAGCGCAGCTTCGACAAGGCGATCGAGGAGGCGAAGGCGACGCAGCCCTTCGGAATCAGCTACGACGTCCTCGATCAGGCCCAGGTGCACGACCGCGAGCCGCACCTCTCCGATGTGATCATCGGCGGCATCCACTGGCTCGACCCGGCCACGGTGCCGGACCCGGGCGCGGTGGCGAAGGGCTACGCCCGTCTGTTCGTGCAGAAGGGCGGGCGCTTCGTTCATGGCGACGCGCGCTCGCTGATGGTGGAGCCCGGCGCCTACGCGGTCGACACGGAGGGCGGGCGGCTCGTCGCGGACGAGGCGGTGGTGGCGCTCGGGCCCTGGTCCGACGACGTGTTCAAGCCGCTGGGCTACGCCATCCCCATGGCGGTGAAGCGCGGCTACCACATGCACTACAAGCCCCAGGGCAACGCCGTGCTCAACCATCCGGTGTTCGACACGGACGCCGGCTTCGTCCTCGCGCCGATGACCCAGGGCGTGCGCATGACCACCGGCGCCGAGTTCGCCGCCCGGGACGCGCCGCCGACGCCGGTACAGGTCGACCGCGCCGAGCCGCTGGCCCGCGAGATCTTTCCGCTCGGCACCCGCGCCGACGCGACGCCGTGGATGGGCGCGCGGCCCTGCCTGCCCGACATGCGCCCGGTGATCGGCCCGGCGCCGAGGCACGAGGGCCTCTGGTTCGCCTTCGGCCACAACCACCACGGCTTCACGCTCGGCCCGGTGACCGGCCGGCTGCTGGCCGAGCTGATGACGGACGCTGTCCCGTGCGCGGACCCGTACTGGTTCCGCGCGGACCGGTTCTGAGGGAGGGAACCCGCGCTCTTTCGCCGCGCCGCCGCTTCGCCTAAGGTCGACGGCCCTGGTACGCGCTCCGGAGCCGTCTCGCGCATGGTCGACATCGCCACCCGCGTCTATAACCACACCTGGAAGATCGACCCGATCGTCCGCTCGGTTCTGGACACCGACTTCTACAAGCTCCTGATGGCGCAGACGATCTTCCGGCGTCATCGCGACGTGCGGGTGACCTTCGGCATCCAGAACCGCACGACCTCGGTGCGCATCGCCGATCTCGTCGACGAGGGGGAGCTGCGCGAGCAGCTGGACCACGTGCGCACGCTCTCGCTCAGCCGCGGCGAATCCACCTGGCTGCGGGGCAACACGTTCTACGGCGTGCGGCAGATGTTCTCGCCGGACTTCATCGCCTGGCTCGAGACCTTCCGGTTCCCCGACTACCACCTCGAGAAGCACGACGGGCAGTACGTGCTCACCTTCGAGGGGCCGTGGATCGAGACCACGATGTGGGAGATCCCCGCGCTCGCCATCCTCAACGAGCTTCGCTCGAAGGGTGTGACGCGCTCGATGGGCAAGTTCGAGCTCCAGGTGCTCTACGCCCGGGCGATGACGCGGGTGTGGGAGAAGATCCAGGCGTTGAAGCAGCTGCCGAACCTCTCGGTCGCCGATTTCGGCACGCGCCGCCGCCACGGCTTCCTGTGGCAGGACTGGTGCGTGCAGGCGATGACGGAGGGGCTCGGCGCGTCCTTCTCGGGGACGTCGAACTGCCTCATCGCGCTTCGCCGGGAGGTCGAGGCGGTCGGCACCAACGCCCACGAATTGCCGATGGTCTACACCGCGCTGGCGGGCGACGACGAGGCGGCGATGGCGCGCGCGCCCTACGAGGTGCTCTCCGATTGGATGCAGGATTACGGCGGCAACCTGCGCATCATCCTGCCCGACACCTACGGAACGACCCAGTTCCTCGCCCATGCGCCGGACTGGGTCGCCTCGTGGACCGGCATCCGCATCGATTCGAAGGAGCCCATCGAGGGTGGCGAGGAGGCCATCCGCTGGTGGCAGGCGCGGGGGCAGAACCCGCGCGAGAAGCTCGCCATCTTCTCCGACGGGCTCGACGTCGAGCCGATCATGCGCATCCATCGGCGCTTCAACGGGCGCATGCGGCTGGGCTTCGGCTGGGGTACGCTGCTGACGAACGACTTCCGCGGCCTCGTCGCGAACGACGTCCTCGACCCGATCTCGATCGTCTGCAAGGTCGTATCGGTGGACGGGCGCCCGGCGGTGAAGCTCTCCGACAACCCGACGAAGGCGATCGGCCCCTCCGAGGAGGTCGAGCGCTATCGGCGGGTGTTCCAAACCGAGGCGCAGGTGGCGCAGCCCGTGCTGGTCTAGGGACGTCGGCCGGGGCGCTGGACGGCAGCCGAGTCGGCTCTCAGCCGAGCCGGGACAGGAGCGATTGCAGCCGCGCCAGCACCGATGCGAGGGCGTTCTCCAGCCGGACGATCTCCTGCGACAGCGCCGTGTCGTCGCCGGGATAGGATTGCACGAGCCCGGTCGGGCCGACGGCGCCCCCGAGCGCCGCGATCGCGGATTGGATCTGACCGGAGATCACTGACACCGGCGCCCTGCGTTCGAAGCCGTGCGGCAGGAGCGCGACGCCGCCGAGCACCGCGTTCAGCGCCTTCAGCCGCGCTGCGAGTATGACGACCGTGTCGTGCCGGCTCGCGCCGACCCGGCCGAGCATCGCTGTCAGCTGCTGCACCAGGGACTGGAGATCGCCGGCATTGCCGGAGAGCGCATCGACGTCGGCTTGAAGCATCCGGGCGCGCCAGGCTGCGTCGTCGGAATGCGATTCGCTTCCTATGTCCTGCCGGATCAAGGCCGTTTCTGCAGTTTGCATAATAGAACTCCCATGTTACTGGGCGTTGAAATAACATCAGAGTATGTTCGATCTCTACCTCGAATTCAAGTTGTGCGGTGTGATCCGCTTGCGATCCCGACCCGCGCGGCGGAGCGCCGCAGATTCGCCTTGAACCGCGCGTGACATCGGTGCGTAGACGCCTATGAAACCACTGCGCCGCGTGAGGAGTCTCCAGCCGTGATGATCGCCTTGATCAGGTCCGCCAAGCAGGGCCTCGGTGCGGCGCACGCGCCGCGGGCGAGCAGCGGCACCCCTCCGGTCTTGCGCACATTGGGCGCGCTCGCAGCCGGCGGCGCGTTCATGGCGGCGCTGGCGGTCGCCTGCGCCCGCCTCGCCGATTTGTCCTGGCTCTCGGTCGCCGTCGCGGGAGCCCTCTACGCCGGAATCGCCGCGGTCGTCCTGGCCCGCATCGGGCCCTACCATCCCCACGAGCGCTTCGGCGCGGCAAACGGGGTGACGCTGGCGCGCGCCGCGATCAACTGCGTCCTCGCCGGGATGCTGGTGGACCTGGAGCGCATCGCCGCGCCGGACATGCTCGGGGGCGCGATCTTGCCCGTGGGGACGATCTTCGTCGGCCTCGCGCTGCTCTCCCTTTCGCTCGACGGGTTCGACGGCTACTTCGCCCGCCGCTTCAAGGTCGAATCGCGCTTCGGCGCGCGCTTCGACGTGGAGGTGGACGGCCTCCTGCTCACGCTGCTCGCCGTCGCCGCCTACCGCCTCGACAAGGCGGGCGCCTGGGTGCTGCTGATCGGCGCCACGTACTACCTGTTCCTCGTCGCCCGCACGGCGCTGCCCTGGCTCGACCGCCCTCTGCCGGCCTCGTTCCGGCGCAAGGCGGTGTGCGTGGTGCAGGGTGCGAGCCTCGTCGTGCTGCTGCTCCCGTTCGTCGTCCCGCCGACGAGCTGGGCGATCGCGGCGGCGGCGCTCGCGGCGCTCGCCTATTCCTTCGGCGTCGACATCGTCGCGCTGTGGCGCGCGCGGCTCAGCGGCGCCGCCGCAGGAACAGAAGTGCGAGCCCCGGCAGGCTTCCGGCCAGGCTCGTCAGCCCGTACAGAATCGCGATCGCGAGACCGATCGATGCGTCGACGCCGGCCAGCGGAAACAGAGCCGCCGCCGCGCCCTCGCGCACGCCCCAACCGCCGATCGAAACGGGGATGAGCATCGAGACGAGCACGAGCGGGGCGATGGTGATCCAGGCGAGCGCCGGCACGTCCGCGCCGAGCGATGCGCCCGCGAGCGCGAACACCGCGATATAGCTGGAGACGATCACCACCGAGAGGGCGATCTGGGTGGCCCAGACGCCGCGTGCGAAGAAGGCCTCGGCGATGTCCGGGCCGAGATCGGCCAAGGCGCGCCGCAGCGCAGCGGGGCCGACGCGCGTCGCCGCTGCGACGCCGACGCCGAGCAGGGCCGCGACCGCGATCGGCAGGGCGACCGCGGTCTCGAGCGCGTCCGGCAGGGTGCGCGACAGCAGCGCCGGCGCGAGCAGCACGCCGAGCGCCGCGACCGCGAAGAACACGATCTGCCCGGCCGCGCGCTCCAGGACCACCGACCGGACCACGGGGCGCCAACGCGGCGCGCCGTCGGCGCCGGTGTCGCGGTTGCGCACGGCGCGGACCGCGTCGCCCGCGACGCCGCCGGGGAGCACCTGGTTGAGGAAGGTCGCGACGTAGTACTCCCGCACCGCCGTCCCGAGCGTCAGCGGAACCATGAGCCGCTTGGCGGTGATCCGCCAGCGCACGCCCGACAGGACGATCTGGACCTGCACCAGCAACACGCCCGCCGCGAGCGGGGCGAGGCCCGCATTGCGCAGGGCCGCGAGCGTCTCGCCGCCGTCGACCAGGCGGAAGAGGAGCGCCATCAGCGCCGCGAGCACCAGGAGCCGCAGCCCTACCCGCACGCGCGTGTCGCGCAAGGCGCGCCCGAGACGCGCCGCAAGCCCTTCCGTGAAGGCCACCGGCCGGCTCATACGCACGGGCCGCAGTATTGAATGACTTGTTTCACCGTGGTACCCATCTGAAACGATCCAATCGGGAGCCGGCGTGGCCGGAGTCGAGATCATGACCCACGTCCTCCACCGCGCCCTCGGTCATACCTATCCCATGGCGGCCTCCGGCCAAGGGGTTCTGATTCGCGACGAGGACGGCCGAGACTTCATCGACGCCAGCGGCGGGGCCGCGGTCTCCTGCCTCGGCCACGGTCATCCCGAGGTCGGGGCGGCGATGAAGGAGCAGATCGACCGGCTCTCCTACGCCCATACCAGCTTCTTCACCACCCGCGTCGCCGAGGAGCTGGCGGATCACCTGATCGCCCACGCGCCCGCGGGCCTGTCCCACGCCTATTTCGTCTCCGGCGGCTCGGAGGCGGTGGAGGCGGCGCTGAAGATGGCGCGGCAGTACGTCGTCGAGATCGGCCAGCCGCAGCGGCGCCATTTCATCGGGCGCCGCCAGTCCTACCACGGCAACACGCTGGGCGCGCTCGCGGTGGGCGGCAACGAATGGCGCCGCGCCCAGTTCGCGCCGCTGCTCGTGGAGACGCACCACGTCTCGCCGGCCTACGCCTATCGCGGGATGTGGAGCGGCGAGACGCCGGAGGCCTACGCGGCGCGGCTCGCCGACGAGCTCGAGGAGACCATCCTGCGGCTCGGGCCCGAGACCGTCATCGGCTTCGTCGCCGAGACCGTGGGGGGCGCGACGGCGGGCGCGATAACGCCGCCGCCGGGCTATTTCGAGCGCGTGCGCGCCGTCTGCGACCGGCACGGCGTGCTGCTGATTCTCGACGAGGTGATGTGCGGCATGGGCCGCACCGGCACGCTCCACGCCGTCGAGCAGGAGGGTGTCGTCCCCGACCTGATGACCATCGCCAAGGGCATGGGCGGCGGCTACGCGCCGATCGGCGCGACGCTCGTCTCGGAGCGGATCGTGCGCGCCTTCTCGCAGGGCTCGGGGCTGTTCCAGCACGGCCACACCTATCTCGGTCACGCCGTGGCGTGCGCGGCGGCGCTCACCGTGCAGCGAATCATCCAGCGCGACGGGCTGCTCGAAAACGTCCGCGCCATGGGCTCGTATCTCATGGAGAGCCTCGGTGCGCGCTTCGGCCGGCACCCGCACGTCGGCGACATCCGCGGCCGGGGGCTGTTCCAGGCGATCGAGCTCGTCGAGGACCGCGCCACGAAGGAGCCCTTCGACCCCGCGCGCAAGCTCCACGCCCGGATCAAGCGCGAGGCGATGGCGCGCGGGCTGATGGTCTACCCGATGGGCGGCACGATCGACGGCCGCCGCGGCGACCACGTGCTGCTGGCGCCGCCCTATATCGTGACGCGCGCGGACGTGGACGCGATCGTCGACCGGCTCGGGGACGCGGTGGACGCGGCGATCCGAGGCTGAGGCCGACCCGCACCTCGACATCAGCCGTTTCGCACCGGAAAAGTCGCGCTTGCGCGGCGGCGGGCGCTCGCTCATATGTCGTTGCCCGACGAAATCGACGAGCGAGAGACGAGCATGGCCGACGCGGTGCGCGGTGACGAGGCTGCGGAGGAGCGTCTGTCCGAGGACGACCTGATCGCGCGCTACTTCCGCCCGCTGGCGGGGGAGGGCGCCTTCGGGCTGCGCGACGATGCGGCGCGGATCACCCCCGCGGAGGGGACGGAGCTCGTCGTCACCGTCGATACGCTGGTGGCCGGGGTGCACTTCTTCCCCGACGATCCGGCGGGCGCCATCGGGCGCAAGGCGCTCGGCGTCAACATCTCCGACCTCGCCGCCAAGGGCGCGACGCCCCGCGGCTTCCTGCTCTCGGCCGCGCTCCCGGAAGACTGCTCGCCGCGCTGGCTCGGCCACTTCGCCGACGGCCTGCGGGACGCCGCCGAGGCTTTCGGCTGTCCGCTGCTCGGCGGCGACACGGTGAAGACGCCGGGTCCCCTGACGCTCTCCGTCACCGCCTTCGGCGAGACGCCGACGGGGACCATGGTGCACCGATTCACGGCGAAGCCGGGGGAGCGGATCGTGGTCACGGGCACGATCGGCGACGCGGCGCTGGGGCTGCTCCTGCGGCTCGCGCCCGGGGCCGCCTGGACGAACGGGCTCGGGGTCGAGGCGCGCGTCTTCCTGACGGACCGCTACCTGCATCCGCATCCGCGGCTCGCCCTCGTCCCCGCGCTGCGCCGGCATGCCTCGGCGGCGATGGACGTCTCCGACGGGCTCGCGGGCGATCTCGCCAAGATGTGCCGGACCTCCGGCGTCGGCGCCGAGGTCGATCTCGGGCTCCTGCCCCTCTCCGACGCCGTGCGCGCCGCGATCGCCGCCGATCCGGCGCTGCTCGACAGGGCCGTGACCGGGGGAGACGACTACGAGATCCTCGCCGCGGTGCCCGACGCCGCGCTCGCCGCCTTCCTCGACGCCGCCGAGCGCGCGGGCGTGCGCGCGACCGCCATCGGCAGATTCGTCCCGCAGCACGAGACGCCCGACGCGCTCCCCGTTTTCCGTGACGACGGGACCGAGAAGCGCTATTCCTCGGGGTCGTACAGCCACTTCTGAGCACACCGGATGACCGAGCCCGCCGCGGCAGCCATCGACGAGGGAGCCGCCGCGCCCCACCACGACGGGATCGACGACCGCCTGGCCAAGCGCAACGCCTTCGTGCTCGCGGGCGCGCAGGCGCTCGGCGGCGCCAACCCGGCGATCATCATCTCGCTCGGCGGCATCGTCGGCCAGCAGCTCGCCGAGAACCCCGCGCTCGCGACCCTGCCGGTGAGCCTGCTCAACCTGGGGCTCGCGCTCGGCACCATCCCCGCCGCCCTGGTGATGCGCCGCTTCGGCCGGCGCTCCGGATACGTCTTCGGCGCGACGATCGGCGTAATGGCGGGCGCGATCGCGACCGTGGGGATCGCGCGCGAGGCCTTCCTCCTGTTCTGCCTGGGCACCTTCGTCGCCGGCTTCTACGGCGCCTACGTCCAATCCTATCGCTTCGCGGCGGCGGACACGGCGAGCCCCGCCTTCAAGGCGCGGGCGATCTCCTGGGTGATGGCGGGCGGGCTCGCCGCCGGGATCATCGGCCCGCAGGTGGTGATCCTCACGCGCGAGGCGATTCCCGGCGCGCCCTTCGCCGGCTCCTTCATGGCGCAGGGCGCGCTGGCGCTCCTCTCGATCTTCGTCATCGCCGCGCTGCGCACGCCGGCCCCGCCGCCGCCGCGCCCCGTCGGCGCCGCGCCGGCGCCCGTCGGTCGGCCGCTGCGCGAGATCGTGCGCCAGGGCCGCTTCCTGATCGCGGTCTGCGCCGGGCTCGTCTCCTACGGGTTGATGAGCTTCCTGATGACGGCGGCCCCGCTCGCCATGGTCGGCTGCGGGCTGCCGATCGAGACGGCGGCGCTGGGCATCTCCTGGCACATCCTGGCGATGTTCGGCCCGGCCTTCTTCACCGGGCGGCTGATCGAGCGCTTCGGCAAGGAGACGATCACGGCGATCGGGCTCGTGATGATCGCGATCGCCGCCGTGATCAACCTCGGCGGCCTCTCCGTGGCGCATTTCTGGGGCGGGCTGATTCTGCTCGGGGTGGGCTGGAACTTCGGCTTCATCGGCGCGACCGCCATGGTGACGGACTGCCACCGGCCGGAGGAGCGCGCCAAGGTCCAGGGCGCGAACGACTTCCTGGTCTTCGGCTCGGTGGCCGTCGCCTCCTTCTCGGCCGGCAAGCTGCTCGACGTCGGTGGCTGGGAGACGCTCAACTGGCTCGTCTTCCCGCCGATCGCGGTGGCGCTCCTGCTCGTCGCGCTGCAGGCGCGCGACAAGCGCATGCGGGCCGCCTGATCGGGCGCGCATTCATCAAGGCGGGGGAAACCGCGCGTTTCGAGGCCTTCGCACCGCAAGAGTCGTTTGCGCACCGCCGCAAAGTTTGGCACGACTTGTCGCGGAAACCTCATCAGGGGGCGAGCGTCGGCCCCGGCGCCTCGTGCATGCGCCGGCTCCACGGAACCGGCGCCGACTCCCGATCCCAAGGACGGTCAGATGCTCGCACTCACTCTCATCATCCTGGGCGGTGCACTCTCCATCGCCTACGGCCTGTGGGCCATCAACGACGTCATGAAGCGTGACGCCGGCACCCTGCGGATGCAGGAGATCGCCGGCGCCATCGCCGAGGGCGCGCAGGCCTACCTCAAGCGTCAGTACATCACCATCGGCATCGTCGGCGTCGTGCTCTTCGCGGTCATCGTCTGGCTCCTGGGGACCCTCGTCGCGATCGGCTTCGCCATCGGCGCGATCCTGTCCGCCGCGGCCGGCTTCATCGGCATGAACGTCTCGGTGCGCGCCAACGTCCGCACCGCCCAGGCGGCCGCGACCTCGCTCGCCAAGGGGCTGGACGTGGCCTTCAAGTCCGGCGCCGTCACCGGCATGCTGGTCGCGGGCCTCGCGCTGCTGGGCGTCGCGGTCTACTACACGATCCTCACCCGCGTGCTGGGCGCCGATCCCGGCGGGCGCGTCGTCATCGACTCGCTGGTGGCGCTGGGCTTCGGCGCCTCGCTGATCTCGATCTTCGCCCGCCTCGGCGGCGGCATCTTCACCAAGGGCGCGGACGTGGGCGGCGACCTCGTCGGCAAGGTCGAGGCCGGCATTCCCGAGGACGACCCGCGCAACCCCGCCACCATCGCCGACAACGTCGGCGACAACGTCGGCGACTGCGCCGGCATGGCGGCGGACCTGTTCGAGACCTACGCGGTGACCTTCGTCGCCACGATGGTTCTCGCCGCGATCTTCTTCGCCGGCCAGGGCGTGATGGAGACGATGCTGCTCTATCCGCTGTCCATCGGCGCGGTCTGCATCGTCACCTCGATCGCCGGCACGTTCTTCGTCAAGCTCGGCTCCAACCAGTCGATCATGGGCGCGCTCTACAAGGGCTTCATCGCCACCGGCGTGCTCTCGATCGCGGCGATCGCGGTCGTCAACCTGGTTCTCTTCGGCGGCTTCTCGGCCGAGTTCACCGCGGTGGTGCCGACGCTCGGCGGCGGCGAGAACGTGACGACCTTCACCTCGCTCGACCTGTTCCTCGCGGCGGTGCTGGGCCTCGTCGTGACCGGGCTCATCGTGTGGATCACCGAGTACTACACCGGCGTCGGCTTCCGCCCGGTGCGCTCGATCTCGCAGGCCTCGGTCACCGGTCACGGCACCAACGTGATCCAGGGCCTCGCGATCTCCCTCGAGTCGACCGCGCTGCCGACGCTCGTGATCTGCTTCGGCATCATCGGCGCCTACCTGCTGGCGGGCCTGTTCGGCATCGCCATCGCGGTCACCGCGATGCTGGCGCTCGCCGGCATGGTGGTGGCGCTCGACGCCTTCGGCCCCGTCACGGACAACGCCGGCGGCATCGCCGAGATGGCGGGCCTGCCCAAGGAGGTGCGCCGCTCCACCGACGCGCTCGACGCGGTCGGCAACACCACCAAGGCCGTCACCAAGGGCTACGCCATCGGCTCGGCGGGCCTCGGCGCGCTGGTCCTCTTCGCGGCCTACACGTCGGACCTCAACTACTTCATCCTCGAGGCGAACCGCGAGGGCTCGACGCAGTACCAGTACTTCGCCGGCATCACCCCGGACTTCTCGCTGGCGAACCCCTACGTGGTGGTGGGCCTGCTCTTCGGCGGCCTGATCCCGTTCCTGTTCGGCGGCATCGCCATGACGGCGGTGGGCCGCGCGGCCGGCGCGGTCGTCGAGGAGGTGCGCCGGCAGTTCAAGGAGAAGCCCGGCATCATGGCCGGCACCGACCGACCGGACTACGGACGCGCGGTCGACATGCTGACCAAGGCCGCGATCCGCGAGATGATCGTGCCCTCGCTGCTGCCGGTCCTCGCGCCGATCGTGACGTACTTCGTCATCCTCGCGGTGGCGGGCAAGAGCCAGGCCTTCTCGGCGGTCGGCGCGATGCTGCTCGGCGTGATCGTCACGGGACTGTTCGTCGCCATCTCGATGACGTCCGGCGGCGGCGCCTGGGACAACGCGAAGAAGTCGTTCGAGGACGGCTTCGTCGACAAGGACGGCGTCAAGCACATGAAGGGCTCGGAGGCCCACAAGGCCTCCGTCACCGGCGACACCGTCGGCGATCCCTACAAGGACACCGCCGGCCCGGCGGTGAACCCCGCGATCAAGATCACCAACATCATCGCGCTCTTGCTGCTGGCGGTCCTCGCCCAGAACTGAGGCGCAGCGCGGTGCGGCTTGGGCCCTCTCCCCCGGGAGGGGGCCCTTTTCGTTTCGAGGAGAAGACGACATGGACACGCCGGAGATCGGCTTCGACGACTTCCTGAAGGTCGACGTGCGCGTCGGCCGCATCGTCGCGGCGGAGGCCTTTCCGGAGGCCCGCAAGCCCGCCTACAAGCTCACCATCGACTTCGGGCCGGAGATCGGCACGAAGCGCTCCTCGGCGCAGATCACGAAGCACTACGCGCTCGAGGAGCTGGAGGGCCGTCTCGTGCTCTGCGTGGTGAACTTTCCCCCGCGCCAGATCGGCAAGTTCATGTCCCAGGTCCTCACGCTCGGCGTGCCGGACGCGGAGGGGGAGGTGGTGCTGATCGAGCCGTCCGAGGACGTGCCGGTGGGCGGGCGGCTGTATTGAGGGGAGCCGCAGATCAGAGCAGCCCGGCGACCATGAGGCTCAGCGTAATCAAGGCCACGAGCATCCCCGGAATGCCGAACGCGACGCCGATGATCTGAACGCGTTCGACACCGGTTGCTTCGTGCCAGAGCGTCGCCAGCCGTCCCAGGATCCCGGCATCGCGGCCGTTCTGCGGATCGGTGACGTAAGCGATGTGGAAGGCGATCTCGCCGAGACAGGCGGTTTCGTCGGCATTGAAGCGAACGCCCGGATTGTAGCGACACGCGCTCTGGACCAGCGCCTCCATGCGATCGTGCAGGATGCTCGCGCGGTACCGCGCGTTGCGGACGTCGTTCACTGCCCTCAGCATCGACGCGCTGCGAGCGGCATGGTCTATACGCCGCTCTCGGTCCGCTTCCGGATCGCGCACGGGGTCAAGCCTTTTCGAAGGCAGTTGCGAATACGGCAGCGGTCTCCGCATCGAGACCACGCTCCGTCAGGCCCTGAACCGTCTCCGCATAGGGCGGCACCTGGTCGTCGCTCATGTAGGGAATCAGGAACTCCGTTACGGCAAATATCTCCTCGCGCGTGAACCCGCCGTCGATGAGAACGTCAGCGATCCGAAGGGCTCGAGCGTGAGCCATCGCGCGAGAAATCGCCGCCTCGCGTGTACGCTCCCGCGCCGCAGACGCTTCAGCGCTCACGCGTGTCTCGAGGTTTCCGTTCGCCATCCCCACGCTCCAAGTCGTCCGTCGATTTTCGACTTTACAGCGGGATTTGGAATTGCCGCAAGACCCTCCTCACGACGCTCCCGCGCGCTCCTCCGACGGCGCGGGGCCGGGCTCCACGCCCCGCTCCGCGTCCCTCGCCTGCTCCGCCAAAGCCGCCTCCGCCCCCCCGAAATCGAGCTCCCCCTGGATCTCGCGCATCTCCGTGTCCGCGGCGTGGGCGGCGGCGGCCTCCACCATCTCGAGCGTCTCGGCGGCGTAGCCGTGGGAGACGGTCGGCACGCTCTCGACGATCTCCTCGCCGCGCGGGTCCAGCGGCGCGGCGGTCGGGGTGGTGCGCGGGAGCGACTGGAACTTCATCTGCTGGTCGGCCGGGACCGAGGGGCGGGCCCGCAGGCGCCAGGCCGCGAAGGCGATCGAGACGACGCCGATGACGCCCGAGAACACGAACAGGCCGCTCGGCCCCATCGCGCTCATCACGCCGGCTGCGATCGGCGGACCGACGGTCGCGCCCGCCGAGTAGGTCAGGACCAGGCCGCCCGAGGCGCTCACCCGCTCCTCGCGCTCGAGGTGGTCGTTGGTGTGGGCGACGCAGAGCGGGTAGATCGCAAAGCCGATGCCGCCGTACAGCGCCGCGACGACGAGCAGCGGGGTGAAGCCGAGCGCGGGCATCGGCAGCATCAGGAAGCTCACCACCGCGCCCGCCGCCATCGTGCCGACGATGACGAGACGCCGGTCGTAGATGTCCGACAGCCGGCCCAGCGGCCATTGCAGCAGGACCCCGCCGAAGATGATCGCCGACATGAACGTCGCCGTGTCCGACAGCGCGAAGCCGAGCCCCGAGGCGTAGAGCGGCGCGAGGCCGTAGATCGAGCCGAGAATCAGCCCGGAGGAAATGCAGCCGAAGATGCCCAGCGGCGAGGCGACCCACAGCCGCTTGAAGCTCAACGAGGAGACGTTCGGGATCATCGGCGGCGCGCGTGGCGTCATCGCCACCGGCACGACCGCGAGGATCATCACGATCGCGACGAGGGTGAAGATGAGGTAGCCGCTCGGATCGGGAACCGTCAGGACGAATTGCCCGCCACCCTGCGCGAAATACAGGCAGGTCATGTACACGGCGAGGATGGTGCCGCGGTTCTCGGGGGTGGCCGAATCGTTGAGCCAGCTCTCGATGCACACGAAGAGGCCGGCCGCGCAGAAGCCCTGCGTGATTCGGTAGAGCGCCCAGAGCGATTCGTCGACGACCACCGGATAGGCCAGCGTCGCCGCCGCCATGATCGCGGCGAACGCGGCGAAGGCGCGCACGTGGCCGACGCGGGTCACGACGTGGAAGGCGAACAGGGCGCCCAGCGTCAGGCCGAGGAAGTTCGCCGCCATCACGAGGCCGATCACCAGGGTGGAGGCCTGCGCTTGCTCGAGCCTGATGCTGACGAGGGTCCCGAGAGGGCCGGAGCCGGCCATCAGGAAGACGACCGCGAGCAGGAGGGCGAGTACGGGCTGGACGGCGCGGGTCATGAGGCTCGATCGTTGCACGAAAGGGAGGGCGTCCGGTGGGACGCGGACTAGGTCGGGGGCGCGGCCGCACTATATGATGATGTGAGGCGTCGTGATGACGGCGACGCTGCTCTCGTCGGGATCGGACGATTCGGGTACGCGTCTTGCTTTCCCGAAGGAGCGCCCAAGGCTTGCGGCGGTCATTCGACCGCATCCGGCTCAGCGCGGATAGGCGCGCCTCGCCGCCTCCGTCACACTGACGAACGGCGCGGTGCAGGGAGAATGCACGGGAGCGATTCGGCGGGGGCGGCGAAGCCTGCGACGCGATGCCCAACTGTCCTCCAGCTCATTCTCCCGGCAACCTTCGACTAGGCTCGGGGGTTAAAGTCAAGATGGTGCCATGATGGGGCGAGCGATCATGTATCCGAACGACGACCTGTTCACGTCCTTCGCGCAGATGTACGACCAGCGGCGTGAGACCGAGATGTCCTTGATGGACTATCTCGAGGGCTGCAAGTCCGATCCGATGATGTACGCGAGCGCGCCGGAGCGCATCCTCGCGGCGATCGGCGAGCCCGAGATGGTGGACACAGCCAAGGATTCACGGCTCGGCCGAATCTTCATGAACCGAACGATCCGGGTCTACCCCGCATTCGAGGAGTTCTACGGCATGGAGGAGACGATCGAGCGGATCGTCTCCTTTTTCCGTCATGCGGCCCAGGGCCTGGAGGAGCGCAAGCAGATCCTCTACCTGCTCGGCCCCGTCGGCGGCGGCAAGTCCTCGCTCGCCGAGCGCCTCAAGGCGCTGATGGAGGTCCACCCGATCTACGTGCTCAAGGCCGGCAACGAGCTCTCGCCGGTGTTCGAGAGCCCGCTCGGCCTGTTCGATCCCGAGCGCATGGGCGACATGATCGAGGATCGCTACGGCGTGCCGCGGCGGCGGCTCACCGGCCTGATGAGCCCCTGGGCGCTCAAGCGCCTCGACGAATTCGGCGGCGACATATCTCGCTTCAAGGTCGTGAAGGTGAACCCCTCGCGCCTACGCCAGATCGGCATCTCCAAGACCGAGCCCGGCGACGAGAACAACCAGGACATCTCGTCCCTCGTCGGCAAGGTCGACATCCGCAAGCTCGAGACCCTCTCGCAGAACGACCCCGACGCATATTCCTACTCGGGCGGCCTCAACCGCGCGAACCAGGGCGTGCTCGAGTTCGTCGAGATGTTCAAGGCCCCGATCAAGATGCTCCACCCGCTGCTCACGGCGACGCAGGAGGGCAACTACGTCGGCACCGAGAACATCGGCGCGATTCCCTATCAGGGCGTGATCCTGGCGCACTCGAACGAGGCGGAGTGGCAGACGTTCCGGTCGAACAAGAACAACGAGGCGTTCATCGACCGCATCTACGTCATCAAGGTGCCCTACTGCCTGCGCCACACCGAGGAGGAGCGGATCTACGACAAGCTGATCCGCACCTCGGAGCTGGCCGAGGCGCCCTGCGCGCCGGGCACGCTCGACATGCTGGCGCGCTTCGCGGTGCTCTCGCGCCTGCGCGAGCACGAGAACTCGAACCTCTACTCCAAGATGCGCGTCTACGACGGCGAGAGCCTCAAGGAGGTCGACCCGCGCGCCCGCTCGATCCAGGAATATCGCGACGCCGCCGGGGTCGACGAGGGCATGGACGGGATCTCGACGCGCTTCGCCTTCAAGGTGCTCGCCGCGACCTTCAACCACGACACGATCGAGATCGCGGCCGACCCCGTGCACCTGATGTACGTGCTCGAGCAGACCGTGCGGCGCGAGCAGCTGCCGGACGAGACCGAGAAGCGCTACGTCGAGTTCATCAAGGCAGAGCTCGCGCCGCGCTACGCGGAGTTCATCGGCAACGAGATCCAGAAGGCCTATCTGGAAAGCTACCACGACTACGGCCAGAACCTCTTCGATCGCTACGTCGACTACGCCGACGCCTGGATCGAGGACCAGGACTTCAAGGATCCCGACACCGGGCAGCTGCTCAACCGCGAGCTCCTGAACCAGGAGCTGACCAAGATCGAGAAGCCGGCCGGCATCGCCAACCCGAAGGACTTCCGCAACGAGGTGGTCAAGTTCTCGCTGCGCTCGCGGGCGAGCCACGGCGGCAAGAATCCCTCCTGGACCTCCTACGAGAAGATCCGCGAGGTCATCGAGCGGCGGATGTTCAGCCAGGTGGAGGAGCTCCTGCCCGTGATCAGCTTCGGGTCGAAGAAGGACTCCGACACCGAGAAGAAGCACTCCGACTTCGTCGACCGCATGACCGATCGGGGCTACACCGATCGGCAGGTTCGACGGCTGGTCGAGTGGTACATGCGCGTGAAGCAGGCGGGCTGAGGACGGCCCGCACGAAAGAGGCGCCTTGATGCATATCGTCGATCGCCGCCTCAACCCGGGCGGCAAGAGCCTCGCGAACAGGCAGCGTTTCCTGCGCCGGGCGAAAGCGTTGGTGAAGCGCGCCGTGCGCGATTCCTCGAAGGAGCGCAGCATCAAGGACCTCGAGGCCGGTGGCGAGGTCTCGATCCCGCTGGACGGGGTGCGCGAGCCGCGCCTGCGGCGCTCCGCCGAGGGTGGGGTGCGGGACTACCTGCTCCCCGGCAACAAGGACTACGTCGAGGGCGAGCGCATCCCGCGCCCGCCCCGCGGCGGCGGAGGCGGCGGTTCCCAGGGCAGTCCGGGCGGGGAGGGGGACGACGATTTCCGCTTCGCGCTGAGCCACGAGGAGTTCGTCGACCTCTTCCTCGAGGATCTCGAGCTGCCCGATCTCGCCAAGCGCAAGCTCGCGACGACCGAGCAGATGAGCTGGCGGCGGGCGGGCTTCTCGGTGACCGGCTCGCCCGCGAACCTCGCGCTGACGCGCACGATGCGCAACTCGCTGTCGCGGCGGATCGCGCTGAAGCGGCCGCGGCCCGACGCCATCGCGGCGCTCGAGGCCGAGATCGAGGAGCTCGAGCGCACGCACGACGACCCGATCCGGCTCGAGGAGGCGCGCGAGGAGCTCGCCCGGATGCGCAAGCGCACCAAGGCGATCCCCTGGATCGACCCGATCGACCTGCGCTACCGCCGCTCGGAATCCACCCCGCGGCCCGTCGCGCAGGCGGTGATGTTCTGCCTGATGGACGTCTCCGGCTCGATGACGGAGCACATGAAGGACCTGGCGAAGCGGTTCTTCACGCTGCTCTACCTCTTCCTCAAGCGCCGCTACAAGCACGTGGAGATCGTCTTCATCCGCCACACGCACGAGGCGTCGGAGGTGGACGAGGAGACGTTCTTCTACTCACCCGAGACCGGCGGCACCGTGGTCTCCACCGCGCTGGAGGAGATGATCCGGGTGATGCGCGAGCGCTACCGTCCCGAGGACTGGAACATCTACGCGGCCCAGGCCTCGGACGGCGACAACACCTCGTCCGACAACGCCAAGACGGCGGCGCTGCTGACCGAGGGCATCCTGCCGTCGTGCCAGTATTTCGCCTATCTCGAGGTCGGCCGCGAGGACGACAGCCCGATGGGATTCGGCTATCGGCAGAGCGACCTGTGGCGCACCTACGACCTCGCGCGCACCGGCGGGGCGCAGATCGCGATGCGCAAGGTGCGCCACCGCCGGGACATCTACCCGGTCTTCCGGGAGCTCTTCGCCAAGCGGACCGACAAGAAGAGCGCATGACACGGCATGCGAGAACACGGCACACGAGAAGACGACACACGACAGGGCGGGAGAGACGCGCATGAGCCTGGCGGATCTGACGACGCGCCGGACGGACAGGCCGACCAGCTCGGCGCCGGGCGGCCTCCTGTTCGAGGGCGCCGACTGGGACTTCGGGACCATCCAGGCGATGTTCGATGCGATCGAGGAGATCGGCGTCGGCGAGCTCGGGCTCGACGTCTATCCGAACCAGATCGAGGTGATCACGGCCGAGCAGATGCTCGACGCCTATTCCTCGATCGGCATGCCGCTGTTCTACAAGCACTGGTCCTTCGGCAAGCACTTCGCCGCCCACGAGGCGGGCTATCGCAAGGGCATGCGCGGGCTGGCCTACGAGATCGTCATCAACTCCAACCCGTGCATCTCCTACATCATGGAGGAGAACACGGCGTGCATGCAGGCGCTGGTCATCGCCCACGCCGCCTACGGCCACAACCATTTCTTCAAGAACAACTACCTCTTCAAGCAGTGGACCGACGCTGACGGCATTCTCGACTATCTCGAGTTCGCCAAGGGCTTCATCTCGGACTGCGAGGAGCGCTACGGCCACGCCCAGGTGGAGCAGGTTCTCGACGCCGCGCATGCGCTGATGGGTCAGGCGGTGCACCGCTACCCGCGCAAGATGCGCCCGGACTTGCGCTCCGAGGAGCTGCGCGAGCGCGAGCGTCGGCTCCACGAGGAGCGGATGTACAACGACCTCTGGCGCACCGTGCCCACCAAGGACAAGGGCGCGGTCGACGACGGCGAGCTGCTGCGCCGCCGCGCGCTGCTGCAGCTGCCGCAGGAGAACATTCTCTACTTCCTCGAGAAGACCGCCCCGAAGCTCGCCCCCTGGCAGCGCGAGGTGCTGCGCATCGTGCGGCTGATCGCGCAGTACTTCTACCCGCAGGGCCAGACCAAGGTCATGAACGAGGGCTGCGCCACCTACGTGCACTACAAGATCATGACCCGCCTGCACGAGCAGGGCCGGATCTCCGACGGGGCGATGCTGGAGTTCCTGCGTTCGCACACGAACGTGGTCTACCAGCCCCAGTTCGACGAGCCGCATTACGGCGGCATCAACCCCTACGCGCTCGGCTTCGCCATGATGCAGGACATCGAGCGCATCTGCGAGACACCCACCGACGAGGACCGGGAGTGGTTCCCGGACATCGCCGGGAAGGGCGAGCACATGGCCGTCCTGCGCGACGTGTGGGCGAACTATCGCGACGAGAGCTTCATCCTGCAGTACCTCTCGCCCCACCTGATGCGGCAGCTCAAGCTGTTCCACGTCGTCGACGACGAGGACGAGGCGGATCTCGCGGTGGAGGCCATCCACGACGAGCGGGGCTACCGCAAGCTGCGCCGTGCGCTGGCGCGCCAGTACGACATCGCCCACACCGATCCGGACATCCAGATCGTCGACGTCGACCTCGCCGGCGACCGGCGGCTGATCCTCCAGCACGCCATGCTCAACCGCATCACGCTGGAGGAGACCGACACGCGGCGCACGCTCCAGCACCTCGCCGACCTGTGGGGCTACGACGTGCTGATGCGCGAGGTCGACCCGGAGACCGAGATGGTGCTCAAGGAGCACACCGCGAGCGCGAGGCGGCGGCTGGTGTAGCGTCGTGCGTGGCGCTCCGTCCCTGTAGGGGAAGGAGAACGCCCGCGCCGCGGCCGCCCCTTGCCTGATGCGCCCCGAGACCCCATGTCTCGAAGCGAGGACGCGTGCGCCCCGTGGGGCGCGCGCCGCCGCCGGTCCGCCGCGGACATCGTTCGCGCGCGTTTGACGTCGTGCGGCCTCGGGTTTAAAGCCTGAGCGCAATTCACGTTCGCCGCCCGGTGCATCAGCACATCGGCGCGGCCGTACCGCTTGCTGACAAAGGATGACCGTATGGCGAAAGAGGAGCTGATCACCTTCGAGGGCATCGTGACCGAGGTTCTCCCCGACGCGAAGTTTCGGGTCGAGCTCGAGAACGGCCACGAGGTGATCGCCTACACGGCCGGCAAGATGCGGAAATTCCGCATCAAGACCATCGCCGGCGATCGCGTCACCGTCGAGATGTCGCCCTACGACCTCGACAAGGGGCGCCTCGTGTTCCGCCACAAGGACGACCGCGGCCCGATCGGCCCCCGCCCCGGCGGCTCGCGCCCGGGCGGTCCCCGCCGCCGCTGACGCGCCCGCACCGACGACGCACGCCCGTGGGCGGAGCCCGGGAGGGCCGCCGCCCACGGGCGTTTGCGTTGGCGTGTCCCGGCGCGAGGGGGGCCCGCGACGGCCGGCTCAGACGGATCCCCGCCCGTCCGTCTTGCGCAGCCAGATGGAGCCGCCGCCGAGCGGCGCGCCGGCCGGCGTCACGGCCGCGACCCGATCCGGCTCGAAGCGCAGCATCCAGTCGTTGAACATCAGCACCTGCCAGGCGCAGCTGTCGGCCAGGAGCGCACGCAGGGCGTAGAGCTCGTTCCAGCTGCAGAGATGGTCGATCAGCCATTCTCGCGGATACTCGAACGGCCAGAAGATGTCGTGGAGGTGGACGACGACGCCCGGCCGCAGGCGCGGCAGGATCTCGAAGAGCTCGTGCTGGACGTCGCTGCCGGCCTTCAGGACGTGGCTCGAATCGATGAACAGCACGTCGTTCGCCTCGAGCGTGTCGTACAGCGCGAGGGGAACCTCCTGGACCGGCTGCGGCAGCAGGGTTGCCACTTCCCGCGCGTCGGGAAGCGCGCTGAACAAGTGGAGGTCGGGATAGGGCTCGATCAGGGTCAGCGCGCAGGGCTCGAGCGCGCAGTGCCGCAGGGTCTCGACCATGCACAGGGACGAGAAGCCGCTTCCGATCTCGACGATGCGGCGGGGACGGAAATGCCGGATCATGGCCTGCAGCACGAGGCCGTCCAGGCCCGCGAAGGCTCCGTTGGCGAGCGGATAGCGGATGTCGGGCTGCACGCTCGCGCCGAAGGGTTGGTCCAGCAGCAGCGGCTCCAGCATCCGCCACGTCTCGAGCATGCCCGCGCGCGACACGCCGATGCCCGGCAGCGTCTCGGGCGGTTGTCCCCCGCGATCCAGGTAGCGGGTCGCCTCGCGCGGGTCGACGATCGGGGAATAGAAGTGGCCGGGCGGGTAGGCCGGCACGACGGCGCCCTCCGGCATCTGCGGCATCTCGCCCAGGGCGCGCTCGGTCAGGTCCTGCAGGAAGTCGAGAAGGTCTCCCGATGCGTGGATACGCGCGAGGCCGGCGGCCACCTCCTGATTCGTCGGCTGGCGCCGCAGCACCACAAGCGACAGCTGCTGGACGAAATCGGTCTGGGCGTCTCCACTGGACATCGGCGGACCTTCCGGTTGCGCAGGGTGCCGCCATGAGATCGAATTATGGTTAACGAAGTCTGAGCGTCGTTCCCCACGCGGACCTCGACATCCGAAACGGGGGGCGCCGCCGCGCCCGATCTCACGGCCTTGCCGACTGCGGGCTCGCGCAGGTCGTCTTCCATCGCGACCCGGCCCGCGCAGCGGCGGCCCAGCGCGCACGAAAAAGGGCGCCTAGCCTCGCGGCCGGCGCCCTTCTCGTATCCGCTGCTCGCCCCGGAGGGCGGCCCGTCGGCTCACGCGACGGAGAGCTTGTCCGCCGAGGACTTGCCGGTGCGGCGGTCGGCGACGATCTCGTAGGTGACCTTCTGGCCCTCGTTGAGGCCGCGCAGGCCCGCGCGCTCGACGGCGGAGATGTGGACGAACACGTCGTTTCCACCCTCGTCCGGCTGGATGAAGCCGTAGCCCTTGGTCGTGTTGAACCACTTCACGGTGCCGGTCTGCATGACATATCCTTTCAAGGCATGCGAGGTAGGCTCGGGCGTGCGCCGAAGCACACGCCGATGGGTATCGATGTCTTGGTGAAGGTCGCCAGCCGCGCCGTGAAGCGCATGGTAGCCAAGTCGTCCGGCCGAAAACTCGATGAGTTTCAGATAGCCCCTAATTCCGGCTTTTCCAAGATGGGGGCGCCCTTTTTTCCGCCGCCCGCCGCCCACCCCTCAATGATTGTCCCGCGGCACGCCGAAGGTCTTGGCGATGCGCTGGTACTTCACCGCAGGCTTCAGCGTCATGCCCTCCGACAGCTGGTCGACCATGCCGCGCTGGATCTCCTGCCAGGGCGACTGGCTCGGCGGGTAGGGGAAGCCGCCCGCGGCCTCCAGGTCCGCGCGCCGGCGGGCCAGCTCCTCCTCCGGCAGCAGGATGTCGGCGGAGCGCGCGTTCAGGTCGACGCGGATGCGGTCGCCGGTGCGCAGGAGCGCGAGCCCGCCGCCGGCGGCGGCCTCCGGGGAGGCGTTGAGGATCGAGGGCGAGGCCGAGGTGCCCGACTGGCGCCCGTCGCCGATGCAGGGCAGGGCGCGGATGCCGCGCCTGATCAGCTCGCCCGGCGGCTGCATGTTCACCACCTCCGCCGCGCCGGGATAGCCGAGGGGCCCCGCCCCGCGCATGATCAGGATGCAGTCCTCGTCGATCTCGAGCGCCGGGTCGTCGATGCGGGTGTGGTAGTCCTCCGGCCCCTCGAACACGATCGCCCGGCCCTCGAAGGCGAGCGGGTCCTTCGGGTTCTTCAGGTAGCGCTCGGCGAAGGCGTCCGAGATCACGCTCGTCTTCATGATGGCCGAGTCGAACAGCGTGCCCTTCAGGTGCAGGAAGCCCGCCTTCTCGCGCAACGGCGTCTCGTAGGGGCGGATCACAGTGCGGTCCCAGCTGTGCTTGCCGCGGCAATTCTCGCCCATGGTGCGGCCGTTGGCGGTGATCGCGTCCTCGTGGATCTTGCCGGCCGCGATCAGCTCGGACATCACCGCGGGGAGGCCGCCGGCGCGGAAATACTCCTCGCCGAGGAACTCGCCCGCCGGCTGCATGTCGACGAGGAGCGGGATCTCGAAGCCCACCCGCTCCCAGTCGTCGCAGGAGAGCGGCACGCCGACGTGCTTGGCGATGGCGTTGATGTGCACCGGCGCGTTGGTCGAGCCGCCGATCGCCGAGCAGGCGACGATGGCGTTCTCGAAGGCCTCGCGGGTGAGGATGTCGGAGGGCTTGAGGTCCTCCCACACCATCCCGACGATACGCTTGCCGGTCTCGTAGGAGATCTGCCCACGCTCGCGATAGGGCGCGGGGATCGCCGCCTGGCCGGGCAGGGACATGCCCAGCGCCTCGGCCAGCGCGTTCATGGTCGAGGCCGTGCCCATCGTGTTGCAGTGCCCGTTGGAGGGCGCCGACGATCCGACGATGTCCATGAACTGCTGGTAGTCGATGTCGCCCGCCGCGTGGCGCTCGCGCGCGGCCCAGACGATGGTGCCCGAGCCGGTGCGCGCGCCGTTCATCCAGCCGTTGAGCATCGGCCCGACGTTGAGCGCGATCGCCGGTATGTCGACGGTCGCCGCCGCCATCAGGCAGGCCGGCGTGGTCTTGTCGCAGCCGGTCAGCAGCACCACGCCGTCGAGCGGGTAGCCGTAGAGCACCTCGACGAGCGAGAGGTAGGCGAGGTTGCGGTCGAGCGCGGCGGTGGGGCGCTTGCCGGTCTCCTGGATCGGGTGGCAGGGGAACTCGAGCGCGAGCCCGCCCGCCGCCGTGATCCCGTCGCGCACGCGCTTGGCGAGCTCCATGTGATGGCGGTTGCAGGGCGAGAGATCCGAGCCCGTCTGCGCGATGCCGATGATCGGCTTGCCCGAGCGCAGCTCCTCGCCGGTGAGGCCGTAGTTGAGGTAGCGCTCCAGGTAGAGCGCCGTCATGCCCGGGTTGTCGGGATTGTCGAACCAGAGGCGCGAGCGCAGCTGGCTCGGCAGGATGCGGCGACCCTCGGTCATACCCTCGGACATGGCGATATCACTCCCTGATTTTCCTTTGCCGCGATCATACGCGCCTGCGCGCGCCTGTCGACGGGGCGCGCGGGAGGGACCGGCCGGTCTTCGTCGCCCGAAGAGCAAGCCCGGCGCGTCACGTCCGCGTCCGCCCGAGCCGCCTTCTCACCCCCGCAGCACGGTCGTGATCCGGCGGCCGTCGCGGTGGATGGTGAGCTCCCAGGCGCCGCGGCCGCGGGCGAGCGCGCCCTCGACGTCCGTCGTCCGCTCGATGGCGACGCGGTTGATCTCGAGCAGCACGTCGCCGGGGCGAAAGCCGTAGCGGGCGGCGACCGAGCGGGGGGGCACCTCCTCGACGACGACCGAGCCGACGACCTGCAGGATGCGCATCTCGTCGGCCACCGCCGGGGAGAGGTTGACCACGCTCGCGCCGTCGAGCGGCGAGCGCGCCTCGACGAGCAGGCGCTCGCGTGGCGGGTCCTCCGGCGGGGACATCAGCCGCACCGGAACGTCGAGGGTCTCGCCCCGGCGCAGCACCGTGAGCACGCTCTCGCCCGAGACGCCCGCCAGCGCGAAGCGGTAGCCGAAGGCCTCGGTATCGACGATCTCGCGGCCGTCGACCGCGAGCACCACGTCGCCGCGGGCGAGCCCCGCCTCGGCGGCGGGACCTTCGGGCGCGACGTCCGTGACGAGCGCGCCGGCGGGGCGCAGGAGCCCGACGCTCTCCGCGAGATCCGGGCTGAGCGCCTGCAGGCTCGCGCCGAGCCAGGGCCGGCGCACGCGGTCGGCGCCGGCCTCCGCGCTCGCGACGACCGCGCGCACCATCGTCGCGGGAATGGCGAAGCCGATGCCGTGCGAGCCGCCAGAGCGCGAGAAGATCGCGGTGTTGATGCCCACCAGCCGCCCCGACATGTCGAGCAGCGCGCCGCCGGAATTGCCGGGGTTGATGGCGGCGTCGGTCTGGATGAAGAACTGGTAGTCCGAGATGCCGACCTGCGTGCGCGCCAGCGCCGAGACGATGCCCTGCGTCACCGTCTGGCCGACGCCGAAGGGATTGCCGATGGCGAGCACGAGGTCGCCGACCTCGAGGTCTGCGTCGTCGCCGAGCGGAATCGTCGGGAAGCGCTCGTCGGCGGCGATGCGCAGCACGGCGAGATCGGTGCGCGGGTCGCGCAGCACGATCTCGGCGTCGAGCTCGCGCCGGTCGACGAGGGCGACCCGCACCTTCTCCATGCCCTCGACGACGTGGTTGTTGGTGACGACGAGGCCGCTCTCGCCGACGATCACGCCCGAGCCCAGCGAGCGCTGCACGCGCTCCTGCGGCATGCCGCCGAACACGTCGTCGCCGAAGAAGCGCCGGAAGAACTCCTCCCGCGGGTCGGACGGCGCCCGCGCCCGGCTCTCGCCGTAGACGTTGACCACCGCGGGCGCCGCATCGCGCACGAGCGGCGCGAAGGAGAGCTGGATCTGGGCGGGGCTGTCGGGGACGGCGCGCTCCTGCGCCTGCAGGCTGCCAGCCATCAACAAAAGTGAGAGGATAAAAATAGCAGACCCCGGAAGCAGTTTCATACTCGATTCCCTCAGTTATGTTGAGTAAGTCGAACTATTTTATAATCCTAAGGTGATAACGCGATTTTTCTTCACTCTCCAATGCATATAACTTCCTTATTTCATCTTCGTAAACGTGAAACATTCTCCCAAAGTCCTCGACTGTATACTTCATCTGATCAGTGTGAAGCTTGAGGATCCCACTAAACAGCCTTACGGTCTCGCGTTCGAATTGCGTCTCGGGCGGTTCTGTTTTCCTCCAGCCGCGCGCACTCAATTGGCGCCAAAGATAATCAGATTGGTTTCTACTTACAACGCCAATAGTACCCGCGCGATAGAGTAGGGACGCAACAGAAACCCTCCAATACAACTTCAGCTGGACAAGACGTTCGAGTGTTACTCGTCCACCGATCAAATCAGCTCGAAGGCGATTTCCAGGTACAAGCAACTCGCCAGCAAACGTATCCGCCTCTTCCTCCATCCGATCCGAGGGGATCGAATGCATGATCAAGTGTCCCAACTCGTGCGCAAGAGAAAATCGCATGCGATCGGGCGGGCTTTTTCGATTGAGAAACACTACTGGCGGAATGTCGCGAAGCCGCATAGTGAGTCCATCAACGTTTTCCGGAAAGTCACAGACGATTACGAGAACGCCGGCCCGCTCGCAGAGGGCTGACAGGTGTTTGATAGGGCCGTCATGTAAGCCCCAAGCGCGGCGGACAAGCCGTGCAACCTGATCAGCTCCACCTTCTTCGTCCGCGTCAAATCGCGGTAGTGGCAGCTCAGGAGAAACGTCGACAGCCGTAAGGAGACGGCGAATGTGCATAACCCGAATGTTTAGCTCAGCATGAAGCCGCTTCAACTCACCTGCAGACACTGACGCCTTCTTGCGCCACGCCACGTCATGTACGCTCAGCGGAAGACCAGCGACATCATCAGGTTGCTGAAAAAAAGACAATCGGAAGCGAAGCGCATCTGCAATCGCTGAGAGTGTCTCAACAGAAGGATTTGTGTTTAAGAGACCTCTTTCTACACGAGAATAGTGTCCCTGGTCGAGCCCCGCGGCTTCGGCAACCTCGGCCTGGCTCATTCCGCGGAACTGCCGCGCCATCAGCAAGAGATCGTGATTTAGGCTGGGCATTACTTTCCGCCACGCTTCTTCTTTCGTTCGGCTTCGGTATCGGCATCGGTTTCCTTGAGTCTCGCCAACCGCGCCGTATCATCGTCCGGCTGCTCCAGCGGGAGACCCGGGAGTTCTGCCGCAACACCTTCGGAAGTCAGTTCGAGCTTCCAAAGAAATTCTCCGTTCCGCCGCGCAGTGATCCCGGTCCAGACAATCTCGGTCTCATACTCATTCAAGACGTAGACTAACTCAACCCGTTGCAGCCCCCCAAAGCCGTACAGGTCAACTTCGTGGTTGTCGAATTCGAGCGCCTCCGGCGTGGGGTAGTTCGCGGTGGCAAGCTCAAGGTCCGCATGCTTGAAGCGAACAAGAATGGAGTCCTCAATGATGAAGGAGACCGTGTCACGGTGACTCACAACATTGATGTCCGGGTCCGACCCAGAAATCGCGGAGATCTCCCTGATGGCCGCTTCCCACACCAGATTTCGAAACGTCGATTTCCGACGGAAGCTAAGACGCTCCGGATACTTAGTGCAGCAAGACGACCATGCGCGAGCGATGGCTCCGTGCAGAAGCCCACCCCTCCCACGCTCCAACATCACCTGCTTCACATAATCGAACAGCGGCAACGGCATCGGGTGCTCTCCTCTCGAAAGCACCCTACTGGCCCGTTTTTACGAAATCAAGCCCTGATTATGCGTGCGGCCATGCGTCCTGCCCCTCAGATACACAAGTGGGCTCGGCTGGCCGCTTCACCCCTCCATCGCCTCCGCCCCGCGGCTCATCGCGGCGATGCCGGTGCGTGCGACCTCGACGAGGCCCACCCCGGCCATCAGCTTGACGAAGCGCTCGATGTCCTCGGACGCGCCGGTGAGCTCGAAGACGAAGGAGCCGAGCGTGGCGTCGAGCGTGCGCGCGCCGAAGGCGGAGGCGAGGCGCAGCGCCTCGACCCGGTGCTCGCCCTCGCCGGCGACCTTGACGAGGCAGAGCTCGCGCTCGAGCGCCTCGCCGCGCACCGTGAGGTCGTCGACCCGGTGCACCGGCACGAGCCGCTCGAGCTGGGCCTTGATCTGCTCGATCACGGCCGCGGTGCCCGCGGTGACGATGGTGATGCGCGAGACGTGCGTCTCGTGCTGCGTCTCCGAGACGGTGAGGCTCTCGATGTTGTAGCCGCGCCCGGAGAAGAGGCCGGCGATGCGCGCGAGCACGCCCGGCTCGTTGTCGACGACGACGGCGAGCGTGTGGCGGTGCACGGCCTCGAGGATCGGGGCGGCGGGGTAGTGGGTCTGGTTCATGTCGTCGGTTCCTCAGGGGCGCCGCGCCTGCGATAGACCGCCGTCGCGGGCTCGTCCACCTCGTCGTGCGCGAGCACCCACTCCTCGTCGAGCGCCGCCTCGCGCCATTCCACGAAGGCGGGGAGCGCGAGCACCGCGTCCATGGTGGCGCGGGTGTCGTCCGCGACCGGCCAGGAATAGGTGTCGAGCCGGGTGACGACGGGGGCGTACATGGCGTCCGCCGCGCCGAATTGCGCGCCGAACAGGTAGGGACCGCCCGCGCCGAAGCGCGTGCGCGCCTCGCGCCAGAGAGCCTCGACGCGCGCCACGTTCGCCGCGACGTCCGGGCCACGGTCCTTGTGGGCGTATTTCTTGCCGAGGTTCATCGGCATCGCCGCGCGCAGCGGCTGGAAGCCCGCGTGCATCTCCGCCGCGATCGAGCGGGCGTAGGCGCGTGCGGCGGGCGCGTCCGGCCAGATCGGCAGCGTGGGATGCGCATCCGCGAGGTGATCGAGGATCGCGAGCGATTCCCAGACCGTCGCGGCCCCGTCGACGAGGACGGGCACCTTGCCGGCGGGGGAATGCGCCAGGATGCGCGCCTTCGTGTCCGGCTGGTCGAGCGGCACCAGCGCCTCCTCGAAGGCGAGCCCGAGGTGACGCATCAGGATCCAGGGCCGCAACGACCAGGACGAGTACAGCTTGTTGCCGATGACGAGTTTCATGTTCGCAACCTTAAACCCCTCTCCCGTCCGGGAGAGGGGAGCCTCGCTCACACCAGCATCTTGCCCTTCTCGTCGATGACCGAGCCGAGGTCCGCGCCCGTCTCGCCCATGTAGTCGTTCAGCAGCATCTCGTTGTGAGCCTTGCCCGACGGGATCATCGGGAAGCAATTCTCGGTTTTGTCGACGACGCAGTCGAAGATCACCGGCCGGTCGACGGCGAGCATCTCCCTGATGGCCCCGTCGAGCTCGCCGGGCTTGTCGCAGCGCATGCCGACCGCGCCGTAGGCCTCCGCCAGCTTGACGAAGTCGGGCAGCGATTCGGAATAGGACTGGGAGTAGCGCCCACCGTGCAGCAGCTCCTGCCACTGCCGCACCATGCCCATGTACTCGTTGTTGAGGATGAAGATCTTCACCGGAAGGCGGTACTGCACCGCGGTCGACATCTCCTGGATGTTCATCAGGATCGAGGCCTCGCCGGCGATGTCCATCACCAGCGCGCCGGGATGGGCGAGCTGCGTGCCGATGGCGGCCGGCAGGCCGTAGCCCATCGTGCCGAGGCCGCCCGACGTCATCCAGCGGTTGGGCTCGTCGAAGCCGAAATACTGCGCCGCCCACATCTGGTGCTGGCCGACCTCGGTGGTGATGTAGGTCTCGCGGCCCTTCGAGGCCTCGTACAGCCGCTGGATGGCGTATTGCGGCTTGATGATCTCGTCCGAGTTGCGGAAGGCCAGGCACTTGCGCGCCCGCCACTCCCGGATCTGGCCCCACCAGGCCTTCATCGCGCCCTTGTCGACTGTGGGCGACATCGAGCGCCACAGGCGCACCATGTCCTCCAGCACGTGGCCGCAATCGCCGATGATGCCGAGGTCGACCTTGACGTTCTTGTTGATCGAGGACGGGTCGATGTCGACGTGGATCTTGCGGGAGTTCGGCGAGAAGGCGTCGAGACGCCCGGTGATGCGGTCGTCGAAGCGCGCCCCGATGTTGATCATCAGGTCGCAATCGTGCATCGCGAGGTTCGCCTCGTAGGTGCCGTGCATGCCCAGCATGCCGAGGAACTGGTCGTCGGAGGCCGGGTAGGCGCCGAGCCCCATCAGCGTCGAGGTGACCGGAAAGCCCGTGAGGCGCACCAGCTCGCGCAAGAGCTCCGAGGCGTGCGGGCCGGCGTTGATCACGCCGCCGCCGGTGTAGAACACCGGCTTCTTGGCAGCGCCCATCAGCTCGATCGCCTGGCGGATCTTGTCCATGTCGCCCTTGACCTTGGGGCGATAGGTCTTGTGCTGGTTGTCGCGCGGGCGGGCGTAGAGGCCCGTCTTGAACTGGATGTCCTTGGGCAGGTCGATCACGACCGGGCCCGGGCGGCCGTTCGAGGCGACGTAGAAGGCCTCGTGCAGGATGCGCGGCAGGTCCGCGATGTCCTTCACCAGGTAATTGTGCTTCGTGCAATGACGGGTGATGCCGACCGTGTCGCATTCCTGGAACGCGTCCGAGCCGATGAGGTGCGTCGGCACCTGGCCGGTGATGCACACGAGCGGGATCGAATCCATCAGTGCGTCGGTGAGGCCGGTGACGGCGTTCGTCGCGCCGGGGCCGGAGGTGACGAGCACGACGCCGACCTTGCCCGAGGAGCGGGCGTAGCCCTCGGCCGCGTGCACCGCGCCCTGCTCGTGGCGCACGAGGATGTGCTGGATCGTCTCCTCGTTGAAGAGCGCGTCGTAGATCGGCAGCACGGCGCCGCCGGGATACCCGAAGATATGCTCCACGCCCTGGTCCTGGAGGGCGCGGACGACCATCTCGGCGCCGGTCATCATCTCGCTCATCGCACTCGTCCTTCGTGTCGTCGCTGGTTCGTGTGGCGGGTCGGTGGTGTCGCGTCGGTGTGGTGGAGGCAATAAAAAAGGGCCCTCGGGGGGCCCTCGTGCGCCATCGCCGGATCGTGCGGGGGTCAACCCCGCTCCGTCGATGGCGCTCCAAGTACGAGAATGATCGTGCGCATTGTCTGCGGCTCTCGGTTCGAATTCTGCGAGCGGACGGTAGGGGAAGCGGGCCGCGGGGTCAACGGGGAAATTCGAGCGAGCTCACGCCGCGCCGGCAGCACGCAAAGCCGTCGGCGTGGTGCTCGCGCTCACGCGGCGAGCCCTACGGCGCGCTCATCGCCCGGCGGCCAGAAGACCCCCTTGATCCGCGTGCGGTCGCGCACGCAGATCTGGACATGCGTCTTGGCGTGGAACCCCGCCCCCGGAAACGCCCGCCCGCCCTCGACGAAGACCCCGCGCACGGAGTCGAAGGGCTGGAGGCCGGCGCGGGCGCGGGACTCGTGGACGAAGTTCAAGACCGCGCAATCGAGCTTCCTGAGCAGAAGGTCGCGCCCGAGGCGGTTGCGTGGGAGCTCGGCGCCGGCCTCGCCCATAACGCGCCGATAGTCGCGAAAGCTCTCCTTCAGCACCCCGATTCCGCCGGACGTAGCGAGGTCGAGGCAGAAGCCGAGATCGATGACCGCCCCGACGACCGCCGGATCTCGAATGGCGTCTGCGCGCCCTCGGCGCCGCTCGCGAAGCTCCCCCGCGAACTCGAGACCTCGCCTCGGATTCGACTCCCAGAAATAGACGCCGCCGCCGAGCCAATCGTAATCGTTGGCGCTGGGCTTGAACGGTTCGCCGGCTACAAACGCCTCCGCTAAGCTGCGGTCGCAGCCGTGATAGCCGAGCACGAAGCTGGTCGAGAGCCTGTGCACCCGCTCACGCCGCGCCGCGCGACCGCGGCTTCCGCTTCCCGCCGCTCGCGGTCGTCTGCGTCTCCTCGCCGTCCTCCTCGTCCGCGTAGGGCGCGGCGAGCGTACCATCCTCGTTGAGGAAACCCGCCTCCACCAAGAACCGGCGCGCCACCTCCGGGCTCTTTGTGTACTGCTTCCTGACCGCCCGCATCGCGGCGATCGTCTCCTGCACGTCCTTCGGCGTCATCGGCGCCTCCGTTGCGAACACAGGGGGAACGCTACCGCACGCCCTCGCCCCCGTCAAGCGTTGCGTCCGTCAGCCGACGCAATCGCGCGCATCACGCGGCGCCAGCCACCGCCACCCGGGCATCGAGTTGCGGAACCACGTCACCTGGCGCTTGGCGTAGGCGCGCGTGTCCGCCTGCCCCTTCGCGATCGCCTCCTCGAGCGAGATCCGCCCCTCGAGAAAGGCGATCAGCCCCGGCACGCCGTGGGCGCGCATCACCGGGAGCAGCGGGTCGAGCCCGCGCGCGGCGAGCGCGCGTACCTCGTCGAGCGCGCCGGCCTCCATCATCGCCAGGAACCGCGCGTCGATGCGCGCGCGGATCTCGGTGCGGTCGGGGGCGAGGAACACCTTCTCCACGCCCTCTCCGACGAGCGGCCCCGGCGCCCGCGCGTCCCAGAAGTCGCCGATCGAGCGCCCCGTCGCCGCATGGACCTCGAGCGCGCGCATCACCCGCAGCCGGTCGGAGGGGCGCAGGCGCGCGGCGCTCGTCGGGTCGCGCGCGCGCAGCCGCAGGTGGAGCTCGGCCGTCTCGCGCCCCTCGCACTCCGCCCGCACCCGCGCACGGACCGCGTCCGGCACCGGGGGGATGTCGGAGAGCCCCTCGGTCAGCGCCTTGAAGTAGAGCCCCGTGCCACCGCAGAAGATCGGCAACCGCCCTTCGGCCTCCACCTCCGCCAGCACCGCGGTGGCGTCCGCGAGCCAGCGGGCGACGGAATGGTTCACGGCCCCGTCGACATGTCCGTAGAGGCGGTGCGGGGCGGCCGCCTCCTCCTCCGGCGAGGGGCGCGCGGTGAGCACCCGCAGGTCGCGGTAGACCTGCATCGAGTCGGCGTTGATCACCACGCCGTCGCGCCGGCGCGCCACGTCGAGCGCCAGCGCCGACTTGCCGGACGCCGTCGGGCCTGCGATGAGAAGGGCCCTCAAAGCCGTCGTTCCTCCCTGGAAACACGTCGTCCCTGATTTACACCGCGCGGATCGCACGCCATGACGCATGTCGCAACCCTGATCGCCGGCCCCGCTTTCCGCCTCGACGGCGCGCTCGTCGCCCGGGCGTTGTCCGTGCTGCCGGGCGGCGAGGCGCGCACGCTGGCCGACGGCGTCGCCGTCGACATCGCCTTCGCGCCGGGCCGGCTCGAGGACCCCAACGTCGCGCCGCTGGGCGAGGCGGTGCTGCTGTCGGACTACCGCAACGCGATCCGCGATGCGATCGGCGATGTCCCCGTCGACGTCGTGGTGCAGCCGGCGGCGGGGCGGCGCAAGCGGCTGTTCCTCGCCGACATGGATTCCACCATGATCGCGCAGGAATGCATCGACGAACTGGCGGACTACGTCGGGCTCAAGCCGCAGGTCGCGGCGATCACCGAGCGCGCCATGCGCGGAGAGCTGCCCTTCGAGCCCGCCCTGCGCGAGCGCGTTGCGCTGCTCGCGGGCCTCTCCGCGGCGATCGTGCCGGAGATCATCGAGACGCGCATCACGCTCACGCCCGGCGGTCGTGAGCTGGTCGGCACCATGCGCACGAACGGCGCCTACACCTGCCTGGTCTCGGGCGGTTTCACGCTGTTCACCGGCCCCCTGTCCGAGACGATCGGCTTCCACGAGCACCGGTCCAACACGCTGCTCGTCGAAGGGGGCGAGCTCGTCGGCCGCGTGGAGGAGCCGATCCTCGGGCGTGCGGCGAAATACGCCACGCTGGTCGAGCTGCGCGAGCGCCTCGGGCTCGCCGAGGGGGACACGCTGGCGGTGGGCGACGGCGCCAACGACCTCGCCATGCTCGGCGAAGCGGGCCTCGGCGTGGCCTACCACGCCAAGCCCGCGGTGGCGGAGGCCGCCGCGGCGCGGATCGACCACGCGGACCTCACCGCGCTGCTTTATCTCCAGGGGTATGCGGAGGGGGAGATCGTGCGGGATTGACGCCCGGCCGGGCCCGGCCTTGCCCGCGCGGGCGCGACGGGGTATCGCGTCGCGCTCACGTCACATGCGGATACGGATCGGGCGACCATGGCCAAGGCTGACAAGACCGGCGGTTCGAAGGCGGAGCGGCTGAAGGCGCGGGCGCCCAAGGGCTTCGTGGACCGGGGGCCGGGGGAGCTGGCGGCGTCGGAGCGGATGCTGGCGGTGATCCGGGAGGTCTACGAGCTCTACGGCTTCGAGGCGGTGGAGACGCCGCTCGTGGAATACACCGACGCGCTCGGCAAGTTCCTGCCCGACGAGGACCGGCCGAACGCGGGCGTGTTCTCGTTCCAGGACGATGACGAGCAGTGGCTGTCGCTGCGCTACGACCTCACGGCGCCGCTCGCCCGCTACGTGTCCGAGAACTTCGAGGCGCTGCCCAAGCCCTATCGCTCGTATCGTGCCGGCTGGGTGTTCCGCAACGAGAAGCCCGGGCCGGGGCGCTTCCGGCAGTTCATGCAGTTCGACGCCGACACGGTGGGCGCGGCCTCGGTCGCGGCCGACGCCGAGATGTGCATGATGGCCGCGGACACGCTCGACCGGCTGGGCTTGAAGGGCCAGTACCTCGTCAAGGTGAACAACCGAAAGGTGCTCGACGGGGTGATGGAGGCGATCGGCCTCTCCGGCCCCGAGGAGGCCGGGCGCCGGCTCATCGTGCTGCGGGCGATCGACAAGCTCGACAAGGTGGGGGTGGACGGCGTGCGCGACCTCCTGGGCGCGGGGCGCCGGGACCCGAGCGGGGATTTCACCAAGGGTGCGGGGCTCGACGCGGAGCAGACGCAGCGGGTGATCGCCTTCAGCGAAGCGAAGGGCGAGACGCTCGCGGGCACGTTCGGCGCGCTCGAGGCGGTCGTCGCCGGCTCCGAGACGGGCCTCGCCGGGGTCGCCGAGCTGCGGGAGATCGCCGATCTCGTCGCCGCCGCCGGCTATGCGGACCGGGTGCAGGTGGACCCCTCCGTCGTCCGCGGGCTGGAATACTACACCGGCCCCGTCTACGAGGCGGAGCTGACCTTCCCCGTCACCAACGAGGACGGCGTGCCGGTGCGCTTCGGCTCGATCGGCGGCGGCGGGCGCTACGACGGGCTGGTGGGGCGCTTCCGCGCCGAGCCGGTGCCGGCGACGGGCTTCTCGATCGGCGTGTCGCGCCTGCTCTCGGCGCTGCGGCTGGTGGACAGCCCCATCGTCGCGGGCGCCGAGCCGCAGGCGCCGGTCGTGGTGCTGGTGATGGAGAAGGACCGCATCGCCGAGCATCAGACGCTCGTCGCGCGCCTGCGCGCGGCCGGGATCCGCTCGGAGATGTATGTCGGCTCGGCCGGCATGAAGGCGCAGATGAAGTACGCCGACCGCCGCCGGAGCCCCTGCGTGATCATCCAGGGCTCGGACGAGCGCGAGCGCGGCGAGGTTCAGATCAAGGACCTGGTCGAAGGCGCCAAGGAGGCGGCGCAGATCGCCACCAACGCCGAGTACAAGGCCGCCCGCCCGGCCCAGGTCTCCGTCCCCGTCGAGACCATGGTCGACGCCGTGCGCGAGCTGCTGGCGCGGCATCGGTGAGGCGTGCCCGACCCACCGGCGCGGCCATCTGCGCCGGCGGGAATCGGACGTCAGGTCGCCTCAGAGCCTGTGAAGGTATGAATGAGTTTGGGCGTCGGTCATGACCGTGGCTCCGGCGTGGTTGGTTCGGGCGGGCTGATCCGGCGTGCGCCGTGTGCGCCGTGTTCGGCTGGAGCGGCGTGGAGCG
>Ga0208979_100244_pt1 | contig 64458 bp, 71 predicted proteins | sample HotLakConsUCCSLE_FD_184738 | JGI IMG/M metagenome (GOLD analysis project Ga0208979, IMG submission 184738) | Hypersaline microbial mat communities from Hot Lake, Washington, USA - Hot Lake Consortium UCC-SLE (SPAdes) | ecosystem: Environmental > Aquatic > Non-marine Saline and Alkaline >... | reverse complement strand
GGCGAGCGCACCGTTCGCGGCCTCTGGGACCTGATCGGAAGGCTCGTCGACATCTTCCAACCGGACGAATGCGCCAATTACTTCAAATCTTGTGGATATGAACCAGAGTGATCGGAAAACGCTCTAGACGGCGGGCAGCCCATTGCCATTAATCGCTGGTTGGAATAGAATGTTATATCCTACAATCATACGAATTCTCTCGAATTCCCAATTGGATGGCGCAATGACATCACGCCGCTCGGTATGTCACCTGACATCACCACGTCATGCTTCGCATGCGGCAACGATTGAAACATAACAACCGAAATGGCTGGAATGATGTGGGTCGAGCGTGTAGGCACAGACTCGGTCATGGGTGATGACAATATTTGTAACGGGTCGTGTGCTGCGCCTTTTTGAGCAGTGAGACCGGGAATAGAACATGCTCCGCGTCTTGAGATCATGGATGGCTGGTGTCTTGGGGATCAAGGACGAGTCGGCAAAGAATGGCGATTGGTGGGAAACCGATTTCATTCTGGTTTTGATCTTTGGCTCGTTTTTAACTGCTATTTTAGGGTGGCTTCATTATTAAATCCATTGGCTTACAATAGGGTTTTGGGAGTATCTGATGGGTTCATCTTTGTGGGATAGCGAACTGACCGAAACGAAAATGGCCGAGCGCGAACAGGCGCTTGAACAAATTTTCCATTTGATAAGAATTCATGGGTTCTTCATCGACGAAATTATCCCATGTTTTAAGGGCGCGCCGCCAAAAAGCTTAGCTTTAGAACCTAAAGTTTCATCACAATTGTATGATCCTTTTTTTGATGCTTGGTAATTTCTTCCTCATAGTCGATATTTAATCTATGTGCGGCATTATCGGGATCGTCAGCAAGACCAACGTGGCCGACCGGCTGGTCGACGGGCTGCGGCGGATGGAATATCGCGGTTATGACAGCGCCGGGATCTGCACCTTGCATGATGGCGCGCTGGTGCGCCGCCGCGCCGAAGGGCGGCTCGCCAATCTGGTGACCGTGCTGGCCGATGATCCTGTGCCCGGCCATGTCGGTATCGCTCACACCCGCTGGGCCACCCACGGCGCCCCCACGGCCGCGAACGCGCACCCCCACGCGACCGGCGAAGTGGCCATCGTCCACAATGGCATCATCGAAAATTTCAAGGAACTGCGCGCTGAACTCGCTGCCCGTGGCCGGGTGTTCGATAGCGAGACCGACAGCGAAGTGGTTGCGCATCTGATTTCCGAAGCGGTCGAAGGTGGGGCCGACCCGGCCGAGGCCGTGCGCGAAGTCTTGCCGCGCCTGCGCGGGGCCTTTGCGCTGGCGATTGCATTCCGGTCGCACCCTCATCTGCTGATCGGCGCGCGGCTCGGTTCGCCGCTGGTGCTGGGCTATGGTGAGGGGGAGATGTTTCTCGGCTCCGACGCGCTGGCGCTGGCTCCGCTGACGCAGCGCATCACCTATCTCGAAGAAGGCGACTGGGTCGTGCTGCAGCGTGAAAGCGCGCAGATTTACGATGCAGAAAACACCCCCGTCACCCGCGAAATTCAAGCATCAGGCGCGTCCGCGGCGGCGGTGGAGAAGGGCAATTACCGCCACTTCATGCAGAAGGAAATCTACGAACAGCCGACCGTGGTGGCGCAGACGCTTGGCTCCTACCTGCGCCGGTCGGACAATTCGGTGGCGCTGCCGCAGATTGATTTCGACCTGTCCAGCATCCGCCGTCTGACCATCGTCGCCTGCGGCACCAGTTTTTATGCCGGAATGGTGGCGAAATACTGGTTCGAACAATTCGCCCGCGTGCCGGTGGACATCGATGTGGCATCCGAATTCCGTTACCGCGATCCGGTGCTGGAAGACGGCGGGCTGGCACTGTTCATTTCGCAAAGCGGGGAGACGGCGGACACGCTCGCCGCGCTGCGCCATTGCAAGGCGAACGGGCAGACCATCGCGGTGGTGGTCAACGTGCCGACCAGCACGATGGCGCGCGAAGCCGATCTGCTGCTGCCGACCCATGCCGGGCCGGAAATCGGGGTCGCTTCGACCAAGGCGTTCACGTGCCAGCTGGCGGTGCTGGCGGCACTGGCGGCGCATATGGCAGTGAAAAAGGGCCGACTCACCCGCGACGAGGAAGCCGAGATTGTCCGCCACCTGCTCGAAGCGCCTGCCGCGCTCAATGCTGCGCTCGACCATGATGATGACATTGCATCAATGACGCACCTGATCGCGCCGGCGCGCGATGTGTTGTATCTGGGGCGCGGGCAGGATTACCCGCTGGCGCTGGAAGGCGCGCTGAAACTCAAGGAAATCAGCTACATCCACGCCGAAGGCTATGCTGCGGGCGAGATGAAGCACGGGCCGATCGCGCTGATTGACGATGCCGTGCCGGTGGTGGTGATCGCCCCGTCTGGCCCCTTGTTCGAAAAAACCGTGTCCAACATGGAAGAAGTGCGCGCGCGCGGCGGGCAGGTGGTGCTGATCTCCGATGCCAAGGGGCTGGAGGAAGCAGCCGATGGCTGCATTGCGACCATCGAAATGCCGGTGGTGCACCCGCTGATTGCGCCGCTGGTCTATGCTATCCCTGTGCAATTGCTGGCTTATCACGTTGCGGTGCTGAAAGGCACCGATGTCGACCAGCCGCGTAACCTCGCCAAATCGGTGACGGTGGAGTAAATCCTCCATACCGGTCAAGCCGCTCACCAAACCATCTCATTCTGTTTCTGAAATCCAGTGATTTGGTGAGCAACGGCTTTGCAGCGCAGCCATGCCCCAATCGACGTGCAAAGGCGTGGCATCTGGCGGGACAGCTTGTGCGATTTCGCGCTGCGCCGGGCTCCGATCAACTATCCAGACCATGCCAACCGACAGAAAAGTGCGCGGTCCAAAAGGCTTGTTAACCTTTATTCTTTACTCACCCGTCCACAGGGAAATTGCGGTGTTTGATATTCAGGCTTTTGCAATCGTCCCGGAGACGGTGTGAGCTGATCGCTCTCACCCAACGCTATCAACCGGCTGCCCGCATGGGTTGGCCAGATGCTCAAGGATGAGAATGATGAAGAAACTTCTGCTTGTTTCAGCCGGTCTGGCCGCGCTTGGCGCGGCGCCTGCTTCGGCCCAGACCGTCACCTATAACCTCAACGCGCAGGTCGAGACCGTCTGCGGTGTCTACGGCGACAGCGGCTCGAGCGTGGACATTGACTTTGGGGCGCTCGCTGCGACCCCTGAAAGTGCTGAAGTGGAAGCCAAGGGCGGCAAGGCCACCTATCGCTGCAACGCAGTGAACGGGTTCACCCGCACCATTGCCTCGAAGAACAGCGGCTACCTGACGCTCGACGGCGCTGCCACCAAGGATGACACCCGCCGCATCGCGTTCAACTATACACACGACGGCAAAGGCGGGCTCGCGGTCAAAACGCAGCAACTGTCGGCTCCTGTCGTATCGACCTTCAAGGGCACCACTGATTTTCTCAACGGCCAGACCGGCGACGTGAAATTCAGCGCCTCTGGCGTACAGCGTTCGAACGGCAGCCCCGCCGTCTTCGCTGGCAAATATCAAGACGTCGTCACGATCACTGTGACGGCCAACTGAGCATTCCGAATTTCCTCTGACGATCGATCCCCCCTGGGGGTGAGGCAGCAATGCTTCACCCCCGTCTTTTTTGACGGTCGGTACCGGCCCGCATGCCTGATTGCTCCGTGGCAGCCGATGCATTAGGCATGCCGATTAACCATCATATTCGCCAGGAGCCTGCTGCCCTCATGGCATTGCGTCTTTTTTCTAAACTTTGCCGCATGCTGTGTGTGGCTCTGGCAGGCCTGGCGATGCTGCTGGCGGTGCCGGGCAATGCCTATGAAGTCTCACCAATGCGCGTCTTCCTGCAGCCGTCGCGCGGTCAGACCAGCACATCAATTACAGTGAGCAACACGCGGACGGAAGACCTGATGGTTGAAGTCAATATTTTCCGCCGCCACGTCGAGCCCGATGGCAGCCAGCGGTTTGAACCCGCTGACGACCTCTTCATCGTCTTTCCGCCTCAAGCACAGATCACGTCACAGAAGTCCCAGGCTATACGGGTCCAATTTATCGGCACGCTTGGCGATGCAAGCGAAGCTTACGTGATTCAGATTACCGAAGTCCCCGTCAACAGCCTCGATGGGACTGGCATCCAGTTCACCTATAACTTTGGCGTTGCTGTCTATGTGGAACCCGACCGTGCCAAGGCGCGTATCGGCGTTAAAGACCCCGTGATGGACAATGGCAACCTGAAGTTCAGTATCACCAATAGCGGCAACGCGTTCGGGTTCATTGATGACCAGGCGCTGGAGTACAAGATTGGAGACACAGTGTTCAAGCTCGAGCAAGACGCGTTGAACGACCTATTCCAGAACCCCATTATTCCGCCCAATAGTGCGCGCGACTTCGCTCTGCCTCTCGAGGGGATTGCGGACGGCACACCAGTCACCCTAAGGTTGCTCGGCGACCGGAGCTGAGCGATTGGTTGTCAGGATGGACCCTGTTCGGGACGGCGCATGATGACTGAAAGGGGGCGGTGCAGGTGAGACTCTATCTGCCACTGATGCTGGCAGGCCCTGCAATTGCTTTCGCCGCTTCTGCCTCGCCCCTGAGGGCGCAAGAGCCCCCCAGCGCCGCACTTGGCTCTGAAAGCCCGGAGGAAAGGCAACAGTCTTCTTCTCCACCACCTGAGCAAGTGGATCGATCAGCAAGCGAACCCGCTGTTGAGCGGCCCATCCGGATCAAACTCCCACCCACACTGAACGGAAACCGTCTTGCGCCCTTGCTGGTTGAGGCAACCTTGCGCGAAATACGCGGCGTTGAAGCGCAGTCGATCGCTGAGGTTCTGGGCGAGCGGATCAGGGAAGACCTCCGCGCCGAGCTTACCCGGCTCGGGACCAGCTTTATTCCTCTCGACGTGCTTCGCGCCAAGGGCATCGGGCTCGGCTATGACCCATCGAGCCTGACCATCGTGATCAGCCTCGAACCTGCGGCGGTGGGCGGGCAGCAGTTTTCCTTTGTCGACGAATATGATTTTGGCGCGGCTGAACGCGCGCTCCCGGCCGGTCTGGCAGCCGGCATCACGGGCACCCTCTCGGGCGGGCGTGATTTCACTGGCAATAGCCTGGCAGATCGACTTACTTATGATTTTGCAGGCTTTGCTAATTTGGGAGGGCGCTCAGGCCTTTATCTCACCTATGGCGGGACCCTGAACCTGCGCGGCCCCGGGTCTGGCCTGTTTGAACGCGACAGAATCATTGCCTTCAAGGATCTTGAAGGCGCAGCGCTGCGGATCGCCACCGGCGATCTCGTCCCTGATCTGCCAATCCTTGCCGGCGATGTCGAAATTCTGGGCGTCTCGCTCAGTCGCCGTTATGACGAGATCCAGCCCCTGCGCAATATTCGGCCCACTGGTCGGCGCAGTTTTGCGCTCGACCGGCCATCGAGGATCGAAATCTATGCCAATGGCGCGCTGGTCCAGACCATTGACGCAGGACCGGGACAGGTCGACCTCAACCAGATCCCGGCGCTCTCGCTCACAAGCGCAATCACCATCATTCTTGAAGATTCCACCGGTCGGCGCGAACTCGACAGCTTCACCTTGGCCAATGACATCGAACTGCTTGAGCAGGGCCTCAATGAATTCAATTTGGCCATTGGCATGCTGCGGAGCCCCTCTGACCGGGGGTTCCGCTATGGCAGCGCTCCCATTGCAACCGGCCAGTTCGCCATTGGCCTTTCGAATGCCGTGACCGCTGGCGGGCACGCCGTTCTCGCTGAAAATCACCAGAATACCGGCGTCAGGCTCGCCATGCTCGGCCTTCGCGGCGCGATCTTTGCAGGAGCCAGCATGAGCCATGATCTGGGCAGATTGGGCTACGCGGCCAATCTGGCCTATCGCGGCGATCCGCTTGGCGTGAGCGGGCAGGATAGTCAGCTCAATATCCGGCTCGACTATCAAAGCCGCGACTACCGACCTTTCTCGACCTTGCCTTCCGTGACGCCCATCAAGTTCGACCTTGCCGCAGACTACAGGGTCAATCTCAGCCGTGGCTTCGCCGTGTCACTGGGCGGAAGCTACTTCGAGCGCTACAATGAACCAGGCCAGACCTATGGGGTCTTTGCCGGTGTGCAAATGGCTTTCGGGCGGCTCCTGACCTCGGTCACGGCCCGCTACGCTCAGGCGGGCGGACGCAGAGATCGCGGTCTTCTTGCAACCCTTACGATGCCGTTTGGCAACGCGCATTTCGGCAATGCCAGCTTCGATACCGCAACCAACCAATCACGTGCCGAATTCCGGCGTCTGCGTGATATCAGCGTCCCTGAATTCGATTACGGTGTCATCGTAGAGAATGACCCCAACCAGAGTCGGCTTGCCGGACAGGCGCGCTTTGCCAACTCCCGGTTCAACCTTGATGTGGAGATGCTTGCCACACAGCCCAGCCAAAGCCTGGGAGGACGTGACCAGATGGTGGGGCAGTTCCGGCTCCAGTCCGGCGTTGCTTTTGCCGATGGGACCTTCGGCATCGGCCGCAACCCTGGCCGAGGGTTTGTCATGGTCAATTCACACCCGTCGCTCGATGGTGCCCGGATTGACGTCGAGAATAGCGGGATCGGGCGGAGGGCAGGGCAGGCGAACCGCCTCGGGCCTGCCGTTATTCCGCAGGTCTCGGGATACAGGCCGGATAGTATCACAGTGAACGTGATCGAGGGCCCGCCGGGCTATGATATTGGCCCTGGCCAATATGTGAGCGACCCGGGACCAGTAAGCGGGATCAAGGTCAAAATCGGTTCGGACGCGTTCCGAACTGTGATCGTTACGCTTCTGACACCAGATGCCAAGCCATTGGCGCTCCAGCCTGGCGTGCTGATCAACCTGCAAACCGGGAGCCGGACCGGCGCCTTCACCAATGGCGGCGGGCGGGCAGTATTCGCTCAGCTTGCCCCCGGACGCTACCGGGCCGAGTTTCTTGACGGCGACCTTACCCATGAATTTGTGGTAACAAGGGACGATGCTGCAATTGTGCAGGCAGGCAAGAAGGTTCTGGAGAGCCCACAATGAGACCCTTCAGCAGGCTCCTGACACTTCTCGCCATCTGCTGTCTCTGGCAGGTCGCGCCTGATCCCTCGCGAGCGGATGAAGGCGAGGGCCATTGCCCTGGCGGATATAGTCTGACTGCTCGCCAGTCGAGCGGTCAGTCCTATGACCCCAATGAGGTCACGCGAACGATCCTGCGCATCAACCTTCAGCCTGAGTCTGCGAACCTGGAACGATCCTGCGCAAGCCTGCCGATCACAATCATACCGCAAGCCGGATCGACATTTTCTTTTACCAGCGAGGCTGGCGCGCTTGGATTTATTCAGATCAATTCGCGGCTTGTCTCGCAGGCCAATGCTACACGGTTTGTGCTTGATAGCAGTGCCCGCAATCAGCTTGCCCGCGGTCAAAATGTCGACATTGACCTCTTTGAAATCAATCAGGGCCAGTTTCCGGTCGCCGGAGAATATCAAGGCACTCTGCTGGTGCAGGTTGGCGATAATCTGCCAACCCCTGTGCTGTTTGCAATCCGCGTGCGGCCCGCAATCCGGTTCGTGCCTGAAAATGGTTCACTCTCGCGGCAACTGACGTTCGGAGAAGTGACTGGCGGTGCCACCATTCGCAGCGCAGTGCTTTATCAAAGCAATGCGGGCGTTTCAATTTCGATCCAGTCCCAAAACAAGGGTCACCTGGCGCATGAAAATGGCGCAAGCATCGGCATGATCGCCTACCGCCTCAATTATGACGGCACCCTGGTTGATCTGTCATCCTCAGCACAAATCAACCGGACCGCATCCGGTCTGGGCGTCCGGCGCGATGAGATGATTCTAACGATCGACCCGGTCAAGGGCCGCTTTGGCGGCATTTACCGCGATGTGCTGATCATGAATTATACGGCCTTCTGAAGGGCTGCATTCAGGGGACCGCGATTTGAAGCGAAGCGCGGCTGAGATCAGGCAGGTCATCCTGCAAAAAGATGTGAAGCCACACCTCCCCCGGAGAGCGGACCTTCACTCTGACGCGATTGCCAGCCACCGTTGTGTCACCATTTGAGGCAATTGCATCACGGATCTGTGAGCTCTCAAGGTCCCCGGTCAAAATGAGATCATATCCCTGAGCATTGCACAGAGCATGGACATGCAGTTCGCGCTTGGAGGGGTACAGGATGCGGGCACTCAGCACGCGGCATCGTGGGTCGATATCGGCATGCAAGCCAAAGGCGAGCCTGTCGGAGCTCGCAGTGCCTGACACAGGCAAGAAGAGGATAAGCGGCGCAAGCCCTGCAATGATGCGTGTTCGTGGCATGCGCCAACCTCCTCCTGAGGATAACGGCCATGAATGAAGCTTTTGAAGGCCGACCAGGAAAGATCCCGGCCCGCCCCGGGTCAGCTCAGGCAGAATCCGCCGGGCCCAGACTGGCAGGCCTGCAGTGCAGCAGCCATCAGGGATTTTGGCACTGTATCAGGTTCGGACAATCAGCTGCCCAATCATGAATGGTTAATTGGCAAGCATGCCCTTGCCGGCGCCGACGTGATCATGCACCACTCTGAGCGGACCTGGCTGCTGGCTGGGGTCGGTTCCCCAAACGCGTGGTGGCGCTACTCGAACCTCCGCCTGAATGGCACCTGTCAGATCCGGGTTGTCCTTCGTCCTGTGCTTTTGGCGACGAAGATTTCCGGCCAAGGCAACACGCTAAGCCAGTCGCGCTTCTTCACGCAACATCAGACGAAGATTGCTGCGCCAATGTGCTGGTTCATCGTTCAGAATTGCCCGGGTCGCCGAGGAATCCAGCAATGAAAACGCCGGTCGGCGGGCCGGGGTCGGATAGTCTGCTGTCGAAACAGGGCGAATTCTGGCGACACGCTCGAGTAATCCGAGTGCGCTTGCCTCTTCCGCGATCGCCACAGCAAAATCATACCAACTCGCGACGCCTGCATCGCTGTGATGAAAGGTACCCGTCGCTTCTGCTTCGACCAGACCCCATATCGTGCGTGCAAGGCCGCTGGCCCAGGTCGGGCAACCGATCTGATCGGCAACGACACGCAATTCGTCGCGCTCTTTCATCAACCGGATCATTGTGCGCACAAAATTGGCGCCGCCAGCCTCGTAAACCCAGGCCGTCCGGACCAGAAGATCTCGAGCCCCAAGCAGGTCTTCCCCATCCGCCTTGGTCCGCCCATAAACGGACAGGGGCTGGCGCATATCGTCAGGCCGATAAGCGCGCGGTAACGTGCCGTCGAAGACGAAATCTGTCGACACATGCACCAGCTTGCCGCCGGTTTCGGCCATAATCTCGGCCATGACACCGACAGCATCAGTATTGATCGCGCGCGCGAGCGCTTCCTCGCCTTCTGCCTTGTCTACCGCCGTATAAGCCGCCGCATTCAGAATGATGTCGGGCGCTTCGACGGTGAGACGGGCGCGCAGCATTGGCAGGTCCGTCAGGTCGCAGTCCTCGACGTCCATGGCGTTGGTTTCGGCATGCGCAGGAGCAAGCCGCTGCAATGCGCCTCCAAGCTGGCCATTTGCGCCGGTGATCAAAACTCTCATGAAAAAATCCTCATTGGGCCAACCAAAGGATCAAAGGCATCTCTTCAACAGACACATTTTCACCCTCTCGCCGACAGGAGCCAAGCAGCATCGTTGCGGAATATTCCATCCTGCCCCCGGCAGTACCGTCTGTGACGCAAAAAGCAGCCTGCGTCGACCAGCCTCTGCACCGCTGGCCATCCTCCAACAATAGCCTGTTCAAGCAGACCAGGCCGCAATCACAATGGGTCTTGCCCGATCAGGCACCAGCGTCTTGGCCACGCTTGCAAAAGCGCGCCAACCAACGCAGCCTGGTCATTGGCGATCTGCCTGGCGGCTGAAACGCCTGCGCTCTTGCGCGGCCGCAAATTCCCCTGCGTCACTATCACTCTGCCATCGGGTCGGTTGCGTTGCGCCGCTCCTGTGCCGACCGGGCCGAAAGAAACCTGGATGCTGTCCCGGAGGATCGGATGCTGGTGATGGTGCAGACAGAGGTAGAGATGGACTGATGCCAGCGCGCTAAGATGCTGATGCATCACGCGCTGGAAATGCTCAAGCGCCGCACGGGCTTGACCAATGCTCGATGAGTCAAGCTCATCGAGCATTGGTATGACATGGCGCGCGTTGGCACCTCCATATCGCTCTCTGCCTGCGCCTAACTCATGTGAGCGGTTCGCTTACCGTGTGATGTTCCTGCTTGGCCTCACACATTTTGACCTTCGGCGATTGCCAAACCTCGGAAGAGCCAAGCGCAGCGCGCAAAGGGAAATTCTCGACCATGTGGCTGCATCAACCACTGCCGCCAAAACCAGGCCTGCGCGCGCTCCTGATGAACGGCGACCGGAAGTTTGCTCCACGGCCAATGGTTCGGCAATCGCGGCTGCGCCCCGGTCTTCGGCCTGCGCCAGCAATAATACGCGATTTGCCCTCACTGGCTTCAGGCATTCTGATCGACCGAAGGCCGTGCGCTTTTGTTGGAGCACACAACACGGCCGTGCCTGCGCGCCACATGACCGTGCCAGACATGCACCCCCTAATCTTGTTGGCGAAACCGCAAGCGGGTGGGCGCCCACACAGCAGAACCGGCGTGCCGTCAGAAAATTCGGAACTACGGCCAAGGGCGCCCACGTGCACTGTTAGCACAGGCGTAATCAGAATTTCGAGGCCAATCTGCCGACCTTTTCCGCAAGCCAGTCGAGGGGCCTCATCGCCGCGCTGGTGGCAGGGAGCGTCCGCCCTGCATCGATTGTCAGGTCCCGTTCGCGTCGCGAGCTCGCTATTACACAGGATAGCGAGCAACCATGCCGGGGTCATGCAAAACCATGGAGGAGCAATCCGGCTCAAGGCTCAAGTGGGGGCAAGGCAAGCTCGGCGCGCCCCAGATTATCGGCGAGGCTCTCAATCTCTCTCAGCACCGGTTTGAGATAGTCGATGATCTGGTGGGCTTCCTCCAGCAAGACAGAGCGCCGCCGATCCCCGACAAAAATCCGCATGCCAAGGTTTAATTCGAAACGCTTCGACATGCGGCTCACATTCGCCACCGACATGCCAAGGTCTTCGGCCGCTTTGGTCATGGAGTTGTGCCGCTGGAGCACGACCATAACCTGAATCTGGCGCAGGGTTGTCCTGCTCAGCAACTGCTCGATTCTTTCCCTGTCCATATGTTTCGCTTTTCCGATTGCTAACGGGCTGCCGATGGGCGCGTATGATCCAGCGAACCAGGAAACAAGGCACATAAGGCTTAGCGGCAATGCGCAATCGGTGGGCCAAAGGACACCTCAGCGCGCATCACAGTACGCTCGCACTAAAGGACTATCACCCTACGCCATAGGCTTAATCTGGCGAACCGCAATTCCCCCTGTTTGGCGCATTACTGGCCAATCCATCCTGCTGCACGAATCCGGGGAGAATATGAAAAATCCCCTAGTCATCCATGAACAAATATTAGATGATGTTAGTTAACAAAGTCAGCGTAGGTGCAACCCGCAATACGTGAGGCCGCGGACATGAAAGCAGCATGGATGTCTTGCTTGATGGCGCTCTGGGCCCCTTCGGCCTTCGCCAACGCAAGTGAGCCGGAGTCGGCCCGTGGTGAACAGGCTCAAATCTATCAACGAACACAGTTGATAGCCGGCACACCAATTCCGCTCGAGATGGCCCAGACCGTCACGACGCAGGGTGGCAGTTGGAAAGAAGACGACATGTTCAACATGATCGTCTCCGAAGATGTCGCGATTGGTGAATACGTTGTCATTCCCCGAGGGACCCTTGCTGTTGGCCATGTAAGATGGGCAACGGGGCGCGGTGCATTCGGCAAATCGGGCAAGATCGAAGTTTCGGTCGACCATCTGGTCCTGGGCGGGCGCAAAATCAGGCTGTCCGGCGTGCACAGGAAAGAGGGCAGGGGCGAACTGACCACGACCGGCACGGTGGCTGCGGCCGGCCCATTGGCCGCACTGATTCCGGGTGAAAGCGCTGAGATTGCGCAAGGGTCAGTATTGACCGCCTATCTTGCAGAAAATCTCGGTGTCGTGATCCCTTACAAGCCAAGCAAAATGCAGCAAGGCGGTCCTGACACGACCATGGTTCGCGCCCGCCAGATTTCGGTTGCTGAGGCATTTAAACCTGATGCCAGTTCAAGCCGTGTGCCGGCGCCCAAAGCGGCCGACAATCGGCGGGTCACTGTTGCCGAAGCCTTCAAAGAGGAGTTGGCGGGCCTCGATGACGAATAAGTGCATCAGGAGGCTGCGCATTGCCGTTCATGCATTGGCCTATACCGCATAACTGAAGCAGCCTGGTCACCAATCCATCCTGACCCTGTGGGAAGTGAGCCGCAAATTCTCCCAAAAGAACCCGATGCGAGCATGCTTGCAATGCCGCTCCTAACTGACTGATGCAGCTGCCGATGCCTCCCGGATAAACCACCTTGGCGCTGCCGCAGCATCTTGCGGCACTTCGTCCTTCAGGCGCTGACCGTAGTGCACAGCATGCGTCCGGCAAAAGCACTCACCACAACTGGAGCCCTCCTGCCTGCCGAAAGGGGTTCCCGATTGACAGTGGTCCCGTCGATCACCGCAACCTCCTTTTGGCACTGGCTGGCTGTCTGCACCGATGCCTCACGCCGGCTTTAGGCGAACGAGAATTCGCCAAGCCCGCCGCACAAGCGAGGGTCAACGAGAGGGCAGCTCCTGCGCGCGCCTGCGTTGTGCTGTGATTGGTGCCGATTTTCATTGATGTGTCGGTCAAGTGTCCGACACAATTTAGCCTGCTCTCTGCTCGCTGCTGATGATCTTTGCAGTGCAGGAAAAAATCATAATTAATTAAACAGGATGACAATCTTTCAAATCAATAATAAACAAGATGTCATATATTTAAGATCGTATTGAAAGTATTTATCAGAAATGTCGCAGTCAATGAAAATGTTGAAAAAAATGATATAACATTATATCAATTAACGAATTACTTTCTGCGAATAAGGATAAATAGGGTGGCCCTGCTTTAGGCGGCTGAGAGGCCCTGTGTCCTAAGTGGCCGTCATGATTACTCGACCATTCACCTTAACGACAGGCCGACCAGTGCTTTGCGCGCTGACAGCCTTGTGCGCAATTTCCCTGCCTGCCGCGGTCCTTGCGAGTCAGGCGCCTGCAGGCGTGGTCATAGAAAGCACGGCTGAAGCAAGTTACGAAGACGGTGGCGTCACCCATACAATGACCTCCAACACCGTCCAGGTGCGGGTCGATGAGCTGCTCGATGTCACGGCGGCCACGCTTGATGCTGGCCCGGTGACCGTACGTCCCGGCGCCGCCATGCTGAGCTTTCTGGTCAGCAACACCGGCAATGGACCTGAGGCCTTCACATTGGAGGTTGTCCCGTCTGTCGCCGGCAATGCCTTTGATGCGGCGCTCGACAGCATCGCGATCGATACCAATGATAACGGCGTTTTCGACGCCGGGATCGACGAGGTTTTGCCAGAACCCAGCATCACCAGCCTTCTCGCTGCAGGAGCATCTGAGACAATTTTCGTCGTTCTGGAGGTCCCGGCTGGCATTGCCGATGGTGCCGAGAGTGAAATCAATCTGATTGCCCGGACGGCAACCGGGACAGGTGCGCCCGGAACGATTTTTGCGGCTTCAGGGGAAAATGGAGGTGATGGCGTCGTCGGCATGAGTGGCGGCATGGCGCAAGCCACCGGCCGCCTGGTCGGCAGTGCCAGCACCGTTTCCCTTGTGAAATCAGCTTTGGTGGTGGACACATTTGGCGGCGCAACCGCCGTCCCTGGTTCTGCCGTTACCTACACGATTGAGGCATCCGTCGATGGTTCTGCCACAATCGATGACCTTGTCATCAGCGACTCAATCCCTGCGACCACGCAATATGTCGCGAACTCCTTGAAGCTTGATGGCGCACCGCTGAGTGATGCGCAAGGCGACGACGCTGGCGAGGCTTCAGCTTCCGGTATCCGTGTCGATATTGGCAGCGTGCCCGGCGGGTCCTCACGATCTGTCAGCTTCGTTGTTCTGATCGAGGAATAGGAGCAAGCGCATGACGAAACGCTATTGTCCTGCCCTCGTTGCCCTCATCATGGCCTTGGTGCCTGCGACATCTGGTGCCCAGGCACCGGTGCTCCTCGAGGTCACCGGCTATGTCCAGCTGGAAAAGGTCACCACCGACGAAACCGGTGCCCGCACAGTCGAACGGGTCGATCCGCAAGTGGTCGTGCCCGGCGACAAGCTGATTTTCGGCACTCGCTTTACCAACAAGGGCTCCGAGCCGGTCGAACGCTTTGTGGTGTCCAACCCCGTCCCCGCCGCTGTCCGCGTGTCGGGCGAGGTTGATCCACAGCAGCTGGTGTCGGTCGATGGCGGCAAGGTCTGGGGCAAGCTGGCCGACCTCAGCATTATCGATGCCGCAGGCCAGCCCCGCGCGGCGCTGCCGGGCGATATCACCAATGTCCGCTGGATCCTGCCGCTCATCGCGCCGGGCGAGAGCGGCACCCTCGAATTTCCTGTGACTGTCCGCTGATCGCCCCGCGATCGGCAAACGGCCTGCGATCCCGCCGGCGATGGAGACTGAAGACATGACACGTTGTTCCAGAATGGTAGCGTTGGCGGCTGGCACTGCCATGATCGCGCTGCAAACCGCGCCTGCTGCTGCGGAAGGCGTGAGCGCAGGCACGACCATCACCAACACCGCCACCATCGATTTCCGCGTCGGCGGGGTCGATCAGACTGCGGCGACCGCCAGCGATACCTTTCAGGTCGATCGCAAGGTCAACTTCGTCATCACCCGCGTATCGGACCCGACCACCACGGTTTCCCCCGGTGAAAACGACGCGGTGATCGCGTTTGAAATCACCAACCTGTCGAACGACACGATCGATCTGGTGCTGGCCGCCACCCAGCTGGGCACAGATGATTTCGATGCCGATAATGTCACCATCTACGTGGATGATGACGGGAACGGCACCTTTGATGGCACCGAAACTGCGACCACTTTGATCGACCAGATCGCCGAAGATGCCATAGTGCGTGTCTTCGTGGTCAGCGATATCGCCCTGTCGCGGGTCAATGGCGACGTTGCCAGCCTGCGCTTGTCCGCCACCGCCCATGATGGCGAAACGCCGGGCGCGCAGGGCGCGATTCTGGCCACCACACCGGGCGCCGATACCGACGGGGTCGAAACCGTGCTGGCCGATGGCGCAGGTACCGACGACACCACTTACGACGGGGTCTTCACCGCCGATGGCAGCTACACCGTGTTCGCCGCCAGCCTCACCGTCACCAAGACCAGCCGGGTGCTGTCGGATGGCATCAGTGCCTCCGATCCCAAGGCCATTCCCGGCGCGGTGGTCGAATATTGCATCGCAGTGAGCAATGGTGCGACCAGTGCCACCGCCACCAATGTGATCGTGACCGACGTGATACCCGCCGATCTGACCTTCGACGGCGCCTATGGGATCCGGGTTGACGGCACGGTGGATGGGTCGGGGGACTGCGTCGATGACGGTGCCAATGGCGGCAGCTTCGCCAGCGGCACGGTCACGGCCCCGCTCAGCAATGTGGAGGCCAATCAGGCCCGCACGGTCTATTTCCGCGCCACGATCAACAACTGACGCCGCCGTGCTTGCGGCCCTGCGTGATGGCAAAGTTGAACCCGTCAAGACAGACAAGACGGACAATATTGCCTCGGCGGTTTGCGCTGCGGAGCGCGATTGCCGTCTTGCTGATCACTACGCCGGCATCGGCCAATACGATGAAATAATGCCGCGGCTTGCTGGGCCAAGGCAGGAAGGGCGGTCGAGGCGCAATCCAACCGCGTTAGCGTGACGGTTGAGGCGTTGACGGTCAGCCTTGAAACCGTCCTGATCGCCTGTACTGAACTACGGCGCAAACCTGTTCGTTGTCTTGCTCACAAGGACTCCATCTACCCAAAGGTTGGAGCCTCCGATAATCCCGGAGCGTTCCACAAAATTTGCCGCTCACAGCCGCACTTGCAAGCTTGCCGTGACAAAAAGCAGTGGAGGGGATTGGAAAAGACATTTCGAAAAACTTGGGGGTCGCCAATGGCGCATCGAAATGCCGGGGGGCTATCCAATTTTTCCCTCCACCGAGATAAATCTATGCTATTTGTGAACTGTGGACAAGACCCAGCGTTATAGAAATTTTCCAGCATTGCTCTGGTTCGCCCGGCATCCTTGGCCTTTGCGTTTCTCGCGCAAGGAGCAGCGAACGGGATGATCGGATAGCCCCCCGACGCGCCAAACTGCCGAAGGTTTCAACCCCTTCCAAAGCTGTGCATAGGCGGTGGGACTGAAGGCGAGAAAACCGTCTATAGAGAAGGTGCGAATAAGAAGAAAACGAGAGGCAAGAAAGACATCCCAACCACCGATTTATCTGCCGAACCTTCTGCCAGTCGATGGCTCCCCGCCATCCACAAGGTTCGCTACCTCTGCGGCGGAAACGGGTTTGGAAAAGAGATAGCCCTGGACGTGCCGACAACCTTCCCGTGCAAGCACTTCGAGTTGCTCATGGTCTTCCACTCCTTCCGCCAGCGTTTCCATGCCGAGCGCGTCGGCCAGCGTGGTTATAGCGCGGATAATTGCATGGCCGGTGACGCTGGTGCCGAGATCCTCCACGAAGCTGCGATCGATCTTGAGCTTGTCGAACGGGAACGACTTCAGGCAACTCAGCGACAAATAGCCCGTACCGAAATCATCGAGCGCGATCCGCACTCCAATGCTGCGCAGCCTGTTCAGCGTTGCTAATGTTGCATCAATATCGGCACTGAAGGTCCTTTCGGTGATCTCCAACTCCAGGCGGTGCGGGGCAAGGCCGCTACTGGACAAGGCTTGTAAAATGGCGCTCGAAAGCCCGCTGGCGGCAAATTGCTTAGGCGAAACATTGACCGATACAGTGAGGCCATCGGGCCAGGTGCTGGCATGGTGGCAGGCTTCCCGGATCACCCATTCGCCGATCGGGACAATCAGCCCGGTTTCTTCGGCCAAAGCGATAAACGCCTCTGGTTTGATCTGACCACGATCGGGGTGATTCCAACGGATCAGGGCCTCAAATCCGGTCAGGCTTCGTTCGGCAACACAGTAGAGTGGCTGAAATTTAAGCTCGAAACCGCCACTTGTAATTGCCTTGCGCAAATCAATTTCGAGCTGACGCCGCGTTCGAGCGGCTTCGTCAAGGGACGATTCGAAGAAATGATAGGCATCCTTGCCTTCGTATTTGGCGCGATAGAGCGCAAGATCAGCGTTCTTGATCAGTGTATCAACATCGTTACCATCATTCGGAGCAACCGCGATCCCAATGCTCGCTCCGCAACGCGCGTGCTGGCCGTTAATTACGAGTGTTCTGGAGAATGCCTGCATTAACCTCTCAGCGACACGGACCAGACTGCCGTCTGCGCCAATCCCGTCGACAAAGATCGCGAACTCATCGCCGCCCAGCCTGGCGATCAGCGCATCGGAAAGATCTTCGCGTACATGGTCAGCCAACATCCGCAACAGTGCATCGCCCGCCGGGTGGCCAAGTGTGTCATTAACGATCTTGAAATCATCAAGATCAACATAGGCGCACATCACCTGCTCGCCATCGCGGCGGCGGCTTAGCACATTAGCCAACTGTTCGTTGAACAACTTGCGATTGGGAAGTCCGGTCAACCCGTCATGAAGGCCGAGATGAGTTATCTGGCGTTCGCGGTCCTTAATGGCAGCGGCCATCGTTGTGAAACTTTGGGCCAGCCTCCCAATTTCGTCGTATGTATCGATGGCGAGCGCAACCTCATGCCCCTGACTGATCATCCGAGTGGCTTCATCCAGCTGGTACAGCCGTTCGCTCAAGCCGCGCGCCACGCGCCAACTCAAAAATAGCGAAAGCCCAACCCCACCCAGCGCGAACGCAAGATACAGCCAATTGAGACCGGCATAGGTAGCGTTCGAGTGGGCCAGCGAATAGCGCAGCAACAACCGGGGGGAAATTCCTTCCTCCAAAGCCTCGAGCTCAGATGCATGATAGAGGAACCGCTCGGATTGGCCGTGCTCAATTGCGCCACCAATCCTCACAGCCGGCAGCCATGCCGGTTGACTGGTCGATTCAGCCAGACGCGCTTCGATAGGGATCGCGGCGAGTTCGGTCAGGCGCTCAAGCTCGGTACCGTCGAGCGGTCGCGTGATCACCAACCATCCGAGCAAATCGGGCACCTCGATTGGGACGACTACGGCTTGAGCAAAGCCGTCTGGCTGAGCAATGAGGCCTCGGGATGCACCGGCCTTAACACGCACCAAAAGATTTTTCGCATCAGGCAAAAATGCCTCATCCGTGGCCAGAATTTCGCCGCCGAGTTTAAGCACAAATGCTTTATTGTTAGATGAGCCAAGCTGAGCGCTTTCAAGACCTTTGGCAATAGTCATGATGTCGCCCGCTGCTAAAGCTTTGCGAAAGCTCAAATCATGTGCCAGCGCATCTGCCAGATCGCCCATTTGCAGCGCTCGACCAGCAAGAATTTCATCGAACACACGTGCATTAGCTGCAAGATCGCGCCTTGCGCTGGCTTCGGCAAAGCGATCAAGTCCGCTCGACGAGAGCGATACCAATATCGCCACAACTATAGCAAGGAGTACAGCGTGGGTCGCGGTAATCCTCTGACAGAGGGATCGGAACCGTAGCCCTGCCACGGTTTTCAGAACATGCGCCGCGCGTTCTGAAAGATGCATTGCCGTTCTCAACGCAGCGAGACCTGAGAGCCAGTCGAGCACATTGCAACCGAGCATGTCTCAGTTACATCGATGCCCAACAGCGAGGCCATCGCATTTTCTGCCACGCACTGGTCTTTGGCGCCATGCGCCACGCCCCCATCATGGCGTTCAGGAGCGCTTCGAGGCGACCAGGAAAGGGGATATAGGACGGTCATGGCGGTCGCCAATTTAACCCAAATGTCTAAAAAAATTACTGCAGTATGGGGTGGTCCCCCGCTTCTTGGACAGCCTGGGACCGGCCATCCCTGCTAATGCGGGTCTTGGCCTGGCGCAGCACGCTCATGACGGCGAAGCCGGCCGACTGGCTGTTCTGATCCGTCTTGAAGATTTTCGTTCTGGCAGGCTTGGCAGCATTGTCAGCGCCAGAGCACGTCCCGGCAAGTCGTTAACTCACCCCTGATAAACAAGAGCGGCCAGCAGAGGCCGTCGATGCGCGATGACAGTCAGGCTATGCTTTCAAAATAACGAAGCATAGCCTCGTATCCCGCCTGCGTAAGATTAATTGAGGACCTCATTTCATTGCCCGGGTCCTGCTGAGATATTATGAGCCCATTCGACTCCAGCACCTTGATCCATCGTGCAACAGTTGGAGCAGGCATATCGGAATTCAAGCATGCGCTTTTAACGCTGATCTTTTCGGATTTAGACTGCCTGATAAAGAGATCGAGAAGCATATCCCATGCGGGCTCGCCAAATAGCTCTTTGTGACCAACGAAATCAGTTCTCTTAAGACGCTCTTGAAAGGCGCGCTCAGCCGTTTCGAGCGCGCTCTCAATTCGGCTTAGTGACGACTTACGAAGCGGGGCAAACGCCTTACAACCGCTTGTTGTTCGGATATCGTCGAGTATCGCTTGTGCCGCATCAAGCTGCGCGGCCAGTCTCTTTATGTCCATATCAACCATTGGGAAACTCCGTATATCCCGCAGCGTAAATGGCATCGACTCTTTAACGATAACGAAGAGAACGATATGAAAATTTTCTGAAGAATGACAATAACAATCGACGAAAAGCTGGGGGTTCCCCACTTTCCGCGGGAGGGCGGGCGGGGAGGGGGCGTCCAAAGCAGGCGATGCACTGCGGCCCGAGCTTGGACCGCTCGGGGCTGGAGGTTTCCGCCTTGTTGAAATCTCATGGGCTGAGGGTGTCGGCATTATCGGGGGGATATTCCCGATCATGGTGTGCGGTCGCTCCTTGTTGTGGTGTCTGTGCCAAGCGACCAGCCTTTTGCAACCATCTTGCAGCGACAGGGACCAGTGAGCCTTCAGACAGTCGCTCCATAGCGTGTTGTTGGATGCTTTGATGAACGCCCGTCGGTCACCGCCAGACGGGACGCGCCTTGCTCCAGACGCGGTTGACCGCCCGCGGCATCGGTCTGAAAGTCCTCACCGGCGAAGGGGCAATGATCGATACCACCACAGCCAGCGGTCGCCTGATGTTCGGGATATTTGCCGCGCTTGCCGAATTCGAGCGCGAGCTGATTTTCGAGCGCACGACGGCCAGCATCGCCGCGGCAAAGGCAAGAGGCAAGCACTGCGGACGCCCACATGAACTGACCCCAAAGAAGATCCACCTGCTCCAGAAGGCCATGGGCAAACGCCAGAAAATTGTCGTCGATGTCGTCGCCGAGTTCGGCATCTCGAAGGCGGCTGCATATCGCTATGTCGGCCCGAACGGCGAGCTTCGGGCCGATGCCAGGCGCTTGCTAGCAATGAAGGGGAATCCCAGGATCAATCAGCCTGGAAGGCAATTTGCTCCAAATGAGGCGGAGCAATAGCCCCGCCAAACGGCATTCAATATATGCTTTGACATATAAATTGTGCGTCAAATATACTTCGACACATTTTTATTGATCGCACCTCGCGCCACATGATACGCTTAAGCATATAATCGTAAGCGTATATATGTTAGGATATATAAATGAGCGTGGGCATTGAAGAAATAGCGGCGGGCATCCGAGAGGCACGCATCGCCAAGGCACTGACCCAGAAGGCTCTGGGGCAGCGCGTTGGCTTGCCCCAAAGCCATATCTCCAAAATCGAAAAGGGCGCGGTTGACCTCAAGCTTTCGAGCCTCGTCGAGATTGCGCGTGCGCTCGAGCTTGAGCTCAAGCTGGTGCCGCGCAAGGCTTTGCCCGCTGTCGAAGGCGCGGTGCGCGCGTATGGCGCGACCGTCGAGACAAGCCGCGCGGTGAGCCTCCTGAACGAACAGGCGCAAATCGCAGAACGGATCAAAGCCAATTTCCCAGACCTCTCGCAGGTTGAAGGCTTCCAGCATGCGATCCGGAGCATCCCACCACTGCAATTCGATGCAGCCCGTTTGAAAGCGCTCGAGGACGCCTTGCAGCCGGCAAAGCGGCTGAAGACAATCATCGAGGCGCAGGGCGGGGCGGCGGCTCTCGCCAAGCGGCTTGAGGAGGCGACATCGGCTCTCCGGCAGTTCCGCAACATTCAGGTGCATCATGCGCCACTGATCGAGGCGGCACGCCAGCGTCCTGCCTACCGGCTAGAGGAGGATGACGGATGATTGACGCAGCCGCCCTCGACATTCTCCTGAATGATCGCCGCATCGGTACGCTTGCGCGTCTCGATGGAGATCGCAGCATCTTCACGTTTGATGAGGCCTACCTTGCCGACGAGGAGCGCCCGACGCTTTCGCTTGCCTACCGTGACCAATATGGCGCGATCATCAACGCGCCTCGCGCCTATCAGACGCAGATCGAGCCGTTCTTCTCGAACCTTTTGCCCGAAGGGGCCCTGCGCGATTATCTTGCGCGGCGCGCAGGCATTAAGCCCGTACGGGAATATCTCCTTCTCGCGCAGCTTGGCGGAGACTTGCCTGGCGCGGTCAAAGCCGTGCCCGTCGAGGCGCGTGACGTGCAGCCCGAAGACGCAGATGAACAAGGCATTGTCGCTGAAGCCAAGCGCGCGCTGCGCTTCTCCCTTGCAGGCGTTCAACTCAAATTTTCCGCCCTGAAGAACAGGGGCAAGAATGGTGGTCTCACCATTCCGGTGAGCGGCATGGGCGGCGACTGGATCGTCAAACTTCCCTCGGCCCGTCATCCCGACGTTCCGGAGAACGAATTCGCCGCCATGAGCCTGGCCTCCAAGCTCGGGATCGATGTCCCCGAGATCGATCTTGTGCCGCTGGAAACAATCGACGGATTGCCGGATGGGATCACCCGATACGGGGCGTCGGCCTATGCCATCCGCCGTTTCGACCGGACCGAAGCAGGCCCCGTCCACACCGAAGATTTTGCGCAAGTCTTTGGGGTCTATGCCGACGACAAATACGAGAACGCGAGCTACCGCCAAATCTTGTCGGTCCTCGCGATCGAAGCCGATGAGGCAAGCGCGGTCGAATTCGTCCGCCGCCTCACCTACTCGGTGCTGATCGGCAATGGCGACATGCATCTGAAGAACTGGTCACTGATCTATCCCGATCAGCGTCGGCCGATCTTGGCGCCAGCATACGATCTTCTCTCGACCGTCGCCTATATTCCTGAGGAGGATTCCGCCCTCAAATTTCATCGGTCACGCGAATGGGAGTCCTTCACCTACCGCGAACTGGAGGCGATCGCCGACAAGGCGCGGCTGCCCTCGCACCTCGTCATCTCGACGGCGAAGGAAACCGTCGAGCGGTTTGACGCACTTTGGGACCGGGAAAAGACGCATCTCCCCTTCTCGGGCGAGGTCATTGCCGCGGTCAACAAGCACAGAAAGCGCCTTGCAGTCTGAACCAACTGAAACCGAATGACCTTGCCTTGAAGCTTATGGGAATGTGCAACGATCGAGGAAGGGCTTCGTACCTTTGTCGATCAGTGGATGATCCCGACCGCCATTCGCGATGGCTTGCTGCCGCAGTCGCTGGTTTTATGTTGTGTCTGCATCGGGATGGCGGTTGTCACGCACAGCTTCAACCGCTCCTTCTCGGAAGTCGTGCAATCACGCCGCACGCTACATATCCGTCAGCTGGAAACCGAAAAGCTAAGCGAGGAAAACCGTCGCATTGCCTTCAGACGACACAGGCCGGGAAACCACCGCAGGCTTCGTCTGCGCAAACATCGTTCACAATGATCGCGTGACCTGACGATAATCCTGACATGGTAAAATCCGCGGCAAGCCTAACGCGATTTTAAGGGCTTTGCAGACATGGTCGTCGCGTCAAACGCGGGACCGTAATTTCATGAATGCACCTTTTGATGCCGTCGCTGCGCTGGGAACCCAAGCGGCCAGCCATATTGCCCCCGATCATCAGGTGGCGGTGATCGGGCTGGGCTATATCGGCCTGCCCACCGCTGCGCTGCTGGCCTCCTATGGCTGGAGCGTGTGCGGCGTCGATGTGTCGCAAGCCGTGGTCGATACGGTCAATGTCGGCGGCGTGCATATCGAGGAACGCGATCTCGACCGCCTCGTGCACAATGCCATCACCGCGCAAACGCTGGTCGCTTCGACTGAGGTGCCCTCGGCCAGTTTCTACATGATCGCCGTGCCGACCCCGCTGGGTGACGGCAATGCGCCCGACATTTCCTATGTCGAAGCCGCCGCGCGCGCGATTGCGCCGAAGATTTTGCCGGGTGCCTGCGTCATCATCGAAAGCACCTCGCCGGTCGGCACCACCGAACGCGTGGCTGCGATCATTGCTGAGGCTCGCCCCGATCTGGTGGTGCCGCGCGATGGCAGCACCGATGAAGCCGATATTGCGCTGGCCTATTGCCCCGAACGCGTGCTGCCGGGCCGGATCGTCAAGGAACTGGTGCAAAATGACCGTGTGATCGGCGGGGTGACTGCCGCCTGCGCCGAACGCGCTGCCGTGCTCTACAGCAGCTTTGTGAAGGGCGATTGCCTCTATACCACCGCGCGCGTGGCCGAGACGGTGAAGCTGGTCGAAAATTCCTTCCGCGACGTCAATATTGCGTTTGCGAACGAATTGTCGATGATCGCCGATGTGATCGGGGTGGATGTGTGGGAGGTGATCCGGCTGGCCAACCGCCACCCGCGCGTCAACATCCTGCAACCCGGGCCCGGCGTGGGCGGGCATTGCATCGCGGTCGATCCGTGGTTTCTGGTGGCGGGCGCACCTGAGGCCGCGCGGCTGGTGCGCACCGCGCGCGAGGTCAATGATCACAAGGCAGTGCACACCGAAGGTCGCATCCGCGCGCTGCTCGATGCCGCGCCGGGCGGCAAGGTTGCGCTGCTGGGCCTCGCCTTCAAGCCCGACATCGACGACTTCCGCGAAAGCCCGGCGCTGGAAATCGCGGAAAGCCTTTCCCACACGCATGGGAGCCGGATATTGGTGGTCGAGCCCTTCACCGAAGACCTGCCGCCCGCGCTTGCCGGGTCGGGCGCGGAATTGGTGACGCTTGCCGCGGCCTTGCGGCAGGCCGAAATTGTGGTGGTGCTGGTCGATCACACTGCCTTCAAACACCTTGCGCCCGAAGATCTGGCGGGCAAGCTGGTGTTCGATACGCGCGGCATGTTGCGGCGATGAGTGAGGCCGAAGGTTCCGGGGCGTCGAAACCCCGCATATTGGTGACCTTCGGCACCCGACCCGAAGCGATCAAGATGTTCCCGGTGGTGGCTGCGCTGCGCGAATGCGGGCAGTTCGATGTGAAGGTGGTGGTGACGGCCCAACACCGCGAATTGCTCGATTCTGTGCTCGCCTTGGCCGGGCTTAGACCCGACCTAGACCTCGACTTGATGCAGCCTAGCCAGACGCTAGATGCCCTCTCGGCCCGCATTCTGACCCGGTTTGGCGAGGCTTTGGACGCCTTGAAGCCTGATCGCGTGCTGGTTCATGGCGATACGCTGACCACGATGATGGCGACATTGGCGTGCTATTTCAGGCGGATACCCGTGGCCCATGTCGAAGCCGGATTGCGCAGCGGCGACATCTATTCGCCCTGGCCCGAAGAGGTAAATCGCAAGGTCACCGGCGCCGTCGCCGACCTTCATTTCGCTCCGACGGCGACCGCAGCGGCGGCTTTACGTGCTGAAAATGTTGCTGAAAATGCGATCCACGTAACAGGCAACACGGTGATCGACGCGCTGCTGTTCGCCCGCGCCAGGATCGCCGCCAACCCCGACCTCACCCCGGTGCTGGCCCCCTTGCGGCAACGCTTTGAAGGCAAGCGGATCATCGCGGTGACCGCCCACCGGCGCGAGAACTTCGGGGCCGGGATGCAAGAAATTGCCAAGGCCCTTCAGACACTTGCGACCCGCTCCGACGTCGCGATCATCTATCCGCTTCACCCCAACCCCAATGTCGTCGACGTAATGCGCCCCGCACTCGCCCGCCAGCGTAACATCGCATTGATCAGCCCATTGGATTACCTAGATTTTGTTGCCATGCTGGAAGCCAGCGACATTGTGCTGACCGATTCGGGCGGCATCCAGGAAGAAGCACCCAGCCTCGGCAAACCGGTGCTGGTGATGCGCGATACCACGGAAAGGCAGGAAGGGGTTGCCGCCGGAACGGCGCGGCTTGTGGGCGCGAATGCCACTGTAATCATTACAGAAACAGCGCGCTTGCTGGATGACCCTGCCGCCTATCAGGCGATGGCCAAGGCGCATAATCCCTATGGCGATGGCACGGCTAGTCGCCAGATCGCCAGGATTCTAGGCCAGGTCCACGCCTAACCCGGACAAAAGCCGCTGGGCCGATTAGCCCGGCTTGGAGCCGCACTTTTGAGGCGTGGAGTCCAGTCAAATAGCCGCTGCCACTCTTCCTCAAGGTCAGTCCGATAAGGCCGAAAATGCGTGACCAGTTCGTCAAAAATTTCAGGCTTGCGGCTGCGGCGGTTATAGCGGAACTCGATCTCGGCAAGGTAGGTCCAAAGGTTGTCTGCGGAGATCTGCCGATAGCCTGAGAGTGTCCGTTTCACCGTAGCCCAGTAGGCCTCGATCGGGTTGTTCGTGTTTCCCTTAAAATCATGAAATGCGACTGAGTGATTGATCTGGACATGCCTGTATCCATGCCGCTCCAGTGCGTGGTAAGAGCGATACGCATCGGTCACCACCGTTGAGCCTGGTACCACTCGATCCAGAATAAGTGGGATAATAGTTTCCGCACGGCGATCAGGAATAATGCCTGACAACACTTGACCCTCACAAGCCATTCCAAGCACAAGGGCTGCCCCACGTGTCTTGCTGCCAGGCACTGCAAGGTAGCGCAAATGGACTTCGTCAATGTGAACGATTTTATCGGGTCCACCCAACCTCGCAGGTCGCGGCATCGTGGCCATATGCACCCGGATCATACGGCACAGACGAAACGAACTTCTGTGACCAAGGCCCAGTTGCTTGCGAACGAAGCTGGTCCTTACGCCTGAAGAAGAATTAGCAAACAACAATAGCGCGTAGAACCATGCCATCATGGACAGGTTGGACCTATAAAAGACAGTGTCCTTAAGCGGGGTGAGATGACTGCGACAGCTGTGCAGCCATTTTTTTCGATTCCGGATCTGGCTCCAACGTCCGAGCTCTCCGCAATTCGGACAGGGCGAGTGGTCGCCCCATCTGACCGCAACAATATGCGCAAGACAGGCGGCCTCGTCAGGGAAACGCGCAAAGAAATCCGAAATACCCGGACCGCGTTCGCTAGCCATTGCTCAGCCTTTCGCTTTCGGTTTGCGCGCCCGTTTGCTCTTGAGGCCATGGTCGATAGGCGGAAATTGCGAAATCAGATCCCGGTATGTTTCGCCTGAACGGTGACGACGATTGTATCGGAACTGAAACTCCTTAAGATAGAGCCACAGGTGTCTGCGCGAGGCATGCCTGTGATTGTTTTGAAAAGGACACAAAAAATACGACATGAAGCCATGAATGCCGTCCGCTGCCTCGGGATGGTCAAGAAAATAGGTCGGCTGAAACGTCGCCACAGAACGGCGCAGGCCATAAGCTGAGAAAACCCGGGCCGTCCGGAAGCAAGTGGTAAAGACCTGAGATTGACTCGGTCTGATCTTGAGCGCAGCGAGGAGAACGTGGCGCCGTGGGTCTTCGATCACGAATGTCGCGATCCTGCGGGAATCGGCCGCGAATAAAACATTCACGTTTTTCTGCTGGGTCGGCCCGCCGCGGATGTGACCCACCGGTTCAAGTCTAACCTGAACCGGCTCCGATCCGAAAGCGAGGATATGAGTTTGCTCGATTGCCGCCATTTGGAGCCTGATCATCTGCGCCATGCGAAAGGCCGCAAGGTAGGAAACGCCGAGTTGGCGCTCCAGAAAACCAAGATTGACCCCTTCGTGGGAATTGGCAAAATGCAGCATCGCATAAAACCAAAGATTCAAAGGCAGCTTTGTCGCGTGGAATATGGTTCCTGACAGCGGTGAGAAGATGGCCCCGCACGGGTGCTGGAGATATTTGGCGTCCGTCCGCCGATACCATTGCCCCTGCTTATCGCACTTCGCGCAGGGCACTCCGTCCGCCATGCGAATCCCTGCGACATGATCAAAGCATGCGTTTTCATTGGGGAAGCGGCGAAAGAACTCCTGTAAACTTGTACCGTCATATCCTGGCCGGGAAGAGCGGAATTGACTAGCCGGGTAACCAAGGTCGAAGGGCAAAGTCTGGCTCCCTTTCGCAGCGCTCTCAGCCGAGAGCTCTCTTAGGAATGAATTGCTGCAAGCCGCACATGCAGCTAAGGCCGTCGCAGCATTCGAAAATCCCTCGGCTCTAGGCTATCATAACGGAAGGGAAAGCGCGTTGAAGAATTTGCTTATCGGACAGCTTTCTCAAGGCGCTTTAAACGCCTTGCGCGTCCAAGCTTTGGATAACAAGCGCAGCCTGGAACAAGAAGCAAGGGCGCTCCTTGAAGATATCCTGTGTCCCAAAGGGCGATTGCACGTTGGAAGCACACTTGCCGCACTCAGTCAGGCGCATGGTCTTCGCAATGAAGATGTGGAAGCACTCGAGGCTGTCAGAGACGCCAATCCATCACCGCCAATGTGGTTCGGATGATCCTGCTCGAAACCAGCGTTCTGTCAGAGGCCATTAAGCCAGAGCCTAACGCGTCAGTCCGCGCTTGGCTGGATGCGCAACGGGCCGAAACCGTGTTCATTTCGAACATCAGCATCGCCGAGCTGCTGTTCGGACTGGGTATGCTACCTGATGGCCCTGGCAAGGATACGCTCTCAAAGGCCCTTGATCACATCATGCAGATCTTTTCCGACCGCACGCTGACGTTCGAACGTCTGGCCGCATGGTCCTATGCCGAATTGTCGGTCAAAGCGACGCGACAGGGTAAAAGTTTTGCGACCGCCGATCTTTACAATGCCTCTATTGCCAGTGCACTCGGCCTAGCGGTAGCGTCCCGGCACGCGACAATCTTTGAAGCATTGGGCCTCGCTGCCATAAACCCTTGGACTACCAAATCACGGCCTAGCTGAGACAGACCGCTATCGTACAAGACAATCATCATGCTCTTACGCCGGAGCGCTCCATTTGCTAGGCTGCCTGAGATGATCGCGATGTCAGGTGTAGTGGGGTTGAAGCTGCGATGGATGCCGCGCTGGTGAAAGCCAAACTGGAGCCTGCGGCCATCGAACGCGTTTTCCTAACCGGCGGCTCGTCACATCCGTGCCCTGTTTGACGCACAAGCCTCGAGGTGTTTGGCCGAACGTTAGTATCCATCCGGTGAAGGCCGCAGTTTGATCCCGACCGGCCTGTAGCCCGGTTTAGACGGCGATCGCTGCGGTTCTCGGCGTCCAGCTCCACGGTAGCAGTTGATCGAGTCTTGTGGCCGGAAGATCGGCGATGCGGGCAAGGACATCGGCGAGCCAGGCCTGCGGATCGACGTCGTTGAGCTTGGCGGTCTGGATCAGCGTGTAGATGATGGCGGCGCGCTGCCCACCACGATCGGATCCGCAGAACAGCCAGGCCTTGCGGCCGAGCGGGATGCAGCGCAGCGCGCGCTCGGCGGCGTTGTTGCTGAGGCAGATCCTGCCATCGTCGAGGAAGCGGGTGAACGCATCCCAGCGCTTCAACATGTAGAAACAGGCCTTGGTCAGATCATGGCCGCGCGACAGCTTGCCGACCTGCTCGGTGAGCCAGGTGTGGAGCTCCGCCATCAGCGGTGCACTGAGTTCCTGGCGGACCGCGAGCCGCTCGGCGGGACTCTTGCCGTTGATGCCGCGCTCGATGTCGAACAGGGCATCGAGACGCTGCACGGCTTCGAGCGCGATCGGATAGATCATGGTGCTGCGCTGGCCGCGGCTCTTTTTGCGGGCCGAGCTTACGACATCGGCCAGCTCGAAGAACTTGCGCCGGGCATGGGCAAAGCAGCCAGCCTCGAGCACGGGACCGGGGTGGCGGCCTTCGCGGTAGAGGTCGTTGTAGCCGCCATAGACATCGGCTTGCAGGATCCCGGACCATGTCGCGAGATGAGCTTGTGGATGCTCGCCGCGTCGGTCGCGCGAGTAGTGGAACAGTGCGGCCGGCGGATCGGACCCGGCAAAGGGGCGATCATCGCGAACGTAAACCCATAATCGCGCTGTATCGGTCTTGCCCCTGGCCATGACCGGCACGGTGGTTTCGTCACCGTGGATCCGGGTGGCAGCCAGAACATGCGCCTCGATCAACTTGTAGATCGGCATCAGCGCGTGAGCAGCGGCACCGACCTGATCGGCCAGCGTCGAGACGCTCAGCGGCACGCCCTCGCGGGCAAAGCGCTCGGCCTGCCGGTTGAGCGGTTGGTGCTGCCCAGCCGCTTGCCGCGCGGCAGGTCGATGATCATCGCCGGGTGCTCGGCGCAGCTCGCGACCGCCGCGGGATCCTCGCTCAATACCGCTTCAGTGAACAATGGCGCTGGCAGCGCCTCGGGCGCGCTGGCCTTCTGCGCTGCCTCTGCGTCGAGCAACTTGCGCCGCCACGTGTAGATCAACCCTGTGGAGATATCATGGCGGCGGCAAACATCGGCAACCCTGACACCCGGCGCAAACGCCTCGGACAAAACCTGCAGCCGTTCCTCGTCGCTCCACCGTCGCCGCCGCTCCGGCCCCGAAAAAACCGTCACCTGACCCATCGACCACTCCTAAGCACGCTCAAAAGAGCACGCTTAAGAGCGCTCGCTACCTAGCCGCGCAAGGCGGCCCCTACCGGATGGATACGAACGTTATGCCGTGATGCCACGTTGTTCGACTACCACGCGGGATGAGAACTATCTGTAGCGGGATTGCGGCCTCTGGCGCACCAAGGTCAGCCTCAAATACGAAGGCGTTCTTGTCCGTAAAGACAAGAACAACAACTGAGCGCTTCAATCAGCCATTTGAAGGAATGGGCTCATGGCCCGCAGCCCTTGCGCGGGCATCTGCGCGGCTGATCGACGACCGCTTCCTGGCGGTCCGGCGGGTGGCGCTGTTCTGGCAGGTCTCAAGGACCAGAACCACACCTTTAGGTGCGAGCTTCGCCTTGCACGCGTTCAAGCCTGCAAGGTAGCGTTAGAGATCAAGCGTCTTCATGAGACCTTAGATAGCCCCAAATGTGCCGGATTCCGAGATTCTTCGACTATACGGCGGTTGCGGTAAGCAATGTCTAAACCCTCTGCGAGAGCATATACCGATATCATTGACCGGCTTTGCGAGCGCCTCGCAAAATTTATCGGCGCTGATATGCTTTAATGTTGCGGGCGGCGCACACTTGCGCCGTAAAGCCCATAGCCCGGACACCCCGATGACCTCACGTTCTTCTGTTCGCCAGCCTAGCGGTTAAGAGCAGATTATCAACCAATCTACCCCACCACCACCCGGTTGCGGCCTTCTTCCTTGGCGCGGTACAGCGCCGCGTCAGCGCGGGCGAGCGCGCTGCGGGGATCGGTATCCTCGGTCACTTCGGCAATCCCGCCCGAAAAGGTCACGCGTCCGAACGGTTGCCCGGTGTCGCGGTTCATCAGCTGACGCGCGGCCTGTGCGCGGCGGATCGCGTCCACCCGGAACCGGGCCGCATCCTTGCCCATGCCATAGAACAGCAGCACGAATTCCTCGCCTCCGTGGCGCGCGACAAAGCAACTATCGCCAGCATGTTCGGTCAGCGTCGCAGCCAGCGCGCACAGCACCCGGTCGCCCGCTTCATGGCCGTGGGTGTCGTTGATCACCTTGAAGTGATCGACATCGCAGAACGCCAGGCTCAGCGGTTCGCCCTTGGCGCGCGCCGCGATTGCGGCGGAGACCAGCCGCCGTTCAAAGGCGCGGCGATTGGGCAGGCGGGTGAGGTGATCGACATCGGCCTCAACCCGCGCCTTGGCGAGGTTTTCGCGCAGCTTTTCGGTTTCCTGCTGGCTGCGCTCCATCGCGGCTTCGACCGAAGCGATCCGCGCCAGCATCGCCTGCGACAGGTCGAGCACACGTTCAAATTCGCTCGCGGCAGGGGCAGGCACGGTGATTTCGCCCATAGCCTCGATCTGCACGCCCAGCGCGCCGCGATGATCGCTGGTTTCGGTCTGCGCCGACCGGGCAGTCTGGGCAAAGCGCATCAGCGCATATTCCAGTTTGTCGGTCAGGGTTTCCAGCGCCGCGATCCGCGCATGGCCATCGGGATCAAGCCGCGCCAGCGTATCCAGCCAACGCTGATCAATCGGTTCGCCCGCCATTTCGCGCGCGGCAAAAGCCTGCGCCAGTTCGGGGTGCGATCCCGACAACCCGCCGCAGATCGTCGCCAGATTGGTGGCGGTCAGCGCCAGATCATGGGTTTCGAAAAATTCGCCGATCTCCGCCAGCAGCGCGCGGCGCGCGTCCGCCGCACGGCTGCCCGATGGCGATGGCACATCAGGCAGGGGCGCGGGGTCAGCCGGACGGGCCGGGCGGGTAAGAAACAGGTTTGCAAACGACATGCGACACCATGGAACAAGGGTGGAGCGATCCGCGCCTCTAGTAGACTACGTCATGCCTATCCCGCACTAACACGAGCCTCCGGATTGCCCCTGTATCCTTGAATAAATCAACCATGGCCCGCCCCACCGCAGCAATCTATAGCTGAAACGGCCAAAATCTAAATAAAGGCACCATAAAGCAAAAGCTCGGGGTCGTGCAGCCATGCTTATCATGACTATGCATGGAAAATAATCAGCAATTCTGGCTTAGGACCAATCTGGCATCAGCTCCATTCGAAGCGACGATCATGGGGCTGCCGATCAGCCAATGGATCATAGATTTGCATCGCGGCCGCATCTGGCTGGAACACAGCGGCTCCGAAGGTTCAACATTCTGTTTTTCACTGCCACGGCAATAGCGATCTGCGGCGCAATCCTGTGATTCAGCGGGCCGGGCCAAAATCCCTTGAAAATTCGTCAAGTAATTCGGTTAACCAATCGGCCGCGCGCTTTTGAGCGATAGGCGAAGGATTGTTCAGCAGCCGCGTGACGTGCCGCGAAACGAATTGCGAAGGACCAGAATAGGCCATGCTCCACTTGGCAAAGCGCCGTGCAGTCAATGGGCTGCGATTGACCACCAGCGTGTCATCATGCCGCGCATCGGATCGGATCTTCGCAATCAACTCTTCGATAACGGCGGTTTCGCCTTCAAGCACCTGAGCAAAGTGGCTACCAGTGAACAGCAGCGCACCGGTGACGCCAAGCCAGGGATTGCGCTCATTGGCGTGAGCCACGATGTCGGCCACTACCGAATTCTCGGCACCTGGATGAATTGCGCTCTTGCTGATATAAAGCAATGAAATCAAAATTATAGCCCCCAATATTTTATGTTCTGATGCGATCCTCTTATCATGCGATACCGGCCTTGCAATAACGAGCAATTACCGTTGGCACCTGATCGGCCGGTTGTGCTGCGCCATACAGAAATCCCTGGCCGACCTCACACCCATGCGTCTTCAGGAATTCCGCCTGGGCTGCGGTTTCGATACCCTCAGCCACTGTTTCGATGCCGAGGCTCTTGCCCAGCCCGATCAGTGCGTGGACGATCGCCGTATCATCGGGATTACGGCCGATCCCGCCGACGAACGACTTGTCAATCTTGAGCACGTCTACCGGAAACCGCTTGAGATGGCTGAGTGAGGCAAAGCCAGTTCCGAAATCATCGAGCGCGATCCGCATCCCGCAGTCACTCAGCATTCCGGCACGTGGACGGCAATCGTGTGCGGCTTCGGTGATTTGAGCTGTGAATCGTTCGCCAAAGGTCGAGGTCGTCGCGCGCCGATCACCAGACAAATTTGTCTGACGGACAGCCTGCCATAGGACCGTCGTGTCAACCCAGCGCGTCCGCAATATTCACCGAGGCGGGCTAGACGAACAAATGCAATACCCAACGATAAAGTCCAGAGAGCGCATCAGTTAAAGCCAAAGCCAGCATGCCGAGTAGAATAGCGCCGAGTATGAAACCCTCGGCCAAAAGCCACCTATCTTGCTTCTCCCTTGGCCTCATCTTGTGATCCATCACGGGCACCGATGGTCTTGCCAGAAGCGCTCCCAGCGCGCTGCCCAACCGCCTCGCACCATAGCGCAGCTGATATCGCCAGAGCGCGGCGAGACGCACCAAGCGCCAGTACGATCCCCGCCAGCGCTGCCGGTGGAAGTGCAGCGCATCCTGGGCCCAGAAACCAGAATATGTCCATGAGGGCCAACACCTGTTTTGGTGCCGAGTAAATTCACCAACGCATCGCGCGAAACGATGGGGTCACTGTCGGGGCACGGGTGGCCGGGCGAGCAGGATCCGTCGAGCTCCCGGGCGGCTATCCCAGACAACCGCAGCCTTGGGCCCTCCGCACACCAAACCGGGCCATCACCATCCCAGACGTGGGTTGGCGTGCAGCTGAAGGTTTGCCCTGACGGGACAACTGCTACCTGCAGGGCGAGGAGAAAAGAGCTGAACATTTTTCGCGGGTCCTTCCTCGCTGAGCGCAATGGGCTGAAAGCCGTTTTCCAACCATGGCTTAGTCACCCAAGCAGCGGCCTATAATCATTGCCAGTCGGGTCAGCAAACCTCAATGCCAAACCGCACCGACTGATATTCCACCGACAGGACGCCAACAGAGAAAGAAGGGCCCCTGCGAGGGGCAGTTTCGGGCTGGCGTGAGATGACACCCCGAGACCGGCCCGAGGTCATCACAGGTACTCGCCCAGCGTTGCGCGGCACAGCAGGCTAGACCGTGCTCAAGGTGCGTTGCTCGGGCTCGCGGTGGGTGATGCCTTGGGCACTACACTGGAATTCAGCACCCGAGACGCGGGGAAGCGCGTAACCACTATGGTCGGTGGCGGCCCATTTGGCCTCGTGCCCGGTCAATGGACAGATGACACCGCCCTGGCTCTGGCACTTGCCGAAAGTCTTCTTGCGTATCCGATGAGGGTGTTGGTCATTTGTAACGGATGAGGCCCCTGTGTGAGAAAATAGAGCGTACTACCTTAATGAGAGAGCCGGCAAGCCAGATTTGCGAAGGGCAGGGGGTCTGACCTCTGGCGCCTAGAAATTGTACGGTGAGCGATCCCTTGCGTACAAGCAACGGCAAGGTGCCATCGCTGTTGCGAGAGGTGCGTGCACTGGCAACAACGTATCGTTGAGGTGCTTCTCGACTGTTGCGACATCCAAGCCTGTATGAGGCACATTTATCAACTTGTGCCTAAGTCTGCATTTTGTTGAATTCTAGGAGCGCCCCGGCTAGATTAGGCCTGTCGACCAATTCAGCAACCTTCGGAGCCCACATGACAGTTCAAGTCAATATAACGCCCAACGGGCGGATGAGCCTCCCGGCTGACATCCGTAAGCGGCTCGGGCTCGTCGGCGGCGGCGCGGTGTATCTGGATGAGACGCCTGATGGTCTCGTGCTGCGAACGGCCGCTCAGGCTGTTGCGCGCGCGCAAGCCTTGGCGAAGCAATACACTGAAGGAAACCCGGAAGCCTCAGTCGCGGCTTTCCTGGCCAAACGCCGCGAGGAAAGCGGAGAGTGAGCGAGATCGTATTGGATGCCTCCGCCCTTATCGCCATGCTCAAGGGGGAGAAGGGTGCTGACAAGGTCGCCGCGGCAATTGCAGGCGCCCGGATATGCACGATCAACTATGCCGAGGTGGTCACCCACTTCATCCATCTTGGCATGCCCGAGCGCGAGGTCGACGCCATGCTCGATCCTCTGCCAATGACGATTGTGCCGACCGATAAGGCCTTAGCGCAAATGGCCGGGCGATTGCGGGCTGTCACTGCCGGTCACGGGCTATCGCTCGGCGACCGCTTCTGCCTTGCGCTTGCGCAGCGTGACGGTCTGCCGGCTTGGACCAGCGATCAGAGCTGGAAGGCAGTCGCCGATGCGGTCAAAGCCAAGGTCGTTGCTATTCGATGAGGCCCAACGGGGAGGGCAGGGCGGTTGGCACTTCACGGGTGATGAGCCGCCATACTCCGGCCTGGCAGCTTCAGCCGGATTTTCCCCGGAAGCGGAAATTCGCAAACCGACCCCATTGTCGCCGGTCGGCCGAATGAATCGTCCGGGCAAGGCATGTAGAAAATATTTGACATTACGAAGGATGTTGCCATCTATGTAGAAGATATTTTACATAGGAGGGATTGATGGCATTTCGCGAACGCTCAGCATGGGTGATGGGCTGCACGCTTGCCCTAGTTGGTGGGTTTTATCTTAAGCTGGTGATAGGTGACGGCGTTCCACCGTCATTCGCCGCAGTTCCTTTCGTGCTTGGCGCTGTGGTTTTGTCGATAGCAGCCCAAATTGTGCTTGCGGTGGTGTCGCCTCGCGAAGCGTCCAGCCCCGTCGACGAGCGGGAACGGGTAGTGATCGAAAAAGCAGCACATTTTTCGTCATATGTGTTGGCAACAGGTGTCGTTGTAGGCCTTGGCATGTTCATGCTCTCGCAAGACGGAATGAAGCTATTTCACATCGTGCTGACATCACTTATTCTCGGGCAGCTTGCTGAATATGGCGCTCAGATTTTCCTGCTTCGTTCAAGAGTCTGACCAGTGGGAAAGGCACCTCCAATCACCAACCGGGTCCGTGAACTCCGCGAGGCTCATGGCCAAATGAGCCAGGCGGCCCTTGGTGAAGCGGTCGGCGTCACTCGCCATACAATCATTGCTATCGAGCAAGCTCGCTATTCCCCCAGCCTCGAAACCAGCTTCCGCATTGCAAGGGTGTTCAAGGTCGGACTGGAAGACGTCTTTGGTTGGGAGGGCGACTAAACACCTACTTGCGTGCAGGGTAGCGCCTCATTCAATGTCCACTTCCCACCCATCATCGGCCATGAGTGGCGGCCCTGGGCGATCCTAAAAGCCGCCCTTTTGCGTGAGCGCGCCTGAGCCACCAACGACAGCAATCAAGCTGAATCTGAAGCGTAAGGGCGATGTGGCCGGTTCGGCGCCCGTTCTTTCTTCTGGCCAATCAAGGCCATGGAGAAAGATGATGACCTACTCTCACCTCGACCCGGCGATGCAGAATCGAGTCTCGTGGAATGCCGGCAGAACCGTCGGTACCAAGCGGCCGCTCACTCAGAAGCAGATTTGGGCGATCCGGTTCTTCCTTGATCGAGAGGAGCGGCTCCGAGACCGCGCCCTGTTCGACCTGGCGATCGACAGCAAGCTGCGGGGCTGCGATTTGGTGAAGCTCAAGATCGGCGACCTCGTGGCCGGATCTGAAGTGCGCGACCGCGCGATGATCATCCAGCGGAAGACCGGGCGACCCGTGCAATTTGAAATCACCGCGGACGCCCGCACGAGTCTGGCAACATGGCTTCTGCGGCGGGGCGGCACCATCGATGATTTCGTGTTCCCAAGCAGGATCCTTTCCGGCCAACCGATGAGCACGCGGCAGTATGCTCGCCTCGTCGATGAGTGGGTCACCGCGGTCGGGTTGCGGCGGGAAGACTACGGCACCCATTCCATGCGGCGCACCAAGGCGGCCATGATCTACCGGACGACCGGGAATCTGCGTGCGGTGCAAATCCTGCTGGGCCATTCGAAGATCGAGAATACCGTCCGGTATCTCGGGGTCGACGTGGAAGATGCTCTTGTCCTAGCGGAGCGCATCGAGATCTGACAACATTTGCGGCCGTCGGGCGAGCTCCGATGGCCGCTTTTGTCGAAGTCCGAAGATGACCGAACCGGCAACAAGTGGGTGGGAAGCGGAATGGCTGTTTCTGGAGGGGGTTCGACGAAAGTTGAACATTTAGAATGGACGGTACCAGAGCCCGCCCGATGGTCCCCTAGTAATCCTCATAGTCTCCAATCTCGCTCCGCAATGCTGCCTCCTGCGCTGCTCGAAGTTCCTCCAGAGGCACCTGAATCGGCTTGAAATCGAGGTGATACATCGGCACCTGCCACTGATTGTATAGGTATCGCAGCTGGCTCTCTTCTGCAGTTTGCGAAATCGCACCCGCCGCGTGCAGTCGTTCCAGCATCTGCCGCGTCAGGTTGCGAGGAAGCATGTAGCACTCAGTCTCCCCCAGGAAATCCACGGCACCCCAAACCTGAGAGACGACGTCCAGCCCTTTCCGGCTGAAGGCACCCAAGTCGCTCAGAGCCTTCGCCACATACCAGATTGACGTGCGTCGGCCCCCGAACCTCGCTTGCGCCCAGTCCGACGGTTCGCTCCACATTGGCTCGCCATCTTCATGGGTGACAATGTCAGCATAGAGCCGGTTTTCACGAGCAAACAGCGTCGAGTTTGGCATGATGAATTCGCCGGCAAAGCCTCCAATGTCGTGCGAGCGCCGACTGTTGTCGAGATACTCTTGGAGCTGCCTCACTGTCATCGGCTCCCAGCCTTGGGCCTCGGCGTAGAGCAGACGCGGTAGATGTTCGTAGAACCACTTGAACATCTGACCGACCAGCCTGCCTCGGAGCTTCGGAGGGCAACGCACGATGTCCATAAGGATCAAAATCTTCGATAACTCCTCGGTCGCTTGCCCGATGAGGATTGCTGCTGCCCTCGAATGATCGTCGAGTGCCTCAGCCGCCGTCAAAAGTTCGTCAGCACTCTTAAGTAGGATTGGCAGCCCTTCAGCGATGATATCCAGTTGCCGCGCATGCGATAGCTGGGCGAGCACTCGGCCTCGCTTCATGCCGATGTCTTGCGATTTCAGTGCCTCAGCCATGTAGCGCCCCAGCAGGTTTTTGCGTGCCCCGTCATGCCGCTGCGCGACCTCGAGGTAGAGACGAACTGAATGGCTGCTTTCAAGGTTCGATACAACGTGCTGGGATGGCAACTATGGGGTCGAAACCCGAACGGCAGGAATTTTTCAGAAGCGGGGAAAAGCCGCCATGCGGCTCTCGGGATCGCGCGTCGGCCCGGCTCATCGAGGCTCGTGGGTGGATTGGCGAACGGCGGCTGTACGCGGACAACGCGAATGTGATCGCTAGCTCGCGGTTGGGCCGACAAGCGCTATCCACTCAGCCTGTGTCTGCGGTTGTTCGGCAAGCGCAGGCACACCGTCGGGCAGCATAACCCATTTTTGCTTGCTGCCGACCCACAGGTGAGCCGCCGGTACGATCTCGGCGCTTCGATGGAGCGTCCCGCAGCGCAGTGACGCGAAGCCGGGGCGCTTGTCACTTTCGGCGAAAATGCGCACCTTGCATTTGGTACACCCCCAGATGGTAGACGTGGCCCCGCTGGGTTGTTCATATGATCCGCTGTCCAGCTCGCCCTGGATTTCGAGGTCCTGCCTTGCGAACAACATGTGCTCGCTGAATGCAGCGCCGGTGCGCGTCTGGCAGTCTGTGCAATGGCAGGCATAGGGCCGGAACCGGAACCCCTCGCGCAAGCTGTAGCGGACCGCTCCGCACAAACATCCACCCGTTAGGTCGCCCTTCATCCGATCATTCCTTCGCATCTCGTTGGGTCAGCCCGGGGCATCATTATGGCTGTTCAGTGACGATGGCGTCTCACCCAGGCTGGTCGCAACCCTATATCGGAAGCCAATTGAACCTCTTTCGAAGCTGGTCGCTGGCTCCTTCCCGGAACCATTCACCATGCGAGATGACGACCTGGCGCGGCTCCCAAGCCAGCATCGCCCTAACAGCTTGGGCACCTTCGCCCCGTTGTCGCATGCCGAGCCGATACAATAGCGGAGTTCGCCACTCGGGAAAGGCAACGCCTTCGATCCGCGCAATGAGGCGACCCATAGGCGATTGGTTCTCCAGACGGAGGTTTACAATCAGGTCGTTCAGGATCGCCGTGCTTGATGCCCGGTGGAAGAACACGTGCTCATCGAAAGCACGGCTGCCGGTAAAGATGACCCGCTCGATATCCGCTCGCCACGGATCGCTTTCAGGGTCAGCCAGCACGCCAGAAAACTCGATGTCGGGGCGCTTCTCGGCCAAGCCTTGCGGCCCGATGACCTGGGCATCTGGGTAGTGCTCCTGCCACTCCTTCAGGAACAGGTGATGATAGAGGTTGGGTGCGATCAGATATCGGACCGGTCCAATCCCATCGATCTGCTCCGCCAAAGCGCGGCTGAGTTGCACGGGGGAGTGGACCCAAACCGTTCCGTCAGTCAGGCGGATGATGGTTGAGCGGGTTCCAAGCCGTAGCCCCAAGAAGCGGATCTCGCCGCCATCGACGATCCAGATGTCTTTTCCGATGGGTTCAAGTTGCATCATTGGGGCTCGGCCCTGGGTGAATGCGTGGCTCTGTCAGGCCAAAGGAAGCCGATCGATCCCAGCACAAAGCCGAGGAATGCCGCCTGCAGGGGCAGCGCGACCGCGAAGCCCTCGATCCCGAGCACGAAGAAGGCGTAGCTGTTGGCGACGACGTCACACACCATGATGGCCGCTGCCAGCACCAACCCTGCGCGGCGCTTGCCCAGCAGCAGCAGCCCGGCGGCGACTGGGTCCAGCACCACCAGCGACGACCAGAACGCCTCGAGCAGGGGCGGACCCCAGCTGTAAGGCCTCAGGCCGAGCGCCCAGAAATCCAGCGCATGGCTGATGGTGCCGATGGTGAAGCAGGCGACATAAACGCCAAGGGCGATCCGCTGCGCCATCGTTCACTCCGGCAGCGGTGCCGGACGCGCCGGCATGCCGGATGCCCCCATCGTGCGCCACAGCAGCCCGATTGCCACGACAAGCAGCGCCAGTGAGACGAGGTAGGGCGCGCCGGGAAAGAACAGCCCAGTGTCGTCGGCGAAGTGGCCGAAGATCTGCGTCATCATCACCGGGCCGATGATCGAGGTGAGGCTGACCGTGCTGGCAATTGCGCCCTGCAGTTCGCCCTGCGCGTCTTCGCTCACCCGCACCGTCATCAGGCTTTGCATCGCAGGGAACGTCATGCCGGTCAGCGCGCCGACGATGATCGCGGCGATCACCATCGGGGTACCGGTGGCAAAGGCCAGCAGCAGGTAGGAGGGGATGCCCAGCATCAGGCTGTAGCGGGCCGTGTTGGCCGCGCCGAAGCGGGCGATGCTCTTGCCCGTCAGCACTGCCTGCGCCACGCCCATTAGCACGCCGTAGAACGACACAGTCAGCCCGCTGATGGTCGGCGTCCAGCCAAATTCCAGCTCGCCCCAATAGGCCCAGATCGACATCTGCGCCTGCGCGGCCAGCTGCATGAAGAACGCCACCCCGAGGCAGGACAGCACGAACGGCGTGCGGGCCATCTGGATCAGCGAGCCAAGCGGATTGGCGCGGGTGAGATCAAAAGCGCGGCGACGATCAGGCGGGAGGGTCTCGCGCAGGAACACGAGCCCACCGATCACGCCAAGGCCAGCAAGGCTCGCTGCGATGATGAAGGGCGCGCGCGTGCCAATTTCACCCGCGATCCCGCCCAGCGCCGGGCCGAGCACAAAGCCCGCAGCGCCCGCGCCGCCGAGCATCCCGAAGGCCGCCCCGCGCCGCTCTGCCGGAATGCAATCAGCGATGCAGGAATTGGCTGCGGCCCAGCTCGCTCCCATGATCCCAGATATCAAACGCCCCGCTACCAGCCACGCCAGCGTCGGCGCCCAGGCCATCACCGCGTAATCCACCGCCAGCAGGAACAGCGTCGTCAGCAGCACCGGCCGCCGCCCGAAGCGATCACTCAGCCCGCCGATGAAGGGCGCGCACAGGAACTGCATCCCGGCATAGGCAAAGGTCAGCAATCCGCCGATCTCGGCAGAGCGATCGAGGCTGGTCTGCGCGATCTCCCCGATCAGCCGCGGCATGACGGGCAGGATCAGCCCGATGCCCAGCATATCGACAAAGACGATGAACGCGACCGCCGCCAGAATGTGCGAGCTTTTCCCCCTCATATTCAGAACATTGCACCGGCTCGGGCGATTGTCACGCGGCGAGTTGGGCGACACGCAGCGCAGCGCAACGGAGCCACCTGCTGGTCGCCTACAGAACTATTCGCTTGCCCATGCTGACGCGCTCCTCGACCTCGTATCCGTGGCGTCGATAGAATGCTGCCACGGCTTCATTCCCCGCGCGGATCTGCAGGTTGATCTTGGCGCAGCCCATTCCATGCAAGCGTTGCTCAGCCTCGCCCAGCAAGAGCGTCCCGATGCCTTCGCGCTGGCGGTCCGGCCTGACGGCGACAGCATAGAGCCAGCCTCTGTGCCCGTCATAGCCCGCCATCGCCGTGCCAATCACCGCGCCTTCGTCATGTGCTACCAGTAGAAGCTCTGGCTGAACCGCCAGTTTCTGCGGAATGGCGACAGGCGCACGGTTCCACGGCGGATCATGCGGGAAGACCTCTTCCCATAGAGCTGCAACGCCATCGAAGTGCTCATCGCAATAGGGGGCAACGGTGACCATGCGCCGGAATAGGCTTGGTTAGCGGGGTGAGGCAATGGACGTATTGGCGGAAAACTCTGCGCTTGCCTCATAAACTCTACATATGTAGATTGAGGCCATGCCAAGACGCGCCAACATCTCCCGACAAACCCAAACCGCCTTGCTGGCGCTGCTCGAAAGGCCGGATGAATGGCGTTACGGTTACGAGCTGATGGAGCGGACCGGCATCGCTTCAGGCACGCTTTATCCGATGCTGATCCGGCTGTCCGATCAGGGGCACCTTGAGGCGCGCTGGGTTCCGTCGTCACGGGAAGGGCGCCCGCCGCGTCATGCCTATCGGCTGACACCCACCGGGCTGGCGCTGGCGCGCACTGTGCGGTCCGAAGACCTGCCGCGTGTCGATTTCGGGAAGGGACTTGCAGTATGATCGACAAGCCGGACACGCATGGCAGCCGATTGCTCGGGCTGGCCCTGAGGATCGCTCCTCCTGAGCGCCATGAGTGGTTCGCCGCGATGGCCGCTGAATACGAACACGTCCCGACATCGGCGCAGGGGCGGTTTGCCCTCGGGTGTCTGCTTGCCGCTGGCAGGGAACGGGCGATCTCGCCGCAATTCGTCAACGCAGTCGCCCGCGGTCTGTTGATCGGGGGAGCGATGTTCTGGGCCGGGCTGAACATCCGCTTTGCCGGGCGCATGTCTGCAAATGAGGCGCTGGTGCCGGAAGTTTTGGGATACGCCACGGCGCTCACCTTCACCATCGGCGCAATGGCGACGGCGCGCTATGGCTACCGTGCGACGATCGCTCTGGCCGCGCCGTTGATGGCCGTGCTCGCGCTGGTGGCGATCTTCCTTCGCCATGGAAGCGCTCAAGCGCCTCTGTCGAACCTCACCATCGCGCTGGTGGTGGAGGATCTCGTCGTTCTTGCCCTGGCAGTAGCGATTGCCGCTTTCGCTTCCCGTCAAACGCGCATGAGGCAGGGGCACCCTTGATGCGCCTGCAAGCCTTAAGCACTGCGCTTGCCATCCTGGCCGGACTGCTTGGAACCGTCCATCTCGCGCTGACGCCGCTGGCCTATGCCAGCTGGACCATCGATGCCCTGTGGTTTGTGGGCACGGGCATGGCGATGGTCATCGCCGCCGCCGCTAACGCCATTGCCAGCAAGACACCGGGGCTTGGCGTCCGCATGTCTTTGGCCGCCATCAACATCGCAATGAGCGGCTTCTTTGCCGCGGCATGGCTGGTTCTGCCCGGGCCGCAGGTCATCATCGGCGGGCTTCTGTTCCTGAGCCTCGCGCTGTGCGCCATCCCAAACAGGATGAATTTTCCAAAAGCCACTTAAATCTGAAATGCCGCTCATGCATCGGGGTTCGCTAATCAGCGCCAATGAAAACACAAAACGTACAGGCGGTTTGAGTATAGTGACCGGCATTTTACATAATCTTTATTATCAATCTGAGATTCTTGATTGCTGAAAGCAATCGTTTACGCCGATTTTTTATTTGCTTCACTCAGAAGTTCTATCGTCACTTCTTCGAAAATTTCGTAGTCACCGTCGGTTTCCGACCATACTGTGCGGACATTGAATTTTGCTCCGGGCGTGACGAGATGCATCATGGCATCAGTGAGCACGATCACCATGCGATCTGTTTCGCCGGAGAGTTGATGTCCAATGTCGTGCCCGGGCATCCAGTGTCCCAGTTGCGCCTCATCCGTCGTCAAGAAAACTCGGTGCGCTTTCTTCTTTCCGGCGATGGTGCCTGATGCGTGCTGGCCGAAAAAGACCCCTCCTTCGTACACCCGGGTTGCCACCCATCTCCGCTCGATGTTCAGGATGAAACTCTGGATGCATGACTTGTCATCATCATAGTCATCGTCTTCCTCTTCTGAGAAGGGCTGCTCTACGATTTGTTGATGCAGGCCGGTTGTCGCGCCGGGCGGTACCCCGGCTGCTATGTCGTCCCCATTCGCAAAGACCCTGCGAAATCTTTCAAAGTTCGAACTGAAGAAGTTCATCGGTCACGTCCTTCTGTTGTTACTGTGTTGATTGCGAATCTTGTTGTCTGGCCGATTAAATCTCGGTGGTGACGCTCCCCCAGACCATGAACCCGATCAAGCCGAGTCCGATGCAGATCGAACCGACAGCCATTCGCGCGAGAGCTGTCCACCGGCCGGCTTTGGGTCGCTCAATGATCGCATCAGTCCGCGGGCGCCGTGCGCGCATGCCGAAACCTTCCTGAATGACATCAGCGCTGCCGAAGGCGATGAGCGCGCTCGCCACCATAAGGATCGCAGTTCGTATGCCTCCCGGCAGTGCAACCGCGGAGATGATTGCCGCGATGGTGATGAACGAACCGGCGATGCGCACCAGCTCTGCCAGCGGGATCAGACGGTAGAGCCTTAGCGTGCGGCTCGCTCTGAAGCGAATGAGTGGCGCGCCGCACGAGGCACAAACATGAACCATGTGCGGCTCGTTCCATTGACCGACCGATCGCCGGCACTTGGGGCACTGCGCGCTCCCGATTCCGGCCGCCATGTTCACGATGGTGCCCCCGCTTCTTGTGCGACAAGCGCCTTGCGGATCTCCGTGGCCCTCTCTTCTGCGCACAGCCAGTTGCGAAAGCGCGGGTTCCAGATTGCCCGGCCTTTGCAGATAGCCGCGAGCACCTCGGCGGCGGGTGTGCCGGTCTGAGCGAGGAAAGCCACCCGGCCGTCGGGAAGGACGCGTTCGGAGATTCCTTCGATAACGGGAATGAGCGCGCTTGCCTTCACGGCTGACTTCGTGCGCTTTTTTTCGGGCTGTGCGTCTTGCTGACCGGCTTCACTGTTTTCGGCGGGTTCTCTTTCGTCCTCGTGCGCTTGCTCCGGGTGGTCGGCGTGTGTTCCACCTCCCCGAAGCTGAACAATGACCTGACCTTCTGGGGAAAAGGTAGCCGCCTCCGTAATTAGGTCAGCGGATGTTTCGACCTTGGTGGGCTGTTCGGAGACCACAGGTGTGGGAGCAATTTCTGACGATGCCATTTCGGCGACAGAAAATCGCTTCCTCCATGCATAGTCCGGCGGCACGTGCTGCGAAATCAGTTGCGCTCCAACGGTACCGAGCTGCGCTGGGCTGATCGAGGTCAGGAAGCCAGTCGCATCCGCGAAACTCACGTCATCGGTCCACCGCTCATGGAAGTTATCGACCTTAACGATCCTTATTCCGGTTCCAATCCGCGTGCGGTCGATCTTGCATGTCGGCGGGACTATCACCCACCCCTCGACGCGGCGGAAAGCTGCAGAGTGCTGGTGGGCTTCGAGCCAGATTTGAAGCAGCCTCGCTGCCCGATCAGCTTGTGCTACCGGATTGGGTATATCGACAGGCTGGCGCCTATTTGGGTACCAGACAGCCCATTCGTCATGCTCGTTTTTTGAGATGCGTCCGCTGAAGTTTTTCGTTTCCAGTACGGCGACGCGCTTCAGAAAGCGGTGAAGCAAGATATGGTCGAACTGTACATATCCGCCCAGACCATCCGCTATGCGAAGGTCATGGATCACCGCTATCCTCTCCGAGTGGCCATAGATCCGATCGAGAATATGCGCCGTTTCCCGTTCTCCCCGGACACCTTGCTGAAGTGCATAAATTTCGGTCTCGATTGCCGTCCGCTGTTCGGCGGTGATGGGCTCCGTCAAAAGTGCTTCCAGAGCACCTATGTCGTCCGCGCGCCCCTCACTGGCCTTGAGGATCATTCACCCCTCCCTGCGCTTCGGTGGCGGCTTCAACGTGGTTTTGCGGTTCTGCAGCGGGCTGCTGCGGCAGGCGCGCCTGCGCTTCGATGATCAGCTTGCGGAACGCATCGAGCACTGCGATCGAGGTGATCTTGCCGATGTCAGTGGATCCGTAGGTGCCGCCAAGAGCGCCGACACCGAGACCCAACAGCAGTCCTCCCCCGACTACTCCGACGTCCTTCTTGCGCGCAGAACCGGTCGCGACGGCCTCCTGAAGGCCGGTATCGACATCGATGAGCGAGAGGAGCACCTGACTTTCGAGAGTCTTTGTCTTGAGGCCTACGGCGCTTCCAAAAGCGCCCCCAAGACCACCACCGCTCTCGCGACTTTTCGCATCCGAATAGAGCACCTGCGCGCTGATGAGATAGTCAGCTTTGACCATCGCTGACGAGGTCGGGGCTCCGTTCAGTGATCGTTCGCGCTCGAGCGCGCCCATTGCAGCGCCGCGATCGGCCACGCGAAAGCAGTTGGATCGGGCGGCCATGAGCTTGATGAGCGGCAGAGGATCTACCCTCGCCGTCGTGCCGCCTTGCTGGGCCTCGGCCATCCGCAGCAAGGCCGCCATGCCGGGCGAGAGCTCGCCGGCGAGGCCGTCGGTCGGGCTTGGAGCCTTCTCTTCTACTAGGGCCACCACCCCGAGGGGCTGCGCACAACGGGGCAGTTCGGTGTTCTCATCGACACCTGTGCCGCCCTTGCCTGCTGTCTGCGCAAACGCGGGACTGCTGAGGTATGTCAGCGAGGCAAGCGCCGCAGCGGCAATTGATGCTTTACGCATGGCGCGCGCCTTCCTTTCCTTTGTTGCGGTGCGCGTCTTCGTCACATTCCTTACATGCCTCACACGGCGCACAATCGGTGCAGTCGTCGCAGTCTGCCATCGTGCCCGCCTCCTTGCGGGCAAGGTAGCGCGCCTGCTTGTCGGCTGCGCGTGCCGCGGCGTCCGCACCTGCGGTGGCTTGTGCATAGCTCGCCATGCTTGCTGCCACATCGGTGGCTGGTGCAGCTTGTGCCGCTGCGGGGACGCCGATTGCGGCGGCCACGACCGGCAGGCCGATGATCAGATGTCTGTGTGTCATTGTGCTTCCCTTCCCGTGTTACCTGATACCAGTTACCAGTCACCATCCCGTCCTGCGGCCGTCGCGCAGATCGGTCTGCGCACGGCTGTCGCCGAGCGAGGATCGGCGCACCTCGAGCCGGACGCCCTTGCCGCTGGCGCTTGTGCGGATATCGCGCAGGTCGATATCGTTGCGTTTGGCCCAGCGCTCGGCGGCCGCATCGTCGGCGAAATCGCCCATGTCTTCGAAATTCCAGTTGCTCATCGTATCGTCCTTTCTTCAACAGGTTATGGCGCGCGTGCCGGGCTTCTGTGGGTTCATTCGAATGTCTGGAATTCGATCTCTGCGCGCAGGCTGTGCTCCAGCGCGTCTTCGATGAGATTGAGCGTTGTCGGGTTCGCGAGGGCGACGACGATGTCTTCATAGGTTGCATCGTTGCCGTGAACGTCTCGTCCTAGAACCATGATCGACCGGCGGTAGGCGCTCATCGGATGGTCGTTGATGGTCGAGCAGCAGATCGTCCACCAGTTGGGCATGATCCCTAAGGAGTACATTGCTTCTTCGAAGTGCTGTTCGGCTGTCAGGATTGCATATTCGCGGCCGCCGGACCGCAGGTCCAGGTAATCGTGAACGGGTCGCAGCAGATCGATTTGGAATACGTGAAACCAGCACGTGTCTGCGTAGTTGGGGTTGCCAAGCTCCCTCAGTGGTAGGGCGTCTGGTTTGTGGTAATAATCCTGGAAACCGCCAGGTCCTCTGATCCACAGAAAGTCATTATTGAAATCGCTCGCGATGCGCGCAGCCGCCTCTTCGTCCGTCAGCTGGTGCCAGGAAACCGACACAAGGCAGTTGGAATAGTCTTTGTAGGAGCGCCGCGGTTGTACGGTGTGCGCGGTGTCGGGCCGTGGAAGCCTCGCGTCGAGAGAGCTCTTCGGCCGCGTGAACATGGACATCAAACTCATGGCGATTTCCTCGGTAATATGTTCCGGCTCTGCCCTTCTGGGCTGGTACTGGCGGCTGATGCAGCATCCCCGACGTTTCGATGGTACTTTGGTCGCTGGGTACGAAAGTCGCGCGGCAGCTCGAGATCGCGGCCCATCATCATCCGATTACGATCGACGTTATACAGCATTCTCAGGGGCTTGAGAATCGCAATCGGTGGTTTACCGGTTCTACTAGTCACTCAAACCTCCCCTTCTCGATCTCTTCTCGGAGAGACTCCTCCATGAGATCCTCCAGCTGTGCGAACACATTGGGATTGAAGAGCGTGCGGCAGGTCGATCTGGCTCCGGTGTCGTTTCCAGCTTGGTCTTGATTGAGAATGATGATGGTGCGCCGATATGCGCTCATTGGATGATCGTTCGCCGTGGTGCAGGTGATCGTCGAGTTGAAGGGCGGGATGCCGAGTTTCGTCATGGAGTCCTGCAGATTACACTCCGCGTCGAGGGCGTGGTATCTTATGCCGAGTGGCAGCAAGAGATCGAGATAGCCGCTCGTGGGATTGAGGAAGTCAATCCGAAGGGTGGCACAGGTTCCAGATACGCTGTCGGGGCGGCCGTCGCCGAAGAGCCTCTCCAGGCTCAACGAGTCCGTTTCTTCGAAAAGCTCCCAATCATCCTCGGGCCCTGTGATGAACAAAAAATCCGAACAGATGTCTCTGCTGATAAGCGCGCGGGCTTCTTCCGCGTCCAGCAAACCGGTCGATAGGGCGACGAGCCTGTCGGTGTAATTCCTGTAAATCGTCATGAGAGCGCCTCCGTGAGTGCTTGTCGGACCGTGTCGAAGGTATGACGGATCGGACCAAGGCGGATCGTGAGGTAACCTGCCCTCGCGGTCATGCGGTCGCGCTGCCTGTCGGCTGACCGGTCATGTGTGCGGTCGTCGAGCTCAACTATGGCGATGATTTCCCCACTGACCCTGTCCTCAAGGACGAAATCGACCCGTTTCGATGAGAACCGATTCCGCACGCTGGTCGAGCGCGAGCGGTCGAGCCCCCTCGCCGGCCGGAGGATTGCTCCCATTGAAACCTGGGCATGCACCCGGGCATGGGGCACTGCGCGCTCGATCATTGCGCAGACGATGCGCTCCCTCTTCGTCATTAACGGCGCCGCCCGGACCGGTAAGGAGCCGATGCCTCGGGTGGTGGTGGCCAGAATGACCAGAAAGACCGCGAGTGCAGCCAGTGCGAGGAGGCCGATTTCTGTCATAGGGGCTCCGGCCCCATCAGCATCTGTCGTGTCTTGAGATTCCCATCGATCCGACGGTGCAGATCGATCCCGTTGCCGCGCGAGTGCCCGAACTCCATCAGCTCGGCGACGGTCTCGTATTGTGTGTTCGGACCGAAGAACCTGGCGTTGCCGTGCCATTTCTGGCCTTCGATCACGCGCATGCGCCAAATGCCGACCGGGGCCGGGATCGTCACTTCGCTATTGGCCGCGACGAACACCGAAAGTGCATGGCGGTTCGTTTCCGGGTGAACGAGCTGCACGACGGCATTTGAGGCGCTGGTCACCACTTTCAGCCGGCTGCTCACCCTGCTCATAGGCAGATCGTTCGCCACGCTCACGCTGCCCGTCTCAGGGAAGGGAAGCCCAGGCTCTGTGTCGGGCAACCACCCTCCCCGCCGCAGATCACCAAACATCGGAACGGCGGCGGAGACGAGGCAGAGGGCGGGTATCGCCACCTTCGCAAAGCGCAGCACCTGGCTTCTGTCGGCTCTGTTTATCCGGTGCCTGTTCCGCTTTCCGTGCTGTCCTCGCGGATGATTTGGTTTGCGGGCATAGGCGTCGGCAATCTGGTCGTACTGGTCGAAGCTCGTGTCTTTGCCGACCCAGCTGGCGCTGCCCGGCAAGGTGTCGCCGGTCCCCGCTCTTTCGCGCCGCGCTTTGTTGTCGTTCCAGGTCGGTTCGTCTGGCCGGCGTCGGGCCTTTTCAGCGTTCGCTTCGGCAGCCTTGCACTCAGCCTTGTTGAAGCTCCATCTTGAGGGAGGCTTCTTGCCTTGCCGCTCCCAGTACCGGGCCTTCATATAGTCACGATCGTCGATGCCCATCAGACCCGCTCCACCGCCGGCGCGGAGAAGGCATGTTCGACAGGGCCCGCCCTCCTCGCGGCTTTATCCCGTTCCACGCCCCACATCATGCCTGCCAGTAGCGTGATGCCCATGGCGATCATCATCGAGAGCCCGACATCGGCAAGCGGAACATCGACTGCCGTTCCGGGGCTCTCCCGCATCGCCTGCGCTTCGCAGCGCGTCACGCCGAGCGCTCCGACATTGCACCAGTGGACATGATCCCCGTGAATGAGGTGATCGTAATTGACGGAAGGCCGCATGGTCAGATCTCCAGGCTGATGTCTTTTTCGGGGAAGGGCTTGTCTGGCACGCGCGGTTCGACCGCGACGCGAAGCTTGCTGAGGTCCATGCTGTCGGACTTGGCGAGGTCGGCAGGCACTTCGGGATTGAACGTCTTGTCGGTTTTGCCCGGCCCCGCCCCACTGTCCCTTGGTGCATCGATCTCGAGGCGGCCGACCGTCTCGAGCGCGCTGGTCTTGTTGCCCTCGTTGCGCTCGATTGCGCTGATCAGGCGGTCCTTGTTGTCAGTGTGGAGCGTCAGATCGTCGCGTACCCGGGTGACGGTGACGTTGAACAAGCGCTGGTTGGAGAGGTTTGCCTCCGAGCCGCTCATCACTGCGATGGCCTTGTCGGTGGTCACGCCCTGCGCCATGTGCATGTTAAGCGCATAGGCAAGGCCCAGGCGCTCCAGCATGGGATCGCCCTGCTTCAGATGCAGCGTCTGGTCATCGGCAGTCTTCACGCTGATGCCGGTGCTGCTGAGCCCGGTGACCTGCGCCAGCGAGGCATTGTAAAGCCCACGCTCCTTGTCGTTCTGGGTCCAGCGGATCTGGTCGTTCTCGTGCAGCTTCACGTCCGTGCGCTGGGTCAGACCGAGCGCGTCGCGCTTGTCGTTGGGATCGATCTTCTGGGGGTCAAATCGGACTGAGCGGTTTCCCGCCTTCAGTTCAACGCGGCCCTTGGCGTCGACGCCAAGCACCTCATAGTTCCCCCGCCGCAGCCCGATTTCCGAGACCGCCCTTGCGACCTCGAGCGTTTGGCCCGCCTTGTAGGTCTGAGGGTAGCGCAACTCCTCGCGAGTGGTATTGACCCGCTCGAGCACACTGAGCATCACACTTTCCTTGCCAAGGGTTCCGTCGGCACGCAGGCCGTCCTGGATGCGCTGATTGAGTTCGGCGCGGGCGTCGCGGCCGGAGGCGAACACCATCGTCCGGTCGCGCTCATCCTTGGCAAGCCCCAGCCATTGGTCAGCGGCAGATTTGATGTGATCGGGGCTGGCCTTGAGCTTGTCACCCAGCACTTCCAACGCCCCGCGAACCTCGCCGCGGTTTGCGAGCGCTGCGATCGTGCGTAGCTGGTCGGTGCGCTGGCGCAGGTTCTCGTCCATTCGCACCATGGCGATCCCATCGGCTTGCGCCATAGCGAAGGCCTTGCCGGCGTCGATTGATGAGAGCTGCTGGCGGTCGCCGATCATGATCAGCTTTTCGACGCCAAGGGCATTGGCGATGCTGACCAGATGCTTCATCGGTTCGCTGCCGACCATCGAGGCCTCATCGAGCACCAGCACCGTGCCCTTCAGCGCCGCTCGCGCCACGTCGTAACGCTCGCCCTGCCCTGCGAGCGCTGCCTTGGCATAGGCATTCACGAAGGATGACACCGTCTGTGCTTCGATGCCTGCGCCGTCCCTGAGGTCACCGACCATCTTGTTCTGGAAGGCGAGCCCGAGAACCTTATGGCCTTCCTGCTCGGCAACCCGCGCGAGAGCCGCGATCATGGTCGACTTGCCCGCGCCCGCAACCCCTTGCACGGCGACGATGCGGTCGCTGGACGAGAGGCCGAGCACGGCAGCGGCCATCTGTCCCGTGTTGAGCTGCTTGTCGCCGGAGACGGCATTGATCCGCTCGACGGCGGCGTCGGGTGCGACGATTGGAGTTGCAGCACCCCTGCCCTTGTCGATCTGGGCGAGGATCAGGGATTCGGTGGCGAGGGCCTGCGGCGTGGTGACATGGGTGAGCGCGCCGTCGATCCGGGTCGATTGGCCGGGGATGAGTTTTCCGCCCTCCAGCAGCTGGTCGATACGTGCGTCCGCTTTCTCGGCCGTCACTCCCTTGAGACCAAGATCGAGCGCTGTCTTGGTGATCTGAGCGGCCGGGAAGGCGGCTTCGCGCTGCTCGAGGATACGGATGGCCGATGCGACTGCCGCCTGAGTTCGCAACGCGTCAGGAGACAGCCTGAGACGCTCGAGCCCTTGTGAGACGAGTGGGTCCTGGGGCCGGAACACTTCACCGATGGCGCTGGCGATGCTCGATAGAGTTTCGCGGATGCGCTCGGCGGTCGTGGGCAGGTGATCAGTGCCTTTCTCACCGGCGCGCGCCTTTGCATCCTCGATGACCTGTTTGCCGTCGAACCCCATGGCTTCGGCGCGCTCGCGCCAGTCGGCAGCAAGCTTCTCGCGGTCGTCCACATTGAGTTTCGGGTCGCGGCTGTTCTTCGTGATGCTGCGCAGGCTTTCGGTCGACGTGAGGCCGAGCTTTTCGCTGCGGGCGAGGATCTCGGCGCGGCGCTTGCTGAATTCGTCGATTGCTTCTTTGGGGACGCCGTTGATCTCGAACTGCCCGTGCTTGCCGGTCAGCCGGGTCTCGTAGCCGAGCTCAGCCAGCTTCTCACGGAAATTGGCGTGGTAGGCCGCGCCAATAACCGAGTTGTTCTTCCACAGCTGGCCATTGTGCAGCGCCTGCCAGGCGCCGTTCGCCATGCGGGTAAGATTGGCGATGACCACATGGATATGAGCTTGCGGATCCAGCGCGCGGCTCGTGTCGTGTGCGAACATGGCATAGACCAGATTTCCGGTTCGCACCGGTTCGCCGGACTTGGTGCGCTCGTAGGTCCGCCCTTCGGCGAACTTCCCCTCGACCCAGCTCATCGTCTCGCGCACTGCATTCCAGTGCGCTGTGAGGATGCGCTCATCGCCCGACACGAGCGCAAGGATGCTGGCCGATTTGGGCATCGAGAAGGTGAGGTCGATCCCCGATTGCCGGTTCTGCACCTGGCCGATCTTGTCGCCATTGGGCAGCTCGCCATTGAGGATCTTCTCAAAGGCATCCTTGGTGACTTCGCCTGAGAGTCCGAGCAGCTCGGCGCCCTTGCCTTCCCAACCGGTTCTTTCGGTGTTTGCTGCCCCACCGAGACCTGTGTCGCCGCCCTTGCCAGCTCCGCCCTCGCCTGACCCGCCACCGGGGCCGCTGCCATCGGGGCTGCCTGCGCCTCCGCTGCCGCCGTCACCGACATAATAGTCGGCCGGGTGCTTGTCGTCCTTGGCGAAGTATTCCGCTGCGCCTGAGGCCGACTTGACCGATGCGACCGAGAGCATGATCAGTCTCCCAATCCGAAGTCATCATCGATCTGGGGCGCGTCTCTCGAAGCGTCGTGGCCGTGATCTTTCCCCTGCTCTGGGTTTCCGGAGCCCGCCCCTTCCCGCGTCTCACGCAGGATCTGTTCATCGGGCCGATCCCGGTTCTGTTTGCCGAGCGTCTTCTCGGTCAGAGCCTCCTTGGCCCGTTCGCGATTGATTTCAGTCTGATCGGCAGTGATGGCTGTAAGCCGCTTCATGGCGGAGAGACCCACCGCGCGCAGCTGCTCGTCGCTGGTATCACCCGCCTTCACGGGGCCTTCAGTCGGGTTGTCGTTCCCCGGCACGATGGCCTTGGTAACCTCGCTTTGCACGATCATCGCATCGGCAGCCTTTTCCGCTTCCGACCGCTCATCGCCCTTCTCAGCCTTTGCCAGCGTCTCAGTGGTCTCCTTCTCGACCTCCTCCACGTCAACGCGGCCGGTCGGCGGCAAGGATTCAGGCCCACCCTCGCCCCCCCCTTCCGCGCCTTCCGGCCGACTTGTCGGCCGTCTGGGTTCTGGCGGTTTGTAGGGCGATGGTTCCATGCTGGTCACCCTCAGGAAGCCTTGAGCGACCTCAGGGTAGTCTTTCCATTGAAGCTTGATCCGCGCTGCTGGGAACCCATCGGGAAATTTGATGAAGCCATGCATCGAGGGCAGGTTGGTGATGTCGTCAGGGATGACGAGCGGCTCGATCGCCTTGCGCGGGGTCAGCGTCGATGCGTCACGGGTGTTGTTGTACCCATAGCTGTAGGCTTCATCCATCTGCCGGACCTCACGGTTGCCGATGAACTCCGCACAGCGTTCGGCTGACTGGTAGTCGGCCGTGGCCAGGATCAGTTTGGTCCGGGCGAGGCCCGCAAGATTGGTTGCCCCTTTCTCTCCATAAGTCTCTTCCAGCTTGGCAAAGGAATGGATGCCGAGAACGAACGCCCCGCCATAATTGCGTGCGGTCTGAAGACCGTTCCCGATTGCTGGAAGGGCATGCAGTGCATTGACCTCGTCAAACAGGAACCAGGTGCGAAGGTCGCGCGTGCGCGGGAGCGTCATCTGGGCGGTGACCGCCATGTCGGTCCACAGCGTCAGTAGCATCCGGGTGAAGTTCATGTCCGAATAGCTCGACGTGATGAATAGGATCGAGCCGGGCTTGGATGCATTGATCCATGCTTTGATCGAGAAGCTTTCAGGCTTGTCGGGCGATGGATCCGGGATGTAGCGAATGGCGTTGGCGTTGGTGTTGAAGACCGACCTGATCGACTCCGCCATGCGAGCCGCAGTTTCTGCCGTCAAAGGAGCCGCGACCGTGTCCTTGAGCTTCGCATGGATCTGCTTCAGGTTGGCCGTCATCAGATGATGGGCGATGGCGGCGTTCGACATCTCGCCGTCAGCTTTGAGCTTCATGCAGATTTCAACGAACAGCGTGCGTGCCGCGTTCTGCCAGAATGGCTCCTTCTCATCCGGGTGCGACGGGATCAGAGCGGTCGCGGCAGTCAGGAAGTCGGCATAGAGTTCGCAGTCATTGAAGATGGTCCAGGGCACGCAGCGCTGGTCCATCGGGTTGAGGATTGTGTCGGTCTCCGGGTTGTAGAAGGCTTCAACGAAAGCCCCTGTCAGATCGAAGATCACCGCGTTGTGGCCGCGCTCGCGCAGCTGCTTGACCAGCGAGCGCAGTTGAGTGGTTTTGCCCGCCCCGGTCGTGCCGATCAGCATGGTGTGGCTTTGCTCAAGCCGCCATGGGTAGGGAATGCCGGCGATCACGTAAGGTTGATGGATGCCGTGCGCGCGCTTCTCCTCGCGGCTGAGGGCTATCGCCTCATGCGGCTCGATTGGAGGATCGAGGCGCGAACATTCGTACGCAAAGCGGTTTCCATTGTGGGCTTTCACCTCGTGGCTGAGTACCTCGCGTTCGACCAGCATGGCGCCGCGCTCGTGCCGTTCTTCCAGGATCGATTTGCCGCGTTTGCGGGAGACCTCGATAAACAAGATGCTGAGAGGAGCTGCGATAAACACTGCCATAAAGGCTGAGCCAAGGAGGCAGCGAAGCGCCTTGGCAGAGGCAGAGGCTACGTATGGGTCATAGGGCACTGCGCCCATCAGTGTCGGCCGGATCATTCCGTTGGGAAGAGTGAGATGAATGACCTTGCTCGGGTCAAGCAGCATCATTGACCACAGCCCCGAATACATGCGCATGATAACGAGGTGAATCTCAGGCGTGCTGAGTGACAGGCTGACCGTTATCGTGAGAGCCAGGGTGAAGACCAGAAACCAGATTAGCAGCGGGATTTTGATCCCGGCAAACCACATCCAGAACTCGTGCGTCACGAGCTGCGATCCACGAGTGAAATTGCCCGCGTTTCGGGTCACATTCCCGCGCGCGGAGTGGTGCTGGATCGTAGCACCTTTGCCGCTGAACCGGATGTCATTGCGGCGCATGGAATTCCTCCATCCGCTCGTGGGCAATCTGCTCCAGTCCGGGCGCCAGATCGCCGTGCTCGCGATGGACGATCAGATCGACCGCAGCCTGTGTGTATTCCAGAAGAAGAATGAGGCGCCGAACATCAAGAGAGTGACCGGCAAGCGCAAGAGGTACGCCAAGCCGAAGGGCGCTTCGAGCCGCTTCTGATCGGGAGCAGCCGTTCTTTGCAGCGATCTCATCGAGGCGGGAAAGGTCTTCAGCGGAGACCTGAAAGCCGATGAAAGGTGGTTTCGATTTCTGCATTACACATCCACTGAACAGTGGATGGTGGGGGTTCCGAGGGAATCATCATATCGGTTGTCGGGTCGAGATGATAGTGTAAATTCGATATGCCCGAATATATGCATTTAGGTCTATAAATCAGTGGGTTAATGGATTAATTGAGGGATATATTGGGGTATATCGGTATATTGACGTATATGTTGCTGAACTTGCACGATTTTCAGCACGCGGGCTCCGCATTCGGTGTGCATCTCCTAAGGGACTGTGACAGGGCCTTTGTGGCGTCCAGGTACCGATTCCTGTTGTGAGTTTGGAAATCCAGTGGGGGTGCCGCTGCGCGGTATTGAGACACGCAGTTCAATCGGACAGGCGCAGCAAATGCATCCCCCAAAAGCGCCAAGCCTTGGCGCAGGCGCTTTCATCACCGATCGCTCCCCAGCGATCGGGCTCGCCTAATATTGAGATATGGTACCTTGATCGTTCCACCCTATCGGGCGATAGTCGTAAGTGTGAGGCGGAACAGGAGTGAAACATGGCCAGCAAGTTGGAGAAGGAAAGAGCGGCGATCCGGGAAGAGGAGTTCAGGCTTGCGGAGCGCAAAAAGAAGCTCGCGGAACGCGAGGCTGAAGAGCGTGCGGCAGCTATCGGTAAGAGCGTTCTTGGGAAGCTCGATCAGGCGCGTCTCGATGCTCTTCTGGGTCGCATGAAATCGCTTGGCATTGAAGAGGTCGAGAAGCGGCTCTCGGCGTAAACCATACCCCTGATTGGCTGCCGTGGGCTTTTTGCCGTGAAGGCAAATGAAGAGAGGCGCTGACAGCGTCAGCGCCTCTCCCATCCGGCCCGATGGAGGCTAGTACCAGACCAGATGTTGGCTGTCTTCTGACCCCGTCCTGATCATTTGATCAAGCTGCTCGACATAGGTTGCGAGCCCTGAATGGGCGAGGTGTCTTCGAGTTGGTTGGTCGGCGATTATGGTGTCCAGCTCGTCAAGCTAGATTTGTCCGAACGCCTCGCAATCCTTGCCGAGCGCGTCGAGCAGATGGTGAGCGTTGGCGTTGCTCAGATTCATTGACCATGCACCGTCGGGTGTCGAAGAAACCACCATCTTGATGCTTTCAGATTCAGCGTCTCGCCAGAAGCGCACTGTCAGGCCGAGGAATTGGGCTTCTTCGATGACCGCAATAGCTGCTTCCTGATTGCCGAACAGTCTTGCAAGAGTCGCCAAGCTCCATGGACAAACTCGTGCCTCGAACCCGTGGTCGAGGTATCGGAATGCCTCATCATCGAATACGCCGACTATGAACCCGTAGGTCTTGGCGAATGCACGGAACGTGGCGAGTTGCTCGATCGTTACGACAGCAGGTTCCACTGTTGGGGTAGTCTTGCTTCGCAGCTGGAAGGTGATGGTCATCGGCTTGCACTCCTTGATGGAACGCTCAGCCCTTCCCCCTTCCCTCTTGTGCGGTCGCATGGCGACCGCAGACGCGAGCGACGATGATGAAAGTGATGGCCCTGCCGGGTCGCTGTGCAGGGCCATCAAGGTTGGTCTCCGACGAGACCTGGGTTTGTTGCAGCAGCTATTGGGTAGACTGCTGCTCAAGGTGGTTACCTAGCAAGAGGCATGTCTACAAGCGCCCGCGCGCCGACGGTTGCCGCGAGCCCGGCCGACCACGGCCGGTTCGACCTCTGATCACGCGCTGCAGCAGGCGCGGCGGCGATGCCAGCGAGGCACGCATGTGCCGATGCGCTGGCGAGCGGCGCCGCGCCGGGATCGGGCGTCCGGCAGACCGAGCGAAGCCGATGCGGACGCAGGTCCGCAGGGCCAGCAAGGGACTGCCGATGCCCGCACGCCAAGGGTCGCCATGGGCCCGGCCGACCACGGCCGGTTCGAACTCTGATCACGCGCTGCGGCAGGCGCGGCGGCGATGCCAGCAAGGCACGCATGTGCCGATGCGCTGGCGAGCGGCGCCGCGCCGGGATCGGGCGCACGGCAGACCGCGCGAAGCCGATGCGGACGCAGGTCCGCAAGGCCAGCAAGGGACTGCCGGTGCCCGCGCGCCGACGGTCGCCCCAGCCCGGGCCGACGACGGCCCGTCGAGGTGTCGATCACGCGCTGCAGCAGGCGCGGCGGCTATGCCAGCGAGGCACGTATGTGCCGATGCGCTTGCGAGCTGCGCCGCGCCGGGATGTCTGTCGATTTGCGAGCAAAAAAGGGGGCCGAAGCCCCCCTTGTCATTTGACAATCGCGGCGACGTATCCACCGATTGTGCCTGCAATGACACTGAACCCTATGGCGAAAGACAGCATCCATTTGATGGCGCTGACATGGGTTTGAAGGCTTTCGCGAAGACCCTTGATTTCTCCGACGAGGGTAGCATTTGCTTCTGTGACTTTCATGGCGACGTGGCTCTCGAGCTCTTCAACGACCTTTTCGGCACTCTCGCCGGGCACTTTAACAGACCGAAGCGCTTTGAACAATTCTACTTGCATGCCCATATGAACCTCCTGTGCTTGATGGGAGTTCCCGAGGGACGGTGCCTGCCAGCGGGTCAGGGACGTTCCTTCAGGAACGCCGCGCAAGCGGGCGCCGGGGGAGCCGATTTGCGCAGCAAATTGGGGGGACCGCCGATCCTTGACGCGCGCCAGCGGGCAACCGTCAGACTGGGACGACACGAGGCACCCCTCCCCGCCCTAGCGTTCCTCCCCCCTCCCCCTTTCCTCCTCGATCTTCAGATCGAGCATCCCCGACGGGCGACGGGGGTTCAATGCCCCCTGAGCCCGTGTCAGCGCGACATTAAAGGGAGGGAGGCTCCGGCGAATGCCGGAGCCTCCCATGGTGCTCAGTGAGCCTTGCGCGCGTCGCTGGCGAGCTGGTCAGGCCGCTGGTCTTCGATGCGGAGAACGTGGAGCGGCACTCCGGCGTCACGAAGCTTCTGGGCGAAGTTGGCCTGAATGCCTGAGCCCTGGCAGACGATCGCCTCAACTGGCTTCAGAGCGACGATCCGGTCGTTGCGGACGAACCCTGCGCTCCGGCCCTTGCTCGTGTCGAGCTTGAACTCGACCAGTTTGATGCCGCGCGATGCCGCCCAGCAGCGCGCGATGGTGTCGCAGCCCTTGTTCTGAGCGGTGGTGACGAGGATCATGTTCGGGATGCGCTTGGCGATGTTGTCCAGTCGGGCCCAGATGATTGCGTCATCGTGCCATTGTGCTCCGCCCGAGAATGCGACGACCGGGCCTTCAGGGGCGTATTGCTCGCGGCGGCGCTGTGCGCGTCCGGCGAGATAATCGCGCGCATCGACCACCGAGGCGGTGAGCTTGCTCGAGACCTTGCTGCCCCTGACTGTCGAGAACGGCCGGCCGGTTTCGACGCGGTAGACTTCGGCGGCGTGATCGCGCATGCATTCGAGCGCTGCACGGATGCCCTCGAGCGTCTGGCAGAGCTGCTGCGTTTCCTCCAGCTCGGTCGCGTAGATCTCCGAAGGGTCGAAGTTGCGGGCGAGCTCTCCGAGCTTCTTGGCGGCGTCGTCCTCGCGGCCTTCGATGCGCTTGGCCACCATGTGGAAGCTGTTGCAGAAGCCCCAGGCGAGATCGGCGGCGCATTCTTGCATCCTCGTATCGCGCAGGACATCGAACATCGTCTTCATCATGAGCTCGACAGCGGCGGCCGACATTTCCGGATCGGGCATGTCGGCATGCTCGGGTTCGGCGACGATGCTGAGCTTGGCCATCTCGCTCGTTTCGATGAACGCGGCGCTGTATTCGCCATTGTTGGCGTGGCCGAACTCATTGGCGATGTCGGCTTCGATTTGTGAAGCGCGCATCTCGGCAGCGAGGATCGCGAGGTCGGAAAGGTTCGAAATCTTGGTCATAAAAGCCTCCAATTGATTGAAATCGTTCCCACCATGGGAACCCGAAAAACCAATCGGGCCGGACGAACCGTGTCAGGGACGGCGCTTGCGCCGCCGCGCAGCGGGCGCGGGGGAGCCGATTTTCTGCGGGGTGGCTGGCGCGCAGCGACACAGCTTCCCCGTTGAAAATTGGGGGGGACCGCGATCCTTGACCAAGGGGCGGCCGCCGATAGGTTTCGGCAGGTGTTCCTGTGTGTGTGGAAGAGACGTTCCCGCCCCGGAGCACGAGAGACGGGAGGCAGACGGGCCAGCCTGCTGGCCCGCCCTCCCGGCCCGGCGAACGGGTGAACAGCGGGAACACGCCCAATCTTGAAAGCCGTTTAGCGTGGCTGGTCGGCAGACGACGGGCTGTCAGGGATGATGCCGCGTAGCTGGCATCACCGCCCCGCGGGCGGCGAAGGCAAGCGCAGCGAGAGCCTGAGCCGATCCTTGACCGGCCAGAGGATGCCGAATGCCGCGCTTGCGCGCGTCAGCGCGAACTACGGCTGTAAAGCTCCGACCGCGAACGCCTTCCTGACAAGGAAAGGCGCGTTCGCGGGTAAGGGGCGCTGCCCTGCCCGGATGGGCGGCAGCGCCGGGTTCCGGCAGAACATGTCCCGCGCTCAACGAATGAACCCATTGTCGGACACCGCATTGGCGTTATGTTCGAGTGATGGCCGTCTGGCAGTTCGTCATCAACCTCATCCCTGCCTCTGCGGCGCATATCGCAGGGGTCAACGCTGCACGGATGAGCCGCGCGCAGCTCGATGACATTGTTCTGGCCCTCCCCATCGCACAGGCGGATGTGCTGTTCGCGAAACTCGACATGTTGCTGCCCGAGAAGCCGCGATCCTACACCGGTCTCCGGGTATGGGGTGACGAACCTGCGGACGACATCCAGGTGAGCTTCGATGAGCAATACATCGAAGAAATCCAGGTCCGCTTCGATGTGGCAGATATCTCTCTGCCATTGATCGGCGGGGTCTGCGACCTCGCGCGCCATTTCGACTGCGTCTTTGCAACGCCGGAGGGTGCGATCATTCAGCCAAGCAGGGAAGCTGTCGTCAGGACGGTTCTCCAGTCTGACGCCGCGCATTTCGTGCAAGACCCTCAGGGCTTTATCGAAAGGGCGGTCCGTCTGGATCGGGAGGACCGATAGGGCCCTTTGACAGTGCCCGACCACATTCCATAAGGAGCAGGAGGCGTACTTAAGCGGACCGGCAGCTTCGTGCATTTTGCCGCCGGAAGCGGAACTTCAGCAAGCGACCCCGGAGTCGCCATTTGCAACTCTGTCAGCGGGGCTTGATCCGCGCTAAAGATAGCTGTCCTGATGCGCCGTACTTCAGATGTTTCAGTTGATCCTTGCGCGCAGCATGACTGCGAACTGGCCCCCGGGCGATCCGGCGGGCAGGGTGCCTTTGGGGTTGATGCACACGTGGCGCACCTGCGGGTCATTGCCCGCGGCAGGCGTATAGGTGCAGTCGGCCAGCGATGCGGGCGCAGCCGCACTGTTGGAAAAGCGCAGGTCCGTGCCGGGCGTGAAGGTCAGGGCCGGCGAGCGGCCTGTTACTGGGCCTGGCGGCATCTGCTGCCACTGTTCGGGGCCATGCCTGATGCGGGGCGCGTGGTGCGCGATGGGAATGTCATCGCTGGAGGCGGTGTAACGGCAGGCATCGATTTCGCGCTCGCGGTGCTGGCCGAACTGGGTGGCGATAATCTGGCCGAATCGCTGCAACTCGGTCTGGAGTATGCGCATGCGCCGCCTTTTGACGCAGGCACGCCCGAGACCGCGCCGCCCGCAATTCTTGCCGCCTCCAATCAGCGAGTGGCAGCCATCATGCCGATCCGAGAACACGAGGCGCGCCAAGACGCCGCCTTGACGACGCACGGACGATGAGACCTCCGACCGCCGCCTTGCTCAGTTCGCAGTCGCTGCGATGAATTGAAGCACAGTTTCCGCCACGGTGTCGGCGTGTTCAATATGCAGAAAGTGGCCTGCATCCGGAACAGTGCGATGACGTCCCCGGGTTTCCTGCGCAAGCCGCACCTGGGAGGCAATCCAGTTCCGGCGCATCTGCTCGGCCTCGAACCCCGGCGGAAAATCCGCCACCGCGTTGGTGCTCAGCACCATGGTCGGCACATCCGGGTAGGGCGGCAGGGAAGCGACATGATCCAGCCATTGGGGGACCCGGTGAACCTCGTCGCGGAAGGTGCGGAACGCGCTCGTCCGCATTCCAAGCGATTTGGCCGCAAGGCGCTCGTCAGCGGTGGGATGTCGGTCGGCTATCAACGTCACGGGTACGCCGAGCAGGCGGGTCATCCCGATGCGCGACAGCCAGACCGAACTGCCTGCGAGCCGTTCGATATTGCGATTGTACCGCTGTTCGTCCTCGGTCGCCATCGATGTCATCAGACCGGTCTCGAGCGAATCGACGAGAACCACGGCGGACAGCTCCTCTGGGTGGAGCCGCGCGAAGGCCTGTGCATGCAGGCCGCCTAGGGAATGGCCGACCAAAATCCATTGTGGCCTGTGCCCGGCGGCGAGGAGTGCGCGGCGGAGATCCTCGATATTGTCCTTTATCTCTTGCGGTGCGGCAGGCTCGTCCGACCAGCCATAGCCGGCCCGGTCATAGCTGCACACGGTTGTCCGCTTGGCGAGAAGCGGTTGCACATGGCTCCAGTCCTGCGACCAGCCCGTCAGCCCGGCTTCGAGGACGACGACAGGGCTGCCTTCGCCGGTGCAATTGAGGTGCAGCCTGTGACTGCCAATGTCGATCATCTCGCCGGGCGCAGGAAAGCGCTCTCGTACGGTCTGATCGAACCGCTGCTGGGTCACGCAGCCGGCCAAGGCAAGCGCTATGCCCGCAACGCCGAGAACGGCCGCGCCTTTCAACCACCGCATCCGCTTTTTCTGCGCCATCTTCATGCACCTTTGGATTCGAATTCTGTAGAGCCCGATGCAAACCAGGCAAGGAGCCCGGTAGGCCCAAGGACAATCCATTGCGGGTTTTGCGCAAGGCCACCCGTGCCGGATTGCCACAGATCGACCGCAACGAAGATCGCTGCCGCCACGATCCACAGCCCGGCAAAGTGCCGGGCCGCGTCGCCGCCTTTACAGAATATCGGTGCCGACCACAGCAGGAAGGCGGAGACAATATGCCAGCTGGCGTGGATTGCGCCTTCTGCCACAGGATCGAGCCCGGCGTTCAGCATCGGCACCAATGAATCCATGCCGCCAGCCACAACATGCACGCCCGCTGTAATCAGTGCGAGCAAGGCGGCACCTGCGCGCAACAAGTTTCGTGCTGCCATTTCGCCCTTCCGCCACCGCCAAGAACATTCGATAGCGTATGGAATCCCATGCGCCCCTTGAAATGTCAATACGCTTGCGTATGGTGCCGTAATGGGCATCGCAAAGTCCCTCGACCCGACCGACTGGATCAAGGCCGCCTTCCGGGCGTTGACCGCCGGTGGTACGCAGGCTGTCCGCGTCGAGAAGCTTGCACGTGATCTCGGTGTAACCAAGGGCTCGTTCTACTGGCATTTCGATGACCTGCCGGCCTTGCAGAGCGCCATGCTTGCGCACTGGCAAAGCGTGTCGACCGATGATGTCATTGGGATGGCCGAAGAAGCCGAGACCGACCTCGCGGTCCTGCTCGAAGGCCTGCTGATCGAGGCAGTGTCCGGCGCGGCAGCGGACTATGGCGGCCCGCTGGCCGAGATGGCGATCCGCGAATGGGCACGGAGCCACGCAGGCGCGGCGCATGCCGTGGCGCTGGTCGATCAGCGCCGCCTGTCCTTCCTGCAAGCGCAGTTCGAAAACCGCGGCCTCGCCCCCGATCACGCAGCCCAGCGCGCGGCCTTGTTCTATGCAACCCTCCTCGGTGCAGAAGTCCTGCAGGCGCGCGCCGCGCTTTCGGATGCTACGATCGCGGCTTTCACGCAGGCGCTCCTCGCCGACACAATTGCACGGGACCCAGGGCAGTGACGGGTAAGACTTGTACCAATCCATCGGACGAAAGGACATGCGCATGAGCACCAAGAGCCTCCACGCACATGACGGCGACGAAACCACGCATTTCGGGTTCGCCAAGGTCAGAGTCGACGAAAAGGCCGAACGTGTTGCAGAGGTCTTCGACACGGTCTCGGCGAGATACGACATCATGAACGACGTGATGTCGCTCGGCACGCACCGGATCGTCAAATGGTACGCCGTCAACGCCAGCAACATCAAACCCGGCGCGCACGTCCTCGATATCGCGGCCGGCACTGGCGATCTGACCATTCTGATCAGCCGGCGCGTCGGACCCGCAGGTTCTGTCGTTATGAGCGATATCAACACGCAGATGCTGGCAGCGGGCCGAGCGCGGCTTGCCCGGGCAGCGATCCCGGACAATGTGCAATTCCGGCAGGCCGACGCAGAGAACCTCGACTTCGCCGACGACACCTTCGACGCGGTCACCATTGGCTACGGAATCCGCAATTTCACCGACAAGATGTGCGCCCTGCGCGAAATTCTGCGCGTCCTGAAGCCGGGCGGACAATTGACCATCATCGAATTTTCCAAACCGACATCGCGGCGCCTGAAAATGATGGCTGATGCCTATGCCAGCCTGTGGCCCACCTTCGGGAGGGTCCTCGTGGGAGATGCCAAGCCGTACAGGTATCTGGTCGAATCGATCCAGATGCATCCAGACCAGAAGACCCTGAAAACCATGATCCAAAATGCTGGATACCAACACGCCACCTATGAAAATCTGATGGGCGGAGTGGCCGCGCTGCACATCGGCCTCAAGCCACGGCAGTAGCCCTGGGTCATGTTCCGCGCTATGGCTGCCATCAGCCCAGTTGACCGAGAAACGGCCCTCGAAATTGGCGTCTCATCGTTGCGAATGGTCTGAGGTGCGCTCCTGTCAGGCAGATCCTGACGCCAGGCGGAAGAACGGCGCAGATGATGATGTGCAAAAGCTGCCATTCAGCTATCCATCTGTGGACGCCCCGAAAGATGCAAGAGTAAAATCGGGTATTGGCGGTAGTCGGATGCTGCCATCTGTCCGGCCTGTTTGCGCGGGCGTAATGCCGCTGGCCCGTATGGGAGTTCGCGAACC
>Ga0208979_100241_pt1 | contig 65057 bp, 40 predicted proteins | sample HotLakConsUCCSLE_FD_184738 | JGI IMG/M metagenome (GOLD analysis project Ga0208979, IMG submission 184738) | Hypersaline microbial mat communities from Hot Lake, Washington, USA - Hot Lake Consortium UCC-SLE (SPAdes) | ecosystem: Environmental > Aquatic > Non-marine Saline and Alkaline >... | reverse complement strand
TGGTTGCTTGACACTTCCATCTTCTCAGAGTGAGCCGGGATGCTCAATTCAACGACAGGCTGGGCTCCAACCAGATACTCGGGGCCGGGTTCAGGGCAAAATCACCCACAAATTCTGCGGAGGAGCCTTGATTTCTACCAGCTCCCAAACATAATTTTCCTGGACAGCTTGCCGCTGATATATCTCGGGCCGAGGCTCATTCAGCTGGATCCCAAGCTCCAATCCGTTCGGCAGAAGGACCTTTTCGATTGCACCGAGAGTCGCTTCCCAGTCCGCAATCATCTGGCCACCAGACGATAGAAAAACCCGCTGCTGGCGTTCGCCCGTCTCTGTGTCACAACCATAACTGGAAAAGGAAATCAGTGCAGTGATAAGAACCACTGACGTGTATCTGATTGATCGCATGATCTTCTCCTACTCTGTTTCATATAGCCCAAGGAACTTAGCCTGACTGACTGACAGGCCGGGGTCAAGGCCGTTCGATTGACCAAACGGCGAGCTCGTTTCCTGACGGGTCCTTGAAGTGGAAGCGGCGGCCGCCGGGGAATTCAAAAGGTTCAGTGGTGATTTGGCCGCCGGCCTGGCGGACTTGTTCCAGGCTGGTTTCCAGGTCTTGAGAATAGAGGATCACAAGAACGCCGCGCGACTGGACCGTTTCGACCGGGGCAAAGCCGCCGACTTCCTGGTCGGCAATATCGGGGTGTCGGCGGATGCCGACGTACTGGACGCCACGATCGTCACCATAATCGTTGAAGGCCCAGCCGAAGGCTTCGCCGTAGAAGCGCTTGGCTTCGGTCAGGTCGGTGACCGGGATTTCGATGTAGTCAATGCTATGGTGGGTGTGGGTGTTCATGGGGTCTCCTGTTGGTGGTCGAAGGCGCCGGTTCGTTGAAGGAGGGCGACGGCGGCTTGCTGGCGGAAGCGGTTGATGGCGGTGAAGCTCGGGCCGTGGGTCCACAAGGCGAAGACGGTGGGTGACTGGTTCGGGCAGCGGACCCAGCCGATCAGCCAGCCTTCGAACGGGCCGTCGAAGTTGTCGCCGGCCGGGCCGGCGCCGGTCTTACCGTGCAACTGACACTGATCAATTTCGGTGAGCAGGCTGGCCTGTTCCAGCAGGGCCAAGTGCTCGGGCGGGGTGTCGAATTCACCCTGCAGCAGTCGGGCCAGGTAGTTGACCTGCTCGGTCGGCGAAATCCTGAGGGTACCGTCGAGCCAGAACAGATCGCTGTTGTCGGCGGCCTCGGCGTTGCCGTAATTGAGGCGACTGAGTTCGGTCCGGTAGCGTTCGCCGCCGACTGCCAGCGCGATATCGCGAAAGAACCAGACCGCCGAGCACTGGAATGCGGTCATCAGGCTTTGCGGCTGTTTCCAGGATTCGGGCCAGAAGTCGGTCGGCGGGCGATGGGCTTCGTCCCAGTCCTGTATTTGATGTGCATCGGTGATCACGCCGGTGTCGAGCGCGATCAGGAAATTGGGGATCTTGAAGGTTGAATTGGGGGTCTGGCGTTCATTGATGCGATCCGGGTTGAGTGCATGGGTGCGGTCGCCGTCGAGTTCGCGTGCCAGGAAGACGACGTAGCGGTCGCCAAGCAGCGCTTCGAGTTCGCCATCAATGGCAATATTCAGTGGTGCGGCCAGCGCCAGGGAGGCCCAGAGCATTGCGGAAAGGCCGATGCCGGCCGAGATGAACGAAGAGGGAAAACTTGTTTGCGACACTTGAAAGGCTCCTGATCTGCCAGTTCATTATGAAATGCAGGCGAGTGACAGGCAAGCTAGACTCTTTGATCTTATCGCTGATTGGATACTCGAATGCAGATCTGGATCAATGACAGCCTGGTGCCCGAGAAGGAGGCGACCGTGTCGGTGTTCGACTCGGGTTTTGTGCTCGGCGATGGCGTATGGGAAGGCGTTCGGGTGGCCGGGGGCAGGCCGGCGTTTCTGGCGGCGCATCTGGATCGGCTGGTCGAAGGCGCCCAGGCGCTGATGCTGGCCGAGGTGCCGGACAAGGACACGCTGCGCGCGGCAGTGTCAGCGGTGATCGAGGGCAATGGGCTGGTTGACGATGCTCACCTGCGCATCATGCTGACGCGCGGGGTGCGGCGCGAGCCTTATCAGGATCCACGCCTGGTGGCGGGTGGACCGACGCTGGTGATCATTCCCGGGCATCACCCGGTTACCGATGCGGTGCTGACCCGTCCGCAGAAACTGTTCACCGTGCATGTGCGGCGCGGTGCGCCGGATGTGCAGGATCCGCGTCTGAACTCGCACAGCAAGCTGAACTGCATATTGGCCTGTATCCAGGCCAGTGTGGCCGGGGCCGATGAGGCACTGATGCTGGACCCGGACGGCTTTGTCGCCACCTGCAACTCGACCCATTTCTTTATCGTCCGCCATGGCACTGTAATGACCTCGGACGGTCGCTATTGCCTGGGTGGCATCACCCGCGGCCATGTGTTGTCGCTGTGTCGCGACAACCAGATTCCTTCCGCCGAAAAGACATTCAGTCTGACTGATGTGTATGCCGCTGAAGAGGCCTTCACCACGGGTACGCTGTCGGGCATTCGCCCGGTGGGCAAAGTGGATGGACGCACCATCGGCAGCGGCAAGCGCGGGCCGGTAACCGAATCGTTGCAGCGCCTGTATGGCGAGCTGATCGAGAACGAAACGCGTGACTGAGCCGCTTCGGATCGCGATGTGGTCGGGGCCGCGCAATATTTCCACCGCGATGATGCGCGCCTTCGAGAACCGTCCGGATTGTGTGGTCAGCGACGAACCGCTATATGGCGCGTGGCTGTCGATCACCGGCGAGCCGCATCCGATGTGCGACCAGATCATGGCCACGATGGATACCGACTGGCGCTCGGTGGTCAGTACCCTGACCGGTCCCCTGCCCCGGCATGTCAGCATCTGGTATCAGAAACATATGACCCATCATCTGCTGCCGGAGATGATCGAGGCCGACTGGCTGTCCCGGCTGACCCATGTGTTTCTGATTCGCGATCCGCGCCATGTGGTGGCGTCTTACTTGAACAAGCGCGAAACGGTCTCAGCCGAGGCGATTGGCGTGCCGCAGCAGGTCCGGCTGTTTGATTTTGTCGTCGACCGTCTAGGGCAAACACCGCCGGTGATCGACTCCGGCGAGTTTCTGGGCGATCCCGAAGGCCATCTGCGTGTGCTGTGTGAACGACTGAAAATCGAGTTCATGCCGAAGATGATTGCCTGGCCGCCAGGGCCGCGCGACTCCGACGGCGTCTGGGCGCCGCACTGGTATCAGAAAGTCTGGCAATCGACCGGGTTCGGGCCGCCGCCGTCCAGGGTGCCGGAGCTATCGCGCGAAGCCGCGGCCATTGCCGAACAGTGTCTGCCGTTTTATGAACGGCTTCATGCGCTAAGAATCCGGCCGGACTCGTAACGCCGGTTCTTCGCCTTGCAATTCTCACGGTTGGGAGCCATCTGACAACCACAATGTCCGATTCGCCTTCAACCTCTCCCGGCCTGATCACCCAATTTGCTCCGCTGGCTACCTACGGCCGGCGGGCGCTGGTGCTGGTGTGGGCGACCAGTCGCCTGCTGACAATCGCGCTGGCTGCTCTGACTGTCATTGCCGGATTGTTGCCGGCAGCCATCGCCTGGGTTGGTAAGGAGCTGGTCGACAGCGTGGTGCTGGCGATCGAGCAAGGTGCGATGAACGAGGCCATCTGGTTCTGGTTGTCGCTCGAGGCGCTGCTGGTTGCCGCGATGGCGGCCGCCCAGACCGCGCTCAATATCTGCAACAACCTGCTGCGTGCCCAGCTTGGTCATCGGGTCAATGTGATGATCCTGGAAAAAGCCCAGCAGCTTGAACTGGCCCAGCTCGAGGACGCCGAGTTCTACGACCGCCTGACACGGGCGCGCCGTGAAGCCTCGTCCCGCCCTCTGGCGCTGGTGCAAAAAACCTTTGGCGTAATCCAGAACGGTATCGCGATCCTGAGTTTCAGCGGGCTGCTGTTTGCCTTTTCGCCGTGGGCGGTGCTGTTGCTGGTCGTCGGGGGCTTGCCGGCATTTTTTGTCGAGGCCAAGTTTGCCGATCAGGCCTTTCGTCTGTTTCGCTGGCGCTCGCCCGAAACGCGCGAAATGATGTACCTGGAATCGGTCATGGCGCGCGAGGACTACACCAAGGAAGTCAAGCTGTTCGACCTGGGCCCGAAGCTGCTCGATCGCTACAAGGCCATTTTTGGCAAGCTGTTTACCGAAGACCGTGCGCTGACGATCCGGCGTGGCTGGTGGGCATTCGGACTGGGTCTGGTCGGAACTGCCGCCCTTTACGGCGCTTTTGCCTGGGTGGTTCTGGCGACGGTGACCGGTCAGCTGTCGCTGGGTGAGATGACCATGTACATGATGATTTTCAAGCAGGGGCAATCGGCCGTCAGCGCCAGCCTGACCTCGATCAACGGCATGTATGAAGATCACCTCTACCTGACCAGCCTGTACGAATTCCTCGAACAGCCCGTCCGCGTAACAGCCGGCACGGTCAGGCAGGGAGTACAACCGGGCAGCGGTCTGGAAATCATCGACTTGTCGTTCAGCTACCCCGGCAGCAAGGAGCCGGCGCTGGAGAACATCAACTTGACCCTGCGGCCCGGATCCAGCCTGGCCCTGGTTGGCGAGAATGGTTCTGGCAAGACAACACTGACCAAGCTGATCGCCGGGCTGTACGAGATCGAGCAAGGCGACATCGTACTTGACGGCACCTCACTGAAAGACTGGCACCCGCGTGCATTACAGGACCGTATCGGAGTCATCTTTCAGGACTTTGCCCGCTACCAGTGGCTGGTTGGCCACAATATCGGAGCCGGTGACGTCACCGAATTCGAGAACCAGGATCGCTGGCGCGAGGCGGCCGAAAAAGGTCTGGCCGATGCCTTTATTCGTGACTTGCCATCCGGCTATCAGACCCAGCTCGGACGATGGTTCAGAGACGGTCGCGAATTATCAGGCGGCCAATGGCAGAAGATCGCGCTGGCTCGAGCGTTCATGCGCACGCGGGCCGATATCCTGATTCTCGATGAACCGACATCAGCGATGGATGCCAAGGCAGAGTCGGAGGTATTCCAGCATTTTCAGAGCATGGCGCGTGAGCAGATTCTGATTCTGATCTCTCATCGCTTTTCGACCGTGCGCCAGGCTGATCGTATCGCCGTGATGGAAGCCGGGCGGATCATTGAAATGGGGAGTCATGAGGAATTGATGGCGTTGCGCGGGCGTTATGCGCATTTGTTTGAATTGCAGGCGGCGGCTTATAGGTAAAAGAAAGGGTTTACGGTTTACGGTTTACGGTTTACGGTTTACGGAAAATCGTAGGTCGGGGTGACATCCCCGACGGACCATGTTGCCGTGGTCACCGGGAGTCGGGTTTTGGGAGACAGATTGTGGATTGCCACGATGCGTGCCAAAAATCGGTCTTTTGGAGGATTCGGCTGCATGGACCGTCGGGGGTGTCACCCCGACCTACCAATTCGACTTCAACGTGCTGACTAATCGACCATTCTTGGGCGTTCGCCTAGTAGACGGGCTGGCAGCAGAATGATGGCTCGTAGCAGGGAAAACACGCCTTCGAAGGCGATTCCGACGAGTCGGAATGGGAGACTGATCAGCCAGACCAGTGGCCACAGCAGCAGCACCAGCAGGGCCAAGGGCCAGGCCAGGACGAACAGCAGGCACCAGCCAATCAGCAGAAGTAGTGTTTTCATGACCAGGCTTCGTCCGGGGATTCAGAGCCTCCAATGTGACATAGAAGAGCACGCGTAGTAAATGGGACAAATGGCCTATGCCAGGGCAAGGCAGCAGTGGCACAGCCATCGTTTCGCCTCGCTCATCACTTGCAACCGACTATGCTAGTCTATGGCTAATCAACAAGTCTCGGACAGGAGCAGGGTGATGCAAACAGGACTTTCGCGATTGACTTTTTTGGCGCCAGTTCTTTCAATCCTGATCGTTGGCACGGTCTCCGGTGCAGCGCTGGGTCAGAGCGATTCCCCGGACGAGATTGCAGAACGACAAATGGAAGTGGATCTGCAGGCGGCGACCCAATGGATGCTCGATCAGCCCGATCCGGTGCGGCAGGCGGCTGGCTTGTTGATGCAGCAGAAACTGGAATCATCGTCGTCGCGAACGAGTGAGAATCCCGAGGTGCTGGAAGCGCGGATCGCCGAGCTGCTTTACCAGAGCAAGGATCCGCTGAACCTGGCGTTGCTGGCCGCCGTCTGTAATCAGACCGGCATCCAGAACCGCTGCATCAAGCTCGGCCTGGCCGACGCGATCATCATCCATGATCAGGGCAATGCCATTTCATTGGCGTCTCTTTACGCGGAAGATCCAGAGGGTCTGCAGAACGCCTTGCTGTCGATGCAGAAAGTCAATGACTATATTTTTGCGATCGCCGAAGTGTGGGATCGTGCGCTGGAAGACTATCTGAAGGTTGGACGCGATACGGAGCGTCATATGCTTGCTTCGTTTCAGGCCATGGCCATCGTGCAAGCCATCTCGATCCCCGGGTATTCGAGACTGGCCAGCAGCTGCCGGCAAGAGACCGGCGAATCAACCATTGCGATGGCCTGCGCCCGGATCAGTGAACTGGCCAGGCATAGCAGCAACAGCCTGATTCTGCGCATGATCGGCCTGACCTTGGCCCGAGAGCGGGCACTGGCCGCCGGCAATGAAGCCCTGGCGGAGGAGATCGACAGCGAACAAAAAGACTTGCAAAACCGGGTGATCTGCATCCATCAGCAAATCCCCGAATCGCACTGGCGCGAGTCGAACGACACTACCTCCAACTGGATCCGTTCCGCCGCTGAGCTCGGCGAAGTTGGGGCGACCGAAGCGTTAGGCGAACACTACGACGTCGACTGTCCGGGCATCTCCAGTAAGTCATGACAATTGGTTGTCATTGATTCTGAACACGTATTCCGAGAATCTGCGAGGTCAGAACTAGAAATCCAACAGCCGGTGGATTTTGAAATATGGACCGTCGGGCACGTCGGCCCGACCTACGGTTCAGCTAGTGGACTATGTGCCACTCGGTCTGGCGGCCGGCCAGGTAGATGACCTTGCTGCCGTCGTAGACCGCGCTTTGTTCCAGTTTGATCTGCACGTGCTGGCCGCCCCACATCTCGAGCGGCGTTGCGATGTTGCCTTCGATGGCGTAGGCGGTGTTGGGGTGTAGTGGCCAGCCACCGGTTTCGGGAACCTCGCCGGGCAGGTCCCACATGCCGATGGTCGGGCCGGAGCCGTGGCCGACGAAGCCGATCGGGTGGGTGTAGATGTTGAACGACCACGGCTCGCCGGCCATGCGCTGCTGGGCGGCGGCGAGAATCTCGTTGCCGCTGCGGCCGGTCACGAATTCAGCGGTCAGCAGATCCTGCCAGCGGTTGCCCTGGATCAGCGCCTGTTTCAATTCTTCCGGCACTTCGGACTCGCCGGGCTTGAGCACGTAGCCCATTTCCTGAGTGTCGGTGCACAGCTTCAGGTAGCAGATTCCGACGTCCGTGTGGAGTACGTCTCCGGGTTGAATGACACCCGAGATACCGCAGAATGGCGTGTCTGCGGTGCATTCTTCACCGGGTCGCTGAATGTTGACATAGGGCATGAACCAGATAGGCAAGCCCCGGCTTTCGAACCAGTCGCGGATGACCCAGGCCACTTCATCGGTGGTGGTCACGCCCGGCGTGATGGTGCGTTCTGAAAAGGCTTCGGCAATGGCGCGACGCGCAAGTGACACGATATGCGGGTAGACCGCAAGCTCCTGCGCGGAACGGGTTTCCAGCCAGCGCACCACCAGCTCTTCGGCCGACACGACCCTCTCTTCAAACCCTTCGGGCAGCGCCGCGATCAGTTTCCGGTGCAGACCATGGGTCAGTCCGTCGGCTTCAGGCCAGGTGGATGAAACGTTTATCCCGATACGCTCGGGATCGCGCTCTTCAATCAGTTCACCCAGCGCCTGCCATTGGGATTCCAGATCACCGCCTGACCAGCCAACCTGATACGGGTCGCCCAGCGGATAGCGATTGACGCTCAGCCGATCGACCGTGCCGTCCTCCTGGCGATGAAACACCAGCATGGTGGTGCGTCGCGCAGCGAATGAAGGCTGCGGCACCAGGGTGAAGTAGACCGGGTCTTCCGTGTATTCGCGATTGATCACCAACCACAAATCAATCCCGGTTTCTGCCATCAACCCGGGAAGCAGGGTTTCCAGCCGGTCGGTCACCATTCGATTCTCCGGAGCCACGCGCTCACGTGAGCTCAATATCGCCGGTTCATGATCAATGTAACGGCCCTGGGTTGGTGTCTCCGATGCCTCGGCCAGGCCGTTGCCATCAATCAGGAAAACGAGGAACACAGAAGTCAGCAGGCCGACTGGCAAAGAGAGCTTTGTCATTATGGATTCCTGAAACAGCATCAATGGGCCGTTCATTATGCCGTATCGCGAAAAGTGGCCAGTAAAGATCAGGGTGGTTTCTGAAATACAATTGAAATATTAAATTTCTTGACTTTTGTTGTATTACTACAATATATTGTTTCCATGAGCCCGAGAAAAACCCGTCAAGAGAACGCGCCGATCTACAACCGTCTGCCGGTATTGCGTGCCGAGCGACGGCTGACTCGTCAGGCACTGGCCGATGCGATCGATGTCAATTACCAGACCATCGGCTACCTGGAACGCGGCGATTACAGCCCCAGTCTGGACCTGGCGATGCGTCTGAGCCAGTTTTTCGAGCTTCCGATCGAAGCGATTTTCTCGCGCGAGCCTTTTACGCCGCTGACCAACCAGATTTACGGCAAAGACAACAAGGAGCAATCATCATGATCAACTGGCTGCTGGGCCTGCCCCGGTACCTGGGTCGTCGTTTGCACGACTTCATTCATCGATACACCTTTATTGGGGTGGCAACTCTGGTTGCCGGCCTGGTGGCCAATCCGGCTGACGGTCAGGAACTGACTCCCGACATTGCCGAAGAGACCTTTGATCAGGTCTGGAATCAGGTCCAGGCCCAGTATTTCGATTACGAGCGAATTGCCTCGGACTGGGAACAGGCCAGGAGTGACTTGAGACCTGAAGCGCTCACGGCCGCCAGTCAGGCGGAATTGCGCGCCATCCTGTCAGAGTTGCTGGAACGGGTCGGCGAGTCCCATTTCGGCATCATGTCGGGCGACAGCCTGGAGCGCATCGACAATGTTGGCGGTTCATCGATACCTCAAGTAAGCCGGTCTCAGTCAACCGCAAGCGGACTCAGCCTGCGGCTTATCGATCAGCAATTGATTGTCAGCCGGGTGCAGGACACCGCACCCCACGCTATCCAGCCCGGCTGGGAACTGATCCAGATCAATGACGATCTGATCGCGCCGCTGCTCGACAGTATCGATGACATCGACGAGCCGCTGAGCCGGGAACGAAGCGCGTTGATGCTGGAAGCCGCCGTCAACAGTCGTCTTGGATTCCTGAACGAGGGTGAAACGATCCAGCTGACCTTTCTCGATACTGAAGGTCAGACGCATCAGACCGGCATTGAAGGCACGGTCAGCAATGTCGAAACCATTCGCCTTGGCAACCTCCCGCCGATGGCGTTTCAGTTCCGCACTCACCGGATCGATATCGCAGATGATTGTGTCGGCGTGATCGAATTCAGCACCTGGGTGCCTGATCTGCTGGAACGATTTCTGGCGGTGCGCGACGAATTGATGAGCTGTCGCGGAATGATCATCGACTTGCGCGGCAACCTGGGTGGTGTATTGACCACGATGGTCCCGCTGGCAGCTCATCTGATTTCCGAGCCGGTGTTACTCGGCAGCCTGATCCGCTCTGACGGTCAGATCGATTTTCGCGTCTTTCCCCGACGGGTCGCCGACGATGGCAGCCGGATCCGCCCCTTCGACGGACACCTGGCGATACTGATCGATGGTCTGTCGGCCAGCACCTCGGAGATGTTTGCTTCCGGCATGCAGGCCGCCGGCCTGGCTCAGGTGTTCGGCCAGAAATCACCCGGCATGGCATTGCCTGCCCAGATGCTGCCGCTGGCCAACGGCGATCGGCTGATGTACGCGTTTGCCGACTACACCGACGGCCAGGGACGGCGGATCGAGGGGATCGGCGTGATACCCGATGAGACTGTCCATCCCGATCGGCAGACTCTGAGCACCGGCCAGGATCCTGTCATCGAGACCGCAGTGAACTGGATCGTCAACCAGGAGGAACCGCAACCATGAATCGCTATCTTGTCGTACTCAATGCCGTACTGGCGACCACCATGCTGGTGCTCGCACTATTGCTCGACCCCCAGGTGCCGTTCGCCATTCTGGTCGCGCTGGGTCTGGCGATGATCGCGGTGTTGGCCGGACTGGAAATTCGCACTCGCTCGATTGCCAACGCCGCCAACTGCCGGATCGATGAACGTGAGCGAAGCCGGCGCGATCATGCCCATCGCCTGGCTTACTGGCTGCTTTCATTGCCGGTCGGCCTGATCACAGGCTTTGGAGTCGCGCGCATCCAGCGAGCGTTCGAATCCAGCACTGATCTGGTCATTGCCAACACCCAACTGACCGTTTTTGGTGTTTTACTGTGGGTCGGTGTTTTCCTCTGGATTTCACTGCCTACGGCCATCATCGCCTGGACCGAGCCCGAACCGCTGGACGATGAAGATCTACCCTGAACCTTTTGCCCAATCACCCAAGGAAACCTCACGATGAAAACCATCCATCGCAATACCTCGTTCACCACGCTCGCCCTGCTGGTGCTATCGACCGGTGCCCTGGCCGATTCTGAACTGCCGGCTGCCCGGGACCTGGTTGACCGTCATATCGAAGCAGTCGGCGGAGCCGCGGCCATGGAAGCCCAGCTCGATTCCACCGTCACCGGCACCTTCGGTATGCCGGCAGCCGGACTGGAAGGCAGTCTGATGATCGCTTCCCGGCCGCCAGCCAGCCGGGTGACGAAAGTCGAGTTGCCGGGCGTTGGCATGATTCACACCGGTTATATCGATGGCAAGGCCTGGTCGGTCGACCCGTTCATGGGCCCTCGCCTGCTCGAAGGCAAGGAACTGGCCGCGCAGAGAGAAGCCAACGAGCCCGGTGGCATGATGCGCACGGATGAGTTCGTGGAAAGCATGACGACCACGGAACTGGCCGAGTACAACGACCAGTCCTGCTACAAGGTCGCGATAAAGTGGCGTTCCGGTCGTGAATCCAGCGATTGCTATTCGGTCGACACCGGGTTGTTGATCGCAACGGAGTCCACCGAAGAATCACCGATGGGGGTGATGGAAATGACCAGTCTTTTCAGCGACTACGAACACTTCGGAGACGTTCAGCTGCCAAAAACGACCCAGGTGCTGGTCATGGGCCAGGAGCAGCGCATCGTGATCGACACGGTCGACTTCGAAACCCCGTCCGCCGAGCACTTCGAACTGCCCGCCGCCATCGAAACCCTGATGGAAGACGAGGAAAGCGAATAACAATGCCCGGGGGCGAGCAATCCACCGCTCGCCCCCACCATTTGCGATAATCCCAGAATCAACCAACAAAACCAACCAGACAAAGCAAACCAACCAAACCAGAATGGGCAACCGACTTTCAAAGATCTACACCCGCACCGGCGATGACGGCACCACCGGCCTCGGCGACGGCTCTCGAACCCAGAAAGATTCGCTGCGGGTCGAGGCCTACGGGACCGTTGATGAACTCAACAGTGCCGTCGGACTGCTGATTGCCCACCTCGACGACCGCGATCTCGCCAGTGTCCTGCTCGATATCCAGCATGACCTGTTCGACCTGGGCGGCGAGTTGTGCGTGCCGAACATGGAACTGATCAAGGACCGCCATACCTCGCGCCTGGAGTCCGAACTGGATCGACTGAATGCCGACCTGCCGCCGCTGAAGGACTTCATCCTGCCAGGCGGCAGCGTGGCGGCCGCTGAAGCACATCTTGCCCGAACCATCTGCCGTCGGGCAGAGCGCCGAGTCATTACCCTGGCTCGCCAGGAACCAGTCAACGAGCCGGTCATCCGCTATCTCAATCGATTGTCAGATCTGCTGTTTGTCGTGGCCCGCACCGTTGCCCGCGCATCCGGCGCCGGCGAGGTTCTCTGGGATCACGAGCGCGATCGTTGAATCACTACCCTCATTGACAAGACACCATGTCCCTGACCGTCATTACCCATGCCGATTGCCTGAGGCATGAACCTCCCCTGGGCCACCCGGAACGACCGGCTCGCCTGGAGGCGGCACTGCGTGGCATCGAGCAACTTGACCATCCACGGCTGCTCGACGCCGATCCAGTCACGCGCGAGCAATTGCTCAGGGCGCACGGCCCCAACTATCTGAAGAGTCTGGATTCGCTGTCAGAATCCGGCAGTCTGATCGCATTGGACCCCGATACCTTTCTGGGTCAGAACAGCCTGCACGCTGCCGCCCTGGCAGCCGGTGCCGCCTGCCAGGCAGTGGACCGGGTCATGGAAAAGGATGCTGGAACCCGTGCATTTGCCGTGGTTCGTCCACCCGGCCATCATGCCGAAGCGGCCCAGGCCATGGGCTTTTGCATTTACTCCAGCGTTGCCATCGCCGCCCTGCATGCGGCAACGGCTCATGGATTGAAGCGAATCGCGGTCTGTGATTTCGATGTTCATCACGGCAATGGCACCGAGGCAATCCTGGCCGGTAACGACCAGGTGTTGTTTGCTTCCAGCCACCAGTCGCCGCTGTATCCGGACACCGGTCGTCATGGCGACCCCCACGCAATCAACATCATCAACCGAACTCTGCCCCCGCAATCGGGCAGCAACGAGTTCCGTGAACTCTGGCTGGAGCAACTGCTGCCTCAGCTTGACGCGTTCAAGCCCGAATTGATTCTGGTGTCGGCCGGATTTGACGCCCACTGGCGTGATCCGCTGGCTCAGCTGAATCTGAAAGACGAGGATTTCTACTGGATCGGTGAACGCCTGGTCGAACTGGCCGACAATCATGCCAATGGCCGACTCGTTGCTTCGCTGGAAGGCGGCTACGACCTCAAGGCACTCGAGTACAGCACGCTCGCTTTTGGAGAGGCGCTGCAGTAACAAAAAAGTGAAGCGCGCGCCGGAGGAATTCCGACGCGCGCCTTTCTTCAGTTACGCCGAAGCTCTATGAAGTTGGCCCAAGCGATGCTCGTGCGCCAGACCCTTCCACAAGCTGACACAGATCAGCAGCAGAACAATCGTAAACGGCAGCCCGGTACTGACCGCACCGGCCTGAAGCGCCTGCAAGGCGGCCGAGCCACCAATCCCCAGCAAGACTGCAGCAATCACACCCTCGATAAGGACCCAGAAGATGCGCTGACTGGTTGGTGCATCGATCTTCCCACCCGATGTGATCGAGTCAATCACCAGTGATCCCGAATCCGATGAGGTGATGAAGAACACCAGCACCAGAATGATCGCCAGGAAAGAGGTAACGGAGGTATATGGCAGATTCTCCAGCATCTGGAACAACGCCAGCGACGAATCACCAATACCACTGGCCAGCTCACCCACTTCTTGCGTCACCTGATCGATACCGTTGCCGCCAAAAGCGCTCATCCAGACGGTCGTGACCACAACCGGCACCAGAAGCACGGCAACCAGGAATTCACGCACCGTGCGGCCTTTGGACACCCGCGCGATGAACATGCCGACAAACGGTGACCAGGAAATCCACCAGGCCCAGAAGAAGATCGTCCAGCTATGGTAGAAGGTCGTATCTTCGCGCCCCACCGGATTGCTCAGCGGGAGGATGTACTGGGCATAGCCGGCCACTGTCGTACCGAAGTTGGCAAAGAACGCCATCAGGCCGCCGGCAACCAGCACGAATCCCAGCAGAGCGATGGCAAGCAGCATATTCAGATTGCTGAGTACCTTGACCCCGCCTTCGATTCCCCGCAGAACTGAAATCAAGGCGATGCTGGTAACACCGGCAATGATGATGATCTGGGTCATCAGCCCGGACGAAATATCGAACAGAAACGACATCCCTCCGGCAGCTTGCTGGGCACCCAGACCCAATGAGGTGGCCAGACCGAAGATGGTTGCCAGCACGGCCAGCGTATCGATCACGTGTCCGGTAACCCCCCAAACGCGATCACCCAGTAGCGAGTAGAACGTCGACCGGATGGTCAGCGGCAGGCCCTTGTTGTATGTGAAGAAAGCCAGCGCAAGACCAACGACACCGTAAATCGCCCAGGGGTGGAGCCCCCAGTGATACATCGTCGCACCCAGCGCGGCCGCACCGTTGTCACCGCCCACATTCAATGGCGTACCGAACCACTCGGTGAAATAGCCGACCGGCTCGGCCACGCTCCAGAACATCAGCCCGATGCCCATTCCGGCGGCGAACAACATGGCAAACCACGACATCAGGGAAAATTCCGGACGGGCATCCTCCCCGCCGATACGGATCTTGCCGAACGGCAACACAATCAACAGCAGACAGAACACCACGAATATATTGCCGGCAATCAGAAACAGCCAGTCAAATTGTTCTCCAATCCAGACTCGCGTTGCGGTTAGGGCTTCATTGGACTGTTCCGGCATGACCAGAGAGATCAGGACGAACAGCAGGATGAGCACGGAACTGACCAGAAAAACCGGATTATGCAGATCCAGCCCCAGCCAGGTGACGTTATCCTGACCAACCTTGTAATCGGTATCGTAAACTTCCTCAAGCTGTTCGATTTCCGCGATCAGCTCGGTATTGCTTGGTGTGTTCTCATTCATTTCGAATTCTCCGCTATCGATTCAGGCCGGCGACTCCGGCTGGTGACTATCACTCAAGCTCAGAAGTAGTAGCCAATATTGATATTCAGACGCGAGCGCCATTTGCCCGCCCTTGCTCCATCGATTCCTATCCCGTCACCGCCGGCAAACCACATATTCTTCCCGGCAATCCAGTCGAAATAGGCGAACACGCCACCGGCGGACACTGAGCAGCCGGTCACACTTTGAATCGATTCGGCAGCATTGTCGACATCGGGCTCGAGAAAGGTGCCTTCGTTATAGCAGCGGGCACCGGTGATCGGACCCCAATCAAGTTCGAATGCGCGCGACAGACTGTAGGTGTAGATATCTGCCTTTGCCGCCATCATGAACGGAAAGGCGAACGCACCTTTCTGGACGAAGTCATCCGACACACCGTCAGGATTGTCGGGGTTGTACTCGTAGCGCATGGCTTGCAGGCGAGCGTTCCAGGGACCAGTGTGATAATCCATATGCCCGCCGATGGCCCAGCGATCACCATTGTCTTCGGTCGCACGGTTGTAGATCTGTCCTGCCTGCAGGCTCAGTCCGAGGTTCATGCGCGAGGTATCTGAAAAGCTCAGGTGACGCTCGGCGCGAAAATTGACCTGGTTGGTCTCGGTGTTCTGCTGGTCACCTCCAGTAACAAGATCGAACGAATAGCGATCAGAGCGACCATCTGCTGCATACTCGGGATTCTTGAAGAATGCGTAATGGAATGTCCAGTCATCGTTGGGCCGATGAATGAACTTGACTCCGGTGTCGTAGTCATCTTCGTAGCCGACGTAATAGTTGCCGGTGAACCAGAAGCTGTGACTGGGGTAAGGCAGAATACCAAAAGGCACCTGGGTGATCCCCATTTGCATTTGCAGCTCGTCGGAAAAGTCATAGCCGATCCAGGCGTGATGAATTGCGTGGAAATCGTTGTAGCGCCGCCACTGAGCATCCAGCAAGACATCACCGACGCTACCGGCAACACCGATCCGGAACAGTTCAAGCTCAAAGTCTCCCACCCGATCCTTGTTCTGGTCATCGTAGTCACGCCAGGCGTAGTTCAGCCGGACAGCACCATTGAAATCGATACCCTCCCGGTCGCCCTCGGTCTGCTGCTCGACTTCGGCAACCCGCTGATCGATTTCTTCCACCCGCTCAACTCGCTCACGGGCGATTTCGCGCTCGCGTCGAATCTCATCGCGCTCGGATTCGAGGTCCGCCAACTGCTGCTGCATGCGAATCAACTGCTGTTGCATCAGCTCGATCTGCTCCCTCAGCTGCTGCGTTTCCTCGCTGCTTTCATAGCCATCAGCCTGCGCACTGATTGCAAAAAATGCACATACAAAGCCGATCAGCAACCAGCCGCTTAGTCGTTTCATGGCACCACCTTTTTTATGGAGTTTGCTGCAACCTTGCCAAGCCAGACCTGGATACGCCGGTTCGACGTCGACCAGATCAGTCTTAATCCCTCGCTTGGCAACAATCGCGCGGTACACGGCACTTCTTTGTACGGGCAAACTCGAACTCGCCCGCTGCCGCGATTGAAATCTGCTTTTTCCACCCTACCAACCTCGGCGACACAACGCAAACGACTGCGGGCTCACCTGAACTTCATGCAGTGTCAGTACTCTTATACTATTCAGCGATTTACCGGGACGATCGAAATGAACAAAGGCCTGATTCTGTCGGCTCTGATTCTGGGCGGAGCAGTGATGTTGTGGATCACCTGGGGAGGTGATGATGACGCGACTGTACGCAACGGAAACAGCGGCCGAGATGGAACAACCATCACGGTGACCGAGGCGCGCCCGGCCATTGAGGTGGTGCGAGTCGATGCCGTGGGATCGGCCGAGGCATTGAAATCCATCACGCTTTTTCCGGCCAGTTCCGGTGAGGTTGTCTCGGTGAATTTCACCAGCGGCGACCGGGTTGAAAGCGGACAGGTATTGCTCGAACTCGATGCCCGCGACGCACGCCTGGCGCTGGAACTGGCCGAGGCTCAGCTGACCGATGCCAACAGAACGCTCGCACGCTACGATCGGGCAGGCCCCGGCGCCGCGTTTACTCCTACTCAGCTTGACGCCGCCCAAATCGCCGTATCTGAAGCCAGAATTGCGCGTGACCGGGCCCAGGTTGCGCTGGATGACCGCACCGTCGTGGCTCCTTTCAGCGGCACCGTGGGCCTTGGCGAAATCTACCCGGGTGATCGGATCACGACAACCACCCCGATTACCACACTTGACGATCGTTCCAGTCTGCTGGTCCGCTTTGAAGTTCCGGAAGCCTTTCTGGGACAACTGTCCCCTGGAACGGAGGTGGACTTGACGCCCTGGACCAGCAGTGCCGAAGCCGCCGTCGCCCGGGTTGCCGATCTGGATTCCCGGGTCGACCAGACCACTCGCACGTTCACCGTTCGCGCTGTGCTCGAGAACAGCGGGGATCGCTGGCGCCCGGGCATGGGGTTCCAGGTTCGGCTTGATCTGGTTGGCCGCAGCTATTTGCAAGTACCCGAACTGGCCTTGCAGTGGGGTGCGAATGGCGCTTACATCTGGACGGTCGACGGCGAGTCGAAAGCCCGACGCACACCGGTCAGGCTGATTCAGCGCAAGGACGGTACCGTCCTGATCGACGGCGATATCGATGTTGGTCAGCGCGTGGTGCTCGAAGGCGTGCAGAAGATGGCAGACGGGAGAGTCGTCGAAGTTGTCGACCCCGATCTGATGGATGCACGGGACACCGTTCAGGCACGACTGGAAAGCGGGCTGTGAGCGAGTTGCGCGGGGGTCTGCCGGCGCTGGGAATCCGGCGGCCGGTCCTGGTCATGGTCATCAATCTGCTGATCGCGCTGGCCGGATTGGCGGCCTTGCGCGGCATCGAGGTTCGTGAACTCCCTGACGTCGATCGCCCGGTGGTGGGCATCAGCGCCCAGTTGCCCGGAGCCTCGCCGGAGACCATGGACAACGAAGTCACCCGAATCCTCGAAGGCGCGGTCGCCCGGGTATCCGGGGTCCAGTCAATTCGCGCTTCCAGCGAAGAAAGCAGCGCGCGCATCGGCATCACGTTCTCACCGGACGATGACCTGGACACGGCGGCATCCGATGTGCGTGAGGCGGTCAATCGCGCCCGCCGCCAGCTACCCGATGATGTCGAGGAAATCCGGGTGGTCAAGGCCGAGCAGGACGCCAACCCGGTCATCAGCATCGCTGTTCTCAGCAGCAGGTATCGCGAAGAAGAGCTGACCCGGATAATCGAAACGGACATCATCCCCGAGATCACTGCCATCGACGGCGTAGCCGACGTTCCGGTCTTCGGCAACCGGCAGCGCGAAATGCATGTGGTCGTCGACCCTCCCAGATTGGCGCGATTTGGACTGTCAGTGGCCGATGTCGCCAATGTGTTGCGCGACGCCCGCTTCGACGTACCGGTAGGAAGTTTCAAATCCGATGATCAGCAGCTGCTGGTTCGGGCCAATGCATCGACGGTCAGTCCCGAGGCGGTCATGGATACCGTCATTCGGGGCAATACCCGAATCGCCGATGTGGCCCAGGTCTTTTTCGGACCCGAAGACGCCAGCTCGCTGGTTCGGCTGGATGGTGAACCGGTGATCGGCTTCGGTGTCGTTCGCCAGGCTTCGTCGAACACCATCGAAATCTCCAACGCCGTTGCCGATGTCGTCGATCGCATCAATCAGCGCTTTGATGATGTCGAGCTGATCATTACCTCCGACGATGCCACATTCATTCGCGAATCGGTGCGCGAGGTATTGATTACCCTGGCCATGGCCATTGCAATTGTCGTTGCCACCTTGTGGCTGTTCACCGGATCGCTCCGGGCGACGCTCGTACCGTGTGTCACAATCCCGGTCGCGCTGATCGGCACGATCGCGGCGATCTGGGTGCTGGGATTTTCCATCAATCTACTGACGCTGCTGGCCATCGTGCTGGCGACCGGATTGGTCGTCGACGACGCCATCGTGGTGCTGGAAAATATCCAGCGACGACGCGCACAGGGCCTCCCGGTTCGGGTCGCTGCCGTACTCGGCACACGCCAGGTCTTTTTTGCTGTCATTGCCACCAGTATTACGCTGGTCGCCGTGTTTATCCCCATTGCCTTCCTGCCCAGCACGGCTGGTCGACTGTTCCGGGAGTTTGGTGTGGTCCTGGCCGTGGCGGTCGCCATTTCGTCGTTTGTAGCGCTGTCACTGGTGCCGACGCTGACCTCTCGTCTGCCGGAAGAGTCGGCTCCCGGGCGATTCCGACAGAGCCTGCAGCGTTTTGGCAGTGGGCTGGCTGATCGTTATGCCCAATCCCTGACCCGTCTGTTGGCTTACCCCTTGACCACGGTTGCCGTCGCGCTGCTGCTGGCCATCAGCGCTGCCGGTCTATACAGCCAGCTCAATCAGGAGTTGATACCGACCGAAGATCGCGGGGTACTGCTGGTCAGCTCCAGTGGTCCCGATGGGGTCGGACTTGGCTATACCGAGCGCCAGGCCAATCGTATCGAAGCAATTCTTCAGCCCGTTATCGACTCAGGCGACGGTGAGTATCTCTATTCGCTGGTGGGCCGTTGGGATCCAAATCGCACATGGATGTCCATTCCTCTCGTCCACTGGGATGATCGCAGCCGATCACAGCAGGAAATCGCAGAAGCAGTGCTGCCGGAACTCGAGCGCCTGCCAGGCGTGCGGGTCGGAATCTACAATCCCAACAGCCTTGATCTGCGCGATGCCGGCGATGGCCTGGAGCTGGCGTTGCTCGGCAATGACTACGACGAGATCTTCGCGGCCAGTCAGGAACTGGTCGCGAGAATGGAGGCTGAACTTGATTACGTCTCCAGCGTACGCATCGGCTATCAACCCACCCAGCCGGAACTGTCGATTGTTATTGATCGCCAGCGTGCCAATGATCTGAACGTCCCGCTGGAAGGGCTTGCCAGTACCTTGAGAGCGATGGTTGATGGTGATGAAATTGTCAGCCTGAGCGTTGACGATGAGTCGATTCCGATTCGCCTGAGCTCGACCACCGGCACCATCGATGATCCGACCGACCTGGTCAATCTTTATGTGCCGACCGCCGATGGTCGTCTTGTTCCGATGTCCAGCCTGATCACACTGGAAGAGACCAGTATTGCCGCCGAACTCGAACGACGTGAACAGCGCCGGGCGATCGACATTGACGCCAGTCTGACCCCCGGCACCGCCATGCAGACCGCTGTCGACGACATCCAGGCACTGGCAGCCGAGGTACTCCCCAACGACGTAACTCTGCTTCTGGTCGGCGAAGCCGCTGAACTGGAAAAGACCTCACGCGATGTCAGCCTGACGTATCTGTTTGCGTTGCTGATCGTTTTCCTGGTGCTGGCCGCACAATTTGAAAGTCTGACCAGCGCGCTGGTTGTCACCCTGATTGTTCCATTTGGCGTTGCCGCTGCGATTCTCGCGCTGTTTCTGACCGGCGTATCAATCAATATCTACTCCCAGATCGGGTTGGTGCTATTGATCGGCCTTATGGCCAAGAACTCGATCCTGCTGGTCGAATTCGCCGACCAGCTTCGCGATCAGGGCCGAACCGTGATGGAAGCGGTGGTCGAGAGCGCCAAGGTTCGCGTCCGTCCGATCGTGATGACGTTGCTGTCGACCGTGCTCGGCGGCCTGCCGCTTATCCTGAGTGGCGGGGCCGGCGCCGAAGCGCGCAGCGCGATCGGCTGGGTCGTTTTCGGCGGACTCAGCCTGGCCGCCGTATTCACCCTGTTCCTGACCCCGGTGGTCTATCGACTGATCGCTCCGTTCAGCAAGCCACGTGCTCATGGAACCGAACAATTGGATCGCGAGCTCGAGCAGGCGGGTGATCTGGCAGAGGGACGTACCATCTAGTGGACCGTTAGATCAGCCGCTCCCACAGCTCGATGATCCAGCCCATCATTTTCGGGATAAAGGGATCACGAACCCTGGCCGGATCCACCGACCAGATGTCGATATCGGGGTGACCGCGTGCGGCGTATTCCCAATCGATCAAGTAAAGGTCGGTGCCGGTATCAAGAACATTGGCCGGAATCAGGTCATGATGAACCAGCTGCGCTGACCAGGCAGCCCGGTCGAATGCGTCAAGTTCAGGTTCAAAGTTCCGCCAGCGGGCCTCTAGTTCGGAGTCAACCAGCCCGGCCTCGACCAACAAACTCCAGTAATGGCGAAGATAGTCGCCATAGCAACGTCTGGGTCGATCCAGTGAGATGTCACCCAGCCGTTCGATCATCGGCCACAAGCGGTCACGCTGCTCTGGGCGTTCGAAATCGGCGGTTGTCCAGTGGCGGCCTTCCAGGAACGGGAACAATACGAATCGATTGTCCGGATCCCAGTGGCAACAAGGTCTGCCAATGCCGGCACTTGCAACAAGCGACAGGATGTCCCGTTCCAGGGCGCGATCAATTCCCAGGCGAGCCGGGTCGGGATGATTGAGCCTGAACAACAGGTCGCTTTCCATGCCCGGCGCACTCAAACGAAAGTTCTTGTTGGTCCTGCCGCCGGGCACCGGGGCCAGCACTCTCGGTCGATCGGTCAATGTCAGCCCCCATTCGGACCAGCCATTCAGCAGCGCCTCGACAGTGATATGCGCGTTCGGGTTGATCTTTTTCCGGTTCACTGCCCTGGCCCGGCCGGGTCCAGGTTCTGCTGTCGATAGTCCCGGTGCCAGCTCAGCCAGCCGAACACCGAGACGACCAGGTAGAAACCATGCAGCGCGGAAGTCAGAAACATCCCGCGGTCGATGAACAGCACAATGGCCAGTGAATTGATCACCATCCAGTAAAGCCAGTTCTCCAGCACCTTTCGCGCCACCATGTATGTGGTCGCGACTGCACCCCAGGTGACCAGGGAATCGAGATAGGGCCAGGCCGCATCAGTATGTTGATCCAGCAGCGCACCCGATATCAGCGCGCAGACTGTAACTCCCACCAGCACCATTGAATGATGCTGCCATTTCCAGCGTGTGACCGGCAGTTGTTCGTCCGACTCGCTGCCGTGTCGCCAGTGCCACCAGCCGTAAACTGCCATGGCCATGTAGTAGAAATTGAGCGCGGACTGCATCAGCAGCTGAACCTGCCAGAACAGCGCTGTGTAGATCGCGGTGCTGACCAGCGCCGCGATCCAGCACAGGCGATTCTGACGTACGGCCAGCAGCAGATAGGCTACCGCCAGCAACACGGCGGCGATCTCCCAATTCGAGAGCGCCGCCCAGGCTTCAATGATCTGATTCTGCCAGCCCTTTGGTTCCATCACGTCTTTCGGGAGTCCATACTCAGAAAGAATAACTTGCCGTCACACCCAGCGTCCGCGGCTCGCCGAACTGATAGTACGGCTCGACAGCATAGCCCTTGCGCGGATCGTTGCCAAAGCCGCCAAACCCGCGCTGGCGGACATCCTCATCGGTCAGATTGCGTGCCCACAAGGCCACATCCCAGTGCGTCGTGCGGTAGCCCAGGCGGGCATGAACCAGCTCGTAAGCATTGGAGCGTACCTGGTGACGACTGGAGAAAAAGAACGCATCCTTGCCCTCGACCTCTGCGCGCAGATACCAGTGATCGGTGATCTGGAACACGGCTCCGAGGGCAAACATGTAGTTGGGTGCATGCGGCAGATCGCGGCCATCCAGATCGAACGGCTGCCCGGCCTCGGGGTCGGCATCGACATGCGAGAAGCTCTGAAAGCCGTCGAAGCGTGATTCAAGCAAACCCAGGCTGCCGAAGGCCTGGAATCTCGGATTGATCCACCAGTTCATCTCGGCCTCCAGGCCGTAACTCTGGCCAGCCGTGGCATTCGAGATGTACTCGACGAAACGGCACGGGCAAACATCGCCTTCGATCGGCATGACCAGTGACTGCTGGGTCTGCACGTCGTCGCGGTCCTGGAAGAACAGCGCGGTGCGCAAATCAATCCGCCCGTCCAGGAATCGGCGCTTGAAGCCCAGCTCGTAATTCCACAGGGTTTCGGTAGCAAATTCACGCTGTTGATCCGGCACGGTGGAGTCACTGTTGACGCCGCCGGCCTTGTAGCCTCTGGAAGCCAGTGCGTAGAGCAGATGTCCGCCCTGACTGCGATACTCCAGTGCCAAACGGCCGCCCCAGAAGTCTTCATCCGGCCGAAAGCGCGCGCCGTCGCTGTCATCGTAGTCGGCCTCGCGCCGCTCGAATCGAAGGCCCGTCTTGAGCGTCAGGCGTTGCGCCAGGGGGAAATCGAGCTGCCCGTAAGCCGCCTCATTGACGGTATCGAATTCACTCAGGAAGTCCTGATCGAAGAAGGTATAGATGCGGCGCAGTGACTGCGACTGATCCCGGTAATAGGTGCCAATCACCCAACCGAACTCGTCACGGCCGGAACGCGACAGCGCGCGCACATCCAGGGTGGTGTTGCGATTGGTGCGAAGGTACTGATCGAATGAGGAGTAGCCCGATGCCAGGCACTCGAAAACCTCGCACAATCCGTCGAAACTCCAGTCTTCATCGTAGCCATACTCAAGGTCGGCATCGACGTGGCTGACCAGCGCTTCGATAGTGAAAGACGGTCGGGCCTGCCAGATCATGCGCGCCGAAGCACCCAGGGTTTCCTGGCGGTCATGGCCGGGTTGGTCGGACAGCGTGGTGCGGGTGTTATCGAGCGAAAAACCGTCGTAGCCGTTGTCGACATCCAGGTACAAACCGGTCAGGTCCACCAGAAGATCTGTACTGGGCTGCCAGCGCAGCTTCCCTCGCAGGGTTTGTTCGTCGATACGGGCATTGTCGTTGGTTCCGAGAAAAGCGTTGTTCTGGCTGCCGTCACTTTGCACGTTGGCATAGGCCACTCGATAACCCAGCGTTTCACTGATGGGTCCGCCGATCGCCCCTTCGAAGGCTTGCCCGCCACGCTCGGCCAGACGCAGGCCGAAATCCCCTTCCAGAAAATCGCCCGGACCGGCAGAGACCAGGTTGATCATGCCGGCCAGCGCGTTGGCACCGAACAGGGTGCCCTGCGGGCCACGCAGAATCTCGGCCTGAGTGATATCGAGCGTAGTGGCGGCCCCGCCAATACCGGTCAGATCGATTCCGTCAACCAGCAAACCGACCGAGGGATTGACCGGCTCGACGAACTGACTGCGCTCACCGATGCCGCGAATCTGGAAAAATCGCCCGCGCGAGGCACCGCTGGAAAAATTGACGTTGGGTGCCAGATTGAGAATCTGGTCAATATGGGTGGCATCGCGCTGTTCGATGGTCTGGCCATCGATCACCGTGGCACTGCCGGCCAGATCGAACAGGTCGGTAGTGCGGAAATCGGCGGTAACCACGATCGGATCGCCGAGATCCAGTACTTCGTTTTCTGAGTCAACATCGGACTGCGCCGACACAGCAATGGGAATAGCCAGCAACAGGCCGGCGAAAGGCAGTAAGAATTTCATTTTCAGGTCTCCAGAAAAAGCCAAAGGGAGACCCGGCATGCACGCGGGGTTTTAGAAAGCGACCTGACTGAACAAAGCAGGCGATTTCCGTTCCTTCCCTACGCCGGCATTAACCGGATCAGGTTCAACGGGTCCACCCTGATGTTCAAGGATGTCTCAGGCGAATTCGCCACCCCGAGGAATCGGCACTATTCTAACCCCTCGTAGCTTCCTATGGGGAATTCAATGCCTCCTTGCTTCAGATCACTTCATGGCTGGAATCGATCGCTGAAGATCTTGTCCAGGAAATTCGATTCAACCGCCCCGATATCGACGCCTTCGCCTTTGACCCTTCCGAGCAGGCTGTTGTAGAAATCCTGGGTACCGTGCGACCAGTCGAGGGAAAATGGCGTGGGAAAGGGAATCGGTGGGGTTGGTTCAGACCGGCCGCTGTCGATGAGCGGTGATCCCAGCGCCGGCGTGAAATCTATCCCTGCCTGGACCAGCATCGGATCGACTGACAGGTTACCGCCCTCGAATTCCGGCGCGGGTCCGACGCGCTGCAGGTAGTTGTTGTTGTAGATGTAGGTGGTTCCGCTCGCATTGGTGAATAAATCGGGGGTTTCATTGGCCCAGAACAGGTTGTTGGCGATGAAGGCCTGGGAGGTCACCATGCCGCCGGCACTGAAGTCCACGAACAGCGCCGACGCATCATAGCCACCGGGCGATTCGAGCCCGTGCTGGTTGAACATGAAGGTGTTGTTGATGAAATAAAGCCGCAGTGATCCCCCAAGCGCACATCGCAAGCAAGTCATCCGATCTTTGCCATCCATGTGTGGTCTCGGTCGCGATCGGCATTGTTGATCCTGAAACCCGACTGCGATGCTCCCATGACTTCCAATCTGCTTGCACTGATTTCGTACCTCACCCGGAGTTTACCGGCCGCAACCGTCGTGCTTGCCCTGTCCGCCCCACTGGCAGCCGCCCCTCAGGTCTACGCCGATTCGGCGGCGGCTTGCAACGGCCTCACACCGTGCTATTCCACGATCACCGAAGCGGTGACCAATGCCGGCCCTGCTCCGGCCAGTGTCGGAATTTTTCCCGGCACTTATGCCGAGTCGATTGATCTGTCGACCATGGGCTCGGCCATCGGAGAATTGCCCGGGGATATCACCCTCCAGGCGCTTGACGGCGCGGGCCAGCCGACCGCTGGTGGTGTCACCATTGACCCTGACGCCAGCGGTGGACCGGGCTCCGGCGCCGGCCTGTCGACGGGGGGCTCCGGCCCCTTCGCTGGCGACATCATTCTGCGCGGTCTGACCGTGACCTCGCCGGATGTCACTGCTGTCAGCTTGATTCTTGACGGTGATCTGTTGATCGAGGATTTCCACTTTGAAACTGCTGCAGAACTTGGCCTGGGTGCCGTGGTCGATGGAGACTTCGCCGTTGTCCGCGGCATTGTGGATCTCAACGGCACGGGCGGAATGCTGGTTTCGGCATCCGGACAGGGTACGATCAACGACGTTAATGCAATCCGCAACCAGGGTCCAGGCATAGTCGCGGTTACCGAACATTTTCTGGTGCTGGACGGCCTGGATTCCGAGTTCAACGAGACCGGGTTGCAAGTCGCATCCTGCACCACGGTGGACATTGCCAACACCGTGTTCAGGGGCAACAGCGTCGATGGCGGCATGATCCAGATGGGCCAACCTGCCTGCCTGTTCATGGGTTTGTCCAATGGGGTCCCGAGCGCCGAAGCCTTGATCAACCGCCGGGGCAGCCTGGATGAAGAGAACGGAAACCTCGCTGGTGCCGGAACGTTCATTACCGCAAACAACCTGACGACCTTTGGCAATGGCAACGTCGGCGTTTCGTTTGTGGGCGAAGGGGCGGAGGTCACGTTGGTTGACGTCAATGCCTACAACAACCAGAGCATCGGCATCGCCGTCGACGCAAGTGAAGGCGTGGTCGAGCTCGATGGGATTGATGTTGCTGGCAATCGCACCGGCATCTTTGTGCGGTCCGATAGCGTCAACGCCCCAAGCGTCGTTGCCAATGCCAGCTTGCTCATGCCGTCCAATCCGCCGGTGGACGGTTCGGGTCTGGTCGTGGCCAGCCGCCACGCCATGCTCGATGACATTCAGGCTGATGACAACCCGGCTGCCGGTCTGCTACTGGTCCAGGTCATGCCGGGAGAGCCATTGGCAGTAGAACTTGTCAACTCGCAGTTCGCCGACAACAATGTCGGCGTGGTCGCGGCGGCAGATGTCCCGATCAACTTTCATGCCGACACGGTGTTCCTGGAAGGCCACGTTTCCGCGGGCATGGATCTTTCGAACCTCGGTACGGCCGTGCTTGCCGGACTGGAAGTCACCGGCAATGGGTTTGGACTGTTGCTCGACGTCGATCAATCAGTGCGTCTAGAGACCTCCAGCCTTGAGTTCAACAGTACTGGCGTGGCGCTTTCAGTTTCGTCGGGCGCGCAGACCAGCATCTACTGTTCGGATTTTGCTGGCAATGGTGATGGCCTTGAGCTGGTGCAGGGCGATACCGTTGATGCTCGCAACAACTTCTGGGGCGACACCAGCGGCCCGACGCATCCCGGCAATGCCGGCGGAAACGGTGACCCGGTCATCGATGCCGCCAATGGTGGAACCGGCAATGTCGAGTACCTGCCCTTCCTGACCGGAATGGCAACCCAGGATGACTGCCTGACCGGCATCCCGGAGGCCATCGGAGTGACGGCGCTGAATGGGCATGGCAAAGGGCTGCTGATCGTGCTGTTCGGGTTGCTCGGATTGATCGCACTGCCGCGTCTGCCTGGCAGCCCTTCAACTTGAGCCCATAGTAAAACCAACACCGTCCAGCTCAGCCAGCGGTTCAAGCAAGAACTGACGCGGATCAAATCAGCCCGACGACGACTGTGGCAAAGTAACTCAATGGTTACCCGAACCATCACGTTGATTCTCGTCTGCCAAGGAGGCTGTTCATGCGCTTCATTCCGAAAGCCCTGCTGAAAAAGCTCTACAACCGCGCCAGTCTCCGCAATACGTCCAATGGCGTGCGGCTGTCGGTCAAGAATCGGCTGGCACCGGCGCGCTTGCAGCGCATAGAACGAGTCGCGCTCAATGGGCGCGCGATCGCGCTGACCGACATTCAGCTGCAATTTGATGGCGGACCCTCGGTCCGGGCAGATCAGCTATCCGCCGATGCGACCACGGACTTCGCCTTGGGCACCTTGCTGACCCTGGATATGGCCATCGAGCAACTCGATACCGGCGAGCACGAGATCGAGCTGGTTTTCCTGGCCGAGCCCTTCGGAAAGCTGGAATTCAAGGTTCGGGACACGCTCAATACCGGACAGCGCGACCCCGCCGCCATCCCACGAGATTCTGCGAATGACTATTCCGAAGCGATCATTAACGAGCGCCGGAACTTCATTGAACAGAAGACCGGAAACCGGCTGGATCACATCGCCCGCCCATCATTCGATCCGCAGGTCACCCGCGGCAATATCGAACATTTCACCGGTGTGGCCCAGATTCCGCTGGGCATCGCCGGACCGCTCAAAATCAAAGGGGAACATGCAAACGGAGAGTTCTACGTGCCGCTGGCGACCACCGAAGGCACGCTGGTAGCTTCCTACAATCGCGGCATGAAAGTGATCGCCGAATGCGGCGGAGTTACCTGTGCGGTTGTCGGCGACAACATGCAACGTGCACCGGTATTCGGTTTTGCATCGGCCGGTGAAGCGAGGCAATTCGTCGACTGGCTGGTTGCCCATATGGACGACATCAAGCAGGTCTGCCAGGACTCCGACAAGTTCGTGAAGCTCAAGCACGTCGATTACTACCTGGCCAGCCGTTTCGCCTTTACCCGGTTCAATTTCACCACCGGGGATGCGGCCGGCATGAACATGGTCGGCAAGGCGACATTTGCCGCCTGCAACTGGATCCTCGCCAATTTCAAGACGTTCGAAGTCCGAGATTTTTTTCTCGAATCCAACTTTGCCACCGACAAGAAGGCTTCAATGATCAACACCATGCGCACGCGCGGAAAACGGGTCACCGCCGAGTGCACCGTGAAACGCCAGGTCCTGCGCGACATCATGGATGCCGACACCGAACAGCTCTATCGGCATTCCCGCATCGCCAATGTCGGCAGCATGCTGTCAGGTGCCAACAACAACGGCTGTCACGCGGCCAACGCCATTACCGCGATGTTCATCGCCACCGGCCAGGACGTGGCCAACGTGGCCGAGTCGTCGGCCGGCATTCTCTACACCGAACTGACCGATGAGAAGGACCTGTACATTTCGATCACCCTGCCCTCGCTGATCGTCGCCACCGTTGGCGGCGGCACTGGCCTGCCGACCCAGCATGAAGCCCTGCAGATGATGGATTGTGCCGGGGTCGGCAAGGTGCGGAAATTCGCCGAGATCGTGGCCGGCACGGTATTGGCCGGCGAGATCTCGCTGGCCGCGGCGATCAGCTCGCTGGATTGGGTTTCGAGTCACGACCAATACGGCCGCAACGATCCGAACGCATTGCGCTGAGAGCCAAAACTAGTTTCTGCCGCCTCTAACCAGACGGACCGCATACTGGCCACTGGTCAGGGCCGACGGTACCTGGCCATCGGCGAAGGTTACGACCCAGGCTTGCCCGGCTTGTCCGCTGAGCGGAGAACTGGTCCAGAACCATTCGAGTGGAGTGGCGGGAAACACCTCGCCGTTGATCGCCGGGGAATGGCAGCGCGATTCAACAATGGATGCCAGCTCGTTGCGGTTGGGCACGCGCCAGTCATTCTGCCCTGCCTGGACATGACTATCGGCCGCCTGCAACGCCGCGGCCCAATCCATCAACATGGCACTGCCACTGCAGCTCTGTTCGGTCCAGCTCTGGCCCAGGGCACATCGCTGCCAGACCAGCCGGGTCGGGAGATGCAGAACGGTGCCGTCGGCGCTGTCGAGAAATTGATCGGCGGGGGTCGACGACTCGATGTTGGGGTTCTCGATGCCGCCGACACATTGGGCCTGGGCGTCGAGTATGCCGCCCAGTGACAGACACATGGCAACGGCCAGCAGCCGTTTGGTTCTCGAATGTTTCATCACTTGGTCTCCTGTACCAGCCGCACCTTCAGCGCTGCGCTCTTGTCTGCCATCGCCACCTCTCCGGCGGCAAAATCCACTTGCCAGGCTGCGGACGGATCGGCCGCCACCGGCGTCAGACTCCAGAACAACCCGTCGGTCAGCGGGAAGTAGACCGCGCTGATTGCCGGGCTCGCCTCTCCGGCGTTGACCAGACTCATCAGCTCCTGGCGGGTCGGCACGCGCCAGTCGGTCGACCCGCACAGGCGTGAGTCATTGACGGCCGTGACCAGGCCTTCAAGGTCACACGGACTGCCGGTGCAGAGCCCACCGTCGGCCTGCCCGGTCTGACCGCCATTGGTGGCAGCGTCGGGCTGGTACCAGGTGAAGGTATGGCCGTGGTGACGCGGGTTGGACGGATCGTCAACCTTGACTTCCCAGGTCAGGCCGCTGTAATTGTCGCGCACACAGGCCCAGGCATCGGCGGCGGGCGGCAGCGCCTCGCCATCGATATCGAGCTTGGTATAGTCAAAGCCGGCCGGCCCCTTGCCGAGCTTGTTGAGCTGGCCGGCTCGTTCCAGTGCGTCGCGGCCATGATCGCCGTCCTGGCCGGGTAGCGTCTCGACCGGACAGGTTCCCTGGCCATTGCCGCCGACGCAGGTCGATATACCGGTATCATTGAGCTGGCCCTGGGCGCAGCGAGCAATGCCGGCCACGCCATGGCTGATCTCGAACCGATCACGGAAAATGCCGCAGCCATCCAGACGATCCGGCACAAGCTTGATCAGGACTTCCATCACCGCATCATCGATCGAGACACTGGCCTGGGTATCGGCCGATGCTCCGACCAGGGTCGCTGATAATTCCAGCAACTCGCCCGGATCGACATCCTCGATCGCGATTCGGACAACCTGTCCGTCCCAGGTAACGCCGGAGCCGAGATTGAATCCCGGTGGCAACGCTGCTGCATTGACCGCCGAGCTGGCATCGGGACGGAAACTGGCCACCCGGCTGAAGCCGTTGGCTCCGGTCAGGTGAATATCGAGCGCTTCGGGGATAAAGCTGCCGGTCGATCCGAACTGCGGCAGCTCGGCAATCGTCAAGCGCAGCGCGACCAGGTCTTCCGGCGCCGCGAATGCCTGGCTTATTCCGGTCAGAAATGCTCCGCCCTTGCCCAACCGGGCGGCACCGTCGACCACGGTGACCGAGCCCGCCGGCATCGCACCCGGTGGCGAGACCGTGGTCGTCCATTCCGTCAGTCCGGCACTGAAGTCGCCGTTGGGCAAGGGAATGTCTATGATCTCGGGATCGTCGGCCCGGGCGCTGTCGGCAATCATCCAGCAAGCCAGGGCGGCGGCCAGAATGATCCGAAGACGGCGGTCAAGGTCTCGCATCGGAGAGCGGTTTCCCGCTGGATTCAATATCGTCCTCACTGCAGCGCCCTCCATCATGGAATCAGTTCGCTAAATTCGCCAAAGCCGCATGGCAACAGGTTCTTGGGGTGACCGGTATCCCTGACTTTGTCGAGAATCGCGTCGACATCTCCGGGAATTCCGAGCAGACCGTCAGCGGCCTGGGCCAGGGCCTCTTCGACCACTAGTCCGAACGACTTGGCAATGCTGATCGAGGCGGCAGCGGTGCACAACACACCGATCAGTTCCAGCGCCACAGTTTCACCCGAGGGATCGGTAAATCTCAGCGGATTGTTGTCGCCATAACGATAGTGCCAGGGTTCGAGCGGGTCTTCCGAGACGAACCGGGCTTGAGCCGGATCGTACAGGCGCGCCCGGTAGTAACCGAGGTCGCCGGGCACATCGAATTCGCGACCGGTAAAGCGCAGGGCATCGTCCAGTCCGGGCGACGGTCCAAGCACCTGACGACCGAATGGCGTGTAGGCAAACTCGGCCAGGGTCTGGCCGTTGTCGTCGACCTTGCGACGGATACTGCCGAGATGATCGGTCAGCAGCCAGCGGGTCTGGCCAGCATGCTCTTCGGCCAGGGGCCGGTCCAGCGCCCGGGTATGCAGCCGGCGCCAGACCACCTCACCGTCATCGTCAAGTGCAGCAATCACATTCTGTCCGTCGAACACGAAATGCCGCCGCAGTCCGTCAACATCAGCAAAGACGCGGGGGCCGGAAGGCAGATAGCGATAGCTTGCCTCGCTCAGCACCGCGTCATTCTGATCGAGCAGGCTGACTGCTACCGGCCGGTCGAAACCGTCATTGCCGATGGCCAGGGTCTGACCGCTCGCAACATCGAGCCGGTTGATCAGGGAACCGCGCTGGTTGTAGGTATAAACGGCATTGCCGTCGTCGAGCAGGCGATGACCGCCAGCTCCGCTGCCGTAGGACAGCGCGACCGGTCCCGGTCGATCGGGCAATGAAAGCCAATTGCCCATCGGATCGTACTGGTAACTTCCGCTGGCCAGTCCGGTAACGGGCGGATGACTGGCATCGACCAGCCAGCCACGTCCGTCATAGGTGAACTGGTGAATACCCTGGGCATCGGTCAGTTCGACAATCTGGCCATTGGCATCGCGGCCGAACTGCAACAAGTCAATGGCACTGTTGTCCGGGCGACGATGATCGATCAGGGTTGGCTCGGTCAGACAGCTGGGGCAGGCATAGTTCAGGCTGGTCACCGGTCCGGGAACCGTCGCCTGAAGATCGGCGAAGCGGTTCATGTTCTGCACCAGGCCTGCCTTGTTGTAGTCGAAGGTCACCCGTTTCGGATTGATGCCGGTACCACTTTGATCCACTGCCGTGAGTCGATCCAGTCCATCGTATTCGTAGTGCACGATGCCGCCGATGGAATCGGCCAGTTCGATCACATTGCCATTACCGTCATACTCGTAGTCCACCCACCAGGAAGGCGCATCGGGGCCACTGAATGAGAAGCGACGGATAAGCCCGGTAGGCCAGTACTCGATATCCAGGGTCGCATCCGGACCGCTTTCGCGCGTGATCAATCCGCGGATGTTGTGCTCCCAGTTGAAAACCTGGCTGCTGCCGACCAGCGCCTCGCTCACCAGGCGGCCGCCGTCGTCATACTCGAACTCACGCCGCTGACCGGCTCGATCGACGCGCGCCGTCTCGCGACCGAGGTCATCGTATTCGCGGGTCTCGACACCGCCAAGCGGATCGGTCAGGGTTTCGATCAGGCCAAGAGCGTTGTAAGTGAACGACCAGGTCTGACCGACCGGATCGATGATTCCGGTGCGCTGGCCGAGCGCGTTGTACTCGAAAGCGGTGATACCACCCAACGGATCGGTCTGAGACAGCAGCCGGCAATTGTTATCGAAACTCCGCCGGGTGGTATTACCGAGCGGATCGGTCGCCTCGATCCACTCATCGTCGCAGTGATCATACTGCCACAGGAAGGTCTGGCCACCGGGGTAGGTTCGTGACAGCAGGTTGCCTCGTTCGTCATAGGTATTGAGCTGACGACCGCCCTCGGGGTCGACATACTCGATCAACCTGCCGGCATCGTCACGAATCCAGACCTGCTCGACCCAATCGGTCTCATTGACCCAATCACGCCGGGCGACTAGCTGGCCAAGCTCGTCATGGAACAATTCACTTCGAAAACCATTGGTATCGAAGATGATCTCGAGCCCGCCGCTCACGTCGAACTCGTACTGCGTGCAGCCGTCCAGGGTCGCCAGATCTCCATCTGCCGGGCATTGGGCAATCAGCCGGCCGTCGTCATCATAGACATGACGAGCCACCGGATTGCCGAGCGCGTCGAACAGAGCCGTAAGGTGATGGGGATGCGCAGGATCGGCATACTCATAAGTGCTGACACCGCCGGCGAGATCGGTCACGTTCACCAGGTTGCCCGACGCATCATAGGCGTAGTGGATCCGTCCACGCTCGGCACCCGGCTGGTCTGGCGGCAGAACGATTTCGGTCACCCGACCCTGGTCGTCGCGGATATAGTCCACCGACAATCCGCGTGAACTGACGATGCCGTCCTCGGTGACCGTCAACACCCCGCCCAGCGCGTCCCGCACTTCGATCAGCCCCTGATCTTCACTGATCACATAGACCACACGATCCTCGGTCTCGAGCTCGTAGATCGACGGGTTGTAGGGAATGATGAAGTCGGCATATCCTGCGCCCAATGCCCAGACCACCTGCGAACCATCGACCACGCGCAGGGTATCGGTGACTCCGGGATCCGGCTCGAAATCGACATCGAACTGAAACAGCGCCGGAAAGCTGCGCGGCCTGGGCGCAAAGGTAAAGCCGACACGCTCGCCATTCGGCTTGACCACGTAGACGCGGGTATCATCCGAGAACGGCTCGGCCAGCAGCATGCTCAGGGGATTGTCGGGATCGGGGCTGTTGCGGACCGAATCACGCACGCTCGCCGACAAGGTCATCCGCCAGCCTGGTCCGAGGTCGTCACCCGACCCGGCGCTGGGGGTCGCGGCATCCAGGCTGTCGTACGAACGCCCGAACGTCAGCGGGATGCCGGCCACCGGCAAGGTCACATCGGCGGTCGCAAAGATCAGCCGGCCCGGCTTGAACCCGCTGCCGATATTGACCCGGTACTCGATCCCGCCAGTCTGCACCCCATCGCTGCCCAGAATACTGATCCAGTAAGTGCCCTCGGGAAAGCGGGTCGGGTCGATCAACGCCACCTGGCTCTCATCGACCGGCCCGGTGCCCTCGGCCAGGATCTCCTGGTCGCTGCTTTCATCGGAGCGGATCGCGACCGTCCAGGTCAATGCCGCCGGGGTGTTGTCATCGATACTGACCACCAGTGGCGTCGGCATGATCAGCAGCGAGTCCGGACCGGGGGTCGACAGCGTCACGACCGGCCGTTGCTCATCGTTGCAGTCGGCCACCTGCAGCTCGCTCGATTCAGAATCGACAAGCCCACTGACATCGGTCGCGGTCGCCAGCGCCGGGACATTGCCGGGCACGGCCGGGGTCCACTCGACGCAGCCGGAGACCAGGGCCTGGATCTCGCCATCGATCTGCAACTCGCGGCTGGCAATGCCGATGTTGTCGCTGGCCTGCAGACAGACACTGACCGCTTCGGTCGCGCAGGCGGGCTGGCGCGCCATCACCACCGAGACCTGCGGCGGTTCGGCGTCTTCAACGACAGTGATTTCGAACACCTGCGAGGTGCTGCCGCCCCAGTCATCGCTGACCCGGATTTCGAACTCGTAAGATCCCGGGATTGTCCCGGTCGTCAGCCAGGACAGCCACCCGGCTTCGGCATCGAGGGTCATACCGGTCGGGCCGTCGACCAGACTGAACGTCAGCGGATCGCCATCGGCATCACTGGCAATGAACAAGTGATTGTAGGTTTGTCCGACAACGGCCGCGCTCGGAGGAACACTGGTCAGAACGGGATCGGCGTTGGATGCCCGTACGTCGATATCGAAGACCTGTTCGGCCGCCAGACCGTGCGGATCGGTGACCACCAGAGCGACGGTCACGCTGGCCGGCGTGCCGGCCGGCGGCGTCCAGCTGAGCTCGCCGCTGAGCGCTTCGACCTGCATGTCCGGCGGTGCCTGGGCCAGGCTGAAGGTCAGCGTCTCGAACTCGGGATCGATCGCCCGGGCCGGATAAACCCACGGTTGATCGACGATCGCGGCCCGGGGCGGCGAACTGGTCACATACGGCGCCTGATTGGGCAAAGACTCAAGAACGGTCAGATCGAAGCGCTGGCTGGCCTGCTGCCCCGCCGCATCGGTCGCGAGCAGTTCGACCACATGCGATCCCAGGTCCCCCGCTTCGGGCAGCCATTCCAGCGTCCCTGCAACGCTGTCCAGGCTCATCGCCGCCGGTCCCTGGACCAGGCTCACCGTCGGACCGGGGTCTTGCGGCGGACTCAGCTGATAGCGGTAGCGATACTGGGTCTCGATCGCCGCGTAGGTCACCGGCACGCTCGAAAAGACCGGTCCCGGCGGCGTCGTTGCCGGCTCGCCGACGAACAGCGTAAAGGCCTGCGTGGCCTGCCCGCCTTCGCCATCGTCGGCCTCGATGATCACGCTGTGCTGGCCCGGCTGGGCATTTGGCCAGTCGACAAGACCGGACACCGGATCAATGTCCATCCCGGCCGGGGCGCTGAGCAGATCATAGCCAACCGGATCGCCGTCCGGATCGATCACGCTGGCCTGGTAGCCATAGCTGGAACCAACCGGGGTCTGAACCGGCGGGGTGCTGGTAAAGAACGGCGGCACATTGAAGCCGGCCTCAACCACATTGATGGAGAACGACTGGCGAGCCAGACCGCCGCGACCATCTGATGCGCGCAGTACGACATCGAACGAGCCTGCGCTCGCCGGGGTCCAGTTCAGCTCCCCGGCCACCAGACTCATCCCCGCCGGCGCGACCAGCAGTGAATAGGTCACGCTGTCTCCATTGCCGTCCTCGGCCACGGCGGCATAGCGCCAGGCGCTGCCGACCGTTCCCCGGGTTGACGGGACCGTGGTGAAATGCGGCGCCTGGTTGGCCGGCAGCAACCAACGGGGCTCGAAATCGATGGATTCGAGGCCGGGATTGGAAAACACCAGCCGGCGGGTCGCCGACAGTTCACCGGCCGGCAGCATCTCGCCTTCCGGCACCAGGATGACGTAGGGTTCACCGTTCGGGGTCTGACCATCGCTGTTGAGCAGGCTGACCCCGGGATGCATGTCCACGCCGACCGCCATCAGGATCGGGCCCTGCAGTGCGGCACCCGGGTTGTCCGCCGCCACATCAACCAGCAGGCGCTGACCGGCCTGGTCGAACGTGGTTGCGGAAAAACGGGCCTGCAGCAGATCGGAGACTTCCGAGAAACCGGCCCAGGGATCGGTGTCGTCGCCGGCCCCCATCAATTCGATTTCCAGAACGGTGGGGCCGCAGGCTTCCTGCGCCGAGATGGTGACCTGGTTGGGCCCCGGTTCGAGCTGGATAGTGGCAAAGAAGCTGCCACTGCCATCAAGCACCGATGAGGGCTGACCATTGACCTCGACCTCGAGTACCGGACGGAATTGATTGACCGGCAGCACCCGGCCGCTCAACACCAGCGGCACGCCAGACGGCAACAGCGACCCCGGGCCGGGCGACAGGTCGGTGAACTGCGGGACCGCTATCGTTTCCGCCGTGCCGCAGGCGGACACGGCAATCGCGCGTGCCACCGGGAGCACGTCCTCGAGATCGAAATCGGCAACCGTCGATATTCCGCCGGTGCCGACGGTAATCAGCTCGGCCATGGCGCGCACCGGATCGGGGGCGATAACCGGAACCAACGGGGAAATGACGACATCGTTCTGGGCCGCCAACTGACGGGCGAAATAGACCGATTCGATATCGAAGTCGTTAACCGGGCTCCCGCAATACGACCCCTCGTCGGCGACCGGAATCAGCAAGCGAACCGCCTCCTCCTGCCACTCGAGTTGACTGGACACGATGGCGCTGGCCGGGGCCCAGTTTTCGAGCTCACCGGCACCGCCATCTTCACACTGATCGATTGCCGCCATCCACGCCGGCGGCGAACCCGGTACCGTCGGCCCCAGCTCGGACAGCACATTGCCGGTCAGGCAACTTGCACTGCCGTTCTGCGTGATCCCCCAGAAACGCGAGTTGACCGGAATGCCGTCGTCGGCCAGGGCCTGGACCAGGTCAGCGGTCAGATCGCACATGGCCTGGTTGACCGGGTTCATCGAAGGCGAGGTATCGAAGACAAACAGGATATCCAGCGCGCTGCAAGCGGCGCAGCCCTCGGGAAGCTCGATCGTGGAGTCGGCCGAGGCGACCCGAAAAAGCCAGTCGCGCGGCTCGTTTTCGCTATTGCTGAAGGTCAGGGTATAAACACCGGATGCCAGCGAAATGGGCCCCTGGTCATTGATATTTTCGTTGGCGGCATTGGCCGGTCCGAATACCGCTGTTCCCACCGGGTCCTGGAGTACCCAGCGGTTATTGCTGGCGGGAGACATCAGATCGAAGATCAGCGCTTGTCCATCTTCGTCCGGTTCAATGCTGTAGCTCAAGCTTGAACCCGGTGTCAGAAACTCGGTCACGATCACCTCGTCGACAGTGAGAAATCCGGCGTTCTCATCGACCACGCTGACCATCGTCCAACTGGCCTCGCTCGGGTTGGCCAGAGCGCGCAATGCCAGTTCATAGTCACCCGGTGGCAGCGACCAGGGGCCACGATCGGCATTGATAGCGACCGCGAGGCTGACATCGGAAAACGGCTGCCAACCCGAGGGCAGATGCGTCAGGGTGGCCAGGACATTTGCCGCGTTGACTGCGGGATCGAAAAACGTTCGCGTCGACGGCGCGTTCAAATCCAGCAGATAGCGCTGTTCAGCGCCCGACCCCGGGAGCTGCAGGGTTTCGAGCTGATCCAGGGCTGTTGCCTCGGCAGAAGCAGACTGGGGTGCGTACAGGGTCAGTGCATAGTTACTGATGACAGGCGATGTCATGTCCACGACCAGACGATATTCGCCCGGTGTGATCACCAGCGGTCCGCTGTCGTCAGTGACAGGGAAAAGCAGGCGCTTATTGTCAATCAAGGCCCGACCGGCAGGATCAAACAGCGAATAGCGCAGTGAGTTGTTGCCAGACTGCACCTGGACATAAAGTGTATCGACACCCGGCTCAATCGTCAGCGCATAGTTGTGGCTCTGTCCGGGCATGGCCATCGTGTCGTTGACCGGCACCGGTGTTGCCCCCAGAGACAGCGTGTCCTCGAGATCGATCACACTGTGAACCTGGAACTGATAGACCGTGGCAGCAATCGAGCTGGCCTCGAAGCTCAGTCGATAGTCGCCCGCGGCCAGACTGAAAGGCCCCCGGCTTTCACTGTTGAAGCGCGCAACGCTGGACCCGAAGACGATCTCGCCCGAGCTATGCTCCAGCTGCCAGCGAAGCTGATTGTCACCCTGGAGCAGCTCGAAATAGAATTGGCCGTCGGCCGGAACAGTGAACAGATAGTCATCACGGAAACCGGGGACGGTGGGCGCGCTGTCGATAACTTCGTCAAGATTGATTACCGTTTCAGTCACGCCGGCATCGACGGCCCGAAAGGCATAGTCGGCCGGTCCGCCACTAGTCAACTCAAACTCGACGGTGTAATCACCGGCCGCGAGCAGGAACGCCCCACGATCATCGGTGCCCGGAAAGCGCGCTCGCACACTGTCGAACAGCGGCTGCCCGGAGCGATCGAACAGGGTCCAGTTCAGGTCGACGGCACCTTCAACCAGTTCGAAATACACCCGCTCCGGACCGCCCAGGCTGATCATCCACTGCTGGAGCGAACCGCTGCTGATCGTCGCTTCGGCCAGATCATCCAGGAGCAGCGGCGTTCCGGATGGGGTAAACCCGGTCGGGCCGTTGTCAGTCAACGCCAAAGTGTAGCTGCCGGTCGCACCGCCTTCGCCCATGACCGTCAGCACGTAATCTCCGCCGGCCAGATTGACGTCAGTCAGCACCGGCAATGTGGTGGTTCGGCTGATGATCTCGCGGCCAACGGCATCATGAAGCATGTAGTTGAGGCTGCCAGCGCTCGAAGCTGCCTGGCGCTCAATGGACAGCATCCGGTCCGATGGTGCCGTAAAGCTGTAACGGCGGATCTCGCCGGGCAGGACTATGGCATCGTCGATAACGCCGCCCAGGCTGGTCATTGTCTCCACCACCGTCACCGTGGTCAGGGAAAAGTCGACAAATCCGTTCGCTCCGTTCTTGCCGGTCACCGTCAGGGTGTAGTCGCCGCCGCGCAGCGCGATGCTCTCGACATCATTGACATTGGCGGTTTGAAGCAGGGTTCGACCCAGCGCATCATCCAGTCGCCAGCCCAGATTGGAGTTGTTGTCGGTATCCAGTCGATCGAGCAGATAGATGCCGGCAGGCAGGGCGCTGATGTCGAATCGATGGTGCTGAGCAGGAATGAGCAACTCGGCGGTTACCGGCATATCGGGTGACAACACCGCTTCAGTGTCGACCACCTCGTGCAGGATCACGCTGCCGGTGATCGGGGTGCTCAACCGGCTGCGCACACTCAGGATGTAGTCGCCGGGAATCAGATTCCAGCGCTCGGCAGGCCAGCTCATGTTGCCCGACCACCCGCTGATTTCCTGACCGTCCGCGCGGTCAAGCCGCCATTGGCCGGCCGATGTGGCCTGGTCGATACTGAACGAAATATAGACCGGCGTCGGGTCGTCCAGGCTGAACTCGAACCGGGTTGTCTCGGTAACATCGGAACTGGCGTAGTTGGCCGAACCATTCAATGTCAGCGGGATCGACACCGGCGCGGCAATGGGGCGAACCTGCAGGCTGAACAGACCCTCGTAACCGTTGCGTCCACGCACCTCGATCCGGTGGGTACCGGTCGGCAGGTGCACCGGATCGGTGATCGCGGGAGTGGATGTGGTCCAGTCCTGACGCAGATTGCCCAGCTCATCGGTCAAGCGGTAGCTGATCTGGCTGGGACTGGCCTCGTCGAAGAACAGCTGCACCGGCCCCGCTTCGGCAATCGGCAGATCGTAAGCGTGGGTCGCTCCCGGGCCGGTCAACTCCCGGGTGTCGAGAGTATCAAGCGACAAGGTGCTGACGGTATCATCGAGCCCATGGACCACAAAGGTGAAGGTACCGGTCGTTGTCGGCGTTTCACCGCGGATCGTCAGAAAATAGTCGCCACCCATCAGGGAGACCGGGCCGAGGTCATCGATCTGGGCGAGATTCTGTTCGATCACGCGTCCAACGCTGTCCTCCAGAAGCCAGTTAAGCTGGAATCGATTGTCGGTCGCCAGTCGCTGGAGATAAACCCGCTGGGCCTGAACGACATTGCCAATCCGATAGATTCGTTCTTCACCGGCGGCAATTTCACCACTGACTTCCATATCAAGATCAATCTCGATGGGAGTGGCCAGTGCGGATTCAGCCGTAACAGCAAGAAAGAAAACAGCCAGCGCGGCAATCACGCTCGTTGGATCAATAAACCTGAAAACCACCTGGAGACGGCTTGTTGTCACGTTGAACTCCTGCAGTCGCGGCCACGTTGTCATGAGCCGGAATATGCATGGAATCGTTGACGGAAACTTCCAATCGATCTGAAAAAACTCTGAAAAACTTCTGAACGATTGCCATTTTGCTGTGTAGCCAGAGCTGTTTCAAAAAGTCATTGACGCGCCGATTGCCGGCCGGGATTGGCGACATACGGTGCGGTAATGAAGCAGGGATGGAGACCGGAATCAGTCTTCAGGCAGGTTTACGGGTTCAGTGAACGGTTCGATGCCGAGCGCGCGATGAATCGCGGCCGGCCGGTACAGGCGATTGCCGGACAGCGTCATTGCTGCACTGCGAATTGCGCTGATATCCTCCAGCGGATTGCCATCGAGGGCGATGAGGTCGGCAACGTAGCCAGGCGCAATACGACCGATGCGATCGGCGTCGCCGACCACTTCGGCCGAACCGATGGTGGCCAGATGCAGCACGTCGGCGTTGGCGATGCCGGCCTTCGCATAGAGTTCTAGCTCGCGATGCAGCGTGAATCCGGCCAGCGCGTCGGTGCCGGCGACCAGCGGCACACCGGCCTGGTGCAGACGGCGAATCATTGCCAACAGTGCATCGGCCGACCTGGCATAGCGTTCGGCGTTCTCGTCATTGATATCCAGATCGCCAGCGAGCATCGACCGGCGCACATTCGGCGGAAAATGGTCGGCCACCATCGCGTAAGCGGGACTGACCTCACCCGAGCGGTGCCGAAACATCGCGTCAAAAATTGCCGCCGTCGGATCGACCACCGTTCCGCGTCGAGCCAACAGATCGATAAAGTCCTGCACTTCAGCTGAATCGAGATCGAGACCACCGGCCTCCTCCGCTACGCGGATGAAGCGGACCGGGGTGCGGGTGTCGTCATCCGGACGGGCGAGGAAATTCAGGAACACCATGTTGATGTGCTGAATCTCGTCGAATCCGGCGCTTACAGCCTGTTCGGCTGACATTCCCGACGGAATATGACCGGAAAGCTGCATGCCCCGATCATGAATGGCCTCGGCCATCGGCGCGACCCAGTCGGGATCAATCGATGAATAAATCTTGATGTGCGAATAACCTTGCTGATGGATTTTTTCGACAAAATCCAGTGCCCCATCCAATGTTTCGGCCAGGTTGCCGGTCGGCGCTGCAAACGGTCCGGCCGCATCGATAAACCCGGCACGGTACACGCGCGGCCCAATCGCAGTACCTTGTTGGAACTGGTCGATGGTATCCATCAGCCGGTCGTGGGAATTGGCCAGATCTCGCACCGTGGTGACTCCGGCGGCGATATGCAGTGCGCCCTGGGTGGGTCCGATATGAACGTGCATATCCCACAGGCCGGGCATCAGCGTCCGGCCCTTGCCCTCAATCCTCACCAGGTCGTTGCAATCGATGGCTTCGTTCGCACCAACGGCAACGATGATGCCGTTGTCGACCCGGACCGTCGAGCTGTCTCGCAATGTCCCGGCATCGACATCCAGCACCCGGAAGTCGTGCAGACAGTATGCTTCGGGCAATTCGTGTGTCAACTGGTCGGCACGCGCAGCCAGGTGAGTGCGTTCAGCCTGCCGCTGGCGTGCATCCAGTCTATCCAGCACCTCGCCCCATCCTTCCGGCACCAGTCCCATCCAGCCCAGGGCCAGAGCGAACAATTCCTTGTCTTCATCGAGCCACAGGTACTGCGGATCGAAACCGAGCCCCGAGACAGCGTACAGTGATACTGCGCGCGACTGGCTTTCATGCTCAACGGTCTCTTCGGCCAGCTTCTCGATGGCAGCCGTTCCGCCGGGCCAGAGCTTTAAGGTCCGATCCGGCGCATCCAGCAGCGCACGTGCGAGAGCCGCCGCGTACTCAGGGCTGGCATCGTTTGCGAGATAGAACCCCTTTGCCGAGGACTCGTCACGCCCGGCCTCCAGGGTACTGGTCCATTCAGCAATGCCGTCGGCATAGCGAAACGTCTCTTCGACCGGCGCCCCCATGTAGGCGTTTCCTGTGCTCTCAAAGCGGACAACAAGTCCGGCCTCATCGGTCTCGAAGCGGGTATCAAGCGATGGGCCGCGGCCGCGATCAGTGAACTCGAAATGCGCGCTACGCGCGCCATCGTCGTGGCGGGTCACGACCAGTTCTCCGGACACATCACCCTGGGTCAGCCAGTCATAGCGTACGGTGGTTTGAGCCTGCGCAACGGTGGCCATTGCAATCAGCAAGGCCAGGCAAGGAAGGTTGAAATTCATGCGGGAAACTCCGATAACGAGACCTGCTCGGAACAGGCGAACGAGCCTACCGCAGACCGCCAGAGAATGGAAGGTCATCGAACCCCACCTCCCGCTCAATCCTCGAAACGGTCAGAAAACAGGTCCTCGACGTCCTCGAAGGCCCCTCGATCAATTGGGCCGGCACCATCGGGAACGCCGGGGCGATCGACGATGCGCGGGCGGCCGGCCAGATCAAACGAGGTTTCAGTACCGTCGATCGCACACTGGTCCAGATTGGCCGAGTCGCTGCGCAAAAGGTACAGGCCATTACTGGCATCGAAGAAACCGGCATCGTGGTCACTGCCGCCCAGGGCTCCACCCGGACCCGTATTGAGGCAACTGAAGGCCGTCGTGCCCGCCCCGCTCAGATGAGATCCACCAGCTTCTACCAGCAAAATGGAGCGCTTCACGTCAAGCGCCAGCGGGGCGGTGGACTCGTTCTGAAACAGCACCCCAGTGAATAGATTGTCGGCGACCGTGAGAAAGTCTGCCTTCACTGTCGCGTCGGAGCCGTTGCGGATCAGGTTGGAATTGGTCTGGTTGGCGGCCATCAGCACGTTTGACAGCTCCAACGCGGCGCTGTCGCCAGTCCGGAGGATGTCGGTCTGGGCGGCGTTGCCAACGATGCGGGTCTGACCGATCGACAGCAGCGGTGTGCCGCCGCCGGCGACGAACGCGACGGCCGCAAAACCACTCAATGCGCCGGTCTCGTCGAGCACCTGATTGCCGCTGAGGCTGGAGCAGGCCAGATCCGATGGCGCGCAACTGTCTACGCCGCGGTCCAGGATCACCTCCGCGCCAGCGACAAACATTCCTCCGGCGAAATCCCGGGCGATGTTGTCGTCGATACGCAGGCCGCTGGCTTCAAAGCGCGTGTCGGTGCCCGCCAGCGACACGCCGCCGCCGCGACGCGGTGCTGCGCCCAACACGGCCTCGTTGCGACTGATGCTGATGCGCTGTTGCGGTCGCGCACGCAGAATTAGTTGCGAGGCTCCCGAAGCGTAGATACCCGCACCATTGCGCGCCTGATTGGACTCAATGCGCAAGTCTCCTTCAGCGTCGGTGCTGAAAACTTCGCAGGTGTCGGAAAACAGTCCACCGCCAAGACCACTGGCTGTATTGGACATGATATCTGCCTGGCCCAGTCGCATGCGAGCCGACCAGCAGTAGGCGCCTCCACCCGATTCGGCCGAGTTTCCGTCACCACCATCGATGCCGATGCGCGTCCCACCGAGCAGGTTGACGGACAATGGGCCGCCCAGCAGCGCCTGCACGAAAATTCCGCCCCCGAAATCAGCCAGATTGCCATCGACATCGACGGCAACCAGATCAACCTGACCCAGCCCGGTGATCCGTAAACCACCGCCGTTGCCGGTCGGATTGTCGCCGGCGGTGATCAGCAGATCGCGCAACTCGAGGCCAAGGGCACCGACGACATCACCAAAGACGCTCACTACCGGATCACCGGAAAAGTCGGCCCGCAGAGTCGACTTGGCCGAGGGCGTCGGAGCTCCGCAGGCCGGATAGCCGCCGGCAATGCGCAAGTCGCGATTGGAGATCGACAGGGGTGCGCCCAGCAAGAACTCGGCTCCCACCAGACGAATCCCCGAGCCGGGGGCCTGCTCGGAGCGAGTAAAGCACTACCGCCATTACCGTGGCAAAAGCCATGAACCAGATACCGACTGCGAGCAGACCCAGCGACAGGATGCCGCTGATACCGACCGCCCAGAACACAAAGAACAGCAAGGCTGTCTTGATCTTCATGGGCAACCGCTGCAAAAGGCAATTTACCGACAGCACCAGGACAGCCAGAAGCAACTGCAGCGTCATGAATGGCTGCCAACCGAACTCCAGGGCACGTATCAGGGAAGCCGGAACGGATACGATCGCGAGAATGGCGGCACCGCGCCAGAGGTGATCGACATAGCGGTGGCGAATCGCGGCCAGCTCAGGCTCGGGATCAGTGGAGCCTGGAAACTCTTCTGGCATGGTCCCGATACCAATCAACTAAGGAACCTCTGAACAAGTCTGCGCGGGCGCAGACATGTTCAGAGGTTCCTAAGGCAAGAATCTCCAATATAGAGCAACATCCGATTCGATCCATCCATCGTTACATGTCATTGAAACCCCTGGAAGCGGTCGGAGAAGATCGCGTCCTCGACGGTATCGGACAGGCCGGTGCCGGTGATCGGGATGACATAGGTCCCGTTGGGATCATTGGAGCTGATTCGAACCTCGGCATCGGTCCACGTGCCTGCCGCCTCGGGGACGAAGCGCAGCGAGACGATGCAGGTCTCACCGACATTCAGCGGCGGCGAGCTGGGGGTGCAGGAGCCGCCGTCGAATACGAAATGCACGTCATCATCACCCCAGAGCGTCGTGAAGCCCATATCCAGGGGCTCGTCACCGACGCTGGTCACGGTAATCACCACCGAGTCGCTGGACTGGCCGACCATGACCTCACCGAAGTCGATCGAAGCCGGTGAGACCTCACCCCACGCTCCGGGGAACTGATAGCGCACCAGCACGTCGTCGCTGTTATTCGAGGGATCCAGATCGAATGCGGCACTGCTGACCGTGGCGCCCACACCGGTGTCCTCTACGAAGCCGGGCGTGCCGTCGATCACCAGCACTGCCGTTTCGCCCGGCTGCAGCGGCCCCACGGTCCAGAGGCCCGAGTTCGGCTCGTAATCACCGATCGAGGCGAAATACTCCTGGGGGATGAACCCGCCCGACAGGGGCGTCACCTGCACGCTGACGGCATCGGCCGCGCGCGGGCCGGCGTTGCTCACCTCGACGGTCATCGCCAGGACATCGCCCATCCCCGCCCATTCGGCGTCGGCCTCGATGCTCACGGCCAGGTCGGTGAACGGATCGACCTCGGCGAAGGCCAGATTGTTGAAGGGCTCGGGGTCTTCCGAGAAGCTGCTCGCCGAGGCCGAGCTCAAGAAACCGCCCGAGCCGTTGACCAGGGCCGCAACCTCCAGCACCGCGCCCTCGCCCACCTCCAGGCTGCCGATCTGCCACTGGCCGGTGGCCGAGTTGTAGCTGCCAAGGTCGTTGTTGTGGCCCTGATAGCTGTAGCCGGTGGGCAGCAGATGGGCCACCTCGACCCCATCGGCCGGCTCGGGGCCGAGATTGTCGACCAGCACCGCGAGGGTCACCTGATCGCCCGGCAGGGCCGCGGCGGGCGTCACGCTGTGGACGAGCTTGAGGTCGGAGCGGCTGCGCAGGACATCAGGGGTCAGCAGGGCTGAATTGTCGTTCAGGTTCGGATCGAACTCCGGGGCGAAGATCTGCGCCTCGATCGCATAGGGGGTCTGTTGCGTCACCTGCAGCTGCAGGCGCAGCAGCGCATCGGCACCCGGGCCGCTGCCGACCAGGTCGTCGAGCTTCCAGAGCATGTCGCCCGGCAGGAAGGTGCCCTGATCGGAATCGTCGAAGTCGATCAGGGTGTAGCCGGCCGGCAGGTCGATGGTCACCGAGGGCAGCCCGGCCAGGTCGGGGCCGGCATTGCTCGCCAGCACATCGACCATCACGATATCGCCCGGCTCGATCGGGTCCTGGTCGATCACCAGCTTGAGCGACAGATCGGCCGTGTCCACGCCCGGCGGCACCTCGCCGTAGAAGCGCTGGATCGGGGTCAGGAAAGTCGATGAGTTTCTCGAGGTGCCGGCCCGGTACTCGATACGCGCGTAGAACTTGCCGGGCAGGCCGGCGAAGCCCTCCAGGCGCCAGTTGTCGCCATCGCGACTCATCCAGCCGCCCCCGGCGGCCGGCACGAAGTCGTCCGCTTCGCAGCAGGTCTGCGAGACCAGCACCCTGGGGGTGCCGAGCACGGCCGGTGCCGAGCCAAAGCCGGTCATCCGATCCCAGACCAGTCGCTCAGGCTGGCCCGGCGTGCCCCAGACGATACGCTGGCGCAGCGGCACGCCGTCAGGGTTGGCGAGACGGACCAGGGATCCATCATCAGTCCCATCTATTAGATACCCAACCAGAATTCGACCGTCAGCGGTCATCTGCATGGAGTGGTCATCTGAAGGAGCACTATTAATCCACGGTTGCACGCCGGGTTGCAGGTCATTGCCGGCAACATTAAGCACGGCAACTCGCTTTACTTCCCCATCAATCCCCAGGTGTCCGCTAACGAGATAGCCGTTCCCTCTCTTCAGGACCGTCTCAAGCTGCGATATCCCGTCGGCATCGCCAAATGGGCTGGTCACCGTATGGTTGCCGTTCTGATCGATCACGGACCAGGCGTGCTGCGTGCCACCGAATGAATATTCAAACACCCCCCCTACGGCAACGTTATCTCCAGCCATAGTAATCGAGCTACACCAAAGGTGTGTGTCAAAGGGTGGATCAAAACTGGTCGAGAGCTGACCGGAAGGGGTGAACCGGGCGAGGCGGCGTGCGATGGGCCTGGCGTCTTCACCACACGAGAACACCCGATCATCGTCATCCACAGCGATTGCTCTGAGGAAATTCGGACGCTCCACTTCATTCCAATCGGGATTGAAACTGGTATCCAGCGTGCCATTGGCATGCAGCCGGGCCAGTTTCAGACGCGTCTCCCCATTGACCCAGGTGAAAAATCCGCCGATCAGAATTCTCCCGTCGTCCAGGACATGAATAGCTTCGACGAAACCGTTGGTCGCCGCCTGAAAGCTGGTATCCAGGCTGCCGTCCGGATTCAGCCTGGCCAGATGATTACGCGTCACGCCGTTAACGGTTTCGAAAGAACCGCCAATCAGGATCCTGCCATCGCTCTGCACGGCCATGGCGGAAACTCCACTGTCGATGATTGGGGAAAAATTGCTGTCCAATGCGCCGTTGGGATACAGACGCGCCAGATGGCTTCGGCTAGCGCCGTTGATCTCATCAAACCACCCCCCCACCAGAACTCGGCCATCCCTTTGCAAGGCGACGGCCAGCAAATTACTATCGGCGTCCGCCTCCAGAGGCTGATCAACCATACCCCGTGCATCCAGCCGCGCCAGTCGGTTCCGCCCCAGGCCGGTGATCTGATTGAAGGCCCCCCCGAGCAGCACCGAGCCATCGTCCTGCACCAGCACCGTGCGTACTGCAGCGTTGGGGTTGACGAGTTGGGCGAAGCCGTTGTCGACGCTGCCGTCCTCGTTCAGACGGGCAATGCGGCTGCGCGGGCCCACGCCGCTGGTGAAGTCCCCGCCGATGAGGGCGCGGCCATCGGGCAGCAGGTCCAGCGTGTAGACCGGGCCATTCAGGCTGGGCGGCTCGTAGTCCCCGTCCAGGCTGCCGTCGGCGTTCAGACGCAGGACAAAGCCATCGCCGTCGACCTCGCCGGCGACCAGGATGCGCCCGTCGTCCTCGATCTGCAGGGCCTGGACCGTGCGCACACCGCTGGCCAGGCCGGCCGCCTGGAAGCTGTTGTCGACGGAACCATCCTCATTGAGCCGATACAGGCGCAGGGCCGGAATCTGCCCGGTGATGCCGATGCTGCCGGCCACCAGCAGCTTGCCGTCGTCCTGCACCGCCAGGGCGCGCACGCTGCCACTGAAGCTCGGCGGCACGAAGCCGGTGTCGAGCTGGCCGTTGTAGTTCAGGCGCGCCACCCCGGTCCTGGCCTGGCCACCGACGTTGCTGAAGCTGCCGCCGATGTAGACGCCATAGTTGCCGGTCAAGGGGTCGGGCTTTTCGGCCAGGGCATGGATATCGCCGTCGGGATTGGAATCGGACCAGGGCGAAAGCAGCGCGCCGTCACCGTCCAGGCGCTGGATGCGGCCATTGAAGCTTCCGGCAACGACCAGATCCGTGCCGCCGGCCAGCAGGCTGACGTTCACATCACCACTACTCAGATTCGGCCCAGCAAAAAATGCCGTGTTACGGCCTGCCGCATCCAGCATCGCCAGGCGCGAGCGCGGCGACCCGGCAATGCCGGTGAAGTTGCCGCCCACCAGGGTGCCGTAGGGCGTGCTGGTCAGGGTATAGACGAGGCCATTGGGATCGGGCTGGTAGCCATCGTCCTCGGTCAGAGCCGACACCGGACCGGCCCAGGCCAGCAGCCCGGTCAGCAGAAATCCCATCGAAACCTGCAAATTGCGCTTGTTCATTCCTAATCTCTCCTGCGCCAGCCTGACGCTGGCCTTGAATCAAGAAATCCAGACTTCAGCGTCGCCCAAACCGACCCGAACTACATGAAATCAACTTGAAAAGACGATGAAAATTACCGGCTCATCAAATTTCGAATTCATGCGCCGTTCTCTCTGGCATCGAGGGACAGTCGGACGCTTGCGACCACCAGCAGAGCCAGACCCAGCAGGATGCGAACGGCCTCCGGACGCGACAGTCCGGGCTGGACCAGCGCGCATTCGGGCCGGGCCGGATCGATGTAGACGGTGATCATCGCGCCTGGCAGGAAGCGTCGGACGGCCTCGGTCTGACCGCCCGAGGCGCGGTAGGCCGAACCGGCAAAGACCTGGCCCTGGTGAACATAGCGATAGCTGAATACCGCGCGGGCGGCCAGCGGTGCGAGCCAGCCGTTGCCCTGATCGAGACGGGATTCGATGACCTGGGCCCGCACCGGCTCGGAGTAATTCCCCGACCAATGCGCCAGATGCGGCACCAGTGCCGCCATCACCAGCAGCAGCCCGACGGTGAGCACCAGCCACCAGGCCAGCAGGCGACGCGGAATCACCGCTTCTGCAGGCCAGGCCGGTCGGCCGGGGGCGGAATCACCGCGCCCATTCTCGATGACCCGACTGCGCGGATTCACCAGCCTGCACCCGAGGATTCGAAGCGATCACCGAAGATCCGGTCACCAGGCACCCCGATAGCCTCGTAGGCCCCGACATCACAGGCCCCGGCCGCGCCCTGCGGCCGCGCCGCACCCCGCTGGTCAACGCTCATCCCGTAGTCGCCGACGCAGTCACCGGCCGCATCCAGCGCAAGACTGCCGGCAGCCAGCGGGTAGGTGTCCTCGAAGCTGTCGAGGCTGGTCAGCGGCTCGATTGGCAGCAGCTCGGGCGGCGTGATGGCCTGGGTGCAACCGCTCTCGGTGGACAGGGAGCCGATTGCGATCAGTGTGCCCGCCCCGCCCTGCTGGCAACGTACGCCAACCAGCAGGCTGTTGATCAGGCGCAGGGTCGCGCTTCCATCGGTTGACGCACGCACGAACACATCGCTGCCATTCGATTGTCCTTCGGCAAAGGTGGCATGGATCACATCCAGCTCAGCGTTGTCGACCCGCAATGCCGCACCGACGTTAAGCGTATTGAGGTTGCCGCTAAAGGTCGCGTTGACCAGACGGCCTTCAGCCCCATCCCGGATCTGAAGGGCGCGTCCGCCACCGGTCGTCAGATTGTCCTTGAACAGGCATTGCTCGACCGCGAACTGTGCCGCTTCGATCAACACCACCGAACCACCGATGGGCTGATTGCCTTCGATGCGGCAGCGATGCAGCGACAGGCTGCCGCCGGTGACGAACAGACCGTTGGTCTGGCCGGAGAGATGGTCGCTGATGACGATATCTTCGAGTATCGATGTGCTGTCAAGTGCGTGAAACGCCGGCAGGGGTTCGGTGGTCAGCCCGACATTGGCCTCGAACACCACGGCCTGAAGGACAGCGCTGGAGTCCTGCGCGAAGAATGCGCTCGCGCCGAACCGGGCGGCGTTGCCCGACACCAGGGCGTTGGTCACTTCCAGCGAGGACGCCACTGCATGAACCGCGCCGGCGCCCGAGTTGGACTGGTTGCCCTGAAGGTAAACACGGTCGAGACTCAGCGTGCTGTCGAACACCGCCAACGCCCCGCCACGGCTCAGATTGCCGGCCGCGTTGCCATCGCCGAAAGACACCCGCTCGAAGCGTACTTCAGCCCCGGACTCGATCAGGACCATCCCGCCCGACTCCCCCGTATCATCGGTCCGCCCGTTGCGCAGCGTCAGATCACTCATGATGACCTCTACATCGCCAGAGATGGCAAAGATCCGGGACTGCTCGTTGCCGTCGATGGTCAGGAGGCCCAGGCTGTCCGGCAGGCCGTGGATGCGCAGATCGCGCTGAATCGAAATGAACGAGTTGCCGTTCATCAGGATCGTTCCGCCGGCCAGCGCCGCATCGAAGAAGATCTCGTTGCCATCGGCCAGGCCAGGGCTGCAATCGGTCCGGGGCTGAGCGGCCTGGGCGGCATTGCGCAGCGCCTCGCGTAGCGAACAGAAGCCATTGGTGGTTTCGTTGTCGGCCAGGGTGTCGACCACCATCACACCGTCGGCCAGCGCCAGCGTCGTGCTGACGCTGTTGTCGATCGGATCCAGCTCGGGTTCGCTAGCCTCGGCGGTGACCGTCAGCCCCAGTTGCCGGCTGGCCAGCACTTCGATCTGAATCTCCAGACTGGCAGCGGCCTGAGCGGCCAGAACAGGAAGCGTCCAGGTCTGGCTCAGTGGATCGAAACTGCCTGCGCTGGGCGTGCCCGACAGGAGGGCCAGGCCGGCGTCCGGATCCAGCGCGATCTCGAGGTCGCTGGCAGCGTCCAGCGCCAAATTCGACAGGGCTATGGTGAGGCTGATCTGATCGCCCGGGGTGACGGGCCCTGCGCTGGTCGACAGCGCCAGCGTGAGATCGACTCCGGGCGGCCCGTTGTACTCGAAGGCACCGGCATCGCACAGCGCCGAGCCGCCGCCTGGCCGCGGCTGTGCGCGCTGGTCCGAACCGTTGCCGAGATCGGCCAGGCAATCGCCGGCCGCATTCAGGGCAAGGCTGGGCGGCAGGACCGCGTGGGTGCGCGTCGGCCCGCCGTTCAGGGCCAGCGGCTGCAGACCGATCTGGGCCGCCGAGGCCACCAAGGTGGCACAGGAAGCATCGGTTCCAACCGAGCGGTTGACCGTGATCTGTGCATCCGCGCCGGCCAGGCAGAGTTCGTCGACCAGCAACCCGTTGTCGACCTGGAGGCTGCCCGGCTCGCCCGGTGTGCCGGTCACGATCAGCGTATCGCTGCCCTGCCCCGGCGCATTGTCGTTGCCGGCCACGGTGACGTGACGCAGTTCTATCGGGCTGCGTTCCCCATCGATCGCCGCCCCGCTGCCGCTGCCCAGACTGTTGCCCGAGACCGTGCTGTTGATCATGGTCAGTGCGCCGGCATCGATGGCCACCCCGCCACCGCGCTGCTGACTGAGGTTGCCGGCAATCGTGCTGGCCTCGATCAGCGCCGTGTTCAACACCAGGGCCAGGCCACCGCCGCGGGTCGAGCCGGACTGGGTCTGGTTGTCGCGAATCTCGACCCGATCCAGAGTCAGCTGACCGCCGAAGGCGTACAGGCCACCGCCATGACCATTGACACCCTGGGTACGGTTACTGAACAGTTGCGAATCGACCAGGTCCATATCCGCGTTCTGGATATGGATTGCGCCACCGGAGCCGTTGTTGCTCACCGTGGTGCTGGTGCCGATGCTCATCTCGCTGAGCAGCGCCTCGCCGCCGTCGATAAACAGCGCACCACCCCGACCGAGGGCCGCGCCCAGCGTCAGACTCGTGGTACTGAGATCGAGCAGGCTGTTGAAGGCCGCAACAATGCCGCCGTCGCCCGCGGCCTGGATATCGACCAGCTCGCTGCCTTTTATGGTCAGAGTCGAGTCTGCGACTGAAATGGCACCACCGTGGGAGCCGGTACCCACCGCTCTTGAGCCGTTGATGCGCAGCTGGAGCAGGGTCACATCGGCCCCGCCCTCGATCGCCAGCGTGGCGCCGGACTCATCGGCCGCATTGGTCCAGCCATTGGCCAGCGTCATGTCACTAATGATGACCCCGGCACCGTCGCCGATGAAGAATATCCGCGACAGGAGATTGGCGTTCAGGCGCAGACCCTGCGGATCACCCTCGACCGGACCGCGCAGCTCGAGATTGCGTGTGATCCGCGGCAGCTCGCCGCCGACCAGATCGATGCTGCCGCCGGTCAAAGCAGGCACGAACTGGATCAGATTGCCGGAGACGCTGCCGGCCGGGCAATCGGTGGATCCGGACTGATTCGCGCCCTCTGCATTGAGCATCGCCTCGCGCAGGCTGCACGCCCCGTCGGTCGAAACGCTGTCACTCAGGGTCGTGACCAGCATGCTGGCCCCCCAACCGGGACCCGACAGAGCCAGCATCAGAAAGACCGCCACCAGCCAGGCAGCAACTCGGGCAGCGGGTCGATCGACACCGATGATGATCTGAACGGGATGAACAGGCGACATGACTTTTGCTCCAAATGATGGCAATCTGAAAAAGGTCCGGCGGTCCGGCCCGGCTTGTGCATCAGAGTGCTGCCGGCCGGCGGCCGAAGCTTGAAATCAGGTTGAAAAGTTCATGAAACCAGCCGCTCTGGCCAGCGGTTTGAAAGGGTGCGGGGAACACGGTGAAAATCAGATTTGATCATTTCGAGCTCGATTTGGAGCAGAAACAGGTCAATGGACCGGACGGTCCGGTCAACCTGCGCGCGCAGACCTTCGCCGTGCTCTGTCATCTGATCGAACAGGCACCGGCCGTGGTAAGCCGCGACGATTTGCTCGACGCGGTCTGGGGCCATCAGGCCACCTCGGTCAGTTCGGTGGCCCAGACCATCAAGGAACTGCGCCAGGCCCTCGGCGACTCCAGCAGCGAGCCGCATCTGATCGCGACCCGCCGCCGGCTCGGCTACCAGTTCATCGGTCAGGTTCAGTCACTCGACGAGCCGCCGTCAGCCGCCAGCGAGCGAGCATGCGACAGCGACCTGCCGCTGGCCGCCCCGATCCATCGAATCGGCCATCTCTGGCCCTGGCCGGCGGGCCTGGCTGTGGTCCTGGCCCTGCTGGCGGTCGTGCTGTGGTGGTCGCAGCCGAATTCGCCCGGGCGGTCCGACGACCGCCTGCCGACCCTGGCCGTGGCCGCCATGGTCAATTCCAGCGACGATCCGGAGCTGAACTGGGTCGGACCGGCTCTGGAGAACTATCTCGGCCATGCGCTGGTGGAGCTGGGCGGGTTCCGCGTGCTCTCGGTCGACAGCGAGGCCAGCCGCGAGCCGGCCGCGCTGGAAGGCGTGGACTATGTGATTGAGGGCCGTTACTTGACCGCCGGAGTGGACGGCTCACGCTGGCTGGCCAACCTGCGCCGTCCAGGCTCGGACGAAATCGTGACCAGCCTGGAATCGGGCAGCAGCGAGTGGAACGTAGCTTCGATCAGCATCGAAATGGCAACCGCCATACGCGACCGCCTGGGCTTTGCGGCTCCGCCGGAGGCCGACAGTGCCGCCATACGCGCTCGGCTGCCGCGTCGAACCGGCAGCCAGCAAGCCTATTTCGCTGCGCTCAAGGCGATGACCCGTCGCGAGCCCGGTGCAGCCCTGGCCGAGCTGGCTCGCGCCCGCGAGCAGGAACCCGACAATCCGCGTCTTGACCTGCTGGCCGCGCAGGTGCACTCGATTCGTGGCGATCTGGCCACGGCAAGACTGTTCAGCGCCCAGGCGATGGCGGGCACTGCGCTGTGGCCACGCCGTGATCGCCTGGATATCGAAGCCACCGCGGCAATGCTGGCCTTCGACTGGCAGCGTGCGGCTGATCGACTGCAGTCGCTCAACCAGTTCTTTCCCGAGGCCGAAAGCAGCCGTCAACTGGTCCGCGCCCTCGGTCAGGCCGGACGCTTTCAGGATGCTGAAGAAGCCCTGGCCTCGCTTCGGCTCAAACATCCCGACGATCCGCGCCTGGCCCTGCTGGCCGCTGAACTCTCAGGTTGGCAGAAAATGCACGAGGATCAGCTCCGACAGGCGCGTCGGGCCGGCCGGCTCGCCCAGTCCAGTAGCCGACCTGGACTACTGACCGCCGCAACCCTGGCCGAATCCGATGCCCTGATAGAGCTGGGCGAATGGTCTGCCGCACGCACCCTGCTCGACCAGCTCACCACCAGCAACACCGGCCTGCAGGACGCTGATCATGCTCATGCCCTGCTGAGCCTGGCGCGCCTGGAATTCCTGCAGGGCGATCTGACACCGGCCCTGATCACCGTCGATCAGGCCGAGAACCTGTTTGGCGAAATTCCGCATCCGGTGGGACTGGCCGAATCGGCCATGCTGCGCGGCGCCATTCTGGATCGATCCGGCCGGATCGAGGATTCCATCGCGGCACTTGAAGAGGCATTAGTGCGCTTTGAAACCGTGGCCGACCCGCGCCGTACGGCGCATGCCAACGTGCAGTTCGGCACCACGCTGATGCGCGCCAACCGTGCTGAAGAAGCGATTGAGCGCCTCGACATGGCCGCCCGTAGCTTCCGCGCCCTGGGCGACCGTCAGGGCGAGGGGGCTGCCCTGGTCAACCATGCCACGCTGATTGCCCGCGCCGGGCGACTGCTGGATGCCGAGCCGATCTTCCAGCGCGCTCTGGAAGCTTTCCAGGATGCCGGGGATCTGCGCGGCCAGGCGATGGCGCTGGGCAATCTTGCCGCGATCGCCGGCGACCGCCGTGACATGACCCGTTCGATCGCCCTGGCTGAAGAATCACTGGGAATTTTCGAGCTGCTGGGCGCCCAAACCGACATCGCCCGAGTGTCGTATAACCTGGCATTGATTCACCGTCGCCAGGGCGATCTGCTGAGTGCTGAGGCGCGCATACGCCAGTCGGGAGAAGCATTCGCCAGTCAGGGCGCAGTGTTGATGCAAACCCGGGCTCTGACCACGCTCGCAGCGATGCTGGTCAGTATGGGCCGCTTTGACGACCTCGACGAGGTACTGGCACAGATCAATGCGCTGGACATCGAAGACCCGGCCGAACTCGCGGTGATGCACATTGTCCGCGGTGAACGTGCCCTGGTCGAGGATCAACCTGACAGCGCCTATCGCGAGTTCGAGCGCGCCCATGACCTGATGAATCAGATCGATGCCGAAAACCACATGCTGGTAACCCGGATGCACGTCGCACGCGCCGGGCTGGCGCTGGGCCAGGCCGTTGCCGCCGAGCAGACGGGCCGTGAACTGGCCTTCGCCTTCGGCGAGATCCGCATGGTCAACCGGGAAGTCGACGCCTTGTTACTGCTGGCCGAAGCGCTGATTCACCAGACCCGTTTCGACGAGGCCACCAGTGCGTTGAACCAGGCCGATGAACTGCTGGTGGATTCACCTGATGCCGAACAAACTCTTCGCCTGGGTCTGCTCAGAAGCACCGTGTCCTCGCCCGAGCTGGCGCTCGAGCGCCTGGCCTGGGTCGAGCAGACCGCCGGTCAGCAGGGTTTCCAGTTGCTGATGAAGCGCGCCCGCAAACTCATCGCACAGGTCGAATAATTACGATATCACGCAAATTTCAACGTGTTTTCACCCGCCGGTCCACGCGGCGGACGACCATGCAGTTCACCCAATCATGACTGCATGGAGGTCTTTCAATGTCGACGCTGCCTACCCTTGTCCGCGCCGCGGTCCTGCTTCTGACCGTTTGTTTCGCCAGCCCTGCCGTTCTGGCCGATGGCAATTGGTCGATTCACTCGGTCAGCTGCAACGCCTCCCAGCAACACACCCTGCACCGCGACGACGACGGCATCCTTTGGGCCGGCTGCGGCACCGGCGGCAACGGCTTCGGCGTGCATCGCAGCACGAATGGCGGTCAGACCTGGCAGGTCCCGACCACCAACCCGGCCGGTGTCATCGACACTTTTCGTGTCCACGATATCAAGCGCGGTTACGACGGCGCACTCTATCTGGCTGGCACCGTGTCCGAGGAAGGCACCCAGAACCGCGTGATCCGGCTCGACACCAGCGGCACTCAGCCCTACCCCGCAGCGGCCACCCTGATCGGCGCGCCGATCGCCGGCCTGAACGACACCATCGGTCACTATGCAGAACTGCCCAACGGGGCCGCGCTGACATCCTCGCAGAACGGCTTTACCAAGCTCTACCGCCCCGACTCGACCATCGGCAACTCGGCCCAGGACTGGACCCGGCTGGACGGCATTGAGCCATTCACCAGCCTGGTTGCGCACAACGGCGGCTTCTTTGCTTCGGGCAGCCGCAACAGTGTCGCACCCCGCGTGTTTCTGCCGCCTACTGCTCCCGGGGCTCAGCCCTGGGACCAGGTCGAGGTCATTCTTGATTCCGGGATCAGTGGCGAGATGTGGGGTATTGCCGTCAATGATCAGCGGGTGGTCGCGGTAGGCATTGACCAGGATAGTAATCAGGGCAAGATCTATGTCAGTACCGGCAGCCCCTACAATCCGGCCAACTATACGCTCCATGAATTTCGCGACGACGGCCCGAGCTGGGCACATGGCGTGTGCATGCGCGGTGACCGCATCGCGGTGGTCGGGCGCCGCCTGCTCAGCGGGGCGCGCGTCCTGCAGTCAACCGATGGCGGCGTCAGTTTCAACGATATCTCCCCGAGTGGCTCCAGCGCCCTGATCTCCAGATGTGTGATTGCCCCCGACGGTCTGCTGACTGTCTTCGGCTCAGGCGGCTTCATCGGTATCTGGGACGGCATGGTTGCCGAAGATGCGATATTCGCAGATCGCTTTCAGTGAGCCGCGCCAAACGCAATTTACAGTAGTTGAGAAACCGCTGAAGCTCTCGATCGCCGAGTGGCGAGAAAAGACGGTAGACTTTTGGCCATGCGCTATCGTTTCGGGGAATTCACGCTCGACTCGCGGACCGGCAACCTGGAGGGGCCTGACGGGCCGGTGAACTTGCGGCGGCAGACCTTCCGGCTGCTGGAAGTTCTGCTGGCCAATGCCCCTGAACTGCTCGACCGAAATCGTTTGCTTGATGAGGCCTGGGGGCGAAGAGCGCTTTCTGCCAACGTACTTCCGCAAGCGATCAGCGAGTTGCGCCAGGCCCTGGGCGACAGTTCGCAATCACCAGACTATATCGAAACGCTGCATCGCCGCGGTTACCGCATGGTGTGCGCGGTCGAGCGGCTTTCCGAGTCAGAACCCGAGGCTGGTGAACCAACTCTGGCCCAGGCTTCGTCACAACGTCGAATCACGCCTCAGACTGTAGCGCTGAGTACAAGTCTCGCAATGCTGTTGGCCGTTCTTGGGTTGTGGTGGTACAGCGACAACCAGCAACATATGCTTCAAGACAGCGTATTGCCCGAGATTCGTACCCTGCTCGATCAGGATCTCAGTCTTGCCTGGGCCCGGCTTCGCCAGGCCCGACAGCGCTGGCCCGACGACCCCCAACTCGAACAGCTCTGGCGGGATGTCACCCTGCCCATCCCGCTGAACAGTGACCCACCCGGAGCCGAAATCTGGGCACGCGGCTATCGTACCGGACCGGATGACTGGGTCCGGCTGGGAACCACCCCGCTCGATGACGTTCGATTGCCACTGGCCATGCTTCGTTTCCGGGTTGAGAAACAGGGATACGAAGTGCTCGAGAACGCGCCCGGATTCTTGCCCCGGGCCGAGACCTTTGTACTTCATCCCAGCGATGAAGTACCGAACAACATGGTTCATGTTCCGGCCGGTGCAGTTCGACTCGGGCAGCAGCGCTACGACATTCCGGCGTTCTGGATCGATCGCCATGAAGTTACCAACCGCGAGTTCCGCGAGTTCGTCATTGACGGCGGCTATGGCGATACCCACTGGTGGTCAGAGCTGATAACTCATACCGGGCCAGAGGCCTTCGAAGAGAGGATGCGCGAGCTGGTGGACAAGACCGGCCTGCCCGGTCCGGCGAGCTGGGCCATGGGCACTTACGCCGAGAACCAGGGAGACCATCCGGTCGAAGGCATAAGCTGGTTCGAGGCCATGGCTTATGCGCAGTGGGCCGGCAAGCAGCTACCTACCGTTCTGCACTGGCGACGCGCAGCGGGCCTTGGAACCGACCAGACCCAGAACTTTGCCGATATGGTGCTGACCGCCCAATTCAACAGCAACACCACTACGGCTGTAGGCGAGTTGGATGCCATCGGACCGTATGGAAGTCAGGATATGGCCGGTAACGTAGCCGAGTGGTGTCTCAACGAGGCCGGAGATCGACGCCACCTGGCGGGTGGTTCCTGGATCGAAGACCGCTATCGGTTCCAGGATCTGGATGCCCGCGATCCGTTCAGTCGCGAACCAGGCATGGGCTTTCGCCTGATCCAGCCGATTGAGCCAGTCCCCAGTGACCTCACCCTGGAACTCACCCTGCCGAACCTAGAGCACCCGGCCCCCGTGGACGACGCCACCTTCGATGCCATGCGCCGTCAGTTCGACTATGATCCTGTCCCGCTCGATGCCCGGACCGAGTTGACCGATTCCAGCCATCAGGACTGGCAGCGCGAAAAGATCAGCTTTGCAGCAGCCTATCCCGGCGACCGGGTCACCGCCTGGATCTACCTGCCCCGGGTCGGTCAGCCTCCTTACCCCACCATCGTCCATTATCCGGGTGGAGACGCGCTGTTACTGACCGACAGCCGCCAGGCCGGGTTGCATCACATCGAGCCCTTTCTTCGTAGTGGTCATGCCGTGGTCTATCCAGTCTATCTGGGTACTTTCGAACGTCGGCGCGAAGAACTGTCCGGGACGTCGACCTGGCGGACATTGCTTGTCAACCAGGTTCGCGATCTGCGCCGGACGTTGGACTACCTGGAAACACGTTCCGATATCGATACCGACAGAATGGCCTTGCATGGTGTCAGCTACGGCGGCTATCGCGCTCCGTATGTGCTGGCCGTGGAAGACCGCTTTCGCACGGCCATCCTGCTCTCGACCGGGTTGATACGGGCGGATACTTTGCCGCCGGACGCACAGTTGCACAACTATCTTCCGCGAGTCACGTTGCCGATTCTGCTTATCAACGGCCGCGAAGACTTCAATTTCCCCCACGAACAGTCGCAAAAGCCGTTCTTCGAATTACTCGGCACCCCCGAGGCAGAAAAGCACCACCTGGTTCTGGACTGGGGACACCTTCCGCCACGCTACACAGAGGTGGTTCGTGCCTACCTTGCCTGGACCGATCAATGGCTAGAGCCTCGGCAATAAGCACATCTAAGGGAACTGGAACCGATCAGCAAATACCTGATCACCGACACCGTTACCCATGAAAGTGTAGTCTCCGCTACCACCGGACGCGTCATGATTAAGCAAGTTCATATGACTGGCCGGCCCGACAGCCGACGGGGTGAATGAGACAAGCAACTGACAGGCATTGCCCGGACTCAAGATAAATGGAAACGAACCGCAGGTACCCGGCTGGATATCAAACTCCGGCGGCAGCGGCCCGAGCCCGGTCGGTCCGAAAATCGATATATCAAAGGTCGTGCCAGGATTGACGACATCCATCGGCAAGACGGCCGTCTGACCCACAGTCACATCGAGAAAATCGATCAGCGGTGGAGCAATATCGATCAGTGAATGCTCGGCAACCCCGGCCAGCGTAATGGCATGGCCACCCGGCGAGGGATCGTTGGAAGCAATACTGATCACCTGAGTAGCCGGACCATCGGTGGCCGGAGCAAATGTGTAGCTGATCTGGCAGCTATTGCCCGGTGTCAACGTAAACGGCGGACCCCCACAACCATTGGACAGAATAAAGAACGGCGCATTGACCGAATCCATCAAGGAAACAGTCAGATCGGCATTGCCGATATTCTCGTACAAGACGTTCAGCGGACCTGCAATCAGCCCAACCTGCACTTGGCCGAAGTCAGTCAGAACAGGTGTGATGCTCAATTCAGGCGCAGCCGTGGAAACCCCGTTGCCGACAACGCTCAGATTCACGGAACCGGCCGGAATATTCGCAGACACCACCAGGTTGTCCGACTGGAAGCCGGCCACCGTCGGCGAGAACTGATATTCCAGCGTGCAGGCCTGGATCGCGGTCAGCGTGAAAGGTGGTACCGGACAGGTGCCGCCGACATGCGTAAATGGCGCAGCCGGATGCTGAATCGAAGAAACATCGACGTCCGGCGTGCTGCCATTTTCCAGGGTGAAGGTCAACGCGCTACTGGTCTGTCCGACATCGACATTACCGAAGTCGAGCGTACCCGAAACAGGGACAACTACCAGTGTCGGTACTACACCCTCCCCGGCAATGTCGATCTGGACAGTGCCGGAACTGCCTGCACCGCCTTGCCAGCCCACATCCAGAATCTGATTGAAGGTCCCCACCGAGGTGGGCGAAAACTGGAACCCAAACTCACACTCATCTAGAAATTGCAGCGTGACCGGGAAGGTGGGACAGGTTGTGCCGACCAGCGCAAATGGCGAACTGGCCGACTGCACAAAAGTGATGGCCAGCGTGCTGCCCGAGGTATTTTCAACACGTATCCAATGAACTGGCGACGACTGCCCTACCTCGATGGATCCGAAATCATGGGGCGAGAGCCACACTGTCAACTGCGCCATCGCCGGCACTGCAACCAGACTCGCCAGCAACCCGAAGGCAACCAAAAAACAACGGAGAATCCCATTCGCTCCCATATCTTCGCCCTCCAAGGCAAAGACCGGGATAGTCGCGCAGGACCGGCCCGGTCGGGTGGCCCCCAAATTTACCCATCAAACCTACTCCCCTCCGAACCATCAGTCAAGGCGGTAATTTACCCCGTCTCTTGATTCAACCCATCTCCCCATCATTGAAATTATTGACCATCAATGGGTGGAGGCGCTTCGGTGTTTCTGGTGGCATTCAGTCTGGATCTGCTGGCGAAACGGCGGATGGACAGACACTGAGATACACCGTTGAATTGCCATCCAGGGAAGCTTCTATTGAATGGACGTACAATCCAGTCAACGATGATCTCGGGAGATTGTGATGTGAGAATTGGATACACCCTGTTCTATCTTGCTGTGACATGCCTTCTGATCAACGGATGCGTCGCTACAGATACTGATCCGATGGAGACTCTGGAGCACGCAAGTGTCCTGAGCGAACCGCGGCCCGTGGCCACCTTTCAGCTGTCCGATCAACACGGTCGAATATTCACACAAGAGCAACTTCGGGGTAGCTGGACCATACTGTTCGCAGGTTTCACACACTGTCCGGATATCTGTCCCGGTACGCTGGCGCTGCTGGCTGATGTTCAGGAGCGCGCGGGCATTTCACCTGATCAGTTGCGCACGGTATTCGTCAGTATCGATCCGGAACGCGACACCCCCGAGAACCTGGCCGAGTATCTGGATTATTTCAATCCTGAATGGATTGCACTGACCGGCCAGAAGCCAGAACTCGATCAGCTGATGGCCAGCCTGGAATTGGCCTATGTGCGAGTGCCAGCAGGAGGCGGGGAGTACACCATGGATCACTCCACGGCACTGGTGCTGATCGATCCCGAAGGCCGCATGCGCGGCTACTTCACCGCCCCGCTGGATGTCGACGAACTGGTCCATGACCTGGGCAGGATTGCCCAGGCCGTGTACTGAATCAGAAACGCGAACTTTCCAGTTTTACATCGGCATGCGCCCAGGCCGCATCGAATCGGGCTTCCACTTCTTCAGCCTCGCTGTTCCGGTCCTGGGCACGCAGCGCCATCGCAAGTCCGTATAGCGACCAGCCGTTTTCCGGATTGCGTCGCAGCTCTGCCCGGTACGCCGACTCGGCATCTTCAGCACGGTCGGCCTCGAGCAGAACCGCCCCCAGCGTATGGCGCACTGGTGCATGCCAGCCGGGCGGCTCGTCATACGGAAGGGCGTCCTCGATATCCCGGGCCGATTCCAGTGCGGTCAGGGCCGTGTCCAGGTCACCGTCAGCATGGGCACGTTCAGCGGCCAGCGTGCGCTCGGCCACGCGAACGCCGTGAATCAATGAATAGCGTTCCCACATCATCAGCCGCTCGATCGCCGGGTTGGTGCTCGCTTCGACCAATGCCTCGTGGTGAGCGCGCGCATCCTCTTCGCGGCCGCTACGGACCGCCGCCATGCCCTGGGCGTAATGCCACATGGCCTGCATGTAAGGCAAGTCATCGGCAGGCTTCGGCTCGGCCATGATCTCATCCCACAGGCCAAATCTTACTTTGGCAAACAATGGCGTGAGCGCAAAATTCTGCATTCCCTCAAATCCCGGCATTCGCATCAGATCCGGATCGCTGGTTCGGCCGTGCGTTTCCTCGGCAGCGGCCAGGGCGATGTCGCGTGCGCCTTCCATGCTGGCGGCAAACCACAGAAAGTGATGGTTGTGCGGCACGTACCCCAGCGGATAGACGCCGGGGCCGGGACGGCAGGCCGCCAGGTAGGCATTATCAGCTTCCACGGCTTTCTGGTTGGCAATGACCGCATCGTGGTAGCGCCCGACGCGGGCATAGATATGGGCCGGCATATGGACCAGGTGACCGGAGCCGGGAATCAATGTACGCAATCGGTCGGCGGCAACAACGCCGCGTTCCGGCTCGTTCGAGGCTTCCACAGCATGAATATACAAGTGCAACGCGCCAGCATGGTTCGGGTCCCGCTCGATCACGCTTTCAAGTACCGTCACGATTTCGTCAATCCGTCCGCGAGGCTGGCCGTCCATGGTCCAGTAGTCCCACGGCTGCAGATTCATCATTGACTCGGCATAGAGTGTAGCGGCATCAAGATCATCCGGTCGCGCTGCTACCAGCTTGGCCATCGCCTCGGCATAGGCCTGATCCAGTCCACCGCGATCATCCGGCGGATTCTCGGCATAGCGTGATGCCAGCGCATTGATGTAGGCCTGCTGCCAGTCGGGGGCGTCGCCAGCCAGAGACTGTGCTGCGCGCAAACGTTCCCAGGCAGCCGCATTGTTGGCCGGGTCCATGCCTGCATTGACGTGCGGGCCAAGGACCAGCGCCGCACCCCACCAGCACATGGCGCACTGCGGATCCAGTTCGACGGCTTTGAGAAACGATCGCTCGGCAGCCTGGTGATTGAAGCCATAGGTCAACATCAGAGCCTGGTCGAACCACTGCTGTACTTCGGGATGGGAGCTGCCGACTGGCAAACTGTAATCGCCCAGGCCGTCGAGCAACGTGGCACCGACCGGCGCCAATTCCGGAAGATAGGAGACTTCCTCGTCAACCATCGATGATTCGTCGTCGCGCTGACAACCGACAGCCATAATGACGAGCGCCGACAAGAAAATGAAACGAGACAATTTGTTCATGGCATCTAGACTCCGTAGCCGCAGCAACCCCTGAACTGTTTGTCATACACCTGTTGCATGCAACTGTCAATTGCGATTTCCAGAGATTCCCGACCGGCGACCTGAACAGACCCCCAGTCCCGCCCAGAAGCTGATTTCTTTCGTTATGGCATAATTTTGGCTTGCTTTTCGATTCACTACTGACAGCGCGGCCTTTGTCTCCAAGAGCTTCGCGACAGTAAAAGGGGACCAGTATGGCATTCACCCGGGAGTGACCCATGAACAAGTACTCACTACGCCAATCAGCTTTGACCCTTACCATCAGTTCCCTGCTTGCCAGCGGAGCTGCCCAGGCGGCCACGATTACGGTCACCACGAGTACCGATGGGCCGATAGGTTCGATTGCCGGTTGCAGTCTGCGTGAGGCGATTGCCTCAGCAAACAACGGCAACAGTCAGGGCGGATGTTCATCCGGTAGCGTCGCTGCCGATTCGATCGTATTCGATCCTTCACTGGCCCACTCGACCATCACGCTCAATGAAGGTCAGATGGAGATTACGAGCTCGGTCACCATTACCGGTCCAGTTGCTGATGATCCCGCCGGATTGGTCGTCGATGGCGATAACCTGTCACGAATCTTCCGGATCCAGGGTCCTTCCGAGATCGCGCCTATCAGCGTCAACCTGAATCAGCTCACTCTCACTCGGGGACGGGCGACCGGGACAGCCGAGTATGGCGGGGCCATTCGAGCGCAGTATGCCAATTTGAACCTGGATCAGACGATTGCCCGAAGTAATTCGGTATTCTCCACCGCTGCCGGCTTGAACTCTTCCGCAAGTGCCAACGGCGGAGGGGTGGTGGTACTTTACGGCAGTGTCTCGCTGGTCGACAGCCAGATCACCAACAATTCAGCGATCAGTTACGCCACCGGCGAGAACGCCTCTGCCAGTTCACTCGGTGCTGGTTTGGTGGTACTTGGCGGCGCTGCCTCGCTGGTCAACAGCACTGTCGCGGACAATCTCGCGGAAGCCGAAGTCAACGGCCAGAACGCGTTCGGCACGGCTGCGGGTGGAATGGTCATGGTCGACGGCACCCTGGTGGTGGTCGATAGCAGCCTGAGCGGCAACTCCGCACTGTCGGTTGCCAGTGGCATCGATGCCGAGGCCAATTCCTACGGCGGTGGTTTGTTTATTCGCGGCGCGGACAGCACGATTGTTGGCAGCACTCTGGCTGGCAACGAAATCGTTGCCAGTGACCTTGCTGTAGGAGGTGGACTGGTGGCAGCCAGAGGCGACTTCACCGTCAACAACAGCACAATATCCGGCAACACCGCCACTGGCGCTTCCACAAGCGGAGGCGGCATTGCCGTGATTGGATTTGAGGCCGGCTATGGCGGCGAGGCCTATCCGGCAAGTCTGTTGCTGGAGCATGGCACCGTTGCATTCAATACCGGGAGCCACTAGTGTCCGGTTAAATGTGACTGATTTCTCGAATAATGTTGTGTAATCATGATGTTATGTGACTTTTGGGGTGGTGTCGACTTGAACACGAGTGGCATGATCTGCCACCTTTCCGGGCTTTGGC
>Ga0208979_100240_pt1 | contig 66369 bp, 61 predicted proteins | sample HotLakConsUCCSLE_FD_184738 | JGI IMG/M metagenome (GOLD analysis project Ga0208979, IMG submission 184738) | Hypersaline microbial mat communities from Hot Lake, Washington, USA - Hot Lake Consortium UCC-SLE (SPAdes) | ecosystem: Environmental > Aquatic > Non-marine Saline and Alkaline >... | reverse complement strand
TTCGCTTCCGGTTGCTCTCCACCCCACCTCACAGTGACGCAGTTACCTTCAGCTACGGGGTCTTGGCATACCCCGGCTCGGACTTCCACCGAGCGGAATGAGTGCACTCGCAGGCGCACTAGGTCGGGGTGACACCCCCGACGGGTCCATGTGGACGCATTCTCCAAAGGCCAGGTTCAATACTCAACCCTAGGAAACCACGACCCTTCTCGAAGCATCCGGCAAATCATCAATATGGATTTTCATCGTCGCTTCGGGCAGATAACCCCTGCCCTTCTCCGGCCACTCGACCAGCATCAGGGTCGGACCGTCGAACAGATCTTCCAGTCCCAGGTAGGTGATTTCTTCACCGTGGCTCAGGCGATACAAGTCCAGATGGTGAACGGTTAGCCCATCCAGTTCGTAGGTTTCGATCAGGCCGTAACTGGGGCTTTTGACCCGGCCCTCGAACCCCATCGCCCGCAACAACCCACGCACCAGCGTGGTCTTGCCGACGCCCAGGTCGCCGGATAGAAACACCACACCACCTGACTTCAGTCGATCGGCCAGCGGAATACCGAACGCCAGCATGTCCGCCTCGGTGGCCAGCGTGAAGCATTCGGTCATCGCGGCAGCACCTGACCGAGCGTGTTGATCAAGTCCGAGGCCAGGATCTGGCGTCGATCACGCGCTGCCTGATCACCGGCCAGGGCATGCAGCAACACGCCGGTGCTGGCCGCATCGAGATCGTTCAAACCCTGCCCGATCAGACTGGCAATGATCCCGGTCAGGGCATCACCCATACCGGCTGTTGCCATGGCCGGGTTGCCGTAGGGACAGACCCGCACCGGGAGATCGTCATTGCCGGCCACCAGCGTCCCCCAACCCTTGAGGACCGCGGTGGCCCCGAATTTGCTGGCCAGTTCACGGACCGCCGCAAAACGATCATTCTGGATATCGGCAATCGAGCATTCGAGCAATCGTGCCGCTTCACCCGGGTGTGGTGTCAGGATTAGGCGCTTGTGCACCACCGGTTGTCTGGCCAGCAAATTCAGCCCATCGGCATCAAGCACCATCGGGCAGTCTGCCGTCATTGCCTTCTCGAACACGGCCTTTGACCAGTCTGACTGCCCCAGCCCCGGCCCCAGCGCCAGGCAATCGGCACGGTCAAGCAAACCGTCCAGATCGCCTGGTTCATCAAGCGCATGGGCCATCAGTTCAGCCTGAGCTGAAACGGCGATTGGAGCATGTGAGGCCCGAGTCGCCAGGCTGACCAGTCCGCTACCGGCACGAAGGGCTGCACGGCCGGTCAGGATCGGCGCACCGGCCATGCCGTAGTCACCGCCGATCACCAGCACATGACCCAGATCGCCCTTGTGAGTATCGGCCGCGCGACCGGGCAAAAGTCGCGGCAGTGAATCGGATTCCATTAGCATCGCATCAGCTGGCTGCGCCTGGTAAACCGCTGGCGGAACTTCAAGACCATCAAACAGGCGCTGACCACAATAACGACCGGCCTGACCGGTATACAGACCGCGTTTGCGGCCAATAAAGCTGATCGTTGCCGAGGCCTCGACGCAGTGCCCAGGTGCGCATCCGGTATCCGAATCCAGCCCGGAAGGAATGTCAACGGCGATCACCGGCAGACCAGAGCGGATGATGGCTTCGATCATTTGCAAGTACTGACCGCGCGGAGCGCTGTTCAGTCCGGTACCCAGCAATGCATCAACCACCAGGTCGCCCTGAATCATTGCGTCGTCCAAATCGACCGAGCCTCCCGCCGCAAGCCAATCGGCAGCCGCCCGGACCGCATCACCACCCAATTCAGCGGGGGATTTCAGCGCTATCACCTGCACCTCGAACCCGATTTCCCGGGCCAGCCGGGCAACCACGTACCCATCGCCGCCGTTGTTGCCGCCGCCACAGGCAACCGTCAGCCGCCGAACCTCGGGCCAATTGGCCCGCAAATAGTCAAAAACGGCCCTTCCGGCGCGCTGCATCAGCTCGTAACCCGGAATGCCATGCTCCTCGATCGCGAGCCGATCAAGCTCGCGAACCTGTTCGGCCCGATATAATCCGATCTCATGTTCCATGGCGGTGATTATAGGTGCCGATCGAGACCAACAAGCTGGTCGATCAAATTCGACGCTGGGGACAGGAACTTGGCTTTGACCAGGTCGGCATTGCCGATACCGACCTGAGCGCTTACGAAGCCCGCCTCGATCAGTGGCTGGCGTCCGGTTTCCAGGGTGAGATGGAGTGGATGGGGGCTCACGGACGGAAACGCAGCCGTCCGCCATTGCTGCATGAAGGCACCCGCTCGGTGATCACGGTCCGGATGGACTACCTGCCCGCCGATGCCACACCGGTAGACGAACTGCTGAATCAGCCCGACAAAGCCTGCATTTCGCGCTACGCGCTAGGGCGCGACTACCACAAGACACTTCGCGGCCGCCTTAAGTCTCTGACGCAACGCATTGAAAATGAACTGGGTTCGTTCAACCATCGGGTATTTACCGACTCCGCTCCGGTGCTGGAAAAACCGCTAGCCGAAAAATCAGGACTGGGCTGGATCGGCAAGCACACCAACCTGCTCAATCGCCACGCCGGATCGTGGTTCTTCCTCGGCGAAATCTACACCGACCTCGACCTGCCGCCCGATGAACCGGTTACCAACCACTGCGGCTCGTGCCGACGCTGTATCGATATCTGCCCGACCCAGGCCATAGTCGCGCCCTACCAGCTCGACGCCCGCCGCTGCATCTCCTACCTGACCATCGAACTCAAGGGCTCTATCCCAGAGGAATTCCGCAAGCCCATGGGCAATCGCATCTACGGCTGTGATGACTGCCAGATGGTCTGCCCATGGAATCGCTACGCGCAATTCTCGCGCGTAGACGAGTTCAGCCCCCGCACCGACCTCGATGCGGGTGACCTGGTCCATCTGTTCGCCTGGGACGAACCCACCTTCCTGTCCCGCACCGAAGGCACCGCCATCCGCCGCATCGGCCATGAACGCTGGCTAAGAAACATCGCCGTCGCCCTCGGCAACGCCCCAACTACCGACAAAGTCCTCACCGCCCTACGCGCCCGCCAGAACCACCCATCCCCCCTGGTCCGCCAACACGTCACCTGGGCACTGTCCCAGCACCAAAAACCGGTATTGGGCAGAAATCGTAGGTCGGGGTGACATCCCCGACCTACGATTTTCTGCCTTGAACCTTGCGCCTTGAACCTTGAGCCTGTCTTTTAGCCTGATACAATAGCCGGCTAAACGAAAATCGCTCAGGAGCACCGCCATGTCTGTCCTCGACAAATTGAACACTCTGCGCCAGATTGGCGGTAAACCGCTGACAACCGGGTTGTCGGACGACACCATCCTGCGCTTTGCCGAACTGGACAAGCGCCTGGGTCAGGCGGTGGACGATGCGCTGGGTGTGATCGAGTGCTGGCAGGCGGCCTATCCTGATCTGATCAAGGCCGACGAGGCCGAGCAGAAGGACGCATTGCAGGCGGCCTATGTCAATTTCTATGCCGACGATGCGGTCAACCCTTACGTCGCGCTGGCTGGACGCGGCCCCTGGATCATCACCGCCAAGGGCGCGGTGCTGCACGATTCCGGCGGCTACGGCATGCTTGGTTTTGGCCATGCCCCGGACCAGATTCTCCAGACCATGGCCCAGCCCCACGTCATGGCCAACGTGATGACCCCGTGCTTTTCTCACCTGCGATTTGCCGAAGCGCTGAGACGCGAAATCGGCCATCGCCGCGGCGATGGCTGCCCGTTCCATCGCTTCCTGTGCATGAATTCCGGCTCGGAGTCAGTCACCGTCGCCGGCCGGATTGCCGATATCAACGCCAAGCTCATGACCGATCCCGGCGGACCCAAGGCCGGCTACACGATTCAGCGCCTGTCGCTGAGCGGCGGCTTTCATGGTCGTACCGACCGTCCGGCCCGCTACTCGGATTCGACTCGCAAGACCTACGTAAAGCATCTGGCCTCTTTCCGGGACGAGGACACGCTTCTCACCGTCGAACCGAACAATATCGACCAGTTGAAGCAGCTGTTCCAATGGGCTGATGACAACCAGGTGTTCATCGAGGCCATGTTCATGGAACCGGTCATGGGCGAAGGCAACCCGGGTGCGGCCGTCAGCCCGGAATTCTATGCTGCCGCAAGAGAATTGACCCGCCAGCACGGAACCCTGCTGCTGATGGATTCCATCCAGGCTGGCCTGCGCACCCAAGGTGTGTTGTCCATCGTCGACTACCCCGGCTTCGAAGGACTGGACGCTCCCGACATGGAAACCTACTCCAAGGCCCTGAATGCCGGTCAGTATCCGCTGTCCGTTCTGGCGATGAACGAACGCGCTGCCAAGCTCTACAAAAAGGGCGTGTACGGCAACACCATGACTGCCAACCCGCGCGCACTGGACGTCGGCACCACGGTTCTGAATGCCATCACCCCGGAACTGCGCAGCAATATCGTCGAGCGCGGCCGCGAAATCGTCGAAAAATTCAACCACCTCAAGGACGAACTGGGTGGTCGCATCACCCAGGTCCAGGGCACCGGCCTGCTGTTCTCGGTCGAACTGGACAAGACCCGCTACAAGGCCTACGGTGCGCAATCAACCGAAGAGTATCTGCGCCTGAACGGCATCAATGTTATCCACGGCGGCGAAAATTCCCTCCGCTACACCCCGACCTTCGGCATCACCTCGGCCGAAGTCGACCTGATCGTCGAAGCCACCCGCGATGCGCTGCTGAACGGACCGGTGAAAGCCGTGGAAGAGGCGGCTTGAATGAAAAGACGGCTTCCGGTTTACGGTTTACGGAAAAGCGGTTCTGGGAATGGGTCTGGCATTAGTTGAAGCTTGACAGGGCGCTGGCCAGGAGCAAGAACCCGGTTCCCAGGGCGGCAACCATGGAGACAAGCGCGACCAGCTCGCGAGCCAACGTTAACAGCAGCAATGTCTTGGTTCGCAGCGTGGAAATGACGGCCAGCATCCGCTGACCTTGCTTTTTCTCGATTGCCTGGGGCATGGTTTTTCTCCGTCAACATTATCGTTAGCGGCATGAAACCATAACCCTTTATCAAAACCTGAGAACGCCCCAGAATTCCCGTAAACCCTAAACCGGAAACCCTAAACCGGTTCTTTTATTCCTTCCCCTCAGCAATCGTCTGCTCCATTTCTTCCATCGAGGCGTGGCGCATGTCCTTGCCTTCGACCAGGTAGATGATGTACTCGCCGATGTTCTTGGCGTGGTCGCCGATTCGCTCCAGTGAGCGGGCGATCCAGATGCAATCGAGTACGCGCCGGGTGTTGCGCGGCTCTTCGACCAGGTAGGTGTAGTACTGGCGCAGCAGGCCTTCGTACTCGACATCGACCTTTTCGTCCTCACGCACCAGGGCGATGGCCATTTCCGGGACCATGCGGGCGAAGCCGTCGAGTGAGTCGTGGAGCATCGAGCGCACGGTATTGCCCATGGTCTCCAGTTCCTGGTAGTTGCCGCGCGGCCGGTCGACATCGGCCAGACGAACGGCCATGCGGGCAATCTTTTCAGCCTCGTCCCCTACCCGCTCGAGATCGTTGACGGTCTTGATGATGGCCAGCACCAGGCGCAGATCGCTGGCGGTAGGATGACGACGAGCCAGAATCATGGTGCTCTGCTCGTCGATCTCTTTTTCCATCTCGTTGACCTGGTCATCCATATCGATGACTCGTTGCGCTTTGGCGGTGTCACCATCGATGACGGCCGCCATCGCGTCCCGCACCATCTCTTCAGCCACGCCACCCATGGCCATGACATCCTGACGCAGCATCTCCAGTTCCTGGTTGAACTGGCGTGAAATATGTTGATCGAACTGCTTGTCCATTGCCCTAGGATACTCCCAAAAAGTCGGCCCCTTGAATCTGACTTGCTATCAATGCCTCCAAGAGCATCAATAAATCAGCCATAGCGCCCGGTAATGTAGTCCTCCGTCGCTTTCTTGCGCGGATTGGTAAACAGGTGCGCGGTGTCATCGAATTCAACCATCTCGCCCATGTACATATAGGCGGTAAAGTCCGAAACGCGCGCCGCCTGCTGCATGTTGTGGGTAACGATGACGATCGTGTACTGCTCCTTGAGCTCGATAATGAGCTCCTCAACCTTGGCCGTGGATATCGGGTCCAGCGCCGAGCAGGGTTCATCGAGCAAAACGACCTCTGGCTCGATCGCAATGGCACGCGCAATCACCAGACGCTGCTGTTGACCTCCCGACAACCCGAAAGCGTTGTCGTCCAGTCGATCCTTGACTTCATCCCACAGGGCCGCCGCACGCAGCGCATTTTCCACCACTTCGGCCAGACGGCGCCTGTCGTTGACGCCCTGCAATCTCAAGCCGTAGGCGACGTTTTCGAAAATCGATTTCGGAAACGGATTGGGCTTTTGAAAGACCATGCCTACCCGACGGCGATGCTCGGAGACATCCACTTCGCGGCTGTTGATATCCTGACCTTCAATCAGGATATCCCCTTCGATACGGCAGGTATCGATCAGATCATTCATCCGGTTGAAGCAGCGCAACAGGGTTGACTTGCCACAGCCGCTGGGACCGATGAATGCCGTTACCCGATTCTTCGGTATCCGCAGATTGACATTCTTCAGTGCCTGAACCTCACCGTAGTAAAGATTGAGATTGCGCGCTTCGATGCAGATCTTTTCTCGGTCCACGTTCAATCGGCGGCGATCCTGTTCAAAGGTACCGGCACTGACCGTGATTTTCTCTTCCGGGGTGGAATTTGCATTCATTTCTCGACGTCCTTTAATCGCTCTCGGAACGATATTTTTCGCGCAGACGATTGCGGATCGCAATCGCCGTCAGATTCAGAATCAGGATCAGCACCACCAGGGTCAGCGCCGTGGCATAAACCAGGGGCCTGGCCGCCTCGACATTCGGGCTCTGGAATCCGACGTCGTAGATGTGAAAACCCAGGTGCATGATCTTGCGTTCAAGATGGACGTAGGGAAACTCACCATCCACCGGCAGACTCGGCGCGAGCTTGACCACGCCGACCAGCATCAGCGGCGCGACCTCACCGGCTGCTCGGGCCACGGCCAGAATCAGGCCCGTCATCATCGCCGGTGCCGACAGCGGTATCACCACTTTCCAAAGGGTCTCCCACTTGGTCGCGCCCAGCGCGAGAGAACCCTCGCGGATCGTTCGCGGAATTCTCGCCAGGCCCTCTTCGGTCGACACGATCACGACCGGCAGCGTCAGCAGCGCCAGGGTCAACGATGCCCAGAACAATCCAGGCGTACCAAAGGTCGGTGCCGGCAACCGTTCCGGGAAAAACAGGCTATCGATATTACCGCCCACCAGGTAAACGAAGAAACCCAGTCCGAAAACACCAAAAACAATGGATGGCACACCGGCCAGGTTGTAAACCGAAACTCGGATGATTCGAAGAACCGGACCCTGGCGGGCGTACTCGCGCAGATAGATCGCCGCCAACACGCCGAACGGCGTCACCATGACTGACATGATCAGAACCATCACAACGGTGCCGAAAATCGCCGGAAAAATGCCGCCCTCGGTATTGGCCTCACGCGGATAGCCCGACAGAAAATCCTTGATTCGATGCCCATAAAAGGCCAGCTTGCCGCCCAGGCCCAGCGCGTTGTTGCGTGAGGCCATGACGATATGAGAAACCGGGATAGAGGTCTCTACACCATTGATGGTTTCGGTGACCAGGACTTCACGCAGACTCTCCTGTCGCAGCTCATCACGGCGGACGCGCAACACTTCATACTCTTCTTCGAGAGTGGCCCGGCGGCTGTCCAGATCAGCCATGACCGTTTCAAGCTCGGGTCCTGACACCTGATTCTGGTCCAGACCGCGCTCGCGCAGTCGAAGCTGCTCCAGCGCCTTGTTGATCCGGCCAATTTCAACATCTTCGATCTGGCGAATCTCGTCGGCCAGTACGCTGGAGTCACGTATTTTTGACTGAAGCTGATCCCAGAGTTCGTCCCCTTCGGAAATGGTCTGGCCATCGCGCTCCAGGCGCTTGACGAAGCCGTAAAAATTGCCCCACTCGCGCCGTTCCAGCATGATGGCGTTATCCGGGTAGCTCCATTCTCCGAGGGTGGCATCAATGTGCCAGACAAAATCCCGACTGCCCAAATCCCGATTACCCACCTTGAACAGGTAGCGGGTTACCAGCACTTCGTCTTCTGCTACGGGCTCACCGGATTCCCTGATCCGCTGGGCGGTCAGGGTTTCACTTTCTACCACCTCACCCAGTACTCGCTGCTGGCTGCCGTCTGCCTGCGTAACAACAGCCTCAACCAGGGGAGCTGGCCAGAAGTGGGCGAAACCGCGCACACCAATCAGCAACATCAGACCGACCACCATGATCACCGAAATTGCCAGGGCACCTCCGATCATCCAGATCCAGGGATCACCGGTTTTTACCCAGGCTTTGAATTTCATTGCTCTATTCTCCCCCGATCAAAGGCTGCTGTAGCGAGCGCGCAGTCGCTGGCGCACTACTTCGGCAATGGTGTTGACAACAAACGTCATTGCGAACAACACAAGGCCAGCCAGGAACAGTATGCGGAAATGGGTGGAATTGACCGCGGTTTCCGGCAGCTCCACGGCGATGTTCGCCGACAAGGTCCGCATGCCCTCGAAAATATTGAAGTTGAGCACCGGACTGTTGCCGGTGGCCATCAGTACGATCATGGTCTCTCCCACGGCCCGGCCGAAGCCGATCATGACCGCCGAAAATATTCCGGGACTGGCAGTCAACAGGACGACTCGAGTCACGGTCTGCCACGGTGTCGCTCCCAGCGCGAGCGAGCCCTGAGTCAGATGGCGGGGGACGGTGAACACCGCATCTTCGGCAATCGAGAAGATGGTTGGAATCACCGCGAAACCCATCGCAATCCCGACCACCAGGGCATTTCGCTGATCGTAGTTGATGCCGACATCGGTAAACCACTGGCGCATGGAGCCGTCGAAAAACCAGATTTCAATCAGGGGGGAAAGGCTGACCAGCCCCCACACCAGCAGAGCAATGACCGGCATCAAAATCACGGCTTCCCAGCCTGGCGGAATGCGGGTGCGAAGACGACGCGGCAGCTGCGCATATCCAAAAGCGATCAGCAAGAAGGCCAACGGCAAACCCACCAGCGTGGTGAACACCACCGGAATATGGTTCTCCAGAAATGGAGCCAGCCAGAGACCGGCCAGAAATCCAAGAATAACCGTGGGCAAAGCCTCCATGACCTCGATGGTCGGCTTGACCACGCCACGAATTCGTGGCGACATGAAATAGGCGGTGTAGACCGCACCGGCAATGGCCAGCGGCATCGCAAACAGCATCGCGAAAAAAGCCGCCTTCAGGGTTCCGATGGTCAGCGGAATCATCGAGTACTTGGGCTCAAAGCTGTCGGACCCGGATGATGCCTGCCAGACGTATTCAGGATCGGATCGGCCTTCGTACCAGACCCGATTCCAGAGCGCACCCAGCGATGATTCCGGATGCTCGTTCCAGATATCCAGCAGGTGCATCTGTCCGCCGGTATCTTCGGCCAGAATCTGGTTGTTGACCGGCGACACCGTGACCGCCACCAGGCGCTGGTCGGTGAGCGATTCCATCAACAGCGTCCGGGAGGACGTGCCGTAGTGAATCCCGAGGCTGCCCTCATCGTCGACGGCGATAAATCCCTTGCGGTTGTACTCGGGCTTGATCGCGGTAATTGCACCCGGATGCTGCCTGAACTCACGCGCCCGGGCGAGAAAAAACACGTTGTCACCGGCATCTTCGGACTCGTCGCGCACCAGAAACCACTGCGACAGACGGCCTTCAGATGTTCCTGCCACGACGGAGAAAGTGCCGTTGAGAAACTGCAAGGCAGTGAGCTGCTCATCACCGGATGTGACTCGTGCCCGGTCACGCAGCACTGCCTGCGCCGGATTGGCGATATCCCAGTAAATCAGATCACCGTCTTCATCGGCACCGAGCAGATTCCAGAGATTCGCGCTGATCTGAAGATGGGTGAGCTGCTGCGGGTGCGGTGGCAAATCCCAATCCTGCCGTTGGACTTCACGCTCACCGGTCAAGAATCCGGTTCTGACCCGATAGCGTACCAGCAGCATCCGTCCATCAACGGTCTGGACTGCAACGCCCGTATCGTCCCGCGCTTGCTGGACCGCAATGGCGGTCAATGCCTGACCTTCCGGATCGACCACAACCGGTGCCTCACCGACCGGGAAACCGGGTGCCGGTGCCACTACCCGCACCCCTTCTTCCGGAAACTGCAGCTCATGGTCATGCCGCACGATTACCGCCGTGCCGTCACTCAATCCGAAAATCATCAAACGCGAGCGCGGTTCACCATTTCCGATACTGGTGACTTCCACTCCCTCCGGAATCGACAACCGGAGCTCGCGCAGCAGTTCTCCGTCGGACAGCCGAAAGTAATTCAGGGTCCCATCGGCCGAATACCGCATGCCGATCTCACCGTAGCGTTCGAGACCGAGAAACACGGCTTCGGAAGTCTCGGGAGCCGGTGTGCTCAGCGTACTGCGAGACTCGATCGAGGCGCCCTTGAGCAACGGCAGGACTTCACTGAACAGGTAGACAAATATCAGCGCCAGCGCGGCCACCACTCCGCCACCACCGGCACGAACCATCCAGCGTGCTGCACCGTCAGAAAAATAGCGTCGGCGACGCCGTTTGGCCATGGCCTCGGCGGAAGGCAGATGCGACTTTGGGGATTCCGGATTGTTGCTGGACGTCGTCATGAACGGGGCCTGATGAAGTCAGTGTCCAAACGATCGGTCTTCGCCCGGCGGACGAAGACCATGAAAGCATACTGCTATAGCGGAACGGTTACAGTCCCAGTTCGGACCGGATACGTTCTGCGGCAACAGCCGGCAGCGGCACGTAACCATCCCGAACAACGATTTCCTGACCCTGGCGCGACAGCACCATGCGGAAAAATTCGCGCTCAAGCGGCGGCAGTTCCCGATTCGGGTTCTTGTTGACGTAGACATACAGCAGACGCGCCAGCGGATAGTTGCCATTCACGGCGTTGTCCTTGCTGGGTGCAAAGCACTGGTCTTCACCGACCGCGGTCAGTTCTACGGGCTTGACACCGGAGGTCATGTAGCCGATGCCCGAATAGCCGATGCCGTTGAGCGACTCGTTCACCCCCTGAACCACCGACGCCGAGCCCGGTTGCTCGTTGATCGAGGGCTTGAAGTCGCCGCCGCACAGCGCATTGCTCTTGAAGTACCCGTAGGTACCAGAGACCGCGTTGCGGCTGTACAAGGCAAAATCACGATTAGCCCACGCGCCTTCGAGGCCTAGTTGCCCCCAGCGGGTTACATCTTCGGCAGCGCCACAACGGCGTCCAACCGAGAAAATGGCATCGACCTGCTCCATGGTCAGGCATTCGACCGGGTTGTCCTTGTTGACGATCACGGTCAGCAGGTCGATCGAGGTACCGACAGCGGTCGGTGGATAGCCGTGGCGATCCTCGAAGGTCTGGATCTCGGACGAGCGCATCGTGCGGCTCATCGGTCCGAAATTGGCCGTTCCCTCGGTCACGGCTGGAGGTGCCGTCGACGAGCCGGCACCCTGAATCTGGATATTGACGTTGGGATAGAAATTCTGGAATTCCTCGGCCCACAGGGTCATCAGGTTATTCAATGTATCCGAGCCGATCGAGGACAGGTTGCCCGAGATTCCGGACACCGGCTCGTAGCTAGGCAGCTCCGGGTCAACTTCGACCTGGGCAGAAGCGCCAAAGGAAATAACTGAGAAAACAATAAGTTGTGAAATTTTCTTGATCATGTGATCGGTCCTCTATGGCCCAGTAAATGACGGTATGGGCGCACTATATTAAGAAACTATGACAGTTAGGTTACAACAAACCCGAACCCATTTTAAAAAAACGCCGCCCGGGGACCGGACGGCGTTCTGTGTTTTGATTGAGCAAGCCCGAAAATGTTCACTTCGAGCTTGCTCGATTGCACTATTTACTGACCGAGGGGAGCGTCCCGATCCAGACCAACCGTCCAGCCACTGGTCCAGTCGCTCTTCGCATCACGTATGGCTCCAGCAAAATCAACGTTGTCGAAGAAAGCATCGGTGAACGGTACATTGCCGATATTCAGCGCTGGCGAGCCAGCCATCGGAACGTAGTTGTCCAACATCGGATCAGCGTCGACGTTGCCAGCCTGGTTCAGGAACCAGTCGGAAACCAGGAACGGATCGCCTTCTTCGTCAGCGAAAGTCGCGCCACATCCACCAACCACGGAGTTCACGATGCTCAGGTTGGCTTCATTGGCAAAGGTGGATGAGCCATCGATGTCAAAACAGAACTCACCAAAACCGGTGGCAATCGAGTTGGCGATCTGGGCACCGGTACCTTCACGCAACAGCCAGCCGATGTCGGTATTGCTCTGGCCAATAAAGGTCATGTTCGCCAGGGTTGGCCGTGCACGTGGCAGCGAATCATTGGCGTCACCGTTGTTGTCAGCCTCGATTCCCTGGTCACCGTTCTCGGTGTACTGCTTGGCAACAACGTACTGAACATTACCGACCCAGCCCTGAGTCCAGTCGAACATGTCATCGCCGTTGCCGGTCAGGACGATGTACTTGGCGTTGACCGTGCCACCGAAGAACTCGACACCATCGTCTTCGTTCAGGTGAACCTGAATGTACTCCACGGTCGTTCCATTACCCACACCCTGGAAAGCAATTCCGTTGAGCTCGTTTTCTTCGCTGAACTGACGACCGGCATTGGAAACAATCAGGTAGCGCAGCACGCCACTGTTGTCGGTCGGGTCATTGCCACCGTAGGTTCCGGAGTTACCTTCACCCTGTGCGGTACACACTTCCACGCCTTCGGAACAACCATTGATTGGCGCAAAACCGTTGATCACAACACCGCCCCACTCAGCACGAGTTTCGGCATTCGGACCACGCATGACGATCGGATTCTGCACAGTGCCCTCGGCAAAGATCTGGCCACCCTGGCGAACGATCAGTGTGTCGGTATCACCCAGCGTGCCGCCGATCAGTTCCGTGCCCGGCTCGATGAAAAGACGATCACCTTCGTCCACGAACAACTGGCCCTGAATCAGCCAGGTAATTTCGTTGGTCAGAGTGACATCACCTTCCAGCTCGCCACCGATGATGCAGGTGCCATCGATCGAACCTGGGCCCGATGAAAAAGCAGGACATTCCGAGAATTCTTCTTCAATGATGCAGTTGTCACCGCGAGTTGCCGGAGCAAGTTCCTGGGTTCCTGCGCCATCAACGCCGTCGAAGGTAGCGGTAACGCTATTACAGCTATTGAACTTGATCGAGCCGGAGCCCCAGACTGATGCGTTGGCGTCGCCTTCCTCAAACTCTTCCCCAAAGACGCCACCGGCGAATTCGAGCACATCGAACTGAGCAGTATTGGTGTTCTGGTCGATATCACCCTGGGCAAACAACCAGATGGGCTGACCATCCCGATAGGTGAACCACTGAACGACAACACTGTCGCCAAACTCCTGGTGGTCGAACGGGACGACATCGAGAATAAACCCGCGACCGCTCTTGCCGGGTTCAAAGTAGGTACCACTGAACTGATCGTTGACCACAAAGCCGTGGGCCGAGCCCAGGATCGTGGAACCAACGGCCAATGCGATGGCGTTGCGCTTGAAATTGCTAAACATTTTAGGGTTTCCTCGTTGCATGAGTTCGAAAGTCTTGAATTCCAGCCAAGCCAACCAAACGCCCGGCTACCTCAGCACTCTAAAACTCACATATGTCACACGAGTGAACCGGATATGAAGAAAATCTTACAGTTACAAAGAGTCAACTCAGAACTCGAGGTCTACCCCCAGACTCAAGGTTCTGCCAGTTCGATACCGCTGAGTCACTTCACTACCCTGGGTGATCTCGAATGGTGAGTCGAACAAGTTGCCCAGCTTGGCCTTGAAACCCAACCAGTCGTTCCAGCGATACTGCAGGATAAAGTCCAGCTGGGGGGCCGGAGCCTCCTTTTTGTCAGGTGCTCCAAGCACGCCTACCTCGGCAATTCGCGATCCAACCACATTGAAAAGCAGTGTCGCCTCAAGGCCGCGATCCTCATCGTCGTAGCCGAACTGCAAATTTGCAATATACGGCGATTGACCCTGCAGCGCTCTGGAAGACGAGGTGAGAATGCCAAGATCTTCGATGGTGATTTCAGATTCGATCCAGGTCAGATTGCCTGCCACGAACAGGCGATCAAGCCAGCCCAGGCGAGGCCAGCGGCGCGCGAGAAAGCCCAGCTCCTTGCGTAACTCGAACTCAACCCCGAAATTCTCAGCCTCCACAGCGTTGGTGAAAGTCAGTCTCTGCTCGACACCTGCCTCGACTGTCAGCTCGATGGGACGATCAATCAACTTGTAGAACACACCGAGCGAAACCATCTCATCGGGCGACGGATACCACTCCCAGCGAAGATCATAATGAGTCACATCGGATGGCAACAGGGACTCGTTTCCGATCACTTCGCGATTTAGCACCGGGTCGGTAAAGGGCGCTGGCGAGAGTTCCTTGAAATCCGGCCGGATCAGCGTTTCGGCGAAGCTCGCCCGAAGCTGCTGACGCTCGGTCAAAAACCAGGTCAGTGAAGCTGCGGGAAGCAGGTCATTTTCAGACAGCTCGGAAACGACAGGCGGGGCGGTGTCATTAAATAGGGCGAACGTGGTGACTGTCTGACTCCAGTCTTCGATGCGGGCACCCACTGAAAACCGCAAGCGCTCGAACAGCGTGATGTCAAGGTTGCCGTAATAGGCTTCGACATCCAGAGCTGCAGTATAGTTGTCAGTCGATCGCGTGGACTCCCCGATTTCCACGCCACCGGGTCGGATAGTCTCTTCGTTGAAGATGTCCTCCAGGGACGGCCGGCGCCGGATCTCCTGGCTCAGCGTGCTGGTACCGCCGAACTGGAATCGCCGAATGGAAGAATCGCGGTTCTTGGCGAGCTTCCTGTAGCCGGTCGACAAAGTCGTGGCGACTGCTGAACCGAATTCCAGTGGCAGGTCAAGATCAACCCCCCAATCCTCGGCGCTATCATCGAGATTGGAGAAACGACGAACATTGTTATCTGCTCGCCGCGAGAAGATGAAGTCTGTCACATTGTCCGGATCGTAGCGGTAGCGGCGCTGATCAGGCACATATCGACTCGCCCGGGAATCGGAATAGTCCCAGGCAAGTTCAAGGTCGCTCAGAGCCGGGAAGACATGTTCACCCTTGGCCTGGTTGGAAATCAGCTCACGCTCCTCCCACTCCAGTTCAGTAATTCGGATGACTCCGTCTTCATCAAGATTGAAGCCTTCCTGAATGGACACCTCGTCTTCGGTCTGGCGAAGGATCATTGAGGTCACGTCCAGACGGTGGCGATCATCAAAATCGAGGCCCGCCGTGAGAAATCCCGACAGCGATACATCTCTCACCGTTCGATCAATTTCATAATCATCGTTTGTCTGCAAAGATCCATCACCCAGGGGCGTGAAGGTCCGACGTTGCTCGATGCGGGTCTGCTCGGAATCATCCCAAAGCACGGCTGCTGTATATCCTGCTTTCCAGCGTGAACCGAATTCAAACAGCTGACCACCTTCCAGCGACAACCCCAGATCAGGATCCAGTGTTTTCCTGTTGGCGTCATAGATCACCGGAAAGGATTCGCCAATCGCTTCCAGCTCGTCAGGAGGAATGCCTTCCGGAAAAAACGGATTGGCCGGGCGTAACTGAGTATTGTCGGCAGTTGCCTCACGAACCAGTCGCGAGGGTTCCCGGGTACCATCGTCGATTCCCAGAATGTCACGACCACCGCCTTTGTAGCCGCGTCCCGTGCTGAATGTCGAGCCCTGGCGCGCGCCTGTCGACAGGCCCACATCGAAGAACGACTCTTCGGGAATACCGCGAGTGCGAATTTCGACCACTCCGCCACCAAAGTCTCCTGGCATATCGGGAGCGTAGCTCTTCTGAACCAGGATAGATTCGATCACGCCGGTCGGAAACAAATCCAGTGGCACCACTTTACGCGTCGGATCTGGACTGGGAACGTTGGCACCATTTAGAAGGGTTGAGGAATAGCGTTCACCGAGCCCGCGAATGAAAACGAACTCCCCGCCAACCAGCGTCAGGCCTGTCACTCGGGCCAGAGCACTGCCCGCATCACCATCACCCGAGCGCGAGAACTGCTCGGCGCCAATCACGTTGGTGACTCCGGCAACTCGCCGCTGCTCGTCGATTACCGATGACAACGAGCCTTCGATGAACGGCTCAACTACCACGTACTCGGCCAGTTCCAAGCCCGCCGGCGGCAGTTCGAAGTCGCGCCGGGTCTCGGCATCGACCGAAACGCCGACCTCTTCGATAGTCCGGGTAGCAAATTCACTGTGCAGCACGGAGACCGAGTATTCCCCTACCGGCAATTCGATCCGGTACCGGCCGTCTTCATCGGTGCGCGCTTCAACGGGTGTGCCCGACACAAAGATGCGCGCATTGGAAACCGGATCGCCACTCTCGGACGATACGATCCGCCCGATCAATACTCCCTCTCCTTCTGCTGCCGGCTCTGGCGATTCGCTCGCCTCCAGAGCATCGTTGCCCAGGGAATGAGAACTCTCGATACTGACATAGGCCTGGCGCTGCTCTCCCTCCAGGGTCACGATAATCTGGATGATTTCTCCGGATCGGAGATTGAGCGGCAGGGAAGTCAGCATGGTTGCTGTATCCAGGATCTGGAGACGCTGCTGTCCTGACGGCACAGCCGTTTGCCATGCACCGTTACCATCGGTACGACCTGAACGCTCACCCAGCCGAACGATCAGGCCATCGACTGGCCTCCCCTGCTCGAACACAAGAACAGTCAGGTTGGCTGGCGGAGAAGACTCCGGTTCAGAAGGCTGGGCAAGAAGCGAGCCAGCGATGAACAGCGTCAGTCCGAGCGTCAACGCTCGCATGGGAAATTCCTTGAACATGGAAGTTAACCGCAAAGCCAGGGTTGGTCGGCGCACTGGGTCATGACCCGGCGAAGTTCGGTGGCCTTGCGAAACAGGTCGGCACGTTCGAGCTGGCCCAGTTGTTCTTCAGCCCGGTCGAAATCACCGGATTTGAAATAGGCATAGGCCAGTGCATAGCGAATATCCTGGTCTTCCAGCAAACCGACCCGGGTCAGATCGTTGTGCATGCCGGCAGCCTGCCCGAATCGTTTCAGCTCGATCAGTATCGCCAGGCGTTGTTTCAACTTCTGCTGCTGATCGATGATGCCGGCATTCAGGGTCAGCGCTTCCATCAACCAGCCCGAGCGACGGTACATCTCGGCGGCCTCGCCAAGCAGAGTGACGTCATGAACCGCTGCCTGACGCAGTACCTCTGCTGCGGCCAGCAGCATGTCCTGGGCCAGATAGGTATGAGCCAGCACCTTGGCCACGGTCACGTTTTCCGGCGCGCCCAGCCGGGCCAGCTCGAGTATTCGAGCGGCTTCTTCATACTGCTCGCTCTGACGCAGTGCATTGCCGATGGCAATCGCATCGTCGACTGACGCATTGCCGTCCTTCAGAAACTCCCGTCCCTGATCGGCGGCCTCCTGATACAAGCCCTGATCCACCAGCAGAAACACCTGGCGGCGGGCAAATTCACCGGCACGATCCGGAAAGATCTGGCGTCCATTGGCCAGAACATTCCAGGCTGACTGATGTTCACCAAGTTCCCAGTGCGCCTGGGAACGCATCAGATAGATCGAGGGGACCCGGGTGGTTTCCGCACCGGCTGCGTCAAGGGCTGCCAGCGTCTCAGGGTACTTCTCCTGACCAAAATAGGCCTGGGCCAGGTACAGCCAGATCAACGGCTCGGTCTGGCCGGCGTCAATCGATGCCTCGAACTCACGGGCCGCCAATGCCAGTTCGTCCAGGTTCAATGCAACCAGACCACTCAGGGTGTGATAGCGAACCCGATCCAGTTCCGGGTCATCGACATTCACCGAGGCCAGTACCTGCCGGGCACGTTCGTAGTTTCCATCGCCGATCAGTAACGCGGCCAGAGGCAGTCGCTCCAGATCGGCCTCATTGTCTTCAGCCGGCTGAGCCCAGACACTGGCCATCAGCACAATGACAATAAGGCCGGCAAGAATGCCCTTTGAAGAAAGCGACGACATATCGATTTCGGTCAGGACAGATCGAAGCGGATACGCTGGCGAGCCCAGACCTTGACGCTGCGCCCCTGGTACTGCGCCGGTTCGAAACGCCAACTGCGCACGCCCTGGATGGCCGAGTCGTCAAAGATGCCGGAGGGCTGGGACTCCAGCACCTGGACCTTCTCGATTTCACCGGCCGCACTGATCAGCAGCGACAACACGACATAGCCCTGGACACCGCTGCTGCGCGCCGAACGCGGGTAATCCATTGGCGATTGATAAACCGGCCGCGGCGGTGAATCCACGGAATCGTCGGTCATGACCACATCGGCGGTATCACCGAGCAGCTGATCCTTCAGGCTTCCCAGATCATCAGCACTCAGACCGGGTATGCCGAAATCGATGCCGGACAGTGACGAATCCAGACTGACCATCGGCGGTGCTTCGGAGCGGCTTCGCTGCGGTGGCGGCGGCTCCCGCCGAACCACGCGCTGTGGCGGCGGCTCGGGCCGGTTTTCCACGGTAAAGCTGGAGCTGGCGGTCTCGGCCTGACGCTCCGGTGCTTCGGCCAGTCGATTGATCATCAGCAGGGTGCCGATAACAGCCACTGATCCAACCAGCATGAAAGCCAGTCCGGAGACCAGGGATAACCACTTGCGTCGTGTCTGAATTGGCATCATCAATACCTCGAAATCATTGGTTGAATTGCATTAACCTGCGCCGGCCTCTTCGACCGTCGCGACACCCACATCCTGGGCGCCCGCCCGGCGGGCCTGATCCACCACTTCCACCAGGCGTTCAGCCGGAACCTGGCCATCGGTTACCACCAGTACCGATTGCTCGCTGGCGCCACTGAGCAGCTCACGCAAACGGCTCTGGATCACCCACACCTGAATCGGCTGGCCATCAAGAAACGTGTCGCCGGCGTTATCGATATACAGCCGGATCGCCTTGGTTGACGCGGTGGTCGCCGACGATGCGCTGGGTCGTTCAAGATCGAGCTTCATGTCCTTGACGAAGGTGGTCGAAACCATGAAGAAGATCAGCAGAATGAACACCATGTCGATCAGCGGCGAAATATCGACGCGCTGCTCGGTATCGGTGCGTTCACGAAATTTCATAGCGATTCAAGCCTCTTGTTGGCAGGCTGTTCATGACGGGTACACAGCAAGTCCTTGATCTGCGCCAACTCCTGTCGAAGCCGCAATGCCTTGCGGTCCAGCAGGCCGCCAACCACCAGCCCGGGAATGGCCACGGCCAGACCCATCTGGGTGGTAAACAGGGCCTGTGAGATTCCGCCGGCGATGCCGCCGGACTGGGCAAACAGAGTCATGTCGCCGAGCGAGTCAAATGTTTCGATCATGCCGTTGACGGTTCCCAGCAAGCCCAGAACCGGTGCCACGGCAACAATCGAGATGATCAGGGTATGAAAGCGCTTGGTGGAGCGCTCCAGATCGGCAAACGCATCGTCCAGCCATCGGCGCAGATCCGGCGGGCGGCGATTGACAACCTCAAGGCCGGTGGCAAGCGCCTGTTCGATCAGGCCGCGCGGTTCATGGCGCATGCCGTCACGATGACGACTGATGAGCTGGCGAACCGAGCGTGCGGTGCCGCGTCTGAGCTCGGCAAAGCGGACGCCAATGGCAAACCAGAGCACGAAAGCCGAGGCAAACAGCGGCGGCATGACATAGCCGCCGACTTCAAAGTAGAAGGCCAGATCATTGAGCAGACCCTGGACCATCTCAGGCGACTCCGGCATCCTGGCTGGTGCGCGCTTCGGTGTACTGGTTGATGATCCGAAGCGTGGCCTTTTCCATATCGTCCTTGATCCGCTCGGCCCAGCCGGACAGCACGTTGCCGAGCAGCAGCAGCGGGATGGCCACGATCAGACCCAGCTGAGTGGTTACCAGCGCAATCGAGATTCCGCCGGACAGCAGTTTCGGATCACCGGTACCGAATTCGGTAATCACATCGAAGGTCGAGATCATTCCGGTCACGGTACCGAGCAGACCAAGCAATGGCGAGACGGCGGCAATCACAAGGATCACGGCACCAAAGCGGTTCAGGTGGCTGGACTCATGCAGGATGGACTCCGACACGATGTCCTCCAGATGCTCCCGATCGCGGTCGAGGTTGCGAATGGCCGACGCCACCACGCGCGAGGTCGAGCCCGACTTGCGCTTGAGGACCTGAAGGGCCGCTTCACGATCACCGCGCTTGACGTGCCCGCCAACCGCATCCATGACCTTGCCGGTCGAAGAACTGGCCTGCTGCAGAAAGATCAGACGCAACACCACAAGAACCGCACCAACGAGACCCAGCCAGAAGATGATCCAGCCGATCACGCCGCCGTCGCGGACGACGTCAAGCGGTGTCTTGTCGGCCCGCACTTCGACTTCGGTCGCCAGCGATTCGAAGGCGAACAGCGGCAGTGTTTTAGGACGATTTCCAGCAGCCAGCTCTGAGGCTGCATTGGCCGCGGCCTCGTCTTCCCAGATCTTCAGACCGCCATCGCCGGCGGGTGCCAGCGCGCCTTGTCCGCGATCGCTGATCCCGTACGCCGCAATTCGGCCGATATGAATGATGTCGCCGTTGACGCGCGTGCCATCGGTCAGGAAAAACTCACCTTCCGTCCGGCGGACCTGTCCGTAGCGAGCCAACACTTCCGAGGCAGCATCGAACAGCGCGCTGACGTCCTCAGCCTGGGGCGCTTCTTCACCGTGGCTGGGAGCGTAATCATCAGCCAGCGTGAAATCTGCCTGCAGGAAGGTTGACGCCAGCAGGTCGGTATTGTCGCGGGCACTGTCGACGGCCCGCTCGGATTCGAAGACCAGGTCATCCAGCCGGTCTGCCTGGCCACGCATCTGAACCACTTCGGCTTCCAGGGTCCGGATTTCATTCTGCAGGCCGGACCTTTCCTGTTCAACCCGGGCTTGAAGCTCATTGAGACGGCGTTCAAGATCCATTTTCTGGCCTTGCAGAAAGGCGAACTCGCGCTGGTAAGCCTGCTCCAGTGACGGGCCTTGCTCAATGGGGCGTGTCGGATCGGCTTCAGCCGCGGCTTCAGTCTCTGACTGCGGTTGAGCATTCTCCTCGACCGCCTCGTCTTGAGCCCAGAGGTTGACACTCAAACCCAGCAGCGTCGCGAGCAGCATCCATTGGTATCTCATGACTGCGGCTCCAGTTGAATCGATCCATTGGGCAGGACGAAGTACCCGACCCGGATCTGCTTCTTCATCGATTCGAACAATGTCGCAATCTGGTTTCTGCCGTTGCCGCTCTCGATCTCTTCATAACCCCAGTCAGCTCCCTGACGTACGACCTGACCCATGCGACCGTCTCGCGTCTGAAAATACATCGCGACGGTGCCCAGTTTGGCAATGTCGGCAAGCACGCGATCGCCACCCAGCGGGATGATCTGGCTGTAGAGTCCGTTTTCACGGGTCAGGCGCAATTCATCTTCGTAAAAGCTCCACAGACGATTGATGATTCGCGGCGGCGCCAACGCGCTGGTCTCGAGCTGGGAACGGATATCTCCCAAGGCCGAAAGACGCTCTTCGGTCTTGAACGGCAGACCAGTACTGATTGAGGCCTCGAGATCAGCGATCACCTGCTCGGCAACCGGAATCAGCGATTCGCCGGCGATGCCGGCCTGTTCGGCGCGCTCACGGTTGTCGGCCAGATCCTGCTCGAGCTGACGAATGCGCAAGTCTTCACGCCGCCGGGTCGCTTCCAGGTCGCCCTTCTGGGCCGCCAGGGCGTTCATTTCGGCCCGGTGTTGCTCGGTCATGCTGTTGAGTTCAGCATTCAGCGATTCGACTTCGCCGCGCAGGCGAACCAGTTCGGACGCCAGGTTGTCCAGCGAATCCTGGGCAGATGCCGGAATGGCCAGAATCAGCAACAGGGCGATGCAGGCGGAGTGCCTAACCATGAAACCTCCAAGTTCGACGGATGCGATACCAATCCCGGAACTTTAGAGGGGAACTGTTTCAGTCCAATGTATGAATTATGTCATTCAGGTTACGGCGCAATGACGGTGGGTATTCGGCAAAGCGACAGCCGTCATTCAGGAGACTTCCGCGACGGTCTTGCGAATGCGTGAGGCGGGGAACCGGCAGCTGAAGGTCGACCCTTTACCGGGGGCGGAGGCAACATCCAGACTTGCTCCATGACGCTGCAGTACGTGCTTGACGATCGCCAGTCCCAGCCCGGTTCCACCCTTGCGGCGACTGTGCGAACCATCGACCCGGTAAAAGCGCTGGGTAATGAACGGCAAGTGCTTGTCATCAATCCCGATACCGTTGTCACTGACCTCGAAGACCGCCCCGCCCGCATCATCTCGTGACCACCTGGCTTTCACCGTTCCACCCTTGTCGGTGTAGCGCAGCGCATTGATCACCAGGTTGGAAAATGCACTGTGCAGCTCACCCTCGGCACCGGCCAGAGCAATATCCTGATCAACTTCCAGCTCGATGGTGTGCTGGCCGCTATCCTCGATTCGCGCGTACTGGACGATCCGATTGAGCAGATTGCCGACATCGACGATTTGCTGATCGGTGGCTTCAGCTTCTTCAGTTTCCAGGCGAGAAAGTTCGAGCAAATCGTTGATCAGGCTGGTCATTCGCTGGCATTGAGCCTGCATCTCGGAAATGGGAGCCTGCCATTCCGCACCCAGATCTCCGGCATCGGCCAGGGACTCCAGGTAGCCTGACAAAACGGTAATCGGCGAGCGCAACTCATGCGAGGCGTTGGCGACAAAATCACGCCGCATGGCCTGCAGGCGCTGCAACCGGGTGACGTCGCGGATCAGCAGCAGGTATTGATCACTGCCATACGGAATCAGCCGGGCGGCGAGCGTTCGCGTGTCATCCACGGGTGAGGCAATGTTGACCGGCATGTCGTAGACGCCGGCCCTGAGGTACTGCTTGAAATTGGGAGACCGAATCAGGTTGAGAATGGACTGCCCGATGTCTTTCTGGTTGGACAGCCGCAAGGTCTCACGCGCCGCGTCATTGAACCACTTGATCCTGAATTCGCCATCGAGCACGATCGAGCTGTCCGGCATGGCTGCCGTGGATTCACGAAATTCCCGGATGACCCGGCCAAGCCGCTTTTTGCGCTTGTAGTAACGGCGTTGAAGGCGGTAGTAATGCTCCAGCACATCGCCCCACACACCCCAGGACTGCGGCGGGTGCCGACGTCGGCCGTTGCGCAACCAGCGCTCCAGCCGGTCGAGCTCGAACAGATGGCGCGCCAGCGCCAGTGCCAGCGCCAAGGCGATAAACCAGCCGGTGTATCCGAACAGCAGGCCGGCAAACAGGGCCAGCCCGACCAGCAGGCCCAGCATCAGCAGTTCACTGAGCCAGGCCTTCTTCATCAAGCTTTACCGGTCACCGAAAAGCGATAACCCGCACCGCGCACCGTTTGTACCAGCCGGTCGAATCCGAATTTCCCCAAAGCCTTGCGCAGGCGCAGAATATGCACATCGACGGTGCGCTCTTCCACGTAAACACCGCCACCCCAGACATGATCCAGAAGCTGGGCGCGCGAATAGACGCGATCCTGGTGGGTCATGAAGAACTTCAGCATGCGAAACTCGGTCGGCCCCAGGTCCACCGGCTCGCCATTGGCCAGCACACGGTGACTGGCCACATTCAGCACCAGGCCATCAGCTTCGACCTCATCGTCGCGACCGGCCGGTGATGCGCGCCGAATGACCGCATTGATCCGGGCAATCAGTTCGCGCGAAGCGAATGGCTTGGTGATGTAGTCATCAATACCGCTTTCGAAGCCGCGGATCTTGTCATCCTCCAGGCTGCGGGCGGTCAGCATGATGACCGGAATCTCGCGGGTCAGCTCGTCGCGCCGCAGCGAACGGGCGAACTCGGGTCCCGACTGGTCGGGCAACATCCAGTCCAGCAGGACCAGGTCGGGCAGCTGATCGGCCACGGCAATCCGGGCTTCGTGGCAATCGCCGGCTTCGACCACGTTGAATCCGGCCCGCTCGAGATTGAAAACAATCATTCGCCGGATGCCCTCGTCATCTTCAACAACCAGTACTTTGCGCTCGCTCATTCGCTGTTCTCATCATGACAACTGGGCTTATTCCAGCAACGCGATATGACAATCTCATGAAAATTCAATAACAAGGCATCCATTCTGAAACGCTTATGACGACATTGCCGTCACGGAAGCGTACTGTGCGGCTGCGCGTCGCAGCGATTCGCTGACCGCCTTTCGCAGGCTTTCAGGGCCCACGACTTCAACATCTTCACCATAGCTGAGAATGCTCATCAACAATTCCCGCTGATGGCCGAACGGAAATCGCAACTCCCACCGGCCATCTTTCAGCCACTGACCGTTCTGTTCGGGATGCCAGACTTCGTCAGCCGCCCAGCGGGCCGCCTCGGCATTGAATCGCAGACAGGCCTCCTGATCGGCCGGTCCGGAAAAAATACCGAACGCCTGGTCGAAATGCTCGCTGATTCTGCTTGCGTCCAGTTCCTCGCACTCGCTCTCAAGCAGCTGCATGTCCCGAATTCTCTCCAGCGCGAAACTTCGAAAACCCTGAGCCTGGTGGCACCAGGCCGCCAGGTACCAGCGATCGCGGTAGGCAATCAGGCGCTGGGGTGAGACCTCGCGCTCGGTCAGGTCATCGCGGCGGCGACCATGGTAGTGAAGTTGCAATCGGCGGCGCCGGAACAGCGCCTTGAGGACGGTCTCAAACAGTTTCCCCGGCACCGGCCGTCCGGCGTCGTGGCGAATCTGGATGCGCTCCGGCTGGGCCGAGAAATCCAGGCCCTGGCGATCGAGCAGTTGATTGATACGTTCCTGAACCCCGTCGAGCTCATCTTCCAGCAGCCCCGGCTGCACATTGCCCAGCACATGGCGAGCGGTCAGCAGCGCCTGCAGCTCTTCCGGGCTGATCCACAGCCCCGGCAGTTCGAAGTTGCCGGCCAGCCTGCGGTCATAATAGTAGCCGCGGCCGTCGTCATCCTGCTCCAGCGGTGCGCCCAGGCGGTCACGTAGCTCGGCGACCAGCCGGTACAAGGTCGCCTGGCTGCAGTCGAGCTCGACCATCAGGTCCTGACGTGAAATGGGCGTACGGCGCTGGCGAAGAATGTCGTGGAGGTGATAAAGGCGTTCGCGGCGCGACATCAGCGGACCTATGCTATTGATTCCGGCAATCGTGGCAGAACCCGTAAATCTCCAGCACCTGCCGACGCGATTCAAAATCCCGGTCCAGCGCGGCCTGGCGCAAACGCTGCTCGATCGTATCGTCATGCACCTCGGTGACCGAGTCACAGCGCTCGCAGATCAGGAACTGACCCTGGTGCTTGTCGTCGGGATGAAAGCAACTGACAAAGGCGTTGAGGGTTTCAAGTCGGTGGATGAAGTGATTTTCGAGCAGAAACTCCAGCGCCCGGTAAATCGTCGGCGGCGCCGCCCGAGGCTGTTCGGATTTGAGCTGATCCAGCAGATCATAAGCCTTGACCGGCCCATCAGCCGCCAGCACCATCTCCAGCACCCGCCGACGCGTCGGCGTCAGCCGCAACCCCTGTTTGCGACAATGCTCCTCAACCTCACCAATAACCCGCCTCGATTCCATTCCCCAAGTTTACCACCCAGGCACCCTGTCTCAACACCGAAAAGCAAAAGCAGTTTTCTCGCAAAGACGCGAAGACGCAAAGGAAAGAAAAGGCCTTCAGAATTCGATTGTGCAAACGGTTGTGATCGGCACGTGGGTCTGTCCGATCCGGAAACTCAGGGACTTGCGAACAACCGTAGGTCGGCCCGACGTGGCCGACGGCCATGGCTCCCAGTCGCCACCAACCGATCGGTTTTTTGGCACCCAGCTCCGATGCCTCCGCGGGATTGGCTTCCAAAAATTTTTGTATATGGCGGAGGTTGCGCCATGGACCGTCTCAACGAATGAAGATCAGTCCTTCTCGATCAGCGATGAAAGCCAATGCCTTGTCAATGCGGGCCAATGAGCGCTCACGGCCGACCAGCCACAGGGTGTGGTTGATGCCCGGCGACTGACCATGGCCCATCAAGGCCACGCGCAGCGGCATTCCGATCTTGCCGAAACCGATTTCGAGGGCATCGGCGGTGGCCTGAACCGCGTCCTGCAGCGCGTCGGGCTGCCAGTCGACCAGGTCGCTCAGGCGCTCGCGCAGTTTGGCCAGCGGTTCACCCGCGACCGGGCGCAAATGCTTCTTGGCCGCGCCGGGTTCGAACTCGTCGAAATCCGCAAAAAACGGCCGCGATTGCTCAACCAGTTCAACCAGCGTTTCGACCCGGTCGGCCTGGACACCGACCAGATCACCAAGCGCCGGGCCATTGTTCGCATCCAGGCCGGCCCGCTCCAGGTGCCAGCGCAGTTCGTCGATCACCTGCTCGCGATCACCCTCGCGCAGGTAATGCTGATTGAGCCAGTTGAGTTTTTCGGTATCGAAGCGCGAGGCCTTGCGATTGACATCCTCGATGCGAAACAGCTCGATCAGCTCGGCGCGCGAGAAGATTTCACGGTCGCCGTGCGACCAGCCCAGCCGGGCAAGGTAATTGATCATCGCGTCGGGCAGATAGCCCAGTTCGCGCCAGGCCATCACCCCGACCGCACCGTGGCGCTTGGACAAACGCGCACCGTCGTCACCCAGAATCATCGGAACATGTCCGAATTCCGGCGGCTCGGCACCCAGTGCCCGGTAGATATTGATCTGGCGCGGCGTGTTGTTGATATGGTCGTCGCCCCGAATGACCAGGTTGATGGTCATATCCAGATCATCGATCACGACCGCGAAATTGTAGGTCGGCGAACCGTCGGCTCGCAGAATGACCAGATCATCAAGCTCGTCGTTGGCCACTTCGATCCGGCCACGAACCCGATCCTCGAACACCACGGAACCTTCATCCGGATTCCGAAATCGAATCACCGGCTCGATACCCGATGGTGGCTCGACCAGATCGCGGCAATGACCGTCATAGCGCGGCTTTTCGCCGGCAGCCATCGCCTTCTCGCGCAGCCCGTCCAATCGCTCGCGCGAGCAATAGCAGCGGTAGGCATGCCCCTTTTCCAGAAGCTGATCGGCAACTTCCTGGTAGCGACCAAAGCGATCACTCTGAAACAACGGGCCTTCGTCATGATCGAGCGCCAGCCAGGTCATGCCATCGATAATGGCCTGAACCGATTCTTTGGTCGAGCGCTCGCGGTCCGTATCTTCGATGCGCAACACGAACTGGCCGCCGGTGGCACGTGCCGCCAGCCAGCAAAACAGGGCCGTCCGGGCCCCACCGATGTGCAGGAACCCGGTCGGAGAAGGAGCAAAACGGGTTCGAATGGGGTGATTGTGTTCCGTCATCGGGCGGGCCTGGATTGGGAAAAAAGTGCAGTAGTGTACCAGACAGATTTAGGTGAGACCGCTAGGGAAATCCGCTATAAAGGCAATTGAGGAGCGTGATTACAGACATGCACAGACCGTTACTACACACAGCCAGTTGCCAGCGGTGAACTGGCCCGCCGACAAGGGGGGTCAGCCGGAACGGGCGTCGCGGCTCCGTCCGCGCCTGCCGGGGCGGCGGCTGCTGTTGATGCTGCTGCTGTTGTTGCTGTTCGGAACCTCGGGCGACAATCCGCTGACCCAGGTCGAGCGAATCCAGGCTCGCGGCACACTGGTGATGCTCACTGTCAATGGTGCTACCACCTATTTTCTTGGCGCCCAGGGCGAAACCGGCTACGAGTATGACCTTGCCCGCGCCTTTTCCGACCACGTCGGGGTGCCGCTGGAAGTGGTCACCCTGCCCACCATCAACGACCTGATTGATGCCGTACAGCGCGGATACGGTGATTTTGTCGCCGCAAACCTGTCACGGACGGTGATGCGTCAGTCGGATCTGCGTTTCGGCCCCGCTTATGAATCGATTTCACCGGTTGTCGTCTACCGTCGGGGCAATCGTCGTCCCGAAAGCCTGGACGATCTCAGGCGCGGCCGGCTGGGCATTCTCGAAGGCACCAGCTACGAGCTGATACTCAATCGTGAGGTGCCGGATCTTGATTGGCAGATCGTGGAAGACGCCAGCATTGAAGACCTGTTCGAACTGATCAGCAGCGAGGAAATCGACTACACCATTGTCGACTCCAACATCCTGGAGCTCAATCGCCGGTTCTTCCCCGACGTTCGCCCGGCTTTCGAGATCGATCAAGCCCAGCAACTGGCCTGGGCGACCCGCCGCAGCGACGATGACTCACTGGTCCAGAAAATGCGCGAATTTTTTGTCGCCTCGCAAAACAACGGCCTGATGGCCGACCTGAGGCAGCGCCATTATGACCATGTGGAGAGCTACGAACCGGTCGGCACCTACACCTTCCAGCGCCAGATTCGTGAGCGCCTGCCACCGCTGAGAGGCGCATTTGAGCAAGCCGCCATTGAAAATGACCTGGACTGGCGCCTGCTGGCTGCCGTCGGCTACCAGGAATCCCACTGGAATCCCGATGCCGTGTCGAGAACCGGGGTACGCGGCGTGATGATGTTGACCCAGAGAACCGCCCGCCAGCTCGGCGTCGAAGACCGTCGCGACCCGGCTCAGAGCATAGAAGGCGGAGCGCGCTATGTTCGCAGCATGATCGACCGCCTGCCCGATCGAATTCCCGAACCGGATCGGACCTGGCTCGCGCTGGCCTCCTACAACGTCGGCTACGGCCACCTGGAAGACGCCCGCATTCTGACCGAACGCAATGGCGGCAACCCCGACCGCTGGCTGGATGTCCGTGACAACCTGCCCCTGCTGACCCAGGAACGCTGGTACAGCCAGACCCGCTTCGGCTACGCCCGCGGCTACGAACCCGTCCACTTTGTCGAAAACATCCGCACCTTCTACGAAATCCTGCTCTGGATGGAAGGCCGCGAACACCCCCTCCTCGCCAACATCACCCCCTCTGAATAGCAGCATCAGATTGCGCACATCCAAAAAACCGTAGGTCGGGGCAGCGCAGTTCGGAGCGCAGGTGCGGTTTGCCGGAGGCAAGAAGCGCCTGGGCGTAGAACGTCCGCGCGTGTCCCCGACGTCCATCGCAACCAGTCCCCACCAACAGTTCGGTTTGGCTACTGGCCTTCGCCAATCTCCCGCCAGACGCAGCTTCCTGACGCCTCTTCAATCGCCGCCAGCCGGCTTTCGTGGGCCTGGAGTTCTTCGGGCGTTGCGCGCTGGACGATCAGTTTGCTGATGTCGATGCCGGTGACGATGTCGCCTTCCTCATCCGGCCCGCTGTCTCCAGCCAGGTCCAGGCACAGATCAACCTGGCCGCCGGTCATCGCCAGGTACACCTCGGCGAGCAGTTCCGAATCCAGCAACGCGCCATGGAAATCGCGATTCGAATTGTCGACTTCGTAGCGTTTGCACAGAGCATCCAGCCCGACCCGCTGACCCGGGTGGAACTCACGCGCCATCGCCAGGGTATCGAGCACCGAAGCGACCTCCTCGACGCGGATGTTCAACTCACCATCCAGTCGCTCCAGCTCAGCGTTGAGAAAGCCGACATCGAAGGACGCATTGTGAATGATCAGCTCCGAATCGCGGATAAAATCCAGGAAATCACCGGCAACATCGGCGAACTTCGGCTTATCAGCCAGAAACTCATCGGTAATACCATGCACCGCCAACGCGCCGCCCTCAACCTCGCGCTCAGGGTTGATGTAGACGTGGAAATTCCGATTCGTCAACCGCCGCTCGACCATCTCCACACACCCGATCTCAATAATCCGATGCCCCTCCCGATGCTCCAACCCGGTCGTCTCCGTATCCAGCACAACTTGTCGCATTAAAATCCCTTAAGTCAAAATCAACACCGTTTTTCTCGCGCAGAGACGCAGAGACGCGGAGTAAAAACCTAAAGAACAAACCTTGAAGTTTGAAAAACAGTCTTCCCGGTTCTCACCCCAACGATTTTTTTCTTTCCTCTGCGCCTCTGCGCCTCTGCGCGAGATAGTCTTTGCTTTTTTCTTTTAAGAAAACTCTTTGGCCGCTGAACTTGCCAGTTCGTCGGCGCGTTCGTTTTCGGGGTGGCCGCTGTGGCCTTTGACCCAGTGCCAGCGGACGGTGTGGCGGGCGACGGCTTGGTCCAGGCGGCGCCACAGGTCATCGTTCTTGACCGGCTTTCTGGCGGCCGTTTTCCAGCCGTTTTTCTTCCAGTTGGTCATCCACTCGGTGATGCCCTTGCGAACGTACTGCGAGTCGGTGGTCAGGTCAACGTCACTGGCCCGTTTCAGCGCTTCCAAAGCCTGAATTGCTGCCATCAGCTCCATCCGATTATTGGTGGTCTGCGCTTCGCCGCCTGAAAGCTCTTTTTCGTGACCGTTCCATCGCATCAATGCACCCCAGCCGCCGGGGCCGGGATTACCCAGGCAGGCCCCGTCAGTCCATATCTTGATGATTTCGCTCATGCCGCTCGACAATGCGTGGCCGCAGCGGTGGCACCGGCCACCTGCGGACGTTTGAATCTCAAAGGCTCAACCCGCGCCGGCCGACGCGGCTTGCGGGCGACCAGAACCAGGACCGGAGAAAGCCCCGGCACCAGCGCCTTCCAGCGTGCGGAAGTCGGCATGGTCAATTCCAGTGGATGACGGGCGTGCTGAAGCTGCCAGTGCGGCCAGCTCGGCAGGCGCAAAGCCTGGTAACTGATCTCGCGCCAGGCCTGGGCATGCCACGGGTTCGCACTGACCGAAATCAGGTAGCCGCCGGGCTTCAGAATCCGGGCAACATCGGTCAGCGGATCACAGCCCACCCCGGGCTGCCACAAGTGCCGCACCATCACGGCCGGTACCGAATCGGCATCAAGTGGCAATTCATCAAGCCGGGCACGAAACGGCCAACCTACACCCTCGGCGTCCAGCAACAGCCTTGAGCGGGGCTGATCCAGCGCCGGCGAGGAGGAACGTAACGGTGCAATTTCCAGCAGCCAGGCAGGATTGATATCCGCCAGCAACGCAGGAATCAGGCGATTTTCCGCCGTCTGCAGTCTGGCGAAACCGGCAAGGGACATCGGCGCGTTAGAATCCTGAGAAGAGATGATCAAAGGATACCAGATGATGCCCGACAAACCGCTCGCCATCGAGGCCATTGCCACATTCGAAACCAACTACGTCTGGGCCATCCACAACGGTCACGACTGCGCCCTGGTCGACCCCGGCAGCAGCGCCGAACCGCTGGCCTGGCTGGAAAAACACGGCCTGAAACTCTGCGCCATGATCCTGACCCATCACCATCATGACCATATCGGCGGCGTCGACGATATCCTGCGCCAACACCCGGTTCCGGTATGGGGCCCGAACGATTCACGCATGCCGCAGGTGACCGAGATCGTGGTCGAAGGCGATCAAGCCCATGTACCGGAATTGAACCTGACCCTGAAGGTCCTCGAAACCCCGGGCCACACCACCACCCACATCGTCTACCACAACCCCGCCATGCTGCTGTCCGGCGACACCCTGTTCTCCGCCGGCTGCGGGAGACTTTTCGAAGGCACCCCCGAGCAAATGCAGCATTCCCTGGACAAACTCGCCGACCTCCCCGGCACGACTCCCGTCTACTGCGCCCACGAATACACGAAAGACAACTGCCGCTTCGCCCTGAAAGTCGAACCCGACAACCAGCAACTGGCCGCCCACGCAAAAACTGTCGCCGACCAGCGCCAACGCAACGAAATCACCCTCCCCTCAACCCTCAACCGGGAACGCGCCATCAACCCCTTCCTCAGAACCCGCGAACCCACCGTCATCCAGGCCGCCCAAAACCGCGAACCCAACACCACCACCAACCCCGCCGCCATCTTCGGCGTCATCCGCCGCTGGAAAGACAGTTTCTAAGACTTGACGAGCGTCGCAAAACCGTAGGTCGGGGTGACACCCCCGACGGTCACACCAACCAGCCACCACCAGAAGACCGGTTTTCGGCACCCAACCCGAAAACTCCGAGATCAAGAACTTCTGATCCAGTTTTCCAGTTGCAATCCGGGGACACGCTCGAACTCTCGAATATTGTCGGTGACCAGGATCATTTCAAATGCCACAGCCTGGGCTGCAATCCAGAAGTCGTTTGCCCCGATAGGCCTACCGGCCAGCTCAAGCTCAGATCGAATTTTTCCATAGGCTTTGCTGACATCGGCGTTGACGGGAACCACGTTGAGCTTGGCGGTCACGGACTCCAGAGCCGCCCGGCTTTTTGCCGTCAAACGACTCTTACCCACCCCAACCAGCAGTTCCCCCAGGACAATACTCGAAAGCGCGACCGCGGCCGAGTCGATCTGATATAGACGGCGTTTTACGTCGGCATGCCCCCGCATCGCGGCAATCAGAATGTTTGAATCGAGCAGATAGCGGGTCAATCCAGGGCCTCGACAGGTTCTGGCTCCGAATCCTCAGGCAGAATCAAATCCTCGAAGCCCTCCTCCCAAAGTGGCGCGAAAACATCGGCGGCCGACTGAGGGCGTTGCGGCACCAACCGGGCCACAGACTTACCACGCCGGGTAATCACCACTTCCTCACCCGCCTCGACAGCCGCCAGAATCTCCGAAAAATGCTTCCGGGCATCAACAACCGCAAAAGTCTTCATACCACCACCCACAAATGAGCACATGGTCATAATCTACCACAGCAACGTTTTCTCTGCGACTCAGCGCAGGTTGGGGGTTGGGGCAACCTCAAGTTTGCCGCTAATCTTCAGACCACCTATGATCCCTGGCAGATGTTCCATTAAGGAATCAAACCATGGGCCAAATCACAATCGATCTCGATGACGACATCGAACGTCAGCTTCAATCCATGGCCGAAGCCGCTGGAATTCCGGTCAGTCGCTTTATAGCCAATTTGCTGGGTTTACGAATCCAGAATCAGTGGCCCGAAAGCGTTCAAAACTTCCCTGGCACCTGGGACCAAAGCGTGCAGCGCCCCCAGACGGCACCACCTAACCGGTAGGTCGGGGTGACACCCCCGACGGCCACACCAACCAGCCACCACCACAAGACCGGTTTTCGGCACCCAACCCAGAAACCTTCGACTGAACCCACCAACCAAACCAAAAAACCAACCAAACCGCCCCTACTGTTCAAACCGATCCGCAAACAACACCTGGTTTTCGACAATACAACTCGGAAAATTGGCACTGATTCTCTGATCAATGCGGGAAATGACCTGTGGCGCCATGGAGAACTGATTGCTAGTGCCGCAAGCACCGATATGACAGTAACTCATCAGCGTGCCGCTTCCCCCGGCCGGACAGCTGGTCGGCCCGGAGTAGCAGCCATTCTCAGTGTTGAAGCACTGGTCAACGGGAGGGTTGTAGCAATGGGTGTGTGGCGACCCCAGATTGTGACCAAGCTCATGGGCGAATAAAGAGGCACTTGTCGAAGGAGGAAAATTCCCCCAGAAAAGCTGGTTATAGCTGTAGCTGCCACCAACGCTCTGATTTTCACAGTAACTGTCCACCCAAGCTATTCCGGCCGCACTGTTTCCTGCCGATGACCGACCCGACACCATCGCGGCATGCGTCCTGGCAATGCCCGAATAATTGCTCGACCAGTAGTCGCCAAACTCTTCCAGCGCCGCCTGGTTGGCCCCCGAGCCGCCCAAATTGTAAGGATCACTGCCCACCCGAAGGATCGTATGGCCCTGCAACATGCGCAAGTTAAGCTCGACCTCAAACAACCCGTTGGTCACCAACAGCAAGTCCTCCATCCAGGTTGCCGCGGCAACAACATTGTCGTTGAAACGCCGATCCAGCCATTCGGCATCGGTATCCAGCGCAAGCACTCCCAGACGCAAAGTCCCGCCGCGAGCACCGCCGGCCAACGATTCCGGAAGCGCCATTGCGCCATCTCCACGGAAAGCCGTCAGCGAGTCATTACCACAAGCACTGCCCAGGCTCACACCGTCCGGAGTCAGCGTTTCCTGAGAATAGGAACGAAAGCGGACTCCGTCTGTTCCGGAGTAGACCCGCAATTCCTCGAATCCGCCTGAGCCATAGACCCCGCCCCGCCAGTCTGTTCCCAAGTGATCACCCGCCAGCATCACTCGCACGCCCGAAACATCCACAGGCTGACCGATCAGAAAGACTCGATGGCTCCGGTCCAGAACATCCAACTGACCGTCCCGAAGCACTCGAACTTCAGCACCCGGCGCATACAACGCAAACCGCTCAAACCGCACCGAACCCAGCCGATCCCCACCCAAGGGAACACCAGGCACCACCAACGACTCTCCCTCGCCCAGCCCGGCCAGGCGCGCCAGAACCGGATCGGATTCAAGCTCAGCAGCAACCGCTTCCGAAAACGGCAACAAAACCAGCCCCAAAACCAGCAAAATCAGAACTCTCATGGCAAATCATCCTCGGTAGCCAGTGAATGAAGTTTACGACTTGCAGACCGGCAATGGAAATCGACCATATTCACGCTTGGAAGCCCCGGAAAAAGAATTACCCGCATCGTGATCAACCTCACAGCGAGAATACACGTATCAGTGCTAAAATCTTGAATTGGCAGGCAAACTTTCATCACACCTCACCGATTCCATGACACGCGCCAAACAAATCCGGGTCCTCCTGCTGCTGATGCTGCTGACCCCGCTGGTCTACGCCTTCAGCATGCCCTCGAATCCCGCCCCGAGCTGGGACCGCACCAAGATCATTGCAATTTACCCCTACAATGCCGATGGCAGCGAAGCGGCTGAAAACTACATCAATGCGCTGCAAGCCTCAGATTTCCAGATAATCGAAGACTACTTGCAAGATCAGGCTCGTGCCTATGCCATGCCCTTGTCAAAGCCGTTCGAGATCCGGCTCGGTAATCCCGTCGCTGTATCGCCAGAGATGCCGCCACCTAACGCATCCAGCCTGGACCAGCTGGCCTGGGCTCTGAAACTGCGCTGGTGGCACTGGCGATTGGATACCCAATCGTTGCAGCCTGATATTGTCATCGTTGCACGACTTCAAAGTGATCGAGGTGGACCGATGCGACTTCATTCAATTGGTATGCCGAATCCACGCCTGGCGTTGGTCAATTTGATTGCCGATACCGATTATCACTCAAGTAACCTAGTTACTCTGACCCACGAACTCTTGCACACCGTTGGCGCCAATGATCACTACGATGGCCCAACTGGATTTCCGGCCTGGCCCGAGGGATTTGCACAGCCGGACCAAAAACCACTGTATCCTCAGGCATTTGCCGAACTGATGGCCGGAAGAATTCCCTTGAACGACGAAATTGCGCGCGAAGCCAGATCCTTGAATGAAACGATGATTGGCCTGCGCACTGCTGTGGACATTGGTTGGTCGACACCCTAAAAATCTAGTAAAGTTGATGAGTCAATTCGCGCTGGTAAGAAATCTTGGACCCTTGCTCAAAATTTCAACTACCCATTCGCTCACCGATTTTCTTCTAAAAGGCTGTAGCCATTTCACCGGGAATATCGCAGAATTAGAATCATGACCGATCCCTGCACCATTTCATTCATCATTCCTGCCAAGAATGAACAAGCGTCCATTGGACAGGTGATCAGTGATATCAGAAAGTTGTATTCGAAATCAGAAATACTGGTTGTCGATGATGGGTCTACCGACGGAACACGCGAGTTCGCCGAAGCCGCTGGTGCCAGGGTATTGGCGCATCCGGAAAGCCTGGGCAACGGGGCAGCCGTAAAAACTGGAGCACGTGAAGCAATCGGTGAAATATTCGTGTTTCTTGACGCCGACGGCCAACATAAACCAGAAGACATCCCGCAACTCCTTGCCGCTCTGGAAGAAGGCCATCAAATGGCGATTGGCGCGCGCTCCACAGGTTCACACGCCAATGTCGCTCGGCTATATGCAAATGGCTCATACAATGTAATTGCCAGTGCTGTCAGCGGACGAAAAATCAAAGATCTCACTTCTGGATTCAGAGCGGTCAGAGCCGAACTTTTCAAAAAATTTCTTTACCTTTTACCAAATGGCTTTTCTTATCCCACCACTATAACCATGGCCTTCATGCGTTGCGGCCACTCCGTCAAATTTGTGGATATCGAGGCCAGAAAGCGAAAGGGGAAAAGTCACATAAAACCCCTTAAGGATGGCTTGCGATTTCTACTGATTATTTTTAAAATCGCGACACTTTATTCGCCATTGAAGTTGTTTCTACCGATCAGCGCAGCTTTTTTTACGGCCGGATGCGGATACTACATCTACACTTATATTGAGTTTGGCCGATTTACCAACATGAGCTTACTTCTTTTCAGTGCTTCGGTAATTGTGTTTTTAATCGGAATGATATCCGAACAGATCACTGCCTTGATGTTTCGCGATAGCTAGCGCTGGCGCGGCTTCTCCAATCAATCAGCAAGCCGAAGGACCATGCTAACAGCGTAAATACAACATCTGCCACGAGAGTCAATACACGTAGAAATGCGGCTATCCCCAGCGATGCCGAGTACGACAAAGCTACAGCAAGTATTGCGGCGAGGACCACTTCTCGCACACCCAATCCAGCCGGCGCAAAAATTGCCAGAATACCCAGTGAATTTGCCAGAGCCAATGCTGCAACAACCCCACCCACACCCAACAACATGGCACTATCGGCTGCCATTGACGCAATCAAGGGATACAGCGCAAGCCCCAACAAGATGTGAATGGTGCAATATCCAGCATAGATCAATATCCACAATAAGATGTCGCGCCGTAGATACTCCACACCGAAAAGTCTGCAGACAATCAATAGCCCGAAAAATCCAGCTAACGTCATTCCGGAGGCCAGCAGTATTTGAGCTGGAAGCAAGTTATCAAAATCCATATTTTGCTGGAGCCAGTTCCAGAAGGAATGATCCCAATAAACGGCTTCTAAAACTACACTCCAGGGCAGAAATGCGACCCCGACAACGACTCCGGACAACACAAATAAACCTTGCTCCACGAGCACTGAGTGACTCAAGCTGCGGACTTTAGCGCCATATTCACCGGCTATTGAAATCTTTGCCAACAAAATCCCCGCTTTCCCCGGAAGATATCTTCCTCCCCAGGCGAGCCCTTGAACTTGCAGTGCCTTGGATACCGGCAGCACAACATCAAAGGAAAGCCGAAGACCACACCACCATAGGATACCAAGCCCAACAGGCAACAGCAGCCAGCACAAAAAGAATAACCAGCTTTGCCATTGAATCCATAAACTGGGTGGCATATCGGAGTGCACATCAGCATTTATAAGGATCCATCCAAGCCATAGAACCACCACCAGCATGAATCCCAAGCGAGACCATTTAAGCCAGATCTTCGCTTTACCAGAGTTCATTTCGGCCGCAATAACAGAATGGTCCAGGGCACAGGTGTTGCTTTGGCTTCCACATGGAAGCAAGTGGCGACTTCCTTAATCAACTGTTTAGTCGACCAGTGCTGAATATGACCCGGTGTGTTCCCAAAATTACCAAGGTACTTTCCTCGAACACAATTAAGCATGCGCCAGACCGGTTCACGAGGTGTTGAGAGCAGGAGGTAGTCGTTGGTAACTCGCTGCAGCTCAAGCAACGCAGCCTGGGGATCCTCAAGATGTTCGAGAACCTCGAGCATGATGACACAATCGAAGGTTTTGTCCCCATGCGCCAGCCCCAGAACGGATTCCTGGGTAAACGGAATTCCAGGATTCAAATTTGCAGCTTTCCGAAGCAGTGAACTGGACAAGTCTGTAGCTATCAAATTTGCTTCAGGCTTCCACCGAGCAATCCTTTGCGTTGAGTAGCCTGGACCACACCCAACCTCGAGAATATTGGCTCCCGGCCGAATTCTGGGTTCGAGCAATTCCCGGCCAGCCTGAAAAAACCGATCAATCAGCCACCGTCCAATTCGACCGCTGCTTTCGTATTTGCCTAGAAACTGTGCATCATCGTTAACGTGAGTCATCACATTGACTTCTCTTTTGCCCAAAGGAAAGTTCACTCGTCACGGTCTGACAAAAATGCACTCTTTGACGCATCCGTGCCTAAGTCTAAAAGAAAGCGGGACCGAACAACCGTACATAGATTACTGGAAAATCCATAATCATGGTCGAGTGTCGAGCACTACAGCTTAACGGCACCCGTGGATGATTCATTGCCATTGCAGGGATCACTCACTGACGGTAGACTCGCTGCCTTCGAAGCATTGGTGGTCACAGACCTGTTCTTCAAATGGTAAAAATAGAGATTTTATACGAATGAAAGCATCGTTCGCTAGCAACATCAAAGGCCATGGCCTGTTTGGCCCGGTTGCGGCACTAGCGCTACTGCTAGTGGTGGCAGCCTGGGCCTACAGCTTGGCCTTCTCCGGCAGCTGGCACTATGACGATGAGCCCAACCTGGCCGGCCTGTCAGAAGTAACAGATAAGCTGACAGCTCTGGATTTCACCCTGGCGGGGAAAGCAGGACCAACCGGTAGACCGCTGTCACTCGCGACTTTTGCACTTCAGGCAGATTACTGGCCCGAGAGCCCCAGACCGTTCCTGAAAGTCAACGCCGCCATTCACCTTGTAAATATCGCCCTGGTCTTCTTGCTCGCATTCCTATTGGCGACTGTCTTGCACCCTGGCAGCAAACGGGCAGCCTGGTGTGGAGTTTTCGTCGCTGCAGCTTGGGGCCTGAGCCCTTTTCTTGCCAGCAGCTCGCTGATGGTCATTCAAAGGATGACTGTACTTTCCGGCACATTCGTCCTACTGGGCCTTGTCCTGTACATCATCGGCCGACTAGTTTTCCAATCCAACCCTCGCCAGGGATTGGCAATCATAGTGACGGCTGTGCTGGGTGGGACCCTGCTGGCCACCCTGAGCAAAGAGAACGGAAGCTTGCTGCCTGTTTTTGCTCTGGTAATTGAATGGTTGCTCCTGCGCGACCGGCTACGTGACACCAACCGGAAATGGTACTGCTGGTCACAGGTAACGACTATCGTCCCTTCCTTGGCGGTTCTCGCCTTTCTTGTTCAGCGTTCGATTACGCAATCCGGATATGAATTGAGAGCCTTCACGATGGGGGAGCGATTGCTCACTCAACCCCGTGCTCTCTGGGATTACGTGTTCAATCTGATGTTGCCACGACAATCGGCGGTCACACCATTCACGGACAATTTCGCGCTATCAACTGGATGGTTTTCGCCCGCAAGCACTGTAATTGCAGCGATCACGCTTGTAATCGTCGTCTTTTTCGCCTGGAGAATCCGCCGCTTCTCACCAATCCCACTTTTTGGAGTGAGCTGGTTCCTAGCTGGTCATTTGCTGGAATCCACCGTGATTTCTCTGGAGATGTACTTTGCGCATCGTAATTATCTCCCGGCCATCGGTATATTTTTTGTGCTGGGTTATGGACTGGTTTTTAGTAAACTTCTTGGCAGCTATCGAGCGATGGCCATAGGCGGTGCTTTGATTTACCTGGTGCTGATGGCGACAATTCTTGTCGACACCACCCGCTTATGGGGTTCCCCGGCTCTTGCTGCTGAGGTCTGGTACCTGAATGATGAGGATTCAGTTAGGGCTGCACAGTTTTTGTCAAGAATCTATGTTAGTGAAAACGATCTCATGGCGGCTGACAAGGTGATTCAAAAAACTCGGGAACTGAACCCCGATAATCCGTGGCTTGCGTTGCGCAGCCTCACATTTTGTCACGTGGAAGAGGGTGAGTATTTGCGGCGCATCGAAGATGCCACCCGAATTCTCCGGGAGGCCCGGGTAGTCACATTCATAGATGCCACTGCGATTCACTATCTGGCAGTCAATCGACTGGAGGCCGAATCTTGCCCCTGGATGACCAGTCGGCGCTTCTTGCCCCTTCTCCTGGCGGCTCAACAGGATTTGCCAGAACGATCCGTATCGTATACACGGCATCGCCTAGCCTATGCTGAAGCCTGGTTTCACCTGACAACGGCCAATGTGCAACAGGCAATTTCGAGCTATCAGAGGGCGCTGGAAATCTACAGGCACCCGGAAACCGCTGTGCTCATTGCCCATCTGATGATAGAAAGCGGGCAAAGCGTTGAAGCCATTGAATTTCTCGAGCGCGCGCTTTCGCAGCCGCCAGAGTCGGCCGTAACTGCAGCTCTGTGGAAAAGGCGAATTGGCGAATATCTGATATCTCAAGATCAGTCAGGCCCAACGAACTGAAGTCCTTGGCACAAAACCTGCATTTCTGTTAAGTATGAGATGCCAGAGGTCAGCAACATGAAGTCAAGCCATGTCAAGGGGTTCACACTGATTGAATTGATGATCGTCATCGCCATTCTTGCGATAATAATGGCGATTGCCATCCCGGCCTACCAGGACTACACAATCAGAACCCAGGTTACGGAAGGAATGAACCTGGCGAACGGGGCCAAGGCAGCTGTTTGGGATTATTGGTCTGACACGGGCACGTTGCCAGCGAACAATACCGAGGCGGGTCTTCCAACCCCAGCATCTATAGTCGGTGAATACGTGAGCGCGGTGCAGATCAATAATGGACTCATTACTGCTCTATTTGATACAGGCATGGAAAACGCGGCAATTACTGGGCGAACCCTGGTTCTGGAACCACTTCCGAACATTGATGCGACCATGTCATGGAGCTGCAACACTGGTACCATTGAATCACGCTTTCTCCCGGCAAGATGTCGCTGAAACCATGGAGCCAATTGCCAAAAGTGACGAATACGGTCCCCAAGTGACAAAAAACGTCACGGAGCCATTGACCCATTTAGAGGCACGCGTTCCAGCAGTCGATTGCAACCCAAATCTGATGCAGAAATGGCACTGCATCCTGCTTTTCGAAAAATTGGCACGCATCGTGCATGATAGATGGCAAGGGAGAAAATTTTCCCGGGCGGCAGAGCCGAAATTGCATTTTTAACCAAGCGCACTTGATGCGCACAGAAGGAGCTACAACCATGAACAACATCCGCAAGCAATCAGGTTTTACACTGATCGAACTGATGATCGTGATCGCGATCCTCGCCATTTTGATGGCAATCGCAATTCCGGCCTATCAGGATTACACCATTCGTTCCCAAGTTTCTGAAGGCATGAACCTGGCCGGCGGCGTTCGGACTGCAGTTGCAGAATATTGGACCGACCGCGGTACTTTCCCGGCCGACAACACCGAAGCTGGTGTAGCAGCAGCTGCATCGATTGTGGGCAGCTATGTCACTGGCACCGAAGTGGTTGACGGCGTCATTACTGTGACCTTTGGTGGTGATGCTAATACCGCTATCGCAGGTGATACCCTCGTACTTGATCCATCAGGCACTGGTACCGCTGATGGTAGTGTGCAGTGGGATTGCGACGGTGGCACTGTCATTCCGAAGTATCTGCCGGCACGTTGCCGTCCGTAACCGTAACCCTGTAGCAACTAGTAAAAATCCCCGCGTTTGCGGGGATTTTTCTTTTTCAGCCAAAAAAATCTTGATCAACTATAAGATTCCAGCATCACACCTTCAATAGCCTGTGCATAACCGGCCTCCATCAGCGCGAAATTTTTTGCATTATCCATGGCATAGCGCTAGCATCATGGCAACTGCCTTATAAGGATAAGTATGTACGCCCAATCCACTCCTACCATGCGCCTGTCCAATCTGGGTCGCAAACTGGTTGAAAACGGTCTGATGTCCGAGGAGCAGGCCGTTGAAGCCATTGCCAAGGCTGCCGAGAAGGGTCGAACCTTCACCAGCCATCTCGTACGGGAAAAACTGGTTGATGCAATCGGTTTTGCCCATGTGGCGGCTGAGGATTTCGGCATGCCGCTGATTGACCTGTTTGCGGTAGACCTCAAACACGCCCCAACAGATATTGTCAAGGAGGACCTGCTGCGCAAGCATCTGATTCTTCCCCTAACCAAGCGTGGCAAGCGCCTCTATGTGGCATCAGCCGATCCAGGTAACAAGGCCGGCATGGACGAAATTGCCTTTTCAACCGGCTATACCATCGAAACCATCCTCGCACCCTACAACGCCATCGACAGCGCGATCGACCGCGCGATGGCTGGCTCGAGCCAGGCCTTCAGCGAATTGACCGAGGATCAGGATGATCTGGACAATCTGCGATTTGACGCAGCTGAAGACGAGGGAGACAAGGATGCTGCTGCGGATGCTAGCGGCGCAGACGATGCACCCGTTGTTCGCTTCGTTAACAAGGTACTGGTGGACGCCATTCGCAAAGGCGCTTCCGATATTCATTTTGAACCATACGAAGAGGAATATCGAGTTCGCTTCCGGGTAGACGGCGTTCTGGCTACCCAGGTTCGGCCGCCTAAACGCATGGCGCCCAGGCTTGCAGCCCGAATCAAGGTCATGTCCAGCCTCGATATCGCAGAACGGCGCGTGCCCCAGGATGGGCGCATCAAACTGAATCTCTCCAAGGGCCAGGCCTTTGATTTCCGAGTCTCGACCTGCCCCACACTTTGGGGCGAGAAAATCGTCATGCGTATCCTTGATTCATCTGGGGCCTTTCTAGGCCCGGAGAAACTCGGGTTCGAACCCAAGCAACAGGAAGACTATCTCTCGGCGATCAACAAGCCCTACGGCATGGTTCTGGTTACGGGCCCGACCGGCTCTGGTAAAACGGTCACGCTTTATACCGCTCTCGGCATCCTCAACAGCGAGGGGACAAATATATCGACAGTGGAGGACCCGGTCGAAATACGCATGAAGGGCGTCAATCAGGTCCAGCAAAACGTCAAGCAGGGGTTAACTTTCGCCGCCGCACTGCGATCGTTCCTGCGTCAGGATCCGGACATCATCATGGTCGGGGAAATCCGTGACCTGGAAACCGCCGAAATCGCTATCAAGGCCGCCCAGACCGGTCACTTGGTGCTCTCGACCCTTCATACCAACGACGCCCCCCAATCCATCGCCCGACTGGCGAACATGGGCGTTCCGACATACAACATCGTCTCGACCGTCCATATGGTCTTGGCTCAGCGCCTCGGTAGAAACTTGCACAAATGCAAGAAAATTGAGGAAGTACCGGACGAAGCCCTGCTCAAAATCGGATTCACAAAGGAAGAAGTCGAAGAGGGTATTAAAATCTACCAGGCCAATGGCTGCGACCAGTGCAATGCCGGTTTCAAGGGCCGATCCGGCGTATTCCAAGTCATGCCGATTACCGAGGCCATGGAAGAAATCATCCTCAAGGGCGGCAGCGCCCTGGAACTCGGACGACAGGCAGAGCTGGAAGGCATTATCGACCTGCGGCGCGCAGCATTGAACAAGGTCAAAAATGGGATATTGAGTTTGGCGGAGATGAATCGGGTTACGAAGGATTAAAAGAAGGCTCAAGGCGAAAGGATTCCAATACCCAGGCTCAAGAGTCAGGGGCGGAAAGCCGAATTCTCATGCTGAGGTGGGGTTTTGAGCGGGTTTCTGGGTTGCATTTGGGGCGGTTTGCGCACAGAATCACGGTTTTAGAGCCCCTTTTCGAAGTAAGATAAGAGCTATTCGGGGGACCGACATAGAGCAGGAGAGGCGCTTCAATGGCGACAACCAAGCAAGAACTTGAAACCTATCTTTGGGAAGGCAAGGATAAGCGCGGCAAGAAATTAAAAGGCGAAAAGACTGGCCGTAATGAGACGCTGATCAAAGCCGAACTGCGGCAGCAGGGAATTCTACCCTCGCGCGTACGACGCAAGCCGAAAGCACTCTTCGGCGCCTCTGGTAAGCGAATAAAAGCTCGCGATATTGCGACCTTCACCCGACAGCTGGCCACCATGCTGACCTCTGGAATCCCGCTCGTACAGTCATTTGCGATCATTAATCAGGCGACGGAAAACCCGCGCATGAAGAAGTTGATCAAGAGCGTTCAGACGGACGTTGAGTCTGGAGCAACGCTGGCGGAGGCACTGGCCAAGCATCCAGTTTACTTTGACGATTTGTACGTCAATCTCGTTGAATCCGGTGAAAGTGCCGGGGTATTAGACCAGGTTCTTGACTCCATCGCGAACTATAAAGAGCGAATTGAGTCAATAAAAGGCAAGGTCAAGAAAGCCATGTTCTATCCCGCGACTGTTGTAGCGGTTGCCATTGGTGTGACAGCGCTGCTTTTGATCGTGGTTATTCCCCAGTTCGAGGAGATTTTCAACAGCTTCGGTGCTGATCTGCCGGCGTTTACTCGTATGGTCATCAATGCATCCGAATTCCTGCAAGCCAATTTCCTTTGGGTTGCCATTCTTTTCGGAGGCGGCATCTATGGACTCATCCAACTCAAGAAGCGCAACAGGAAATTCGCTCATCTGCTTGATCGAATCTCGTTGAAAATCCCAGTCATTGGACCCGTTTTGGAGAAATCGGCATTGGCCCGCTTCGCCAGCACTCTCGCAACCACTTTCGCAGCCGGTGTACCGCTGGTTGACGCATTGAAAACAGTGGCCGGCGCAACAGGTAATGTGGTGTATGAAGAAGCGGTCCTAAAAATTCGCGATGACGTGGCAACCGGGCATCAAATGCAGCTTGCCATGCAGCAGACTGGCCTGTTTCCACCGATGTTAGTCCAGATGACCGCCATCGGCGAAGAGGCAGGTTCGCTGGATGCCATGCTCAACAAGGTGGCCACGATTTACGAGGAAGAAGTCAACAATACGGTCGATGCCCTGTCGAGCCTGCTGGAGCCGATCATCATCATTTTCATTGGGGTCGTTGTGGGCGGAATGGTCGTTGCAATGTACCTGCCAATATTCAAGATGGCGGCGGTGATGTAAGGAAAACAACGGGTTTCGGGTTCGGGTTTCAGGGTTCCGGCAACAGCATCCGTAGGTCGGGGTGACATCCCCGACGGTCCATGTCGGATGACCCCATCAACAAGCGGATTTTTGGCACCACGGCCCCGCAAGAAGGGAAAATGTTTTGACGTATTTTGAATATTTGAGCGCCTTGCATCCGGCGGTTCTTGGAGCCGCCGTTTTCGTTTTCGGGCTGTTGATCGGATCATTTCTGAATGTCGTCATCCTGCGCCTGCCGGCACGTTTGATGCACGACTGGCGCTGCCAGTGCCGGGAATTGCTGGAAATCGAGGGCGACGCTTCTGACAGCGAGCCGCCGGGGCTGGTCGCCAATCGCTCATTTTGTCCTAAGTGCAAGAACCAGATTGCCTGGTACGACAATATTCCCGTAGTCAGTTGGCTGGTTCTGCGCGCACGTTGTCGCCATTGCGACCAGAAAATCTCGTTCCGCTATCCGCTGGTGGAGTTGGTAACAGCGGTTGCGTCTGTTCTGGTTGTCCACAGCTTTGGGCCGTCGCCGGAAGCACTGGGCGCGCTTGCCCTGACCTGGGCGCTGATTGCCGCCACAGGCATCGATTTCGACCATCAGCTGTTGCCTGATCAGATCACCCTGCCCTTGCTCTGGTTGGGCCTGTTCCTGAATCTGTGGCTGGAACTGTTTGTCCCCCTGGAGGATGCTGTGATTGGCGCGATAGCTGGTTACGGGATTCTGTGGGGCGTGTTTCAGCTGTTCAAGCTGCTGACCGGCAAGGAAGGCATGGGGTACGGTGATTTCAAGCTGCTTGCCGCGCTGGGCGCCTGGCTGGGCTGGTGGATGCTGCCGGTTATTATTCTGTTTGCCTCGTTCGTCGGTGCGGTGGTTGGGGTGATCCTGATTATTGCCGCTCGCCACGGCAAAGACGTTCCGATCGCGTTTGGCCCGTATCTGGCGGCGGCGGGGTTTGTGGCGTTGCTGTACGGGGATCGGATTGTGGATTTTTGGTTGTATCTCTGAAAAGAAGGATCAAGGCGAAAGGTTCAAGGAGCAAGGTTTAAGGCGTTGTTTTTTTTGGACTTGGGCGTTGGAAACCTGGGCACTTGGTGGCAGCTGAGTGTTGTGACCCGGCTTGCACACCCATAATTATTTGAATATGCTGGCCTTATGGCTAGGTCGATGAATTTGCAAAGTAAGGAACGGCAGCGTGCCCTTACGGAAAACGCTCTCGCGTTACTGGAGTCCGCGGGCCGTAGTGCCAATTTGAGAGATGAGGATGCCGTCAAGCTCGCGTTGGAGGCGCAGGATGCTGCCAGGAAGGGGGCGGAATCAGAGAATTACCAGGTGCTCCCGGCTGGGTCCAGCAACTGAGCTCGTGGAGATACGCTGATCCAAGGTTGCGAAGCAGCCATCGTTTTGAACGGCCAGACCCAAAAGATATACATCTGTCAGTTGTTTTGGGCCGTGAACTCTGGTCAGGTCAAAACGCTCACTATCAAGCAATGAAATCTCGTCAGGCCAGAATTCGTGATGATCGGTTGCGGTTGCCATACCAAGGAGCTCGGCAGCCTTCGAAACAGATACGCCATTCGGATAGGAAGGCTGGCTCATAATCCTCAGGCAGCCATTCTGTGTCACCGGACAGGATGCCCAGCCTGATCCGATATTATCCGCCAACCAGGATCTCGCGGTTACGTGGTGAACATGTTCCTGATCCAGGAGGGCGATGAGAAGATTGACGTCGAGAAGCGCTCTCATCAATCTCCATGCTCTTCTCTTAGTGAATCGATTAACTCATCGGTAACCACCGCCCCACGCTTGGGCAGTGGGTTGAAGCCGTAGAATGACTGCTCTTCACCTACAGTTCCGCCTGCGTCAGCGCCTTTTCCGGTCAATCCTTTCCGAGCCAATTCCGAGATTATCGAACCAGCTGAACGCCGCTGACGCCGCGCCATCGACTTAGCGGCAAGCAGAACATCTTCGTCAATATCAAGTGTGGTTCGCATACATCTGATGCTACCGCATCATGTTGATGCTTCGCAATAGGTAAAGACACAGTGGTATTGGATTAATGCAAGGAGCCAAAAACTCGGGGGCTTGGTGGATGCAGGAAACTATGGCCGTCGGCCGCGTCGGGCCGACCTACTCGTGGGATCAACCGCCTTCACCTGACTTTTGGCTCGGCGGCAGCTTCAGCCTTCGCTGCCGGCCCGTTCGGGCCGACGTGCGCATTTGAATTTCCCGTAAACCTTAAGCCGCTGTTTTTACTTGTCTTTTCTCGGAAACCGGAAACCGGAAACCTTAACCCGTTGGGTTCAAGCATCCTCCGGTGTGGCAATCTTGAATCCCATTCCCTGAACCGTGTGCAGAAGCTTGTGTTCGAATGGGCGATCGATGCCTTTGCGCAGGTTGTACATGTGGGAGCGTAGGGTGTCGGAATCGGGGAGGAGGTCGCCCCAGAGTTCGTTTTCGAGCTGCTCACGGCTGACCAGGCGGGGGGATTCGCGCATCAGTACCTTGAGAATGCGCACTGAGGTTGGCGACAGAGTCACTCGCTGACCGTCGCGCTCGACGCGCATGGTACGAGGATCGAAGACCAGGTCGCCGACTCGCATAGCACCGTCGGACATTTCGCCCCGTGCCCGACGAACCAGCGCGCGGATTCTTGCGGCCAGCTCTTCCATTTCGAAAGGCTTGACCAGGTAATCATCGGCTCCGGCATCAAATCCAGCGACTTTATCGCTCAACTGGTCGCGGGCCGTCAGCATCAGAATGGGCGTGCCGTCGCCCCGCTCTCGCAAGCGCTCGCAGACCCTGATGCCATCGATCTTCGGCAGCATCAAGTCGAGAATGATAACGTCATAGGGATTTTCTTCCAGCAAATTCAACGCGATAGCGCCATCTGCTGCAAAATCCATGGCAAACCCCATAGACTCGAGGTAATCCCCAATGCTGGCCGCCAGGTCGTCATGATCTTCCACCAGCAAAATGGTGGCATTACCTTCAGATTCACTCATTTCCGTACTCCTTCACATTTGTGAGGGAATTTTAATCACGGAATGTCAACGCCGGATGAACGAGCTTGGTTTTTTGGTGCTTTGGTTTTTTGGTTCAGTTGGTTTAAAACCAAAAAACCAACCAAACCAAAAAACCAAATGACCGTTCTGTTAGTTCAGTTAGTGCTTTTGTTCAGTTGGTTCAAAACCAAAAAACCAAAAAAACAACCAAACCAAAAAACCATGTTCTACCGCTTCATGTAATTGAAGAATTCCTCATTCGTCTTGGTGACTTTGAGTTTATCCAGCATGAATTCGATTGCCTGGGCTTCGTCCATGGGCTGGAGGATTCGGCGGAGGATCCACATTTTCTGGAGTTGGTCGGCGCCGACCATCAGTTCTTCGCGGCGGGTGCCGGAGCGGTTGATGTCGATGGCGGGGTAGGTGCGTTTTTCGGCGATCCGGCGGCTCAAGTGGATTTCCATGTTGCCGGTGCCCTTGAATTCTTCGTAGATCACTTCGTCCATCTTCGAGCCGGTATCGACCAGGGCGGTGGCGATGATGGTCAGGCTGGCGCCGTCTTCGATATTGCGCGCGGCGCCGAAGAAGCGCTTCGGGCGTTGCAGCGCGTTGGCGTCCACACCACCGGTCAGGACCTTGCCCGAAGACGGTACGACCGTGTTGTAGGCGCGTGCCAGGCGGGTGATGGAGTCGAGCAGGATGATGACGTCGTGCTTGTGCTCGACCAGGCGCTTGGCCCGTTCGATCACCATATCGGCGACCTGGACGTGGCGGGTAGCCGGTTCGTCGAAGGTCGAGGAAATCACCTCGGCATCGACACTGCGCTGCATTTCGGTGACTTCTTCCGGGCGCTCGTCGATCAGCAGGATAATCATGTGCGATTCGGGGTTATTGGCCCGGATCGCTGTGGCAATGTTCTGCAGCATCATCGTTTTACCAGCCTTGGGCGGGCTGACGATCAGGCCGCGCTGGCCCTTGCCGATCGGTGAAATCAGATCAATGATGCGCGCGGTGATGTCTTCGGTCGATCCGGTGCCCCGTTCGAGCTTGAGCTGCTCGCGTGGGAATTCGGGGGTCAGGTTTTCGAACAGGATCTTGTTCTTGGAGTTTTCAGGCCGGTCGAAATTGAGTTCTTCGACTTTGAGCAGCGCAAAATAGCGTTCCGACTGTTTCGGCGGGCGGATCTTGCCGGAAATGTAGTCGCCGGTGCGCAGGTTGAAGCGTCTGATCTGTGACGGCGAGACGTAAATATCGTCCGGGCCGGCCATGTAGGAGGCCTCGGAAGATCTCAGGAAGCCGAAGCCGTCTTGCAGGATCTCGAGGACCCCGTCGCCGTATATGGCGTCCTTGTTCCCGGCCTTGGCCTTGAGAATGGCAAAGATGACGTCCTGCTTGCGCGAGCGCCCCATGTTTTCGATGCCGAGTTCCTCGGCCATCTCGATCAAAGCCTTGGCTGATTTTGTTTTGAGTTCTGTCAGATTCATGGAAGTGTGTTCCAGGGTTGCACACAGGGTTACCTTGGGCAAACTGGGAGGTTCACCGGTGAAGGCACCCGGAAATTCGGGTTGTGTAAGTTAATAAAGTCGTTAACCCGGTATGTCGGGAGTATGTAAAACGGGATTTCGTTTGGCGGGCCCCCGCCAGAGATAAACGTACGTTAGCACCAAAAGTTCCGTGAGTCCAGACGCAGCCGTCAAACCCTCGCGCCCAGCCGGTGTTGTCATGGTCTGGTGAATTCCCGGGCGACGCTCGACCATCGCCCGGAAAACCGGATCAGACGGTATCGTCGACGAACGACTTCAGGGCCGACTTGGTCAGCGCGCCGACCTTGGTTGCCTGGTGCTCGCCGTTTTCGAAAATCATCAGGGTCGGAATGCCGCGAATCTTGTACTTGGCGGTAATCTGCTGATTTTCATCAATATTGACCTTGGCGATGGTCAGCTTTCCGTCATACTCGTCGGCGATTTCGTGCAGGATCGGATCGATCATCTTGCAGGGCCCACACCACTCTGCCCAGTAATCGACCAGCACCGGGCCGTTCGCTTTCAGGACGACCTGGTCGAAATCACTGTCGGATACATGAACAATCTTGTCACTCACAGTCGGAAACTCCTTTGGAATTCTGTTTGGACCAGCCCGAAGGCAGGCAGCCGATGCCAATACCCAATATACTACGCGATGCAATTCATCGTGCAGGCTTGGCATTCATTCGACGTTAATTCTAGGCGGCACCCGCAATTTTCAAGGAAGCACATCACCTGTGACCGACAAACCTTCTACTGAAGTCGTCCTTACCGACACCCGCTTTGACTCCTTCGATCTCGACCAACGCATACTCGACGGCCTGAAAGACGCCGGATTCGAACGCTGCACGCCGATTCAGGACCAGACCCTGCCGCTGGCACTGGCCGGGCGCGATGTCGCCGGCCAGGCCCGTACCGGCACCGGCAAGACTGCCGCCTTTTTGCTGGCGATCTTCAAGCGCCTTCTCGGCCCCGACAGCAAGGGCCCCGGACCGAACCCGCGATCCATCATCATTGCCCCGACCCGCGAACTGGCCATCCAGATTCACCGTGACGCCGAATTGCTCGGCAAGCATACCGGTCTTCGCACCATGCTGGCCTACGGCGGCGTGGATTACGCCAAGCAGCGCGACGAGATTGCCGAAGGCGTGGACCTGCTGATCGGCACGCCCGGCCGGCTGATCGACTATCTCAAGCAGGATATCTACAACCTCAAGCACATCGAGGTGGCCGTGCTTGACGAGGCCGACCGGATGTTCGACCTGGGGTTCATCACCGACATTCGCTTCCTGTTTCGCCGCATGACCCCGGTCGGCGAGCGCCAGACGCTGATGTTTTCGGCGACGTTTCCGCTGAAAGTCACCGAGCTTGCCTACGAGCATATGAACGAAGTCGAGACGGTGCGCATCGAGGAAGAACAGATGACCACCGACCGGGTGACCCAGGTGGTCTACTACCCGGCCAACCGGGAAAAGCTGCCGTTGCTGGTCCAGTTGCTGGCCAACAAGGAAGACAAGCACATCATGGTGTTCGTCAATACCCGCCATGCGGCCGACCGGGTCGCCCGGGTGCTCAAGGCCAATGGCTTTGACGCGGCGATGCTGGCCGGCAATGTGCCCCAGATCAAGCGCCAGAAGCTGATCAAGCGTTTTCATGACGGCGATCTGCCGGTGCTTGTGGCCACTGATGTTGCGGCGCGAGGCCTGCATATTCCCGACGTCAGCCATGTGTTCAACTACGACCTGCCCCAGGATGCCGCCGATTACGTTCACCGTATCGGGCGAACCGCGCGCCTGGGCGCGACCGGTGACGCGATCAGCTTTGCCTGCGAGGATTACGCCTTTCATCTGCCGGAAATCGAGCAGTACATCGGAATCGAGCTGCCGGTGATGCAGCATGACCCGGACTCGCTGCCCACATTGAAACACGCTCCCCCGCGCAAGAAAACCGATGATGACCGACGTCCGCAGCGCGGCCGGGGTCGCAGTGGCGGTGGCCGGAGCGGCAGCGGCCGTCAACGGCGCGGCTGACCGGCCCGACCACCCGTCGATCTTGTGCTAATCTCCCGGCAGGTCACCTAAGCAACACCAACGGAGCCCCTTGGCACAGTATCTTTCATCCTTGTGGTCCGGCCGCCTGGCCCTGGCAAGCACTGGCGTGCTGGTCCTGCTCGGTCTGTGGCTGATCGTCCGGATGATCTGGCTGATCGCCGCCGGGCCCGACATCCCCTCGGCACCGGTACCGCCCGTGCCGCGCGGCATCCAGAACACCAGTACTGAGACCGAATTTCGCTGGCAGCTGTTCGGCGAGTCGCGTTCGGCCGCCACCCCTGTTCGGCCGGTCACCACGATCAGTCGCTCCAGCCTGCGTCTGATGGGCGTGGTCAGCGGCGACAACGGCTACGCGATGATCGCCGACAGCCAGGGCAACGAAAACGTCTACCGGTCCGGCGATGAACTCCCCGATGGAACGAGACTGGAATCCATCGAATCCCAGCAAGTCATCATTTCGGCCAATGGCCGGGATGAAATCCTGGCGCTGGATCGCGACCGGGTTGCCGCCCACGACAGCGGTTCAGGGCCGCGCGCTGCTCCCCAGGTCAGCGTCAACCCGATTCCCGGCCTGCGCGGATTCCAGGCACCGGCCGGTATCAGCATCGCCTCCCTGCCTGATGTGGCCCGTACCAGCGGGCTCGACGCCAATGCGCTGGCTGACAGTATTTCGGTGATGCCGGTTTCCAGCGGCGGTTTTCGGGTCCGGCCCGGTCGCAATGCCCGATTGTTCGCCGAACTGGGGCTGCAGATGAACGACATCGTGACCGCCGTCAACGGCCAGCCGTTGCAATCCGAAGCAGCGGCCCAGGCCCTGTTTGCCGATGTCATGCAGCGCGGCGAAGTAGCCATTACCATCAACCGTCAGGGTCGTGAAATGACCCTTCGGCCCGATTTAGAACAAGTCATCCGGAGTCTGCAAAACCCATGATCCAGCGTCTTTCCCTGCTGATCCCCGTCATCGCCCTCCTGGCCGTTCTTGCCCGGCCGAGCCTGGCCCAGGACGACAATGGTCATGTCCTGAACTTCAAGGACGCCGATATTCGTTCGCTGATCACGGCCGTGGCCGACATGACCGGCAAGAACATGATTGTCGACCCGCAGGTCAGCGGTCGGGTGACGGTGATTTCCAGCCAAGCCCTGGCCTCGGACGAGGTCTACGACATGTTCCTGTCGATCCTGCGAGTGCATGGTTACTCGGCCGTGGAAGATGGCAACGTGGTGCGGATTCTGCCCGATGCCAACGCCCGCCAGGACGGTCGCGTACCGGTCGACGAGATGCGCGGTGGCGGCGATCAACCGGTCACCCGGATCATTTCCCTGGAACACGTCGAAGCCTCTGAAATTTCCCAGCTGCTGCGCAACCTCCTGCCTCAGTCGGCCTTCATGGTTCACCACGAAGGCTCGAACAGCCTGATCATTGCCGATCGCGCGTCCAACGTCCGCCGAATCGAGACAATCATCCAGCGCCTGGATTCAGTCACCGACCAGGATGTCGAAGTCATTGCCCTGCGCCATGCCGACGCCTCGGATGTGGTCAGCCTGCTCAACCGCGTCTATGCCGACAACGGGCAGGAATCCGCCGTCGCTGACAGTCGCACCAATTCAATCGTCCTGGGTGGCGATCCCAGTCGGCGACTGCGCTTGCGGACCCTGATCACCCATCTGGATACACCAATGGAGTCGGAAGGATCGACCCAGGTCATCTACTTGCGCTACACCACTGCCGAAAGCCTGCTGCCGGTGCTCGAAGGATTGATCCAGTCCGGCGAGGAAAACGACCAGACGATTCGATTGCAAGCCCACCAGGAAACCAATGCGCTGGTCGTGACTGCCCCGCCCTCGGCATTTCGCGGGATCCAGTCGGTCGTCAACCAGCTCGATATCCGCCGGGCCCAGGTGCTGGTCGAAGCGATCATTGCCGAAGTGGCAGTCGATACCAGCCGCGAATTGGGCATCCAGTGGCAGGCATTTTCGGACGGAGACAGCGGCCTTTTCGGCGGCACGAATTTCCAGAGCGGCGGGCGCAATATTCTCAATCTCAGTGCGGCCGCCGGCGGCGCAGCTGAAGACGGATTGCTGCTGCCGGGTTCCGGCCTGAACCTGGGATATGTACGCGGGACAACCAGTCTGCTGGGTGTGGAGATCCTCGAGATCGGCGCACTGGCGCGGGCGCTGGCCAACGATGCCAACACCAACGTGCTGTCGACCCCGTCCATCGTTACCCTGGACAATCACGAGGCCAGCATCAACGTCGGCCAGGAGGTGCCGTTCCTTTCAGGTAGTTTCTCGACCCAGGGCATTTCCAGCGGCGATGGCCAGGTCAACCCGTTCCAGACCATCAACCGCGAAGAGATCGGCATCAAGCTCAATGTCACCCCGCATATCAACGAAGGCGACACCATCATTCTGGATATCAGCCAGGAAGTCTCGACCCTGGCCCCGTCGGCCGGCGCGGTCGATCTGATCACCAACAAGCGCACCATTACCACCCGGGTCATGGTGCCGGACAACTCGATGCTGGTACTGGGCGGCCTGATCAGCGAAGACCTGCAGGAACAACTCGAAAGCGTGCCCGGCCTGAGCCGGATTCCGCTGTTGGGCGAATTGTTCAAGTACCGCTCGACCACCAACGTCAAGCGCAATCTGATGGTCTTTATCCGCCCGCGCATCCTGCACGACGACACCATCATGGATGACCTGACCCGGGCCAAGTATTCCGGCATCCGTGCCGAGCAATTGCTGCAGCGCGAGCGCCCGCCCGGTCTGACCCGTCCGGATGACATGCCGCTGCTGCCCGAGCTTGACGCCTTTCTCCAGTCACCGCCGGATGGAAACTGATTTTCGACCGGCCTATGGCTTTGCCCGCCGTCGCGGGGTCGCGGTCGCCGGCCGCTCCGGCGACGGCCAGATCCGCCTGGCAGTGCGCGAACCGGTCGATGTGGCCGCTGTTCAGGAAGTCCGCCGACGCCTGAGTGCGCCGATCATCATGGAGCGTCTGCCGGCCGGTGAGTTCGACAAGCTGGTTACCCAGCTCTATGAGGCGGGTGACGAGGCAGCCCGCCAGGTCGCCGAGGACATGGGCGAGGATCTCGACCTGGCCCGCCTGGCCGACGATCTGCCCGAAACTGCCGACCTGTTGGAAAGCGAAGACGATGCGCCGATCATCCGGCTGATCAACGGCGTGCTGACCCAGGCCATCCGTGAAAACGCCTCGGATATTCATCTGGAACCCTTCGAAGACCGCTTCTCGATCCGGTTTAGGGTTGATGGCGTATTGCGTGAAGTAATGGCCCCGGCGCGCGGCCTGGCCGGCCTGATCACTTCGCGGATCAAGGTCATGGCGCGGCTGGATATTGCCGAGAAGCGTGTCCCGCAGGATGGCCGGATCGGCCTGCGCATCGCTGGTCGCCCGGTCGATGTGCGCGTCTCCACCCTGCCCTCTAATCACGGCGAACGGGTGGTGTTGCGCCTGCTCGACAAGCAGGCCGGTCGCCTCGACCTGGCCGAGCTGGGCATGGACCCCGATACCGAAGCCCGGATGGCCAAGTTGATCACCCGGCCACATGGCATATTGCTGGTCACCGGCCCGACTGGCTCGGGAAAATCGACCACGCTGTATTCAGCCCTGCTGCGACTGAATGATCGCAGCCGCAACATCATGACGGTCGAAGATCCGATCGAATACGATCTGGATGGTATCGGCCAGACCCAGGTCAATCCGAAGGTCGATCTGACCTTCGCAAGAGGCCTGCGCGCCATCCTGCGCCAGGACCCGGACGTGGTGATGGTCGGCGAAATCCGCGACCTGGAAACCGCCCGGATTGCCGTCCAGGCCAGTCTGACCGGACATCTGGTTCTGTCGACCCTGCATACCAACACGGCCGTCGGTGCGATCACCCGCCTGGTCGATATGGGCATCGAACCGTTCCTGCTCGCTTCCAGCATGATCGGCGTGCTCGCCCAGCGCCTGGTGCGGGTTCTCGATCGCGAGTACTGCGAAAGCTATACCATCAGCGCCGACGAACTCGGCCGGCTGGGTCTGGCAGGCCGTGACCAAGTGACCTTGTACCGGCCACGCGACGATCTGCCGACCGGAACATCGGGATACAAGGGTCGTACCGGCATTTACGAGCTGGTGCCGGTCAACGAGCAACTGCGGGACCGGATTCACGATGGCGCCAGCGAGCACGAACTCGAACGCCTGGCCCGTGAACTCTCACCCGCCATTCACGAAGACGGCTGGCGCAAGGCGCTGGCCGGCATCACCTCGCTGGAAGAGGTGTTGCGAGTCACGAGAACGGCCTGATTCATGGGCGCATTCGAATACCAGGCACTGGATGCCGGCAACAAGACCGCGCGTGGTGTCATCCAGGCCGACACTGCCCGCGCTGCCCGCGCTCAACTGCGCGAACGCGGCCTCTTTCCGATTGATATTCAATCAGTTGAAGCAACTTCCAAAAGTGAATTCTCATTTCGCTCTCAGGGCCGCGAACGGGCCCTGCTGCTGCGTCAGCTCGCCACGCTGCTGCGTGCTGGGCTGACCCTGGAGGAAGTGCTCAGCGTACTGGTCGAGCAGACCGATTCCAGCGCCCAACGCCGTCAACTCGGCGCCATTCGTGCCCGGGTGATGGAAGGCCAGAGTCTTTCGGTCGCGATGGCCGAACACCCCGCCCTGTTTCCCCAACTCTACAGCGCATCGGTGTCGGCCGGAGAGCGCGCCGGCCAGATCGAAACCGTGCTGTCCCGCCTGGCCGATTACGCCGAGCAGCGCGAAGAGACCGCACGCAGCATCGGCCTGGCGCTGATCTATCCGCTGCTGCTGGCCCTGATTGCCATCGCCGTGGTCTGGGGGCTGATCGGCTTTGTCGTCCCGCGCGTTATCGGCGTATTCGAAACCGCCGGCCAGGAACTGCCGATGATCACGCGCAGTCTGCTGGGCATTTCCGACCTCGTATCCAATTATGGTCTGTGGCTGCTGATCGGCATTGCCTTAATGGCCGTCGCCCTTGTCGCGGCCTGGCGCAGCCCCGGACCGCGACTGAGCATCGATCGCCTGCTGCTGAAAACGCCGGCATTCGGGCGCATGATCCGAGCCCGCCAGACGGCGACCTTCACCCGCACTCTGGCCATTCTGACCAACAGCGCGGTCCCGCTGGTCGAAGCCCTGCAGGTCGCCGGCAGCGTTGTCACCAACCGCGTCGTCCAGCGCGATATCGAACGCGCCGCCGCGCAGGTCCGCGAAGGCCAATCCCTGTCCGGCAGCCTCCAGGCCTCAGGTTGGTTACCCCCCATGGCCCGGCGCCTGATCAGCGGCGGCGAACGTAGCGGCGAACTCGCCCCGATGCTCGAACACGCCGCCGACATCCAGGAACGCGAACTGCAATCCGCCACCTCCATCCTGCTGGCCGTCATGCAACCCGCCCTGATCCTGATCGTCGGAATGATGGTCCTCTACATCGTCCTGGCCATCATGCTCCCCATCCTGAACATGAGCCAGTTGTTGAATTAAAGGAAGATTTTCTCGCGGAGCGCGCAGAGGCGCAGAGAAGAGCCGAAGAAGTACCTGAAATGAAAAGACGTATCTCTCGCAGAGGGCGCGGAGGCGCAGAGAAGGGCGAAAGAAATAACTGGAAAGAAAAGGAATTTGTCTCTCGCGGAGGGCGCAAAGACGCGGAGGAAAGCCTAAAGATAAAATGAAGATTGCCTTTAGATATTGTTGATTGCGGTTTTGATTTTCCTCTGCGCCTCTGCGTGCTCTGCGAGAACATACGCCTTTGAATTAGTCAGGATAAAAATGACCGAGAATGAGATCGGAACATTGATTGTTGATTCGGCGATTCGGGTTCATCGGGAGCTTGGACCCGGGTTGCTCGAATCTGTGTACGAGGCCGTTTTGGCTCACGAAATATCTTTGGCCGGCCTGGATGTGCAACGTCAGGTTGCCATTCCGGTGGAGTACAAGGGAATGCGCTTCGATGAAGGTTTTCGGGCAGACCTGCTAATTGATCAATCGGTACTGGTCGAGCTGAAGTGCGTGGAAAAACTGCACGCCGCCCACAAAAAGCAACTACTGACCTATCTCCGCCTCACCAACACACGACTAGGCTATCTCCTGAACTTCTCCGAAAGCCTAATGAAAAACGGCATAGTCCGAACAGTAAACCGCCTGTAAAATGAAATCATCTTCCGCTCTTCGTCTTTCCTCTGCGCCTTTGCGCTCTCCGCGAGAACAATTCTTATTGTCTTTTCTTGTCTTTCCTTTGCGCCTCCGCGTCTCCGCGAGAACAATTAGCGGTTATCCTTTCATATGTTTTCTCTGCGCCTCTGCGCCCTCCGCGAGAACATAATTCATGATCAGCTTCGAACACGTCGCTAAACGCTATCCCGGAGGCATCCAGGCCCTGAGCGACGTCAATTTCGCCCTGCAAAAAGGCGAACTGGCCTTCCTGACCGGCCATTCCGGCGCGGGCAAATCCACGCTGCTGCGCCTGATCGCCCTGCTCGAACGTCCCAGCCGCGGCCAGGTTCTGTTTGACGGCCGCAACGTCAGCAAGCTCGCCCGTCGTCATATCCCCTATCTGCGCCGGCGTATCGGGGTGATCTTTCAGGACCACCGGCTGCTGTCCGACAAACGGGTATTCGACAACGTGGCCCTGCCGCTGATGATCGCCGGGGTTTCCTACGGTGAAATCCAGCGCCGCGTCCGCGCCGCGCTCGACAAGGTCGGCCTGCTCGACAAGGAGAAGATGTACCCACCGATGCTCTCCGGCGGACAACAACAACGCGTCGGCATAGCCCGGGCCATCATCGGCAAGCCGCCGCTGCTGCTGGCCGACGAGCCCACCGGCAATCTCGATCCGGACATGTCGGCCGAGCTGATGAACTATTTTCTCCAGCTCAACGAGCTCGGTGTGACGGTGTTGATCGCCAGCCATGACCTTGACCTGATTCGCCGGCTCGGCCGACGAGTCCTGGTGCTCAAGGAAGGCCAGATCGTCGATGACCTGCCGGCCCGTCAGACCATGACCGGAGACGCTCATGGCTCGTACTAGCAAACGCGCCGGCGTCGAAGGCATCCCAGGCGCAGCTGGCTTTCGCGCCTGGGGCCGTCGCCATGCCTTCAGCTTTCTGTCCTCGCTCGGCTCATTGACTCGCCAACCCATCGCCTCCAGCATGACGATTATCGTGCTGGCGGTTGCCCTGACCCTGCCGACCGCGCTGCACGTCACGCTGGATAACGTCCAGCGCATAAGCGACAACTGGGAGCGCCTGGATACGCTGTCGGTATTCCTGGAAAACGAGATCGACGAAAACGAAGCGCTGAGCATGACTTCGCGGCTGACCCTGTGGGCTGAAATTGCAGCCGTCGACCCGATCAGCCCGGAAAGCGGTCTGGCCGAAATGTCCGGTCAGCTCGATCTGGACGACCTGACCACCACCCTGCCGGAAAACCCCCTGCCCTGGGTGCTGGAAATCACACCCGAGAGCGGCACCGCCATACCTACCCTGGTCAACCGGCTGGAGCGCGAAAGTGGCGTGGAAACCGTGGTGGTCGATCTGAAATGGCTGGAAAGACTGGACGCGATGGTCGCCGTCATCGGGCAACTGGTCGTCCTGCTGGCAGCCCTGTTCGCCATCGGCGTGGCCTTCATCATCGCCAACACCATCCGCATGGACATTCAGAACCGGCGCGAAGAAATTGAAGTCATGGCCCTGGTCGGCGCCACCCCCGGCTTCATCCGCCGCCCGTTCCTCTACACCGGCCTCTGGTACGGCCTACTCGGCGGCACCCTCGCCTGGCTCCTGGTCCGAATCGGCCTGATCGCCCTGTCCGGCCCCATCGCCACATTAAGCGGTAGCTACGACACCGGCTTCAGCCTCAACGCTCCGGAACCTGAAGTCACAGCCCTACTGATCCTCGGCTCCGGCCTGTTCGGCATCCTCGGCTCCTGGCTGGTCGTCGGCCAGCATCTGAAGCGGATCAATCCTTAGGAAACCGCTCCGTTATTCTTTGCCATGCTTGGGCCAATCTGATGATATTGTCAATCTTGATATTATCGGATATGATAACCCTCAGTCAGGCAAAGCCCATTAGTTATGAACAAGCGGCCGGAACTTCCCCAACCGTCTTCCCACCTGAAAAGAGTGCTGGCCTCCGCCGCTCAGCTGCAACGCGCCGTCCCGGACGCAGTGCTCGTCGGCGGTTCTGCCGCAGCACTGTATGCCGGACACCGCGAGTCCACCGACCATGATCACGTGCTTGCCGATCTCGCCGAGCGATTCGATGTGGTCCTGGAAGCACTCGAAGCCACCGATGGCTGGGTAACCAACCGGGTTCGACCCGGCAAAATCATTCTTGGTGCCCTCGGCGATATTGAAGCCGGCGTGCGCCAACTCATCCGCAAAACGCCTCTGGAAACCACGGTAGTTCAACTGACCTCAGGTGACTCCCTCCAAGTGCCGACCCTGGACGAAACCATTCGCATCAAGGCATTCCTGATGGTAGTCAGGAACCAGACCCGCGATTATCTGGATATCGCAGCCCTTGCCGACATGACCGGAATCGTTCATGCCGCTGCCGTCATTGCCAACATCGACGACTTTTACGCAGATCAGCACCTGGGTGGTGACGGCGTTGCAACTCAATGCGTTCGTCAACTCTCAAACCCGCAGCCCGCTGATTCCCAGGTAACCCGCGAACTGTCCCACTACAAGGGGCTTTCCAAGCGCTGGCATGACTGGAGCGAAACCGTATCCATTTGCAAGGCAATAGCCGACCAAGTGATGGAGGACCCATGACTCTCCAGTTCCGAAACCTGGATGTGACGCCCGATGCGCCGGTTGAACAATGGCCAGTCGAGGGAGTACTCGCGGCCCTTGAGCGCGGCAGCCTGCAACATTGGCGCAAACTCGACCGAGCTATCCGAGACCAGCCTTGGGGACCGGTCGCCAGGCGCGTCGAGTCCGCACTGAAAGTCAGCCAACCCTACGGCGTGACTGAACTCATGGAACGCAGTATTGAGCGCGCCCGGGCTCTGGCCGAGCAAACCGAGCGCGATCAGGTCGCGCATGAGGTTCGGCACTGGCTCAAGCGCAGCGGCCTGACAGCAAGCGAGTTCGCCGAGCGCATCGGCACCTCCCCAAGCCGCTTCTCGACCTACCAGTCCGGCAAGGTTATGCCTTCAGCCGGCCTGCTTTTACGCATGCAGCGCATTGCCGAAGCCAGCGCAACCCGGCGAATCGACTGTCCGGATCGAACTACCGCGCCCGAACCACCCGCTTGACCGGGGTCCCGGCAGGGATTCTTGCATCCGGACCGGAAAGCTGGTTGGTCATGTCCAGTGTTCCATGGCGCACCGACCGGCGATTCCTGTACCGCCACAATGGATGGCATGAACACGATAGCGCTACCGCCAAGACGAACATGGATCACTGTGCTGCTTTACTCATTGGTGATATTGCTGGTGCCGGCCATAGGAGCCATTGCCGTGGCCATCGCCAGTTGGCAAGCTCTTCTGTCGGATTCGATCTGGACCATACCGCTGGGTCTTGTGGTCGTTCTGGCGGTAATGGCGATGGTGCAGAGTCACAAGCTGTTCGATCTGACCTTGCTGGGTCTGGTCATTGTTGTCGTGACGGCTTGGCTGATGACCAATTCTGCAATCCAGGACCGAATAATGGAAGCCGTTCAAACACTGGCATCCTGGACTGGCATGATGATCGGTCTGCTGCTGGTGATGGTTCTGGCACTGGTACTCATTCATGCAGCCCGTCGGACCGGCCGGTGGTAATCAAATGCCTGCTGGACAGCAGCTTCTACTTAAATCGCAAACCGAATAATCACCCCACACACCCGCTGCTAAAGAACCGCCAGACCTCTGGCGGCTTGGCGTGCCTGAAATTCAGCGATGAGCTGGTTCCGGTGATTGTTATGGTGCCGGTGGTGGAGTTTTCGGAGTAGGCGCCATTGTCGAGTCCATCTCATTGGCAAGTCTAGACGACCAAGCCAGAATCTCGATCCAGTTGCCAGGATTGTGGAGGTCCAGGTTTGCTGGATGTCCAGGTTCGCTCCTAGCAATCGACCGCGGACGCCACCCAAGGAAGTCCTCGCGACATCATTTCCAACTCCATCTGCTTAGGCGATCTGACTTGCACCACAACTCAAGGTACTTTTCTGGCAACTGAGACCGGTCGCCGAGTTCGTGTTGTCCTCGATTGTTTCATAGATCGTCTGTACAGGACCTGGGCTAGTCTTTGGATGGTCGAATCAATCGAAAAAGAATTGCAAATAAACATCCCGCAGCAATGCCCCAAACAACCGATGCCTCAGCACTGCACAACATGAGTGACAGATTCAACTCACAGTCGAAAGTAGAATAATCAATAGCGAAAAAGATTGCTCCACCCACTATCAAGCCGATCAAGACAAATGGCTCTTGGGCCCAGCGACCTCGAATCCTTGCAGTGAATCCTATAATCAGAAATACTACCCATGAAACGCCAACCAACCAATCAAAAGTCATTTTCTTTCCTAGGGACATGCGATATCTGAATCGCACTCCGACTTACATCTTGCAAAATCCACGGCAGTCATCACCCATAGCCCCCTTTTACCCACATGCGTGGCTAGAGCACCAGCTCGTTTAAGAAGCGGACCTTGCCAAACGGAGTTCCATTGACTTAGTATCAAATTAGCTACGCATTTACCAATGCACGAGATGAGTCCGCTGTCGAAATCACTGCCATTACATCCGCCAATCGCATTGCAGTAACAAGAGACCGGGTCAAGACAAAAATTCATCAACGGGCTATTATTGTCTGCGAAGGGCGAAAGACCCGTCCAGTCAAAGTAATGCAGTGGGCTGTTAAGGGAATAGGCATAGGTAGCTAAACCACCCCTTAACCCAATCGGATCACTCTGCACATACCGCCCAACACCCGCCTCATAATCTCTGAAGTAGTTGTAATGCAACCCGCTCTCAGCATCATAGTACTGCCCCGGGAAGCGCAGATTCAATTCGAATAGGTTTCCTGTTGATGCGGGGTCTTCGTTGGGCAGGGCTTCACCAAACGGGTTCTGATCGAATTGCCAGGTCCAGAGAAGTGTCCCGTCGTCAGCGACGACAGCACGTGGGGTGCCGAGGTGGTCGGTGTGGACTTCGTGGATATTTCCCAGTTCGTCGATGACGCCGACCAGGCGGTCGTCCGTCCAGATGTATTCTCGCCATGGATAAACTCCAAGACCCATCTGAACTGGTCGATACTCGGACAACAGCCGACCGCTCTCGTCATACAAGAAATAGGATGCCTGCTGGGGAAACGAGGCCTGAATGACCTTTCCTACCCGCTGACCCAGTCCGTTGTGGGTGTAATTGGTGGTCTGACCAAAACCAGAGTATTGGACCAATCGGCCACGCTGGTCGTAGGTAAACGTTTCGCTTCCAGACTGGCGGGACAACATATTGCCCATGGCATCGTAGGTGCGCAGGTCTGGTCCCACTTCGATAAGTCGGTGAGAGTCCAGCGGGTAGGTATAAGTTTCCAGTCCCGACGCGCTCTGCTTTTGCTGGCGATTGCCAATCAGGTCATAGGTGTAGGACTCAAATATTGCGCCTCCGGCATCGGCCACTTCCTCCAGACGATAGAGATTGTCGTAGTCATACTGTTCCACGGGCGACTGAAGCACAGGATCCAGCAGGTCGACAATATTACCAACCGGATCTCGGTCAAACGACAGGTCAAGCCCCTCGCTTGATACTCCGGTAACCTGATAGTTGGCATCCAGAGCGAATGACAGAATACTACCGGATCCGAACTGAATTTCTTCAACCGGCCCGAAAGGCGCGCGCTCGATTGCGCTTACAAAAGCGGATGGGCGCGCTCCGTTCTTGGACCCGACAGTTATCTCCGAAATCTCGCCATCAGCGTCCCGCTTGTAAGAAACTCGATGGCCACTAGGCAGGGTCATGGTTTGCATTCGGCCAGCGGCACTATAGGTGTAGCTGACCGAAAGCGAAGCATTGGACTGATTTTTCACCAATACGTTTCCCAATTCGTCATAGCACCAGGTGGTTGTTCCGCTCGCATCAACCAGACGAGTCAGCCGCCCGATTGGATAGGAGCTCTTGCAACCCGTGACGCTGTTCGGCTCGTCGTAAAAGTAGCTGACATTGAGGCTAGAATCGGAATATTGCGCCGAAAGCAGGCGATTCAGTGGATCGTAGGTGAACGTGGCGGTCACTCCCCGCGCATCCGTCTGGCTAGTTCGATTTCCGGCGCTGTCGTAGGAATAAGTTGTAACACCAGTGTCGGGGCTGTCCAATTCGATCAGATCACCGAATGCGTTGTAGGAGTAGCTAGTGGTCAAGCCTTCCGGATCTGTGACCTCAGTAAGGTTGTCACTCTCATCGTAGTTGAACCCAGTCTCCCCCCCCAGAGCATCCAGCGTCTTTTCCAAGCGATTGAGCGGGTCGTAGTCGTGCCCAGTTGAATTGTTCAGAGGATCGGTTACATCAGACAGGTTACTGGCCGCATCATAGTCATAATCGGTCTGATGGCTCAGTCCATTGATCATCGCGTCCAGACGACCCAGTTGATCATAAACTCGCGATATTTCATGTCGCAAGGTGTCGCTTGCATCAAGAATGCGCTCGGCAGTGCGGTTGCCGGCTGCGTCGAGGTCGTATTCGATGCGCTCGCCGAGCGCGTTCTCGATCGCTTCCAGGCGCTGGGCGACGTCATATTCGAAATCAAGATAGGTTCCGTCTGGCTGGGTAACTCGTGAGACCAGTCCGTTAGGCAGGTAACTGAATGTAGTCGTGGCGCTGCCAATCGAGCGCGACAACAGCCATCCCCGAGCGTGGTAGGTCATAACGGTTTCTACGCCATCGGCGTCACGAATCCTCAGTGGTCGACCCGAAGGATCGTATTCGAGGTATTCGATCTCATGCCCAACAGGATTGACCACCGAGCTTAGATCACCGGTTCGATAGCTCAGGTCGCCGGCATTACCGAGGTAATAATTGAACGTGGTCGTGCGGCCGCCGGGTGCTTCAATTTCGCGCAGCAGCCCTTCCAGGGGGCAACCGGCCGCCGGGTCGACGAACTGGCAATACGTGTACTCAGTCGCGCGAACCTCTCCAGTTGCCACATCGGTCTGGATGACTTCGGTGACCCGACCCGACGCATCGTAGACGTAGTCGGTCTGAAGGCCTGCGGCCGCTTCCGTCGCCTTCCGGAACCAGGTGTCGTTCCAACTTGTCGTCATGACTCGTTCTTCAGGCTCCCCCACTGCCTCACGGCGAGCAATCTCGCGGAAGTCGGCGTCATACTCGTACTCCGTCCTGACGCCATCGCGCGTGATGGCCGAGGGGCGGACGAAGCTGTCATCGGCATACTCGATGAACTCCGACGTGCCTCCGACCCGGGACGCAGCCGCGCCGCCTCGCCATCCCTCAGAGAAGAAGGTCCAGTTATAGAGCACTTCTTCCCCTAGCGGCCTTGTGACCAGTGTTTCATTACGACTCAGGTAGTCGAGAGTGACGCCCGGGATCGTCTCGGTCGGAGCGCTGCTGATGACGCGTCCGCGCTCATCGTAGGCGTAGACGCCCTTGGTTCCGCCCCAGGGGCCTTCGACCCGAGTCAGCAGGGAACGGTCATCCATTCGCTGGTAGGTGTAGCTCTCGCTTGCGTCATCCGGATAGGTGACTGAGGCCAGTTCGTAGTCTGCACCGGACACCGAATCGTGAGCAAAGCTGATGACACCATCGGGTGTAGTGACCGTGCTCAGCAGACCGTTCTGGTAGGCGAATTGCAGCGAACGCCCCTTTCGGTCGACCACCTGCAACAGTTGACCCTGCGAATCTCGAAGCAACTGGACAGAGCGCTCCGGCCGATCCAGGTCACGAATCTCGGCCAGGAGTCCGGTGGATTGCGAGTACCACTTTTGCGTCGAACCGTTCTTCAGGACCCAAAAGCCCCCCTCCTCGTCGATCACTCGCCGACCGGACAAAGTCGACAGAAAACGACCAGAGCCGTCTTCGAAGAACGGATGGAAACGACCGTTGCTGGTAATCAGATTGAGGCCGTCATCCCGCGTCTCGATGTATCCGGCGTAGTTGTGCGACCAGCCTCGGCCCAGATAGGAAAACAGGGTTCGATCCTGGGCGGTGTGATATGTGCGATGAAACTCCAGGCTGTCCGAACGATAGTCCGAGACCAGATAGCTCTTGTTTCCGGTCATCGGATAGCAGGGATTGCCTTCCGCGTCTTGGCAATCCTGGTCATCCTCAGGTTCCCGGCAGTCGAAAACGCCTGGAGAAGTTTCCTCGCAGTCGTGATCCGGCTCATCGCACAACTCGATATTGGGCGAATACTCTGTCAGGGTGGGCGTATCCGGGTCTGCCTCACATGCCCGTGAACCGCCATTGACTCCGTCACAGCTGCTCTCAAACTCGCAGCCATTGATGCAGCGCTTCTCGGGTGGTGCATAGAAGGTTGCTGACTCCGATTCGCGATCATCGCAACCCTCCAACCACTTGTAGTGCTGAAAATACAGACTTGGCGTACCCCCTGTATTCAGTTGCCATCGAACGTCAACAAACCAGTGATGCGTGAAGGTAGAGTTGTACCCTAGCCGAGGACCATCGGAGATAAATGAAATACAGGGATTTTCTTCAGAACACCCTCCCCCTGTGATCAGAGATGATGTACAACCATCTTTCTGCTCAGCATTCCACTCGATACAAGCAAGGGCGATTTCTTGCGTTGGCGCACGTCCAAAATTAGTCACTGAACAACACTAGTGTCCGGTTAAATGTGACTGATTTCTCGAATAATGTTGTGTAATCATGATGTTATGTGACTTTTGGGGTGGTGTCGACTTGAACACGAGTGGCATGATCTGCCACCTTTCCGGGCTTTGGC